>Ga0123337_10004327_pt1 | contig 14539 bp, 11 predicted proteins | sample frozenSSSSmetaG_FD_89792 | JGI IMG/M metagenome (GOLD analysis project Ga0123337, IMG submission 89792) | Glacier valley bacterial and archeal communities from Borup Fiord, Nunavut, Canada, to study Microbial Dark Matter (Phase II) -... | ecosystem: Environmental > Aquatic > Freshwater > Ice >... | reverse complement strand
GGCGCTCGCGGCGGGCAGCGCGGGCAGCGCGGACAGCGCGGCGGCGACCGCAGTGAGCAGGACGGTGGCGCGACGGGCGGACGAGCGTGAGGTCACGGGCGGTGGCTCCTTGGGCGGGCAACGGTGAGCTCGGCAGCAGGGTGAGGGGCGTCCTCGTCCCGACCGCCACGTCCATCGTGACGCTTCGACGGCCTCTGCGCAGGCCGAATGCCCGAGCCAGCCCGGTTAAGGTGTGCGGGGCGGGCAGGCGCCGTGGGCCTGGGGGCCGGACGGCCGGAGCAGGGAGGGGTTCGGTGCTCGCGAGGACAGCCTGGCAGTGGTGCGCCCGCCGCTGGCTCGGGCTGGTCGCAGTCGCCGGTGTGGTGGTCACCGTCGGGGTCGTCCTCGGGCCCGAGCTCGTCGGCCGCGGGCTCCTCGTCGACGTCAACCTGCTCACGCGGTTCCCCCCGTGGTCGGCCGGGGGCACCCACATCGCCGATACCAACATCTGCCGCTCCGACACCGTCGACGCCTTCCTTCCGGCCATGGCCGAGGTGAAGCGCTCGCTGGTGTCGGGCCGCTACCCGCAGTGGAGCCCCTATCCGGTCGGCGGCGTCACCCTCGCCACCCCCAACAGCGGCCAGTTCAGCCCGCTCGCGCTGCCGTACTACCTGCTCCCGCTCTGGCTCGCCCCCGCGTGGGTCAAGCTGGCCGAGATCGGGGTGATCCTGGCCGGCAGCGTCGCCCTGCTGCGGCGGCTGCGGGTCGAGTGGCCCCTCGGCCTCGTCGCCGGCCTGGCCTACGCGACGTCGGGCTACATGGTCGGCTGGAGCAACTGGCCGCAGAGCCGGGTCGGCGCCTTCATACCGGCACTGTTCTGGTCAGCGGAGAAGCTCGTGCAGGAGCGTCGCGCCCGCAACGCCCACCCCGTCGCCTTCGTCGTCGCGGCGATGCTCCTCGGCGGCTTCCCGTCGGTCACCGGCATGGCGCTCTACACCGCTGTCGTCTGGGTGCTCGTCCGGCTGCTCGTCCTCTACCGCCGCGAACGGCGCGAGGTGGCCCGCGGGGCCGCCGTCGGGGCCCTGGGGCTGGCGCTGGGCGCGATGCTCGCCGCTTTCCAGCTGCTGCCCTTCCTCGACCAGCTGCGCCACACCGACCTGAGCTACCGGGAGGGGTACGGAGCTTCGCACGAGCCGCTGCAGACCCTCGTCACCCTCGCGGCCCCGGGGAGCCAGGGTCTGTGCATCGGCGGTCAGGGTCCCGCCCCCATCATCCCGGTCGAGTCGGTGACCTACATCGGGGCCGCGACCCTCGTGCTCGTCCTCGTCGCTGCGCTCCTGCCCGCCCGGGTGCCCGCCGTACGGCGCGGTGTGACGCCCCTGCTCGTCGGCACGGTCGTCGTCATCGTCTCCGCGGGGTGGTTCGGCGGGCCCGTGCTCGCCGTCCTGAGGCACCTGCCGGTCTTCTCCAACAACCCCATCGCGCGGATCCGGTCGGTCCTCGACTTCCTCCTCGCCGTCCTCGCCGCGCTCGGGCTACGGCGCCTGCTCGGCCCGCGGCCGGCCGGGCGGGCCGGGCGGGTCGGGCGGGCCGGGCGGGTCGGGCGGGTCGGGCGACGGCTCGGGTGGAGGGGGCGCCGGCTGGTGTGGCAGGGGGCCCTGGCGATCGCGACGCTCGTCGTGGCCGTGCTGTCGATGGTCGCGGGGGTCGCCGACGCGCGGCGCCATGGCTACCTCGACGTCTTCGTTCCTGCCGTGCTCGGCGCGACAGCGGTCGGGCTGGGCGCCCTCGCCGCAGTCGTCGTCGCGCTGCGCACGACCGGCACACCCCGCCGCCTCGCCGTGGTCGCCGTGGTGGCGCTGGTCGTCGGCCAGGGCACGTCCTTCGCCGCGGCCGACCTCGGCGGGAGCACCAGCGACAACTTCTACCCGGTCACCCCGGCGCACGCCTACCTGCAGGCGCATCTCGGGGGCGAGCGCTTCGGCACGACGGACTTCATCGGATACGCGTCGACCGCTCCGTGGTATGAGCTGCGCACCCCGGTGGGTCACCAGTTCCTCGACGTGAGCTGGCGCGACCTGCTGCAGGCAACCGATCCCGACGTGCAGATCGTCCCGACGCTGACCGACTTCACCTCGCGCAACCTGCCCCTCTCGCGGGTCGGCAACGACCCGCTGCTCGACCGCCTCGCCGTGCGCTACTGGATGGCCGCGGACAACCTCGTGCCGGGGACGGTGCGGGGGCCGAGCGGAGTCGACGGGCAGGTGGCGGTGCAGTCGGGCGCGGCCCTTCGTTGCTCGCTCCCGGCCGGGCCCACCCGGGGCGTCGTCGTCACCACGGCGGCCCCGTTGACGGCCAGCGGTCCGGCGCCGGCCACCATCTCGGTCGAGGTCGACACTGCGCGGGGCGCGGTCACCGGCGGTCGCGTCCTGACGACGACAGGGACGACGACGGGGACGACGGGAGGGACGACGGGAGGGACGACGGCCGGGACCCGGGTGGTCGTGCCGCTCCCCGGGGAAGGCCTGTCGGAGGACGGGCCGCTCACCGCCCGGGTGACCCTGCGGGGGGTGGGGGCGACGGCGCTTGCCGCGGCCGGGGGAGCCCTCGCCTGCGGAACGGTCCTGCCGGCCGCCGACCGGCTCGTGCTGGTCCAGTCGGCTCCGGGTGCGACCCTGTGGGAGCGTCCTAGCAGCCTGCCGCGCGTGCGGTGGGCCTCGCGGGCGCTGGTCGTGGCGCAACCCAGCCAGCAGGTGGCCGACCTCAGCGCGGGGGTGCCCGGCGACACCGTGCTCCTCGGCCCTCCCGTCGCCGGGGCGGGCGGGGTGGGGGCGGCCGCCGGGCGGTCGGCGGGGGTGCAGGTCACCCGTGACGTCGGAGGTGACGTCGAGGCGGTCGTCGACGCCCAGGGCGCCGGTTACCTCGTGGTCGCGGATGCGCTGGGCGCGCCGGGGTGGACGGCGACCGTCGACGGTCGACCGACCGCCCTCGTCACCGCCGACCACGCCTTCGGGGCGGTCGCCGTGCCGGCGGGGCGGCATACGGTCACCATCACCTACCGGGCCCCGGGCCTCGTCCTCGGCGCAGGACTCGGGCTACTGGCCCTCCTGGCCTGCCTCGTCCTCGGGCTGGGCGACCAGCTCCCCCGCATCCGCAGGGGGAGCCAGTCACCGCTCAGTGGTTAGCGACCTCCTTCTCGGCGCCGCTGCCGGTCAGTGAGCGAACCTCCATCTCGGCGTACTTGCGGGCGTTGAACTCACGCGAGGTGACGGTGCCGATCCACCCGAGGAGGAAGCCGACCGGGATGGAGATGAGGCCGGGGTTGTCGAGCGGGAACCAGTGGAAGTCGATGCCGACGTCCTTGATCATCGCCGCCGACGTGCCGTCGGGGTTCTTCTTGCCGGAGACGACCGGGCTGAAGATGATGAGCACGACCGCGGTGATCAGGCCGCCGTACATGCTGTAGAGGGCGCCGCGGGTGTTGAACCGCTTCCAGAACAGCGAGTAGAGGATCGTCGGCAGGTTGGCGCTCGCCGCGATGGCGAAGGCGAGGGCGACGAGGAAAGCGATGTTCTGCCCGTTGGCGAAGATGCCACCGACGATGGCGACCAGGCCGATGACGACGGCCGAGATGCGGGCGACCCGCACCTCGGAGTCGGCCGAGATCTGGCCCTTCTTGATGACCTGTCCGTAGACGTCGTGGGCGAAGCTCGCGCTGGCCGTGATCGTCAGTCCGGCCACGACGGCGAGGATCGTGGCGAAGGCGACCGCCGCGATGATGCCGAGCAAGAAGGTGCCGGCGAGCTCGAACGCCAGCAGGGGTGCCGCCGAGTTGACCTTGCCGGGTGCGGCCAGGATGGTCTTCGAGCCGACGAGGGCCCCGGCGCCGTAGCCCAGGATGAGGGTCATGATGTAGAACCCACCGATGATCCAGATGGCCCACTCCACCGACTTGCGGGCCTCCTTCGAGGTCGGCACGGTGTAGAAGCGCATCAGCACGTGGGGCAGGCCGGCGGTGCCGAGCACGAGGGCCAGCGACAGCGAGATGAAGTCGATCTTGGTCGTCACGCTCTTGCCGTACTGCTTCATCGGGTTGAGGACGGCCTCGCTGCCACTGGAGTTGACGGCGCCCTGGAAGACGTTGGAGATGTTGAAGCCGTACTTGCCGAGGACCCAGACGGCCATGACGAAGGAGCCGATGATGAGCAGGGTGGCCTTGATGATCTGCACCCAGGTGGTGCCCTTCATCCCGCCGATGAGCACGTAGCCGACCATGATCACGCCGACGAGGATGATCACGAGGTTCTGCCCGGCGGTGCTGCTGATGCCGAGCAGGAGCGAGACCAGGCCACCGGCGCCGGCCATCTGGGCCAGCAGGTAGAAGAAGCTCACGACGAGGGTCGAGATGGCTGCCGCGATGCGCACGGGGCGCTGCTGCAGGCGGAAGCTCAGCACGTCGGCCATCGTGAAGCGGCCGGTGTTGCGCAGCAGCTCGGCGACGAGCAGCAGGGCCACGAGCCAGGCGACGAGGAAGCCGATGGAGTAGAGGAAGCCGTCGTAGCCGTTGACCGCGATGGCGCCGATGATGCCGAGGAAGGACGCCGCCGACAGGTAGTCACCGGAGATCGCGATGCCGTTCTGTCGGCCGGTGAAGGCACGACCTCCGGCGTAGTAGTCGGCCGCGGTCTTGTTGGTGCCCGAGGCCCGCAGGACGATGCCGATGGTGACGACGACGAAGATCGCGAAGATCGTGATGTTGACGGCCGGGCTGCCGACCTGGGTGGCCGCAGGCAGGGCGGCGGCGAACGTGGCGCTCACCGTGCGTCCTTCTCGATCTTGGCGGCGATGGCGTCGGCGGCGGGGTCGAAGACCCGGTCAGCCCAGCGCACGTAGTAGATGGTGATGGCGAAGGTCGTCACGAACTGCAGCAGCCCGAAGATCAGCCCGACGTTGATGTTGCCGACCAGCTTGTGGGCCATGAAGCCGGGCGCGAAGGCCGCGCAGGCGACGTACAGGAAGTACCAGGCGAGGAACCCGCCGGTCAGGGGGAAGACGAACGCGCGGAACTTCCGTCGCAGCTCGGTGAACTCCGCAGACGCCTGGACTGCTTCGTAGTCCGTGGTGTCTTCGGTCCTGTCTAGAGCATCGTTGCTCACGGACCACCTCCAGGTGATGTCGTATGGAGTCGGTCACCAGGACGTCCCGGGTGCCGTTGCTCATCGTGGGCCCCCCTGGGGGTGAGCGGAAGATCCCTCGCGGCGGGCGGGACGGGCGCTCGCTGAGTGGAGCCTGCGGTTGCGCTGAGTGGTCCACCGCGTGCGCCGAGTGGGTGCGTGGCCCCGGGGCGGTCGCAACGTTCGTCAGGCGGACTTGCGCTGGGCCGGAGCCTGCAGGTCCTCGGGGGCGTGCAGGCGGACCAGGGTCTGCAGGGTGCTGGCGGGGATGCGGCTCGGGGTCGCAAAGGACACCATCACCATGACGAGGAACGCGAGCGGGGCCGTCCACGCGGCCGGCTGGGCCAGGAGCGCGCTGACCCAGCCCTCCCGCGACGAGGCGTCGAGACCGGCGACCGAGGTGACGGTGGCGCCGAGGGCGAGCACCCCGCCGGTGACGAGACCGGCCCCCGCTCCGGTCACGGACAGGCGCCGCCACCAGACGCCGAGGATGAGCAGGGGGCAGAACGTCGACGCGGCGACGGCGAAGGCGAGGCCGACCGTGTCAGCGAGGCTGGTGTTGATCGCGAGGAGGCTGGCGGCATAGGGCAGGGCCACCGCGAGCACCGCGGCGAGCCGGAAGGACTGGATGCCGCGCAGGTCGCCTCCGGTCGCCCGGTGCAGCCGCGGGCCCAGGAGGTCCTGGTCGATCACCCCCGCCACGGAGATGGTCAGGCCCGAGGCGGTGGAGAGGAAGGCCGCGAAGGCCCCACCGGCGAGGATCGCCGACAGTAGATCCCCCAGCCCCCCCGGGACGACGGCGGACGGGAGCAGGAGGGTGACCGCATCGCTTCGAAGCCCAGCCGGGAGGGTCGGGACGTAGACGCGGGCGAGCACGCCGTACACCGGGGTGAAGACGTAGAACAGGCCGAGGAGGGCAACCACGATGACGGTCGTACGGCGCGCCGCCGTGCCGTCGGGGTTGGTGTAGAACCGCACCAGCACGTGGGGCAGGCCCATCGTGCCGAGACAGAGCGCCAGCAGGGTGCTGTACGTGGCGTAGGTCGGGTGCTCGCGCGCGCTGAAGCCCGCGAGTGCGGCGTCGAACCCGGCGCTCAAGGCAGGCCCGGGGTGCCCTGCGCGCAGCCACACCGCCAGCAGCACGAACGCCGGCACCGAGATCGCGGTGAGCTTGATCCAGTACTGCACGGCCTGCACCAGGGTGATCGAGCGCATGCCGCCGGCGACGACGTTGGCCACGACGACCAGGGCCACGACCAGGTTGCCCAGCGACGGAGGGGCTCCCGTCACGGTCGAAAGGGCCAGACCGGCGCCCTGGAACTGCGGCAGCAGGTAGAGCCAGCCGACGCCGACGACCAGGGCGGAGGCGAGGAGCCGGATGCCGCGCGACTGCAGTCGCAGCTCGGCGAAGTCGGGGAGCGTGTAGGCCCCCGAGCGGCGCAGCGGGGCCGCCACCAGGACGAGGAGCACGAGGTAGCCCACGGTGTAGCCCACCGGGAACCACAGCATGTCGGCGCCGAACGAGTAGACGAGCCCGGCGACCCCGAGGAACGAAGCGGCAGAGAGGTACTCACCGCTGATCGCCGAAGCGTTCCAGCGGGCTGAGACACTGCGTCCGGCCACGTAGAAGTCGCTGGTCGTGCGGGACAGTCTGAGGCCGTAGGCGCCGATGACGAGGGTGACGAGGCAGACCAGGCTGATCGCCGCGACGCCGGCCGGTGACCTCATCGCCCAGTCATCGGTGGGGCCACCGCTGGGTCATCAGGTCGGCGAACTCGCGCTCGATCCGGCCGGACTGCCGCACGTAGATCCGCGCCGCGACGACGATGAGGGGGTAGATGAGGATGCCGATCACCAGCCACGGCAACGGGAGCGGCCCGACCTGCACGGCCCGCAAGCCGGGAACGAGGGCGAGCAGGGCCGGGAGCCCGAACACCACGACACCGACGCCGAGCAGGATCGCCAGGGACAGCCGCAGCTGGGCCCGCAGCAGCGCCGAGAGGTAGACCTCGCCCAGGGCGGTCTGCTCGACGAGCTCCTGGCTGGCCGGGCGGCGGGCGGCGGGGCGGCGGGCGTCCCGCCGCGGTGAGGTCACCCGCACCCGCCGCGGGGGCGTCGTGGCCCCGGGTAGCCGGTCGGGTGGCGGGTCGGTCGGGTGGTCGGTCGGGTGGTGGGTCGGGCGCTCGGAAAGGCCGCCTGGGGAGTCCGTCACCGGTCCTCGCCTCAGCGCGGCGCGGAGCGCAGGAGCCGGTCGCGCAGCGCGCGGGTGTGTCGTCGGCTCACCTGCAGGTCGACGTCGCCGATGCGCACCCGGCAGCGACCGTCGTCCATCGAGACCGCAGTCACGTGCGCGAGAGACACGAGCGTGGACCGGTGGATTCGCGCGAAACCTACTGAGCCCCAACGCTCCTCGAGCGAGTTGAGGGAGATCCTCACAAGGTGCGACCCCTGGTCAGTGTGGAGGCGCGCGTAGTCTCCGTGTGCGGTTGCGTAACGGATCCGGCTGCGCTGAACGAACGTCGTCACCCCGCCCAGCTCGACCGGGACGGTCTCGTCCTCAGGCTCTCGGGGGGCCTCGCCCTCGGCTGCACCGTCGCGGCTGTCGCGCCTTTCGACGACGCGTCGTACGGCCTCCGACAGGCGGGCCTCGCGGACGGGCTTCATGACGTAGTCGGTCGCGGCCAGGTCGAAGGCGTCGACCGCGTGCTCGTCGTAGGCGGTGACGAAGACGACCTGGGGTCGCTGGGCGAACCGGGCCAGCACCCGCGCCAGGTCGAGGCCGTCAAGCCCCGGCATCGAGACGTCGCAGAAGACGACATCGACCGAGGTGTCCTCGAGCACGCGCAGTGCCTCGGTGCCGGAGGCCGCCGTGAGGACCTCGCCGATGTGCGGGTCCTGACCGAGGAGGAAGGTGAGCTCGGCCAGGGTCGGAGCTTCGTCGTCGACGACCAGCACCTTCAGACCGGTGGCCCTCGGGGCCCCGGCCGAGGTGTTCGACGACGACGTCATTCCTGCCATGGTCCCTCGAGGTTAGTGGTGGAACGGCGATGTGGACGCAACGACCGGCGGGGCAGCCGTGGTCTAGTGGTCGACCCGCACACCGGGTGCGAACTTGGGCACCCGGAAGGTCACCTTCGTGCCCGCTCCGGGCGATGTCTCGACGACGAGCCCATAACGGTCACCGTACGCCTGGCGCAGCCGCGCGTCGACGTTGCCGAGGCCGACACTGTCGGCCTCGCTCTCGCCGGCGAGCACGGCGCGGATGACCTCGGGGTCGCTGCCGACCCCGTCGTCCTCGATGGTGATCTCGGCCTCCTGGCCGAGGTCGACTGCGGTGATGCTCACGTGGCCGACCCCCGGCTTGCGCTCGAGACCATGGCGAACAGCGTTCTCCACCAACGGTTGCACAGCGAGGAAGGGCACCGCGACCGGGAGCACCTCGGGGGCGATGGTGAGCTGCACGACCAGCCGGTCGCCGAAGCGGGCCTGCTCGAGCACGAGGTAGCGCTCGATGTTGCGCAGCTCGTCGCGCAGGGTGGTGTAGGCGCCGCCGCGTCGGAAGGCGTAGCGGGTGAAGTCGGCGAACTCGAGGATCAGCTCACGGGCCCGGTCGGGGTCGGTGCGCACGAAGGAGCCGATCGCGCTGAGGCAGTTGTAGATGAAGTGCGGTGAGATCTGCGCGCGCAGTGCCCGCAGCTCGGACTCCATCAGGTGGGTGCGCTGGCGCTCCAGGTCGGCGAGCTCGGCCTGGGTTGAGATCCACTGCGCCAGCTCCTCGGTCGCCCTCACGAGGCCGGTGGAGACCGACGGACCGTAGGCCGCGAGCACCCCGACGACGCGGTCGTCGGCGGTGACGGGCGCGAGAACCCCCGAGCGGATGGGGCAGTCGGGGTCGCCGCAGGAGATGTCGTCCTCACCCAGCACGACCGTGGCCCCTCCGGCGAGCACCGAGGCTGCGTGCCGCACTACGTCGGGGCTGTGGTGTGACCCCACGCCGTCCCACGCGAGCACGACAGCAGGGTCGGTGAGCGCGATGGCGCGGCTGCCGAGCATCGGACGCAGCTGCCGGGTCGCCTTCACCGCTGCTGCGGGGGTCAGGCCCCCGCGCAGGTGGCGGGCGGCGAGGCTGGCGGAGTGCAAGGTCTCGTAGGTCGCGCGGTCGACCTCGTCGACGAAGCGGCGCCGCCGGAGAAGCACCACGACCCCGACGGCCAGGAGCACCACAAGGGCCGCGACGGCGGCGGCGACAACCAGGCTGGGGCTCACGCGGGCACTGTACGGCGCCTCGAGCCGACGCCGGAGGATGCGAGGCGGCCGTGATGCGGCAGCGGTGCGACGGCTGGCTCCGTACGAGGCCCTGCCCGACCGGGCCGTAGGGTCGACGCGTGACCGACCCTGCGGCCTTGCGGGCCTCCCTCGCGGCCCTGACTCGACTGCCTGGCGTCGCCGAGGCCGCCGAGGCGGCCCGTGAAGCCTGCACCCGGCTGCGCTTCCACGAGGCCCTGCGTCGCCGGATCCCCGAAGCGGCGGCCGAGTCACGGGTGCGCGGGTCCCGGGCCAGTGCCGCCCTGGAGGGTGCCTCCCTGCCCGTCGACGTCGTGCGCGACCGCGTGCGCGGCGCCTCACCCTGGCCACAAGGCCCCGATCCCGTTGACGCCGTGGTGCGGGCCGCGACCAGGGTGACGTCCGAGACGGAGTCCCTCACGGGTCTCGTCTTCTCGGCACCACTGCAGGTCGTCGCCCGGCTTCACGTGGCAGCGATGAGCGGCCAGCTGCCCGACGACCAGGTCGGTCGTCCGCGGCGCGACGGCGAGACGGTGCGAGAGCTCGTCGACCTGGGCCAGGTGCTGCCCGCTGCCGTCGTCGACGCCCGACTCGCAGCATTGGCAGCCCTGCTCACCGCCCCCAGGGATGGTGTGCCCGTCGTCGTCCTCGCCGGCCTGGCGCACGCCGAGATCGCGACGGTCCGACCGTTCGTGCGCGGCAACGGGCTGGTGGCGCGCGCGCTCGAACGCGTCGTCGTTCGCGCTGGTGGGCTCGACCCCACGGGAGTCGCGGTGCCCGAGGTCGGCCATCTCGGGAGCGGGACGGGCGCACCGGCCTACCTGGGGGCGCTCACGGCCTACGCGACGGGGGGCAGTCCGGGCGTCGCCCTCTGGCTTCGCCAGTGCGCCGACGCCGTGGTCGCCGGTGCCGCCGAGGGAGAGGCGATCTGCGAGGCGGTCAGGGCCGGGCGGCTCGCCTGAGGGCGCACTGTCCTCTGTTCCGGGGCCGGCGTCAAGACTGGTTTTGGAGCGCGCAGGAGAGTAAAACTGACCACACGACCTCCCGGTCGTGCAGAACCACCGCGGATTCCTCGAGCACCCACGCGCGGCCAGTCCCTGTCTGGACCGTCGACCACCGGGCTTGTCCCGGAGCGACACTACGGTGAAGTGCACGCTTGGTCACTCGCAGAAAGCTGCGGTTCGGTGGCACCCTCCCTCCGGAGGGTGCCACCACTTTCGCGTGCCGCGTTCATGCAGATCGGGGCCTGTTTGTGGCGGTTTTACGCCATGAGGAGCATCTATCGGGGTGAATGGTGCGAGTCGGAAAAAGATAGTGGCGTCGTAATTGGCGTCCGGCCCAGTTCAGGAGCACACTGGTATTGCTCCCCCCAGGGGTTGAGCAACCGTTCCGCTGACTTCCCCCCGGTGTCAGCGCGACGGGGGCCCCCGCCGGACTACCGGCGGGGGCCATCTCACTGTCAGGGACCTAGTGGTCTGTGGCGGCACCGGCTGCTGCCCACCGACTGTGCTGCTCGCCCGTCATCCCCAGGGGGACCCCATGCCTCGTCGTCCACAGGGTGGGCAGCGGTGGCTGGTCGGAACCCTCGCACCGGGGTCAGCCTGACGGCATGACCTCATCTCGCGCAGCCTCCTCGCTCCCGTCACTCGTCACGAACGTCGGGGCGTCGACGACCCCACCGTCGGTGGCTGGTGGCGTCCTCGTGGCAGTGACCGGTGCTTCAGGTGGGCTGGGTGCCTCGGTGCTGACCGCCGCACTCGCCGTCCGCGCTGTGGCTGCGGGTCGCACGGCGTGCGTCGTCGACCTCGACCCGCTCGGTGGCGGGCTCGACATCGTGCTGGGCCTCGAGCAGACCGACGGCACCCGATGGGGTGACCTCGCGGCGCTCGAGGGTGAGGCGGACGGCGAGTCGGTGCTCCACACGCTGCCGCGCGCCGACGGCGTGCGAGTGCTCTCGCACGACCGTCACGGCACGGGGGTTCCCGATACCGTCGTGCGCGCCCTCGTCGACGCGCTGGTCCTGGTGTGCGACCTCGTCGTGCTCGACCTGCCGCGCCCTGGTCGGCTCCCGGTGGGGTCACCCCCAGCCGATCACCACCTGATCCTCGCAGGCACGACCCTGACCCACGTCGCCGCCCTGTCGGCGCTCCTCACGAGTATGGCGCCGGCCCACCCCGCCGCCGGTCCGCCGACGGGGCGTGATGGCGGGCCGACCGTTCGGGCGGGACCGGTGGGACCGGTGGGAACAGTTGCCGTGCTGCTGCGTGGCGGCGGGGCGGGCGGTGCTGACCCCGCCCGGATGGCGCCCGTGGTGCTCCGCCAGCTCGGTGCGAAGGTGCTGGGGGTGATCCCCGACGACCGCTCGGTGCCGGCCGACCTCGCGCACGGCCTCCCTCCGGGGGGTCGGTCGGGCCCCCTCGCCAAGGCCCTCGACCCGCTGCTGCTCGAGGTGCTGCAGAGCCGTTGGGCGGGGGCGGCGTGAGCTCGCGTTTCGACGACGACAGCCCTGTCTGGCGACAGATCCGGCGGGGAATCGCCCCGGGAGGCGAGGCGATCCACGCCGTCGCCACGACAGGTCTGGCCACCCTCGGCACAGTCGGGGTTCGCGGGCTCGACGACGACCTGCGGTCGCTGCTGCTCGGTGCCGGCCCCCTCGAGCCCCTGCTCGCCGAGCCGGGTGTCACCGATGTCGCGGTCAACGGCGACGGCTCGGTGTGGGTCGACCGGGGCAACGGTCTGAGGCGCCACGACCTCGACCTCGGCGACGCCGAGGCGAGGCGCCACCTCGTGGTGCGGCTGGCGGGTCTGGCTGGACGCCGGCTCGACGAGACGGCGCCCTACGTCGACGGGCAGCTGCCCTCGGGAGTGCGCATGCACGCCATCCTGCCGCCGCTGGTCGCCGGCGGCCCGCACCTCACCCTGAGGGTGCCGGGCTCCCGGCGGGTGTCCCTCGAGGAGCTCGGGGCGACCGGCCTGTTTCCGGTCGGTTGGCTCGAGACGCTAAGGGCGCTCGTGTTGCGCCGGGTGGCCTTCGTCGTCTCGGGGGGGACCGGTGCCGGCAAGACGACCCTGCTCGCCGCGCTGTTGGCCCTCACCGCGTCCGACGAGCGACTGGTCCTCGTGGAGGACGTGCGCGAGCTGGCGATCGACCACCCCCACGTCGTGCGTCTCGAGGCCCGACCGGCGAATGTCGAGGGCGCCGGCGAGGTCACGCTCTCGGTCCTCGTCCGTCAGGCACTGCGGATGCGGCCGGACCGGCTGGTGGTGGGTGAGGTGCGCGGGGCAGAGGTGCGAGAGCTGCTCACCGCCCTCAACACCGGCCATGAGGGCGGGTGCGGCACGCTCCACGCCAACACTGCGCACGACGTGGTGCCTCGGTTCGAGGCCCTCGGTGCGCTGGCGGGGATGACGCCGCCCACGGTGCACGCCCAGCTGGCGTCAGCGGTCAGGGTCATCCTTCACCTGCGCCGGGAGGCAGGCAGCGACGGCGGCGGCCTGCGGGGTCGGCGCCTGGAGACGGTGGCCGTGCTGCGGCCGGCGGCGGCACGCTCTCCCGACCGCGCGCCCCGGTCCGTCGAGGCGCTGGCGTGGGACGGGCAGACGGCGACCAAGGGACCGGGATGGCCCGAGCTGGCCGCCCTCCTCGGCCACCCCGGCGGTGGGGCGTGAGCGCCGCCGCCACGGCCCTCGCGGCCGCGTTGGCCGTGGCCACGGCCGTGCTCCTGCTCCCGTCGCGGGGGGTGCCTGCCCTGGTCGTCAACGGCGCGGTGAGAGCGAGGTCGCGCGACGGGATGAGGTGGTGCTTCGCGCTGGCCCGGCGGTTGTGCACGAGGGGCTCTGCCGCCGAAGACCCCCAGCTCGTCGTCCTTCTCGACCTGCTGGTGCCCGCCCTGCGGGTCGGACTCCCGGTCGGTGTCGCGCTCGCCCACCTCGGCGACGAACGCACCACGCAGCAGGGGGCGGTCCTGGGTCTGCCGGGTCGGCCGGGTCGGCCGGGTCGGCGTGGACGTGCGGGGCGTGGCTTCGTTGACGACGCGTCAGGATGGGTCGCGCTGACGACGCTCGCGCTACGGCACGAGGCGGCCGCCGGTCGTCCCCTCGCCCGGGTCTGGGCCGAGCACGCGGCGGCGGCCGGATCGTCCGAGGGGGCCTTCGTCGCCAGGGCGTGGGGGCTGTCGGAGACGCTCGGGGCACCGCTCGCAGAGTCTGTCGCCGAGGCGGCTGCGGCCGTCCGTGGACGGGTTGCGCGGGCCCGACGCCTCGACGTGGTGGTGGCGGGGCCTCAGGCCACCGCCCGGGTCCTCAGCCTGCTTCCACTGGCTGGTCCGGTGGTCGCAATGGCCCTGGGCATCTCGCCGCGGGAGCTGTACTCCGGTGTCGGCGGTGCCTGCGCGCTCGCCGGGCTGCTCCTGCTCCTGGCGGGGCGTGCGTGGTGCGCGCGGCTGATGCGTAGCGTCAAGCGCCCGATGACGGCCGCGGAGCTACGTTGACGGTCACGTGCGCCCGCCGATGCTCCAGGCCGTCGATGCGCGCTACCGGTGGGTTGGGACGGCACAGGTGATCGGGTCGGTGCCCTCGGCGGTGGCGGCCCTGGTCGTCTCGGCGATCTTCCTCCTGCCGCCAAGGGCCAGAGCCGACGGCGAGTTCCGGGGCCGGAGGCCTCGAGGCGACTCCCCACCCGGCGCGGGTCGGCGTCGGAGACTGGAGGTCGACGACGTCGTCGGCACGATGGTGCTGCTCGCCGTGGCGTTGCGCTCCGGCTGCGGAGAGGTCGAGGCGGTCGAGGCGGTGGCCGGGGTGAGCGAGGGCAGAGTCGAGGCCGATCTGTGGTCGGTGGCCGCAGCCAGAAGGTGGGGTGTGGACGCCGAGCAAGCCTGGACCGCCGCCGATCCGGGATGGTTCGTCGTCTCCCGCCTGCTTGCTGTGGCGGGACGAGCGGGGATGCCGCCGTCGCGTCTGCTCGTGGACGGCTCGCGAGACCATCGCGCGGCCGAGCTCGCGGCCCTCGACACCGCCGGCGCCAGGGTCGGCGTGCGCCTCGTGGCCCCGCTGGGCCTGGCGTTCCTTCCCGCCTTCGTCCTCACCACGGTGGTACCGCTGGT
>Ga0123337_10004326_pt1 | contig 14542 bp, 10 predicted proteins | sample frozenSSSSmetaG_FD_89792 | JGI IMG/M metagenome (GOLD analysis project Ga0123337, IMG submission 89792) | Glacier valley bacterial and archeal communities from Borup Fiord, Nunavut, Canada, to study Microbial Dark Matter (Phase II) -... | ecosystem: Environmental > Aquatic > Freshwater > Ice >... | reverse complement strand
GAAATCTACGGTGTTGCCGACCGCCTGGGCTCAATCGATAAAGGCAAGATTGCGAACCTTCTCGTCACCGAAGGCGACCTTTTTCAGGACAAAACCAAAGTCAAATACGTGTTCGTCGATGGCCTGAAATATGAACCGGCTCCTGAAGTGGTTCCGGCCCGCGGCACAACGGAGAAAACTCAATGAAGCGAATTCTTTCAGCACTATTTATCGCCACAGTAGCCGCCGGCGCAGCATATTGCGCCGCCCCGATTCTGATCCAGAACGCCACCGTCCTGACCGTCACAAAAGGAACAATCCAAAACGGGTCGGTCCTGATTCGGGATGGCAAGATTGCGGCTGTCGGCGCAAATATACCCACGCCCGCTGGAGCCACTGTGATCGATGCCGCTGGCAAGTTCATCATGCCCGGCATCATCGATTGCCACTCGCACATCATTGCCGAAGCCATCAATGAAGGTTCCGTCTCCGTGTCTTCCATGGTCGGCATTGGTGACGTGCTGAACCCGGAAGATGTCGCCATCTATCGCGCGCTCGCCGGAGGGGTCACCACCGCGAACATTCTGCATGGCAGCGCAAACTCCATCGGGGGCAAATGCGTCGTAGTGAAAACACGTTGGGGTGCTAAGAACGGCCAGGAGTTGCTGTTCGAAGGTGCCATGCCCGGCATCAAATTCGCGTTGGGTGAAAATCCTAAACGCCGCGGTGCCGCGCAGGCCTTCGGAGCCGTTTCCGCACCCGCGCGTTACCCTGCAACCCGCATGGGAGTGGAAGACGTAATCCGCCAGGCATTTACTGACGCTAAAGCTTACCAGGCAACCTGGACCGCATACGAAGCTAAGCGCGCGAAGGGCGAGGTTGCCATCCCGCCCGCTCGCGATTTAAAACTGGAACCGCTCGTCGAGGTGCTGGAAGGCAAACGTCTGGTGCATGCTCATTGCTACCGTCAGGATGAAATTCTGATGCTGCTTCGCGTTGCAGATGATTATGGCTTCAAGATCCGCACCTTGCAGCACGTCCTCGAAGGCTACAAAGTGGCCAAGGAGATTGCCGCGCACGGTGCCGGCGCTTCCACCTTCAGCGATTGGTGGGCTTACAAAGTAGAAGCGTATGACGCCATCCCTTACAACGCGGCAATCATGATGCGCAAAGGCGTTCTGGTATCCCTGAATTCCGATGACGCGGAACTCATGCGCCATCTCAATACCGAAGCCGCCAAGACCATGAAGTACGGTGGGCTTACAGAAGAGGAAGCACTCTCCACCATCACAATTAATCCCGCCAAGCAGTTAATGATCGATAAGCGCGTAGGCTCCATTGAAGTCGGCAAAGATGCCGATCTGGTGATCTATGACGCGCACCCGCTCTCCACCATGGCGAAGGTGGAGAAAGTGTTCATCGACGGCAAGGTTAACTTCGATCGCGAGACCGATATCAACAGCCGTCCGGAACACGAGAAAGAAAAGAAGGGGCTTATCACCAAAGCGGCCGAAGAGCAGAAAAAGAACGCACCCGCGCCCGGCGCTGGTCGGAGACCATCTTTATGATTCGTGTTGTCAGTCTGTTCCTGATTTGTGCCGCACCTTCGCTTGCCGCTGAGGACAATACGTTTCTGTTGCGCGGTGCCACCATTCACACCATGGCCGGCCGCGATATCCAGAACGGCTCCATTCTAGTGCGCGACGGTAAGATCGCCGGAGTGGGTGAGAATTTGAGCGCGCCCGCCGGTGTAAAGGTGATCGAAGCGGGAGGCATGCAGGTGTATCCCGGCATGATCGATTCGGCTTCCACGATCGGGCTGAGCGAAATCGGGGCCGTGCGTGAAACGTCTGACGTGGCCGAAATCGGTAAGTTCAATCCTCAACTGCGTGCCTCCATTGCTGTCAATCCAGATAGTGAACACATTCCCGTAACCCGCGCCAACGGCATCACCAGCGTTATTGCATTGCCCGATGGGCCTGGTATCTCAGGCCAGGCTTCGCTCATCAACCTGAACGGCTGGACCACCGAAGAAATGGAAGTGAAGCGCTCCGCCGCCATGCATCTGCATATGCCCACAATTGGCGGTTCCCCTGGACGCGGTTTCGGCGGAGGTTACGGCGGTGGCCGGGTCCCCTATGACGAAGCAAAGAAGACGTTCGAAAAGGACATGATTGAGCTCAACAACTTCTTTGAAGAAGCCCACCGGTACTCGCAAGCGAAAGCCGCCAAACTGCCCGGCTTTCAAACGAACCTGAAGCTGGAAGCAATGTTGCCCGTCATAGAGGGCAAGACCCCGCTGTTAATCACCGCCGTGCGGGAGAGAGCAATACGGGACGCCATTGCGTTCGCGGATAAACAGAAAATCAAGGTGATCCTGTGCCAGGCCATCGACGCGGATAAAGTTTCTGCTGAATTAAAAAGCCGCGATATCCCGGTTATTCTCGGCCCCACGCTGTCTTTGCCTGGCGAAGAGGACGATCCTTATGACCGCCCATTCACCACCCCAGCCAACTTATACAAGGCGGGAGTTAAGTTTTCCTTCGGCACCTTCAGCAATGAGTTTTCGCGTAACCTTCCTTACCAAGCCGCCGCCGCGGTAGGATTCGGTCTTCCCAAAGAAGAGGCCATGAAAGCCATTACGGTAAACGCGGCCCAGATCTGGGGTGTTGCGAATCAGTTAGGCACCATTGAAGAGGGCAAATCAGCTGATTTTATGGTGACAACCGGAGACCCGCTGGAAGAGCCTACCCAGGTGAAGCAGTTATTCATCAGAGGCAAGGTGGTGGACCTGGAAAACAAGCATCACCAACTCTATGAGCGCTATAAGGCGCGCCCCTGATCTTGCGAAGGCTTCGGTGGAGAATTGCAGATGAGAGTGACTGGCCCATCGTTTTCCACCACCACGCGCATATGAGCCTGGAACACGCCGGTCACTACAGGCAATCCGCTCTCCCGTACCCGCATCACGAAATGACTGTATAGAACGCGCGCTTCGTCGGGCGGAGCCGCCCGGTCGAAGCTTGGCCGGTTGCCTTTCGCGGTGTTTGCATAGAGCGTGAAGTTCGGAATCAACAGAACACCGCCCTCAACCTGACGCACATCCCGGTTCATCTTACCGTCCTGGTCTTCAAAAATCCGGAGACTGGCTATCTTAGCGGCGAGGATATCCGCGTCACCCGGAGTATCTCCTTTTGCAATTCCGACGAAGACTGCTAGGCCCGCGGAAATGGCCCCGCAAAAGAGTTCGTCCGCCCACAATTTCGCCGCAGTTACCCTCTGAATTACTAGCCTCAAACAATGATTATGTTACAGTCAAAAGGGAGGATTTCCAATGCCACGTGGCAAAGCAAAACAAGACACAGATATGCTAACTCATGCCCTATTAGGTTATGAGCACAAAAAAGCGGAAATCGATGCAAAAATCCGAGAAATTCGGAGCATGATAGGCGGTTCTAAAAACCTATCACCGGTAAGCAGCAGTAGTCCTAGTGAAGTTTCAGCGCCCGCGGGAAAGCCAGCTAATGGCCGAAAGCGAGTTTTGAGTCCGGACGCTCGTAAACGAATCGCCGCGGCTCAGAAAAAGCGCTGGGCGGAACATCGCAAAAATACGGCCCAAGCGGAATAGCGGTATTTATAGATAGCCCGTTCTTATTCTTTAGCCCGATGAGGTTACCGCCTCAATCGGGCTTTGTTGTGCATGGGTATAATTTCTTCCATGAGTGAACTCAGCCGTATTGGTGTAGCGATTGATTCGGAATTGTTGCGGAAATTCGATCAATTGATTTCTTCCCGCGGCTACACCAACCGCTCCGAGGCGTTCCGCGACATGATCCGGGATGAATTGGTGCAAAAATCCTGGGAATCACCCGACAGTCAGGTTGTGGGCACTGTGACCATGGTCTATGACCACCACGTCCGGATGCTGAATGAGAAATTGAACGATCTTCAGCATGATCATCACGAACAGATTCTCTCCACGCTTCATGTTCATCTGGATCATGATAACTGCCTGGAAGTGGTAATCGTGAAGGGCAAAGCCAGCGCCGTGCAAGCGATTGCCGATAAACTCATCAGCACCAAAGGCGTAAAACACGGCAGACTGATACTAAGTACTTCTGGGAAGGAAATTTGATTTAGGCAGTCCGAATCTTAAAAGAGCCCAAGCGGCAAGCGGGGGCAACGCGACCATCCAACATACCGGACCATAACCCGAGGTTTGAACAACCTTTCCGATTAGTGGCGAGATGATTGTTTGTAATAGTCCATAAGCAAATACCAACGCCGAGATGGCCCTGCCCGCGCGTGCTGAGCCGTACAAATCCACTGGAATTGTGTAGACATTTACGCTGCCTGCCAGCGTCCAGAAGTAGCTGAGCGAGATCGCGGCAATCCCCCAACCTGGACCGGGCGCTAGAGGGACCACTAAGTTGAAAAGGCCGCCCAAAGCGCTCAGTAAGATTACACGTACCCGCGCGGATACTGGGGCCTCGCCTTTGCGAATCCAGCGTAGTGCCAGCCACCCGCCTAAGAATCCTCCCAAATTTGAAGCAAGTGGCGGAATCCACGCGTAAGTTACCGTTTGTCCCAAGGTCAGGTGGTGGACCCGCTCCAGGTACAGGGTGGTCCAGTTAGTCCATAGCGAATAAATTCCCATCCACATCACGTTTGCGGCAACCAACAGAATCAGTCTTCGGTCCAGGGGTCCGTCAGAGTCAAGTTTCCGGCTGGCTTGCGTTTGAGGTGGAATGCGCCTCGAAACATACCACCATAGGGGCAGCCAGGCAAACCCAAGCAGCCCTGTGATCAGGAATGGAAAGCGCCATCCGTATCGCACAGCTAACCCAACCCCCAGGATGGGCGCCAGCATGCCGCCGATGGTCAAGCCAACTTGCCCTAAGGCTGAGCCAAGCGCCCGCTGATCTGGAGGAAGATATACAGCACCCATTTTGGCGACAGCGGGTATGCCTCCCGATTCGCCAAGCCCCAACGCAATACGGCACGCCACCAACTGCGCAAAGTTCCGCGTCATGCCCGTCACAGCGCTTACCGCGCTCCAGAAACCCACCAGCAGCATGCTTACGCGGTTTAACCCGAACCGGTCAAGAGCAATTCCGGTCAAGGGAGAACTCAGCGCATACGCGAGTGAAAACGCGGCCACCAGATATCCGAAGCCCTCGTCATCGATCCGGAACTCGTTTTTGATCGCGGGTGCCAGCGCTGCCAGTAAGCTGCGGTCCAGATAGTTCAGCGAGGAGGAAAGGACAAAGGCGCTGACCGCAAACCAGCGCAAACGGGAAACAGGCAAGTTGAATGATAAGATGGCGCTACTCGCATGGCAACTGCCGCACCCCACCTCACTCATCCGCCACGCCGCATGACGAGACCGCAGTGGATCTTCCTTTCGCTGCTTGTGCTCTCGGTCTGCATCAACTATATCGACCGCGGCAGCTTGGGGATCGCCGGCCCGTTACTCAGGAGCGACCTCAAACTTGATCCTTACGAGTTCGGCAAGCTGCTCTCCGCATTCTTCTGGACCTACGCGCCCATGCAGATTGTTTCGGGCTGGCTGGTAGACCGCTTCAACGTAAATCACGTCTACGCGACGGGTTTCTTCGTGTGGTCGGTCGCGACGCTGATTACTGGTTCAATCTCCACGGCGTCTGAGTTGTTGCTGCTCCGTCTTGTTCTGGGCATGGGTGAATCGGTGGCGTATCCGGCTTACTCGAAGATTATTTCCGCCAACTTCCCTGAGCACCACCGGGGGCTGGCCAACGGGTTGATCGATTCGGGGTCGAAACTAGGGCCCGCGATCGGAGTTTTGCTAGGCGGCCTGTTTATGGCCGAACTGGGTTGGAGAGTCTTCTTTTGGGGCATGGGCTTCGCAAGTCTGCTTTGGCTGGTGCCATGGTTTATCTGGGCTCCGAAAGACCAGATTGTGGAACTCAAAGACAAACTGCCTACGCCCAGCCTGAAACGGATTTTGAGTTTGCGCGCGGCGTGGGGCAACTATCTGGGTCTGCTCTGCGCCAACTACGTTTGGTATTTCATTGTGCTGTGGCTGCCGTCTTATTTTGTGACTGAGCGCCACTATACTCCGAAGCAAATGGCTTTACTCGGTTCCCTGCCCTACTGGGCCGTAGCTCTGGCATCCTCGTTCGGCGGCTTGTTGGCCGACCGGTGCATTTCGCGAGGGGGACAGCCGGTTCGCGTTCGCAAAGCGTTCATTGCGGGCGGCCTTCTGTTCTCAACGCTCATCCTGCCGGCCGCGATGGTGAAAGACCAGACTATCTCCCTGGTGCTGCTGAGTCTTGGTTGCTTCGCGTTCGGCTTTTTCAGTTCCAACCATTGGGCACTGGCGCAGACACTTGCCGGACCACTTGCGGCCGGCAAATGGACTGGCCTTGCGAACGCCGTGGGCAACATCCCCGGCATCCTGGCACCTTGGTTTACCGGCTGGGTGGTGCGTGAGACCGGCGAGTTCTACTACGCGTTCGTGGTGTGCGCTATCTTCGCCGTGCTGGGTACATTCTTCTACGTCTTTGTCATTGATCGCTACGAGACCATAAACTGGAGTTGATGCTTTCCGTTCTTCTGGCTTGTACGCTGGCCGCAGCCGACTGGCTCAGCGCCTCCGCCGACCCCAAACACACCCGCTCACAACCTACTGAGAAGGAGTTGTCAGCAGCCACTGCCGCGAATCTGAAGCTCTTGTGGAAGTTCAGCTTTGAGGAGCGAGTCACCGCACCTGTGGTCCTGGGGCCGATTTTCACCCACCGAGGCATTAAAGAATTGGTCTTCATCGCGGGCGCAAACGACAACCTCTATTCCATCGATGCAGACTTAGGGCGGCTATTCTGGAAGCGGCACTTTGAGGTTGCGGCTTCGGATTGCAAGACGGGCTTGACTGCCACACCGGTACTTGCTCCGTACAACGGCCCTGCTCCTGAAGGCGATGACGCTTCAACACCGCGACGGTCACTTTTCGTGCTCACCAGCGATGGCCAGTTACACACAGTGCGCCCGGCGGATGCCAAGGACCTTTCGCTACCTGAACCATTCCTTCCTGCGGGGAGTGTGGCCTCAGATTTGACGCTCACCAGCCGCGTAGTGACCACTTACGTTTCTGATGGCTGTGGACGGCCACAAATCGGTGAGTACGGCCACGTGCTCAATACAGGCGGAGTCCGGCTGGCCATCAAGACAGCATCCGCACCCGGCACGCTGCCGCCTGTTACCGCTAACGGTTTGACGTTCGCCGTATCGGGAAGTCAGCTAATCGTGACCGAGAGCGCCACGAGGAAGCAGATTTTCAGGAGTGCTTCGAACGGGACTGAACCCGCTCAGGACAGTCTTGCGATCGCGAATGGCCACGTCTATTTTGTGGCCGGTAAAACGCTGTACTGCTACGGCTTCCCGATCGAGATTTAGATCTCGAGATGAATTCCAAACCCGTACAGCGTACCATCCACGGTGGTGAAGAATACCCGCCCATTCGCGATGGTGACGCCGTCAAGATTTGCCGGCTGCGTGACTGCATCTTTAGTGGAGTACATCTCGTTTCCCGTGGCGGCATCGAACGCATACAGCGTTGCATGACCACCCTTCCTGCCAGCCGCAAGTGCGAAAACCACGCCACTGGTGATGACCGGCGGTTCCGGTGACTCCAGATTGCGCGAGATCCAGGCGGAAGTTAAGACCGGAAGGCCGTTGGGCTCTTCCACTTTGAAGGCCACAATGGAACCGTTCGCCGCCGGGCCGTTCGCGATGCCGAATTTGGTTTCCGTGCTGACAGGGCCCCATACCGGTGCGGCGATCCAGCGGGTGCCGTCGGTATCGAGCCAACTGGAAATGCCTCCCCAGATCTTTCCGATAGCAGGCGTCTGGTAAGCTGCCGTTGCCATCTGCTTTGGATCGAGAAGCGTTAAGCGCCCATCCGCGGTAGGTGCCACGATCATGTCGCGGTCCTTATAAGTGAAGACGACCGGGGTTGCTTGCGAACCGAGTTTTCCGGTACCGGCAAACTTGCTACTCTCTGTCAAGACCTTCGGAGCTAAAGCGGTGATGGAACCGTCAGAACCAGCGATATAAATGGTTCCACTTGTGCCGATGGCAATACCCCCGAGACCGGCCGGAACAGTGCCCTTCAGTGTGTAGCTGGAAACTTTCTTCTCCTCACCATTCAGATCGATGGCCCACACGGCGCCGGCTTTGCCGGAGCAATCGGTGGTGGTGGTGTAGAGGACGCCGTCCGCTATGGTGAGGCTGGAAGCGCGCGAATTTTGCGGAAGGAAAGCAATCGGCTCTAAAAGGTCATCCCCGGTGGAAGTGTTCAGGACATGCAGGCGGCCGTCTTTCGAAACTGCAAACGCCGGGCGCGGCGAACCGAAGCTGGTGCTGCCCAGCACGGAAGGCCTGGATGCGGTAACCGGTGTTGCAGCGGGCGAGGCAGGGATGCCGGGGCTTTGGGTTCCGGGCGGAGTAGGACGAGGGCGCGCCGCGGCAAAGTTGGTGGGCGGCGTCAGTGTAGGCGTGCCCATGGCACCGCCTGGGCAACCCGCGTTTTTTGAGGCAAGCTGCTTTTGCCAGAAGATGCGGTTTATATCCGCGTCAAGGGCCCAAATATGACCCGAGCTTCCTTGTACGAAAGCGAGTTCTTTAAAGCCTTTGTACGAGATCAAATTTCCGATCACGACGGGGGGCGTAAGGGAACGTTCTCCGCTCTTGGTTTCGAGCTTGTGCTTTAGAACCAACTGGAAATCTTTGACGTTCTCTTTGGTGATGCGGAGGTCGCTTTTCTGCCAGCCAGAGCGCTGAGCATCGCCCCCGAAGAAGGGCCAATCGAGAGGCCTGCCCTGTCCAGTCAGGAGAGTTGCCGAAGCAAGCGAAACTGACGCAAGTGCGTAAACCCTCTTCATGCTATTTGGACCCCGGCAGACCGAAGCAGTAGAGGATGCCGTCGAAGGTGGCGATGTAGACGCGGCCATTCGCGACTGAAAGGCCACTGAAGTGATTGAAGCTCTTGATCTGATCGCCGCTGGAGAAAAGCTCTTTGCCTGTTTCGGCGTCAAGTGCATACAACACTGCGTGAGTGGAAGCTTTGATGCGAAGCGGGCTGAAATCGGCAAGCCCCTTATCGGCGTATGCCTGGCGCGTGTTTTCGCCATTGCCGTAAGCGAAGACCACTCCATTCGCGATCACGGGGGGCTCGGCTTGGTCCATGTCGCGCGACATCCAGGCGGGGTTCAGAACGGGCTTGCCGTCTTTTTCTTCTACCTTGAAAGCGACGACTGCTCCGTGCTCTACCTTGCCGTATTGAACCGGAGGTTTGAAGGCGGGGTGAGACGGACCCCAGAACGGAGTGAGTGCCCAGCGCGTGCCTTTCGAATCCTGCCAGCTCGCCATGCTACCCCAAATTCCCGCACTTTGAAAATCCACTTCTTCGTTGCAAAGCAAAGGCGTGCGGTACAGGGGCGTCTGATGATTTTCGCCACCTGCATTCTTGGTATCCAGCAGATAGACGCGGCATTCCTTGCTCCCGGTGACCATCAATTCGCGGCCGTTGAATGGGAATATTGCGGGCGTTACCTGCATATCCAGATCGCGCTTTTGCAGCCAGACGGAATTGGAAGGGATGTACCAATCGCGAATGGTCAGCTCGCCATTTTCAACTTTCGCGCCGATCAGACCGTTGCCGTAGACCTTGTTGGCGGGCTCATAGCGGCCGTCGCCGGTGGGTGCCCACGCAACGCCGGAGGAATCGATCGAAGCACCAGTGCGGCCCCACAAACCGCCACTCTTGGGGTTCGCGGTCATCACTTTGTGGGCCGGGTCTTTGATCTTTACTGCCCACATCTGATTCGGGGTGCCCGCGCAGCCTTGCGAGGTGGTGGTGTAAAGAGTGTCCTGATAAAGATTCAGCGCGTAGCTTTTTCCGTTCGGGTAGCCGAACTGGAACGGCGGAATGACATCTTCCCCGTTCGCGACGTTCAGGGAGTGTATCTTGCCATCACCAGAGAGCGCGTAAACCGTGCGGGAACCGTCACTGTTTGCTGGCCCGATGACGGGTGTGGCGGTTTGACCGGGCGGACAGAGCGGATCGCCGGGGCGACCGCGGCGCGCGGGAGTTGGATATTCAAAATGCTTCTTCCACAACACCGTGCCGGTTTCAACATCGATAGCGTAGAGATTGTCAGAGATGCCCGCTTCAAGCGCGATCTGTTTCACGCCGGCAGAGGTCTTGACACCTTCAATCAGGAGCGGCGGAAAGAGCGCATGCATCTCCTGCGGCTGATTGTCCAACTGCAGCTTCCAGAGAAGTTGCATGCCCTTCACATTGTCCTTGTTGAGGACCGTCTCGCTCGGTTGCCAGTTTGTCCGCAGACGATTTCCGCCGTCGGTGGGCCATTCGGCTCCGAACACTAGCACGCAGCAGCCCGCCAAGGCTGCCCACATTGTAAATTTCCGCATGCTTATAAATTATCAGAAGTAGAACTTCAGACCCACAACCAAGCGCCGGGCTAGCGCAGCGCCGGTGAAATAGCCATAGTTGGTGTTGGTCTGTTTGTTGTTCTGATCGAAGCGGGCGCCTGTATCGACAGCGTTGTACTGCGTATGGTTGAAGGTGTTGTAGGTTTCAAAGCGCGCTTGCAGCCGGCGCGATTCATTTGCACCGAGCCGGAAGTTCTTGAACATGGAGATATCCCAATTGTTCAAACCGGGCCCATAGATAGGCGCTTTCGAAGCATTGCCGATTCCGTTGACCGATAGGCCAGGCAGCGGCGCTTTGACGGCATCGACGTTGAAATACTGGCCCTGCGGACCGCGGCCATGTGGATCCGCAACCAGAACGGTGCGGCTATCGAGGCCATTACCGGTACCGCCGGTCAGATCAGCCGAGTAAGTGAGCGCGTAGCCCAAGCCAAGGGGAGCACCGGTCTGGAAGTTACTGACGCCGGAAAGCTCCCACCCATCGAAGCCGACGCGCGTGAACGTGTTGTTCCAGTACTTACTGACTCCCGGCAGATTGTAGACATAATTCAGTGTCAGGACGTGATTCCGATCAAAGCCTGCTGGGCCATAGTTCCGTGAACGGTAATTGAGGACCGGGTTCACGGTGCCGCCGACGCCATCCACCAGGTCAAGCGCTTTCGACCACGTATAAGCCATGTTGTAAGTCAGCCGGTGCGAAAACCGCTTCGTGAGTTGCATTTGCAAAGCGTTATAGTTCCCGGTTCCGGCAAATTCTAGATAGTTAATATCCCCAAAGCCCCGGATGGGCCGTAGGAAGTTCGAGTTATACGGCTTGTTGCCGGTTACCGTGGGATCGATGTTGGATGGCAGGAAATTTGTTCCGTAGGGGACCGCGTTGATGTTGCGGGTATTCAGCAGGTGCTTCTGTGTGTTACCGACGTAGGCCACGTCCACTACCGTGCCGAAGCCGATGTTCTGCTGTATGCCGAAGCTCCAGTTATAAACAGAGGGCGGTGAGAAGTTTCGCTGCACGGCGGTTATGCCCGTGGGGCTTAAGCTCAACGGTGTCGCAAGCAGGTTGCCGATGGTGGTGTAGTTGGCCGATGCGGTCTTAACCAGCGGCGGGGACTGCACCAGTTGCAATACCTGATCGTCGCTAAAGCGGTCGCTGAACATGCCGAATCCGGTGCGGAGCGCAGTCTTTCCATTGCCGAACACATCCCAAGCCAAACCTAACCGGGGTGTTGCCTGAATGGAAGGCGTATTCAGAATGCTTTCTTTGTAAATCTTGACACCTTGATATGGAGTACCGGCGGCAGATGAGAAGGTACCTATCTTGACGGCGGGGACCAATTGGCCCGTCACCGGATCGCGACCGGAACGAACGTTGGTTGTGGGGTCCAGATAGGGCTGGATCAACGGCGGCTGCAGAGCGGCGTTATAAGTGGCGGGGTCGAATGCGCCCAACAGATCGCGCGAGCTGATGGTGGGTGCGATGTGATAGAAACGTATGCCGAAATCGAGCGTGAGACGGCGCGTGGCTTTCCAGCTATCCTGCGCGTACCACTCGATGTTGGTATAGCGGCCGTGCGCGTTGGGGTGCCCATCGGCTTCCGTGTACGAATCCACCACGCCCAGCAGAGCATTGGCATAGGCATACCCGGTATCAAGAGGATTGGTGGCATCGCGATCAAAAGCGAACGTGCCGTTAAATGCGGTGGAGCGGGCGGCGTTGCGCGTACCATGCTCCACAAACAACCCGAACTTCATGCCGTGCTTGCCGCGGATGTAAGAGAAGTTGTCAGAATAATTCCAGATGTTGTTGGTGCCGAAAAAGGGGAACCGGCCCTCCACGCCCAGGTTGCCGTTGTTGGGAATGCCACCGAAAGTCGCGTTCGGAATCAGATTGTATGGATTGTTCTTCGGATAGAACTGCGGAATCTGTAGACCCACTTTGGTGCGGTCGTTTGCTGCCAGTGCCGCTGCACTCAACGGGGCAACTGTCTGAAGCGCACGATTGATTCCGAAGGTAAACTCGTTAATCTTATTCGGGCTGAAGGTGTGAATGAGCGTGGAGGCGATTCCGGCGCTATGGATCTCATAACTGATGGGCAACTGCGACCAGTTCTGAGTGCTACCCAGGCCTGCGAGCAGGCCGAAGCCTCCTTGCGAAGCCTGGTAATCCTGAATGAGGCGAACGTAGAACTGATTCTTAGGCGAGATGTTGTAATCGAGCCGCAGGATGGAATCCCGACGCGGCTGCTTGTTGATACTAATGCTGGTGAAATTGTATTGGTTGCCGGGCGAGGTGGTGTTCGGGAGCGGCAGGAGGCTGAGTAACTTCACGCCATTCGAATCGAAGCGACTGGGCGGAATAATGTTGTTAGGGAAAGCGGCATGGGTGACCGGGTCGATGACAGTAACGCCGGACTTGGTGAAGTCGCCGGAGCGCTCGAGCAAGGTGGGGAACGTGTAGTTACCGGCATTGCTGGGGATGGTGAGCGGCAGAAAATCCTGCGACCAGAAAAAGAACAGCTTGTCGTGGGTCTTATTGACGTTCAGGCCGGGGATGATGACGGGGCCGCCTACGAAATAGCCGGGGTTGTTGAACCGGTAGCGCGGGCGAGGCAGACCGTCGCGGTTGTTCTTCCATTCATTGGCGTTGAGATCTTCATTGCGCAGGAAGTAATACACGCCGCCATGGAATTCGCGCGTGCCGCTCTTGATGACCGTATTGATGGTGCCGCCAGAACTGCGGCCGTATTCGGCCTGATAGTTACTCAGCAAGACTTTTACTTCGGCCACCGCATCGAGACTGGGAGCGAGATACGGCCCGACCATGGAGCCGGTATCGAGACTGGTAATGCCATCGAGATTGAGGTTGATGGAGCCGGCGCGGGTGCCGTTAATGTTGATGCCGACCAGATCGTTCCAACCGGGCGATTCGCGGTTGGCGCTGTCGATGATACCGGGAAGCAGCTTCGCGGTACCCAGGTAGGAGCGGCCTTTGAGCGGAAGTTCCTGCATCTGGCGGGTGTTGATCAAGCCGGAGCGTTCCGCGCTTTCCGTCTGCACCACGGCAGCTTCGCTGGTTACGGATACCGTATCGCTGAGCGCGCCGACTTGCATGACGATGGGAGGAAGCGTGACGCGTTCGGTAGCGGAGATTATAATCTCCCGCTGTTCATATTTCTTAAAACCCGAAGCCGCGATCTCTAGAGTGAACGTGCCGGGAAGCAGTTCGGTAACTACGAAGTGTCCCTGCTGATCAGTTTTAACCGTGCGGCTCTGGCCGTTCTGTACGTTTGCCACGGAAACATCGGCGGTGGCCAAGCTTGCCCCGCTGGGGTCCGTGACACTGCCGGAAAGCTGGCCGGTGAGGCCCTGCGCGTGAAGCAGCGAAGAACTAAGAAAAGAAAAAAAAAGCAGAAAAGCTCGAGAGCTTCTGAACATGAAATGATCCCCTGTAATGAAAATCATCCTATGCCCGATGGCATGCTTAAGTCAACGTTACCTTATGAAACGGTAGGTACTGTGGGGGAGGCGAGTTCGGCATCCATCACAGCGGCCAAGCCATGAATGACTGCGGCGATCCGGACGGCGGCGATTACGGTCTCTTCGGTAACCCCTTTTTCGCGGAGCACGGCTTCGTGAGAAGACACGCATTTGGAGCATGCGTTGATGGCGGAGACCGCCGTACACCAGAGTTCGAAATCGACTGGATCGCTGCCATGAGTCTTGATGACCTGCATGCGCAGGCGAGCGGGCATGCCATCGTATTTCGGGTTGCCGCTCAAGTGGGGAAAGCGATACCAGATATTATTCATTCCCATGATGGCGGCTGCGCCTTTGGCCGCATGAAGTGCTTCCGCCGAGAGATGGGACTTGGCTTCTTCCAGCAGGAATTCGATCAGGTCACCGTTGCGGCTAGCGATCGCTGTCGCGACCGCCGTGCCCCAGGTCTGCTGCTCGGTCAATTCCGGCTGCTTCAGGACCGCTGTTAAATTCAGCTTCAGGTCCTTGGCGTAATCGGGGATGCTTGCTAACAGATCTTCCATGATTGTCAGACCGAGAGGGGAGCTTCGCCCTT
>Ga0123337_10004324_pt1 | contig 14547 bp, 15 predicted proteins | sample frozenSSSSmetaG_FD_89792 | JGI IMG/M metagenome (GOLD analysis project Ga0123337, IMG submission 89792) | Glacier valley bacterial and archeal communities from Borup Fiord, Nunavut, Canada, to study Microbial Dark Matter (Phase II) -... | ecosystem: Environmental > Aquatic > Freshwater > Ice >... | reverse complement strand
CGGCGTCGACGCCAGCCACGCCCGCTGCCGCGAGCTACCAAAAGCCCCGTTCACGGGGCGTCGCTCACTAGTCCGGTCGCTTTAGCGCCGCGCCGCCGCTCGCCAGCCACACGCGCTGCCGCGAGCTACCCGATGCTCGGCATATTTGACTCTCCCAATCAACTCCTTTACCATACATGCATTGCGGCGCGCGCGCTCCGTGTGTCGCTGGAGCAGGAGAGAGATATGGTGCTTCCTTATGCGCTAACTGATCGACAGCAGCGTTTCGTAGCGCTGGCCGACCAGCTAGCGGCGCGCTTTGCCGAACGTGCGGCTATTCATGATCGCGACGGGTCGTTTCCATTTGAAAATTACGCCGATCTGCACGAAAGCGGCTATTTGCGCCTAGCGATCCCGGTTGAGTTTGGCGGCGAAGGTGCCAATCTGTTCGAGATGGCGCTGGCCCAGGAGCGTCTCGCGCGCGGCGATGGCGCGACCGGGCTGGTGGCTGGCATGCTGGTTCAAATCATCGGCCGCGAGAGCAAAGCGCGTGATTGGCCCGCGCCAGTCTTCGCTTCAATCTGCCAGACACTCGCGGCCGAGGGCGGGCTGATCAACAGCGTCGTCACCGAGCCAGAGCTGGGCAGCGTATCACGCGGCGGTGTGCCAGCGTCGAGCGCCACGCCCACCACAGGCGGCTGGCTGATCAACGGCCACAAAATTTTCGCCACCGGCGCACCAGCGCTGCGCTATTTTGTCACCGGCGTGGTGTTGCCAGCCAGCGAACAGGCGCCGCGCGGCCAAACCGCCAGCGCAATCGTGACCGCTGGGTCGCCGGGATTGCGGCTGGAAAGCACCTGGAGCGACAGCCTGAGCCTGCGCTCATCCGGCAATGACGATGTGTATTATGAGAATGTGTTCGTGCCGGATGCGTGGCTGGTGGGCCGACGGGCGATTGGCATGCCGGTAGCGCCCGGCCAGCAGCCGGGACTCAACGCCTGGGGCTTGACGATCTCGGCAGTCTATCTCGGCATCGGCCAAGCCGCCTGCGACACCGCCTGCGATTACGCCAATAATCGCGTGCCGCCCTCGCTCGGCAAACCAATCGCCGACCTGCCGCATATCCAGCAGTGGATCGGCGAAATGCAGGTCACGCTCGATGCGGCGCGCGCGCTGCTGTACGATACCGCGCGCACCTGGATCGAACACGCGGCTGCGCGCCCGACGCTAGCCCCGCAGATCGCCGCCGTCAAATATCTGTGTACCAATGCGAGCTGTGCCGCCACCGACAAGGCGCTGCGCGTGGCTGGCGGCTTCAGCCTGACCCGCGCCCTGCCGCTGGAGCGCTATTTCCGCGATGCGCGCGCGGGCCTGTTCAACCCGCCGCAAGATGATCTGGCGCTGGGGCAGGTGGGCCGCGCGGCGCTGGCGTCACGGCGGTCGTAAATCATGTCTGTGGAAACGTGACGCAGATGCGCGCAGACGAACGCGGACAAGTAGCCGTTATCCGCGTTCGTCCACATACATCCAATTTCAGAAATGAGCATAGTTAGCTGAAGGGAGCAGGCCATGACTGAGCAAGCAAACCCGCCCACGCACACATCGATTCACCCCAGCACCCAGATCGGCATGATCGGGCTGAACGTCGCCAATCTCGTCCGCGCGATCCAGTTCTATACCGATGTGCTTGGATTCACTGTTATCCAACAAGCTGGCGATCTGGTGCTGCTGGGGCCAGTTGATGAACACCCGCTGCTGGTGCTACACGAGCGCCCCGGCGCGCTACCCAAGCCACGCGAGGCGACCGGATTGTACCATTTTGCGGTGCTGCTGCCGACCCGCGCCGATCTCGGCCGTATCGTGCAACGCCTGAACGAATTCGAGCACCCGATTCGCGAATTCGAAGATCATCTGGTCAGCGAATCGGTCTATTTGGCTGACCCGGATGGCAATGGTATCGAGCTGTATCGCGACCGTCCGCGCGACGAGTGGCCTACCAAGGATGGCCGCGTGACGATGGGGAGCCTGCCGATCGATGTGCCGCAGCTGCTGGCCGATGGCGCAAGCGACGGGCGCGCATGGGCTGGGCTACCGGCGGGAACGCGGCTCGGCCATGTGCATCTCCAGGTCGCCGATATTGCCCAGGCCGAGACGTTCTACCGCAGTGTGATGGGCTTCGACCTGATCGTCGCGATGCAGGCGGCGCTATTTGTATCGGCGGGCGGCTACCATCACCATTTGGGAATGAATACATGGTATAGCCCGGCTGGGCCGCTCGCGCCCGACGACGCGGCTGGGCTGTTGGCAGTGACGATTGAGTTCGCCGATGCTGCTGCACGGGCGGCGGTGGTCGAGCGGCTGGAGCGCGCCGGTATTACCACCACGCCTAATCAGCAGGCGATTGTTGTGCATGATCCGTGGCGAAATATGCTGCTGCTGGTGGTCGGCCCGCCCAGCTCGGCCACGCAGGCGCTTGGGCTTATGTCGATTGAGTAGCCTTGGTTTGCTGCTCGAGCGTTGAGATCTTACCACCGCGGCCACCGAGTATACCCAGCAGATATGCGTGTTTCCGATCTCTGTGGCCTCGGTGGCAAATAATCCGATTCGCACCCATACAACGCAGTCACACGATGATATGGAAAGACCTCGAAGACCAGCAGACTGAACTCGCCAGCATTGGCGCCCAACGTGAGCACATTAGACAGTTAGTTCCGCATCCTCCACGCAGGCCACATTTGAATAGCCCGAGCGGAATGCGCGCACCTGCGCGTGCTCGGGATCGAACGCATGGCGCAGCACGCATCCGGTATCGTTCGCCAGCAGGTGAATCGAGATCGACGCCGCAGCCGATGTCGTCCGAACCGCGTGAATGTCGCCATCCGGCGGCAGCAGCGTGTAGAAATCGCCCGGTCGCAGCGCGTTAACCTGAACGATTTCGAGCGTCGCGTGGTCGTCCTGTGCGCCATCGTCGGTGCGCTGGTAGACCGTCTCGGCCTGCTCGCCGCGATACAGCCCGACCAATCCCCAGGCTAAGTGATCGTGAATCGGCGTGGCGGCACCCGGCGGAACCACGAGTGTAAACAGCGCTAGCGAGCGATCAGCCGCGCGAAAGATCAGCCAGGTTCCTATGCCGCCACCCATACCGCTGGCCGCGTAGGGTTCTGCAAACGCATCGGGCAGCCAGGCTTGGTCGGCCAGCAGCGCGGCGAAACGCGAGCGCAACGCCTCCAGACCGGCTGGCACATCGCCGTGTTCGGCCAACGTATGCCGCACATCGGCGATGAACGCGCGCACCGCTGGCGTGTCGAGCACGAATTCATCCGCCATAGTATCCCCCAGGTCTGGTTGCATGGCGACCGGCACTCTCTAGCCTTCGTCTGCGTTCGTCCGCGTCCGATTTTGGGTTGCTACTTGGGCAGATCTTCGGCCATAAACCCGCCCGGCAGCAGCGCCTGTGGCGTGGTCAGCCGAATGTTGCCGCTCGTATTCGCCAGCGCCACTGTGCAGCCGGGTGCGAGCTCGTGAAGCACCTGACGACAGGTTCCGCATGGGCTGACCGGCCCCGCTGTATCGGCGATCACCGCCAGCGCCACAATCTCGCGCTCGCCCGCCGCATACGCGCCCAGCAGCGCCGCGCGCTCGGCGCAGATCGTAGCCGGGTAGGCCGCGTTCTCGACATTACAGCCAGGGAAAACGCGGCCCGATGCTGTCAGCACCGCCGCGCCGACCGCAAAGCCCGAGTATGGGCAGTAGGCCCGCTCGCGCGCCATCGCAGCCTGCGCCACCAAATCGGCGTAGTCAAGCGTGTTCGTGATTGTGATGTTCCTCCTCCTGTGGCGTACTTTCATCCAGCGCACCGGCCGGTGGATAATTCAGCCGCAACTGGCGCGGGCGCAGCCCTTCGATTGACAGCACGGTGATCAGGACGCCGTTCTCTAGCTGCACTTCGTCGCCAACCCGTGGGACGCGCCCAAGCCGCTCGAACACCAGCCCACCCAGCCGATCAGATTCTTGCGATTCGAGATGCAGGTCGGTCAAATCGTTCAGATCATGCAGCAGCACACGCGCATCGGCCAGCAGCTCGCCTTCATTAACAAAGCTGACCGATGGCTCTTCGACATCGTACTCATCCTGAATATCGCCGACGATCTCCTCAAGCAAATCCTCGATTGTCGCAAGGCCCGCCGTGCCGCCGTACTCATCCACCACCATCGCTAGATGCACCTTGCGCGCCTGCAAATCTTTCAACAGCGCATCGACTTTCATCGTCTCAGGCACGAAATGCGGCGGTCGCAGCAGACTGGCCAGCGACATGCTCGCTTGACCGGCACGCAGACCCGGCAGCAAATCTTTGGCGTACAAAATGCCGGAAATATTGTCGATTGTCTCATGGTAGACTGGGATACGCGAATGCCCGTGCGCGATCACCATCTCCAGCGCCTCCTGGAGCGAAGCGGTCTGCTCCAGCGCGATGATATCTACCCGCGGCACCATCACCTCGCGCACCACCGTATCGCCGAACGAGAAAATGCCCTCGATCATATCGCGCTCATCCGGCTCGATCAGCCCTTCCTCCTCGCCAACATTCACGAGCAGGCGCAGTTCCTCTTCCGTAACCAGCGGCAGGTGGTGGGCGCTCTGGCCGCTCAGCAGGCCCACGAGCGGGCTGGTCAGGAAGCTAATCACGGCGATCAGCGGCCAGAGGATTTGCGCCAGCAGCGTCATCGGGCCAGCCAGCAGCGCGGCGGCGCGGGCGGGATTGCGGGTCGCCAGCGCCTTCGGCAGCGCCTCGCTGAACACCACCATCAGCAGCAGCAGCAGCGCCAGCGCGCCGAAGCGCCAGCCAATCGCCAGCCCGTAAGTCAGCAGTAGCGTGAAGGCGGTCGCCGCGATCACCATGGCGGTATTCAGCAGCAGAATCGCCGCCTTAAAGCGATAGGGGTCGGCCAGCAAGTGCTTGATCACGGTCGCGCGCTTGGCCGATTCTTCTTGCATGACACTCAAACGATGGCGACTAATCGCTGTCAGGGCCGCATCGACCGCCGATGTAAACGCCAGCAGCACCAGGCAAAGCACGATGCCGCTGGCGTAAAGACTAGGTTCTGGATCCAATTCCTTTTATTCCTTACTGTATGGTGACCATGAGTGCGCATCCTCCCGCAGGTTTCTAATACCGGGCAATCATCTGGCAACCAACCTGCGGGAGGTTCGGCCGTGCAATGCAAGCTTCTTACGAAAACAGCGCGCTCAGCGACAGATCTTTATGAATGCGCATAATCGCTTCGGCAAACAGCGGCGCGACACTAATGACCTTGATTCGCGCGCCGCCGCATTCGGGCGGCAGCGGAATGGTGTTGGTCACAACCGTTTCTAACAGCATTGATCGGGCCATGATTGTGATCGCATCGCCCGCAAAAATGCCATGTGTGGCGCAGGCATACACGCCGATTGCGCCGCGCTCTTTGAGTGAACGCGCCGCCTCGGCCAGCGTGCCGCCGGTCGAGATCATGTCGTCCACAATGATCGCTGTGCGCCCATCGACCTCGCCGACCATTTCCAGCACCTCGGCGACATCCGGCTGCGGGCGCTGCTTGGCGATGATCGCCAGCGTGGCACCGATCCGCTCGCGGAAGCTGTTCGCGCGGCCCACGCCGCCTGCATCTGGCGAAACGACCACCGGATTCGCTAGATTCTTCTCGCGCACATAATCGGCCAGCATCGGCCCCGCTTGCAAGTGATCGACCGGAATATCGAAGAAGCCTTCAATCGCGGGCGCGTGCAGATCCATCGTCAGGACACGGTGCGCGCCAGCAGTACGGATCAGATTCGCCACCAGCTTGGCCGAGATCGGCTCGCGTCCGGTGGTCTTCTTTTCCTGCTTGGCGTAGCCATAATACGGTATCACCGCCGTCACGCGCGCCGCCGATGCGCGCCTTAGCGCGTCGATCAGCAGCAGCAGCTCCATCAGGTGCTCGTTGACTGGCGTGCATGTCGGCTGAATCACAAACACATCCGAGCCGCGCACATTCTCTTCGAGCTTGATCCGCGACTCGCCATTCTTGAACTGGCTGACGATTGCGCGGCCCAGGTTGATGTTCAGATAACCGGCGATCTCCTGTGCCAGGGGCCGGTTGGCATTGCCGCTGAAGATTTGTAATCGACCTTCCATGCGCTCCACATGAGGTGCCGGGTGCCTAATGCTGGGTGCTGGGTGCCGAGCGCCGTCACTCGTCACTCGTCACTCGTCACTCGTCACTCGTCACGTTGTCTGCTTGTTTGCCAGAGATATGTACGAATGGCCCAATCACAGCCGCTTCCGGCACGCTTGCCCGCTCAATCAGCGCGTATCGCACACGCGCCCGGTCGCCAATTGCTGAATCGAGGATCATTGTCGAGGGGCCGATCTCGCAGCCCACGCCCACGCTGGTCGCCCCGCGCAAATACGTACCCGGCAGCAGCGTACTATCCGCGCCGACGGTCACATCTGCATCGACATACGTGGTCGCCGGATCGATCACGCTGACGCCGGAACGCATCAGGCGCTCAAGAATACGCTCGCGCATGACCGCATCGGCCTGCGCCAGCTGCACGCGGTCGTTGATGCCCCAGGCCTCACGCGCATCGGCTGCCGGTAGCGCCACCGCTGCACCCGGCCCGTGCTCGGCCACCGCCAGCGCCGCTAAATCGGTCAGGTAATATTCGCCATTGAGTGGATTGCGCGGAATGCGATCAAGCGCCGACCACAGCCATGCCGCGTCGAAGCACATCACGCCGCTGTTGCATTCGGTCAGGGCGAACTGCCCAGGCGTGGCATCGCGCTCCTCGACAATCGCCACCACGCGGTCGGCTGTATCGCGCACGATTCGCCCGTAGCCGGAAGGTGGCTGGGCGTGCAGGCTCATAATCCCCACCAGCGCGCCGCTCGCCCGCCGCAAGTCCACCACCGCGCTGGCCGTCTCAGGCCGCAGCAGCGGCGTGTCGCCATATAGCACCAGCACATCGTCGGAAGGGCTCGACAAAGCCGACCGCGCCTGCAAAACCGCGTGCCCAGTTCCAAGTTGCTCGGCCTGCACAGCGTAGATGTAGGGGCGGTGCTTGCGGGGAGCAGCGCCAGCTTGCGCGCGCACCGGGCCGAGCTTTTCCGGCGAAAGTACGACTACCGCATACGCGGGAGCGAGCGCATCGGCGACCGCCAGCACATGGCCGATCAAGCTGCGACCGCACAGCGCGTGCAGCTCCTTCGGCAGCGCCGAACGCATGCGCGTGCCTTTACCAGCCGCGATTACCACAATCCCAAGTTGGCGCTGATTCATATCGATAAAAACAACGTAGGGGCGTTCGATCGAACGCCCCTACGCATCTCGATTATACAAATGCCACATAATCCCGCTGCCGCGCCCGGCCGGGATCGCCTGAAGCCGATACCGTTCAAAAAAGTGAGACATCTCCACTAACGTGAGTGTGGCTGCCGGACCAGGGTTCGAACCTGGACAGACGGATTCAAAGTCCGTAGTGCTACCATTACACAATCCGGCACCGAGACCATTTGCCGCCGATACATTATAGCATGGTGAGAAAGGGCTGGCAACTGGGAATTGTTGACCCGCTACCTCGCGTTGGATAGCGTCCGGGTGTCCTCCCGCCGAAACCACCGAGTAGCGCTGGTGTCGGGGCGCGCCTTGTGCTCGCCACTGCGATCACTGTCATACATCGCAGGCGGCCACCAGGGATCGCCCCTACAGTTTCGATGCATTGCAGCGCTACCAGTGCCAATGTCGATGGTATCAATGGGTATGCTCGTTGCGGCAGGCGCGCGCAGATGCTAACGTTTCTGTCCGCGTTCGTCTGCGCTTGTCCGCGTCCAATATACCTCTAATTTGAGCAGTCGCATGAAACTTGTTTATTGCCGCCGATCCGCGCCTATGGTAAAATAGAAACGGGCATGTTTGCCGAAAAAAATATGGCGTTACCGAGGAGTTGTCGCTATGGATAAATCAACCTGGACGACCAAAGCCGGCCTGGCCCAGATGCTCAAGGGCGGCGTAATTATGGATGTGGTCACAGTCGAGCAGGCGCGCATCGCCGAAGAGGCTGGCGCGGTGGCCGTAATGGCACTTGAGCGCGTTCCAGCCGATATTCGCGCCCAGGGCGGCGTGGCGCGCATGAGCGATCCCGAGATGATCCTCCAGATCATGGAAGCGGTCACGATCCCAGTGATGGCGAAGGCACGCATCGGCCACTTCGTCGAAGCGCAGATTCTCGAAGCGCTCGGCATCGATTATATCGATGAGAGCGAGGTGCTGACGCCAGCCGACGAAGAGCACCATATCAATAAGCACAGCTATAAAGTGCCGTTTGTATGCGGCTGCCGCAACCTAGGCGAGGCGCTGCGACGTATAAGCGAGGGCGCGGCGATGCTGCGCACCAAAGGCGAGGCCGGTACTGGCGATGTGGTCGAGGCGGTGCGCCACGCGCGCACGGTGTTCGACGAGATTCGCCGCTTGAAGGCGATGGACGAGGATGAACTGTTCACCGCCGCCAAGAATCTACAGGCACCGTATGATCTGGTCAAGCAGGTCGCGGCGGCTGGTCGGCTGCCGGTGGTGAACTTCGCCGCTGGCGGAATCGCCACCCCGGCCGATGCAGCGCTGATGATGCAGCTGGGCGTAGATGGCGTGTTCGTCGGCTCGGGTATCTTCAAATCGGGCGACCCGGCCCGCCGCGCGCGCGCAATCGTCGAGGCCACTACGCACTACAACGAGCCTGAGATTCTGGCCGAGATCAGCAAGGGCTTGGGCGAAGCAATGGTCGGCATCAGCGTCAGCAGCCTTTCGCCGGATAAGCTAATGGCTGGACGCGGCTGGTAAGCTAAATTGAAAGTGTAAAATTGCGAATTGAAATTGAGAATGACATGTAGTGTGTATTTTCAATTCTCAATTCGTAATTCTCAATTCATATGACAGTTGGCATTCTCGCCCTGCAAGGCGATTTCCGTGAACATGAGCAGACGCTCGGGCGCATTGGGGCGCCGACGTTGCAGGTGCGGCTGCCGAAACATCTTGAGCTGGTTGATCGTCTTATTATTCCTGGCGGCGAAAGCACGACGATTGGCAAGCTGCTGGTGATATACAACCTGCTCGACCCGATCCGTGAGCGGGCGCAGCACGGTATGCCGCTGTGGGGCACCTGCGCTGGCGCGATTCTGCTAGCGCAGCGGATCGCCGAGGGCCGCCAGGAAGGCCAGCCGTCGCTGGATTTGATGGATATTACCGCCCGTCGCAACGCCTTTGGTCGGCAGCTGGACAGCTTCGAGGTCGATCTCGACATTCCAGCCATCGGCGAAGGGCCGCTGCACACGGTCTTCATTCGCGCGCCGATCCTAGAGGCGCCGGGTACAGGGGTGATAACGCTCGCGACACTGGCGGATGGGCGCATCGTTGCCGCGCAGCAGGGCAATCTGCTGGCAACCTGCTTTCATCCCGAGCTAACTGGCGACGACCGATTTCACCGCTTCTTTTTGGAGTTGTGAGTTCTAAGTTTTGAGTTTTGAGTTTGCGAGACTATCCAAACTTAGAACTCAAAATTCATAACTCAAAACTAGACCATATGATACGACCCGTCACACCCGGCGATTTGTGGACATTGCGGCGCAAGCCGCGCAGCCAGGTCTGGCTTTATAACGAGGCGATGCTGGCGCACCCGCATCGCCAGCTTTGGTTTGCGCTACGCTGCTTGCTGGAAGGCAGCGGGCGCGATGTGGCGACCTTCATTTACCGTGAGCGCGGCATGCGCGCAGCGGCGCAGGCGGTCGGGCGTGGCGGCAAACCCGAGCAAGATATCGTGATGCTGTCGGCCTACGGCGGCGGTCATGGCCACCCGACCGACCCGGATGTCTGGTTCCGGCTGATCGAGCGATTGTGCGTTCACGCCGGGCAGCACCGCGTACAGCGACTCTATGCTGCACTCTCCCAACGCCACGAGGATTTGCGCGAGATCTTCCGCCAGCTCGGTTTCGCTGGCTACGCCCAGCAGATCGTGCTGCGGCTGGAAGGCCCCGACTGGGATCAGGGCATTACGCTCGCGCCAATGCGCCCACAATCGCGCCGCGACGATTGGGCGACGCATCGGCTGTATGGCACAACCACCCCGCACCCCGTCCAGCAGGCCGAGGCGCGCGTTGCGCGCGATTGGCGCATTCCGCTGACCCAGACGTGGCGGCGCGCGCGTCGGCGCGGCTGGGTGCTTGGCCCCGACAGCAGCCTGACCGCCGCGCTGCACCTGACCAGCGGGCCAGCTTCGCATGTAATGACGCTGCTGCTTCACCCCGAAGCGCGCGATATTGTCACGGATGTGTTACGCTTTGGGCTGGGCCAGATCTCGGATACTCTGCCGGTCTACTTATTGCTGCGTGAATATCAGAGCGAGCTGCTGACACCAGCAAGCGACCTGGGCTTCCAGCCGATCGGTGAGCAGGTGTTGATGGTCAAGCAGACCACAGTCGCGGTGCGGCGACCAAGCCTTATTCCTGTTCTAGATGCAGTTCCCGAACCACGAGCATCGATCCCGACGATCTCTTCGCTCAGCGAAGATGCGAGGTAATACATGATAAACCCCGAAGCAATCACTAGCAACATCGATCTCTTGCTTGAAACCCTGCCACTCTACATCCAGGAATCACTGGATCAGGGGCCAGATAATAAAGAAGACTTGCTGGAAATTGTCATGGATCTGGGACGCCTGTCCGAGGCGCGCTACCGTGGCCGCGAGCGCTTCCTGAGCGATCACGAGGTCACGCAGGAAGATATCGATCACGTGATCGCGCGCATCGGCGCATTCGGCGAAGATAATCGCGCTGGCATCCCGCGCACGCTGCACCGCATCTCGGCCATTCGCAATCGCGCTGGCAAGGTGATCGGCCTGACCTGTCGCGTCGGTCGCGCGGTGCTGGGCACAATCGCAATTATTCGCGATCTGGTCGAATCGGGCAAGAGCTTGCTGCTGCTGGGCAAGCCGGGCGTGGGGAAGACGACCATGCTGCGCGAGACTGCGCGGGTCGAGGCCGAGGATTTGCGCAAGCGCGTGGTGATCGTCGATACGTCGAACGAAATCGCTGGCGATGGCGACATTCCGCACCCCGGCATTGGCCGCGCGCGCCGTATGCAGGTGCCGCGCCCTTCCGAGCAGCATGCGGTCATGATCGAGGCGGTCGAAAATCACATGCCCGAAGTGATCGTGATCGACGAGATCGGCACCGAGCTTGAATCGCTGGCGGCGCGCACAATCGCCGAGCGCGGCGTGCAGCTGATCGGCACCGCTCACGGCAATACGCTCGATAACTTGATGTCCAACCCCACGCTGTCGGATCTGATCGGCGGCATTCAGGCGGTCACATTGGGCGATGAAGAGGCGCGCCGGCGTGGCACGCAAAAGACCGTGCTGGAACGCAAAGCGCCGCCAACCTTCGATGTGCTGGTAGAGATTCAAAGCTGGGATCGCGTCTCGGTCTACAGCGATGTCGCGAGCGCGGTAGATAGCATTCTGCGCGGCGAGGAGCCGATGGCCGAAGTGCGCTCACGCGATGTCGATGGTCGTGTGACAATCGAGGCTGGCAGCTTGTTGCCGCGTAACGACGGCGGCACGAGCGGAACGTATGTCGGGCGGCGCGGCGGCGGCGATGGCGGGCGTAGCGGCGATCCGGGCGCGCGCGATGGCTGGCAGCGCAATTCCGACCGCAGCGAGCGCACCAGCACGGGGCGCAATCGCACGCGCGCGGCACTTGCGCCGAGTGTGTTGAGCACACCGCCAGCGCAGCCACAACAGCGGATCTATCCATTCGGTGTCAGCCGCGACCGGCTCGAACGCTCAATCGCCAACTTGCACGTACCGGCGACGATTGTGCGCGACATGAGCGAGGCGACCATGGTGATGACGCTCAAAAGCTATTATCGCCAGGGTTCGCAGCGCGTGCGTCAGGCCGAGGATCGCGGCGTGCCCGTGTATGTATTGCGCAATAACACGATCACGCAGATGGAGCGCCAGCTCTCCGATGTGTTCCAGATCAGCTCCAGCGAGAACGACGAACAATATGTTCCGCCCGCGCGCAGCCCAAGTGTCGGCAGCACCAGTGCCAATGGCGAGGTACATGTGACCGATGCAATGCTAGAGGCCGAGACGGCGATCACGCAGGTGGTGAATGGCGAGATCAGCGCGGTCGAGCTGGCGCCGCGCGGCAGCTACGTGCGCCGTTTGCAACATCAGATGGCTGAGCGGTACAATGTGCATTCCGAAAGTCGCGGGCGCGAGCCGAACCGACGAGTGAAAATCTTTAGGGGTTAGAGATTAAGGATTCGGGGTCAGGCGTTCAAGCTGACCCCGAATCCCAACTCCCAACTCCCAACCTCCACACACTATGAGCCTATTTGTCACATTCGAAGGCCCCGAAGGCAGCGGCAAAAGCACGCAGGCGCGGCTGCTATACGGCTGGCTGAGCGCGCGCGGTTACCCGGCCATTCTGGTGCGCGAGCCGGGCGGAACGCGCATCGGCGATATGATTCGGCGCATCGTGCTGGATTTACAAAACACCGAGATGGCCCCCAATACCGAGACATTGCTATTCGCAGCATCGCGCGCGCAGCTGGTCAGCCAGACTATTCAGCCCTATCTCGACCTGGGCGGAATCGTGCTGTGCGACCGCTACGCCGATTCGACCTACGCCTATCAGGGCTACGGCCTCGGGCGCGATCTGGATGAGCTGCGCGCGATCACGGCGGCGGCCACTGGCGGTCTGCTGCCTGATGTGACGGTCTATCTCGATATCACCGCCGATGAGGGCTTGGAGCGCAAGCGCCGCAAACGCCAGAGCGACCAGGCCAGCAGTCGATTAGGCCAAGCTGAGAATGCACTGCTCACCCCGCCACGGCCAGCCGCGCCGATGATTCCGCGCGAGAATATTGTCGAGTGGAACCGGCTTGACGCGCGCGAGCTGGCCTACCATCAGAAGGTTGCCTCCGGCTACCAGGAGCTGATCGCGCAGGAACCCGAGCGCTGGCACCTCTTCGACGCACGCCAGCCGGTCGAAGAGCTGACCGAGCAGATCGCACACGAGCTGGCACCCTGGCTGGAGCATATCCAGACGCTAGAGCCAACTACACCCTGAATATATCCTGGCTGGGTTGAGCGCTGAGTAGTTCCCAACGTTAACGACAGATTGATTTGCAGAAAAGGCAGATTTCATGAAACTGGTACTCGCCGTGGTTCAGCGCCAAGATGCCGGAGAGCTGTTGGATTCACTCACCGCCCAGGGCCTACGCGTCACGCGCATTAGCAGCGAGGGCGGCTTTTTGCGCGAGGGCAATGTGACGCTGCTGACAGCTGTCGAGGATCCGCAGGTCGAGCCGCTGCTCCAAAGCGTGCGCGAACATTGCTACACCCGCACGCGCTACGTTTCGCCGCTGCCGCCAGTCGCCGAATCGGGCGAGTTCTACCCGCCATCGCCGGTTGAGGTGCAGGTCGGCGGCGCAACCGTGTTCGTGCTGCGCGCCGCCGATGTGGCGAAGCTGTAGCGATTTTAGATTGTAGATTTCAGATTGTAGATTGCCTATTCCAATCCAATTCGGCGTGTGCGTAAAGCACGAACCGAGCGTTTGGGAAGGCGTTCAATTGCTCATCTCTCCGCGCATTTCAGCCCGCTATCACAACAGAAGTGCGCGAGAATACAGAGAAGCTATTGAGGAGGATTCCTGATTGGATATTCGGTCGATTTTAACAAATGTTGTCCCAATTCTTACCATCATCGGCTGGGCGCTAGCAGCCTATATTGTGCTGCTATGGGCCGCGTCGGTGCTCTGGACCTATCGCGATATTCACGCGCGCAGCGAGGATGTGGTGGTGCAAGTGCTGGCGGTTTCGCTGGCGCTGCTGCTGCCTTTCGCTGGTGTGCTGCTGCATATGATTCTGCGCCCGCGCCAGACGCTGACTGAAAAGTACGAGCGTTCGCTTGAAGAAGAATATTTGCGGCGCGATCTGGAAGAGAAATTCGTCTGCCCACATTGCCAGCGCGGCATCGAGCCGGATTTCGTGATGTGCCCACACTGCCACACCGCGCTGCGCCGCCGCTGTGGCACCTGTGATCGCGTGGTCGATCTGACTTGGGCAGTCTGCCCATACTGCGGCGACGATGGCACGACCAACGTGCTGCGCCCGAACTACCGCCGCCAGCGCGAGCCTGAGCAGATTGAGCGCTTCTCGCAGCGACCGTAGCAACAGGCGGCACGAAGTAGCAGCTAGAAGGCAGTCGGCAATCGGCTGCCTTTTGTGTATCTTCCCGGCGTCCCCTCCGCCGATTGGCAGCGCTACCTCGATTCGCTGCTCGTGCGATGGTTCGATGTAGAGAAAGTCCTATGTCGCTCGCAATCACCGATGTCACCGGCGTACTCGTCAGCCACACGCAGGATCTGGAAGCGCTCACCGGCTGCACGGTCGTGCTGACGACGGAGGGCGCGACCAGCGCATGCTTGACAAGATGACAAGATGAGCAGGAGCATCTTGTCATCTTATCAAATATGCTTT
>Ga0123337_10004323_pt1 | contig 14547 bp, 15 predicted proteins | sample frozenSSSSmetaG_FD_89792 | JGI IMG/M metagenome (GOLD analysis project Ga0123337, IMG submission 89792) | Glacier valley bacterial and archeal communities from Borup Fiord, Nunavut, Canada, to study Microbial Dark Matter (Phase II) -... | ecosystem: Environmental > Aquatic > Freshwater > Ice >... | reverse complement strand
TATCAACCAAATACCAGTTACCTCTCTGCGAGAAATCCTTTTAAACACAGTCAATAATCTTAAGTCCTTGACTAATGACTAATGACTAATACTTCGGCTCCTTTCGACTTCGCTACCTCGGCTCCGCTCGGCACAAGTCAAGGCAAGTCGCTCAGTACAAGTAACTAATCTACCAATGACTTTCATCACTACCAAAAGCCTTGCTGATCAAGTTCGCGCTGACTTCCCAATTTTACATCAGGAAGTCAACGATAAACCCCTGGTTTATCTCGATAATGCTGCGACATCACAAAAGCCTTTGCTCGTATTAAATACCCTACGGAATTATTACGAGCAATATAATGCTAACGTGCATCGCGGTGCCCATATCCTCAGTGCTAAAGCTACCGATGCTTATGAAGGTGCTAGAGATAAAGTTGCCAAATTCATCAATGCTGCATCGCGTCAGGAAATTGTCTACACCCGCAACGCAACTGAGGCGATTAACTTAGTAGCTTATAGTTGGGGTATGAACAATTTGCAGCCGGGAGATGAAATTATTCTGTCGGTGATGGAACACCACAGTAATATTGTACCTTGGCAATTGGTGGCGCAAAAAACGGGTGCAGTACTGAAATTTGTCGAACTAACACCAGAAGAAACTTTTGATTTGTCACAGTTTAAAAAACTGATTTCTGAAAAAACAAAGTTGGTGTCAGTGGTGCATATTTCTAATGCTTTGGGTTGTATTAATCCAGTGGCAGAAATTGGTGCGATCGCTCACAAATACGGTGCTAAATTCTTAGTTGATGCTTGCCAAAGTGTACCCCACTTCCCGATAGATGTACAGCAGATAGATTGTGATTGGTTGGTAGCTTCCGGTCATAAAATGTGTGCGCCAACTGGGATAGGATTTCTTTATGGCAAGTTGGAATTGTTAGAATCAATGCCGCCATTTTTTGGTGGTGGTGAGATGATTGCAGAGGTGTATTTAGACCATTCCACATACGCAGAATTACCGCATAAATTTGAAGCCGGTACACCTGCAATTGGGGAAGCGATCGCACTTGGTGCTGCGATCGATTATCTTAGCAGTATCGGCATGGATAAAATCCACGCCTACGAAGCAGAATTAACAGCTTATTTGTTCCAACAATTAGAGCAAATTCCCCAAATTAGAATTTACGGCCCCAAACCAAATGCTAAAGGGAAAGGTAGAGCCGCTCTTGCATCATTCACTGCCGGGGAAGTCCACGCTAACGACTTATCTACATTATTAGATCAAGAAGGCGTTGCTATACGTTCTGGACACCATTGCACTCAACCATTACACCGTTATTTAGGTCTTGCTGCAACCGCACGAGCAAGTCTATCTTTCTACAATACCCGCGAGGAAATTGATATTTTTATCAAAGCACTGAAGGAAACTTTAGACTTTTTTGCAGGTTTCCTTGGTTAAAGTTACAAAATCTTCAGACATTGATTGTGCCAAATATCTGCAACATATCTTGCTAATAATTGGCACAATTTAATTATCTGGATTCTTTACAGGAGGAACTAAAGTGTCATACAGTGACTTTACTTTAGACAGAGTTAGGAAAACCTTTGGCTTTACTATTTCTGATAAAATTGATATATTTGCATCTGTACATGAAGTAGATTGTCCACCATTACTTGCAGAAGTATTGCGGGAAAATGTACCTTTAGCTCTTGCTAGTAATACTGAAAAATCTCGTTCAGAGATGATTATTGCGCCTATTTTAATTGCTCTCAGGAAATATTTAAATAATCAAATAAGTTTATTTTCTGGTATCGATTTTACTGTTGATTCAGCACAAGGTTTAAATGGAAATTGCGATTTTATTATTAGTCGTTCACCAGAGTTACTAATTCTTAATGCACCAGTTGTCACAATTGTAGAAGCTAAGAAAGAAAATATCAATGCCGGATTAGGTCAGTGTGTAGCAGAGATGTTAGCAGCTAAATTGTTTAATGAACGTGAGGGTAATAACATTCAGACAATTTATGGTACTGTCACCACTGGAACTAGCTGGAAGTTTTTGAAACTTATTGGGCAAGTGATTGAAATTGACTTGAGCGAGTATTATATTAATGACATAGGTAAAATTATCGGGATTTTATCTAACATTGTGACAGAAAAAGTATTGTAATATGCTTGTCAAGTCAACCCCTGCTGAACAAAGAACAGTCCTACAAAACGTTAGCTGGGAAACCTTTGAAGCCTTGCTGAGAGACACAGGTGAAGATAGAGGTTCTCGGTTTGCTTATGACTGCGGTGTTTTAGAAATTATGACTCCACTTTTTGAACATGAAAACCCCAAAAGCAATTTTGGGAACTTTATTATTGCTTTAGCTGAAGAATTAGGAATTGAAATTAGAAGCGCTGGTTCAACAACATTGAAGCGGAAAATATCAAAGCGGGGAATAGAACCAGATACTTGCTACTATATCCAGAATGAACTAGCTATTAGAGGTAAGGAAACGTTAGATTTAGAAAATGATCCGCCACCTGACTTAGCAATTGAGATTGACATTACCAGCAGCTCAGTTAACAAATTGGGGATTTATTCAGCCTTGGGTGTAACTGAACTTTGGAGATATGATGGGCAAAATTTGAAATTTTATCAGTTGATTGAGGGGCAATATGTGGAGTGTAAGTTTAGTATTGCCTTTCCTATAGTTTCAGTGAGTGAGATAAACAGATTTATTGAGCAGAGTAAAAGTATGGGGGAAATTGCTTTGCTGAAATCATTTCGTGCTTGGGTGCGGGAGAAATTAGGGTAGTTGGCTGGTGATTTGTCTAAATGAACTGTCAGTTAATCAAAGCGATCGCACCCGCAAAATCAACTCAAAGAATCTGGATCTATCCCCAACCTTCGCAATTCTTGTGCCAGCCTTTGAGTGCGTTGTTCAGCAGTGGTAGCGCGTTGTTCGGCAGCGATCGCACGTTCTTCTGATGTTAAATATCTAACTCCTTCTTTGTCATACCAATACAACCAATCCCGCGTAATTCCCTGATAGGTTCCTCGTTCATAACCAATTGCTAAACCTATTTCTGATAACCAAACTTGATTTCCTGGCTGCAATACATATTCACCATTTACAAACCGATAAACTTCTAAAGGTGGTTTTCTTCGGCGTTGGGGATTGTAAACAACATAATACAAAATCTCCATATCCGCATAAAGTTTCTTTTTGCTGGTATATTCCCCACGTCGTCTGTGAGAAACCACCTCAAGCGCCACAATTGGCATCACCTTTTCTTCCCACAACACATAACTTAAACGCAAGTTCTCATCAAAAACTCGCTCGACTCCTAAACTTAAAAACCCATCGGGCACAATCGGCGGTAATTCGGGATCGTAATATATCCCCATATCAACGCCAAAAAACCAATCCATCCGGCTTGTCCACAGCCAAGCTAAGATGGCTTCTAGCAAGCCAGGAATCAAATGTTGTAGTTGATTATCCACAGGTTCATCGTCAGAATCGGGCAGATCCTCGGCTCCGGGTAAGCAGTGCAATGGGTTGTAATTTAACATGGTGGGTGCGACGCAAACTTATAATATTGATGATATCTATCCACCTCTGACTTTTTCTTGCGATAATTCGCAAGGGGGACGCGCTCCCCACTGGTTAGTAAAAGAGGAATAGATGACACTCAAGCGGTTGATTTTAATTTTTATACTGACGCCTATAGCAGTTCTGTTGGCAGTTTCGGCTTTATTCAGTAGTTGGCAAGAACCTCAGTTCCAAAGTCGCCTAGAACTATATCAAACCAATATTGCTCTACAAGCCCAAGCTTGGCAATCAAAAGATAGCAACGATGACAATTTCCAAGCGATTCGGGAAGCTATACTTGGTGAGCAACCCCTGGAAAGCGCCACAAAGCAGTATCAGGAGGCGCGTCAATCAGTTCAAGCTAATTTAGACAAAGTTAACAACAAACTTGCACAATTACGCTCTCAACCTGAAACAATCACACCTCCAAAACCTCTACCGGACGTTGCTCCCACTATTAAAACCTCTAGACGAGGACAGCAACCCTTACAGCAGTCCCTCAAACAATTAGAAAAATTACTCGCTGAATTAGACTTGCGCCTGGGAATTTTACAAGCACAGCGAGGACAGAAGGATACAGCCCTTAAGACTTGGAGTGAATTACAACAACGCTCAGATATTAATCCAGAATTTGGGCAAACTGCTGCTGTATTGACTGGACTGTGGAGTAATCCTCCCCGTCTCCTCCCAAATGCCCAAGAACCGATTCAAAAGAATTTAGAAGGTTGGTTTCGCTCTACTGCTTTGGTTCAGCTATACCAACTCCAGCAACGACAAGACGCTTTATCAGCAGTTAAGGCTACACAACAAGAAGCTGCTACTCAAGCAGTAATCAAATTAGCGCTTATTGGCACTATTCCCACCTTGGCAGCTTTAATTGGTCTAATACTGCTGATTTTCTTATTTGCTCAACGCTTGTTGAAAGGAAAAGCCTCTTTATTAGCTCAAAATGCTGATGTCCCTTGGTCAACGCCTTGGGATGGTGAAACGGTTTTGCAGGTTTTTGTCGTCGGCTTTTTCTTCATGGGGCAAATTTTTGTGCCTTTGCTGATATCGCTGCTACCCATACAGCGTCCCGTTACTGATGTGAGACTTCAAGCGTTTTCTGTCTTGGTTAGTTACTTGCTGGTAGCATCGGGAGCGCTATTAGTGCTGTATTTCTCTCTCAAGCGCTTTTTTCCCCTACCAGAATTCTGGTTTCGCTTCCGTTTTCAAGATAAATGGTTTTTGTGGGGACTGGGGGGTTATTGTACAGCTTTACCTATAGTTGTGGTGGTATCTTTGATTAATCAACAGCTATGGCAAGGACAGGGCGGTAGTAATCCTCTGTTGCAACTAGCCCTAGAAAGCCAAGATGGTGTAGCACTTGGCATATTTTTCTCCACAGCTGCGATCGCCGCGCCATTTTTTGAAGAAATTCTGTTTCGCGGCTTTTTGTTACCCTCTCTAACTCGTTACTTACCCGTGTGGGGATCGATTCTTGTCAGTAGTTTGTTGTTTGCGATCGCTCACCTCAGCTTGTCGGAAATTCTGCCACTGACAGCATTAGGCATTGTCTTAGGCGTAGTTTACACGCGATCGCGTAACCTCCTCGCTCCTATGCTTCTCCACAGCCTCTGGAATAGTGGTACATTATTAAGTTTGTTCACATTAGGTAGCAATTAAAACTAACAAACTACTGTTGCCCAGAACAAAAATATCTGCTTTTATCTCCATAAGCAGGAACAATTTACTAGTAATAATTGCTTGTAAGCATAAATACTCGCTGAAAACCAAATTAAGATAATGGCAAAAGCAAATCAAAGAATACCCTTAAAAGTATCTTGATTTTAGCCATTTTCGAGATATTAGAAGATTTCTCTTGCGCTTCTACGTTCCCACTAGCCAACTGGTCTGGTAATTGGTGCGATCGCGTTTCACGCCCGATGGAAGCTTACGCAAAAAAATCCGGAAATAATACTGATGGACTTGTAAAAAGTGGTGTATGTAGCAGCTTTTGCTGATTATTGAGGTTCATTCTTCTCAAGAAAAATGTCTTACCTAAAAATCTGCAAAACTGCTGCACCAGGGTTTGCAATCATCAAATCCACCAAAGTTCATTAAGGAGTGCCAAATTTTCCGGCTATGCCGCAAGACATCTTAGCGTCCCATCGGAAGAGAAGCACGCTGATTTTGGTTATTCGTCTTCGGGCTGACTCATACTGAAAAAATTAAAAATCTCTTAATTAAGTAAATATATTTTCTTATTTTGATTCCCATAAATAATTTATTTTATACCCAATTATTAAGGAGCAGCACTCAGATGGCAAATTTCAACCCCAGTCACCCTACTAAACAACTTCTAGCTGGTTACTGTGGCATTATCCTTGGAGCATTTGGGGTTCATAAGTTTATTCTAGGATATTCTTCGGAAGGCTTTATTATGTTGGTAATTTCTGTAGTTGGGGGTTCTTTCACCTATGGCATTTCCTTGTTAATTATGCAACTTGTAGGTTTAATTGAAGGCATGATCTATTTGAATAAGTCTCCTGAAGGATTTGTAAATACCTACTTTGTGAATAAGCAGGGCTGGTTTTAGTACTTTGTTAAGCTAGTAATCAAGGTTTTGTAGTAAGCACTTTAGTGCTTAGAAAATAAAGACTAAAGTGCTTACTACGAACTTGCTTACCTATAAATTTAAATTTCACAAATTATTATATTTATTTCTATTGATATGCTTATTATTAAATCTAAACAGCTTAACTGGGTGATGTTTTTCTTGCTGGGCATAGGGTATTTCAGTGCTATGTCTCATTTGGAAATCAACTACTTCTTAAAAAGCCTAATTGTCATCATGCCAATGCAGGTGGTAGCTATTATTTATATAACTTACCTACGTTTGAGCCGACGTTGACACTCAAGGAAGTACGATAAATTAATAATTTTAATATGGTTGACATTGAGTCGTAGTCCGATATTTCGTCTACGCTCAAATTAGAGACGCTTTTAGTCAGGCGTTGAATTTCTGTAGCGAATCTAAACACTTGCAATGCAACTTCTCCCAAAAACTAAGCTAGCCCCAGAACTTGACCCAATCCTAGAGAAAATTATTCTAGATGTTGGGGGCATGAAGTGCGCTGGGTGTGTGAACGCAGTAGAGCGACAGCTAACCCAACATCCAGGAGTCAAGAGTGCCTGTGTGAACCTGGCCACAGAGGTAGCAGTTGTAGAGTCAGAAACTGGTGCAGTAGATGCAGATGCACTAGCACAGCGATTAACAGCCGTTGGATTTCCGACTCAACAGAGAAAAGCTAATGGCACAGTAGCAGGCGAGATATCTACCTTACCAGACCCAGCAGAACGACAACGCCGAGAAATGCGCTCTTCACTGAGGCAGTTAGCGATCGCTGCGATGTTACTGGTATTGTCAGGAAGTGGACATTTTGGTAATCTTGGTAGCTCGGTGCTGCCAGTGCTAAATAACATCTGGTTTCACTGTGGATTGGCGACAGTGGCGCTATTAATTCCCGGCCGTCCCATTTTAGTAGATGGCTGGCTAGGCTGGCGGCGAAATGCGCCCAACATGAACACCCTAGTAGGATTGGGAACGCTGACAGCCTACATTGCTAGTTTAGTAGCGCTGCTTTTTCCCCAAATGGGTTGGGAGTGCTTCTTTGACGAACCAGTAATGATGCTGGGCTTTATTCTTTTGGGAAGGACATTAGAGCAACAAGCTAGAGGTCGCGCCGCCGCCGCATTTAGGAAATTGCTAGCACTCCAGCCACTCTTAGCGCGATTGATTGGCAACCCAGAGAAAGGAGGAGTGGGGTCTTCTAGTGTAGAGATTCCTGCTGAACAAGTGCGTGTCGGTGAATGGTTACAAGTGCTGCCAGGTGATAAAATCCCTGTCGATGGTGAAGTGGTGGTTGGTCAGACAACGGTCGATGAGTCAATGCTGACTGGGGAAGCCGTGCCAGTAATCAAGCAACCAGGAGATATGGTGACAGGGGGGACGCTAAACCAGTCAGGAGCGATCGCTATTCAGGCAACCCGTATTGGAAGTGATACAACTCTAGCTCAAATCGTCGCTTTAGTAGAAGCCGCCCAAACTCGGAAAGCCCCAGTACAGAAATTAGCGGATACAGTCGCTGGTTACTTTACATACGGGGTGCTGACACCATCTGTATTAACATTTGTCTTTTGGTACTTTTTCGGCACTCACATCTGGACTGATATCACCATGTCTGGTGACATGGAAATGATCAGCCACACTCACCACTCCGTACAGATGCGATTAATCGCGTCTCTACCCACTCCCCACTCCCCCCTATTAATCAGCTTAAAACTAGCGATCGCAGTTATGGTAGTCGCCTGTCCGTGTGCTTTAGGACTTGCGACACCAACAGCGATTCTTGTCGGGACTGCGATGGGTGCAGAACGGGGTCTGTTAATCAAAGGCGGCGACGTTTTAGAAAAAGTACACCAGTTAGACACCGTAGTATTTGATAAAACTGGCACTCTGACCACAGGTAATCCCATAGTTACAGATTGCCTGTTAATTGAGGAAATGGGGAGTGGGGAGTGGGGAGTAGGGAGTAGGGAACCCCACTCACCACTCCCTACTCCCTACTCCCTAATACAACTAGCAGCAGCCGTAGAAAGCGGTACTCACCACCCCCTAGCAAGAGCGATTCAGCAAGAAGCACAACGGCAGGAGTTATCTATTCCAGAGGCTGTGGACTTTCACACCGAACCAGGACTAGGGGTGTCTGCTGTGGTAGAGGGCACAGTTGTATTGTTGGGTAACTGGGACTGGCTGAATTGGCACGGCATTGCCATTAGTGAAACTGCACAACAGCTAGCACAGGATTTAGCAACAGATGGTAAAACAGTCGTTTGCGTAGCAATTGGGGGAACTTTAGCCGGAATAATTGCTGTTTCTGATACCCTCAGACCAGATGCCCAATCCACTGTAGACAAATTGCGTCAGATGGGCTTACGGGTAATGTTACTCAGTGGCGATCGCCCAGAAGCAGCTAGCGCGATCGCCAAACAACTAGGATTAGATAGCGCTGATGTGATCGCAGGTGTCCCCCCAGCGAAAAAAGCGGCGGCAATACAAGCCCTCCAACAAGCAGGGATAAAAGTAACTCCTAACTCCCATTCGGCTACGCTCACGGCAAGCTCACTCCTCACTCCCATTCGGCTACGCTCACGGCAAGCTCACTCCTCATTCCCATTCGGCTACGCTCACGGCAAGCCCACTCCCTACTCAATTGTCGCAATGGTAGGAGATGGAATCAACGATGCTCCAGCCTTATCCCAAGCAGATGTTGGAATTGCTTTACACTCCGGGACAGATGTGGCGATGGAAACGGCTGAAATTATCCTAATGCGCGATCGCTTAAACGATGTCGTCGAATCTATTCAGCTTAGTCGCGCCACCTTCAACAAAATCCGCCAAAATTTATTCTGGGCTTTTGCATATAATACAATTGGTATTCCTTTAGCAGCTGGTGTTTTGTTCCCTAGTCTAGGTTTTGTCCTTAACCCATCTGGTGCTGCTGCATTAATGGCTTTTAGCTCTGTTAGCGTCGTCACAAACTCAATATTATTACGGCGATTAGCTCATTACCCGTAAAATGCTCTTGTGCACGTAAAATTTCCCAGCACAAATCTTGGTTATTCCCATATAAAGTTGAACTGAGTCGCCCCGTCAGTTTTTACGCAGCCCACAAAACCTCTTGAAACACCTACTAAAGCTCTCATAGCTACTGGAGTAGAGCGGCCATGTTCTACTCTTTCAAGGTATTATGCAACTTTAAAGCTTATTTAGATCAGCACCACAGACTTATGGTGCGCCAGAATCGCAGGTTACAATACTAAACAAATCTTGATTTATCACAGTTCCACCGATTTGTCAATGGCAGCAGAACCCAATGAAAACCATCTACTGATTATTGAAGACGATCAAGGTCGCAAAGAATTTTCTCTGGATCACCCCGTCTACTCTATCGGTAGAGACCGCGATTGTGATATCCGTTTGATGTCGCAGTTTGTCTCACGCCGCCATGCCACATTAGTGAGATTGCCACGAGGGCATAATAGTCATAGCTACTATTACCGGATTGTAGATGGCGATGCTAAAGGTAAGCCTAGTTCTAACGGTTTGATGATTAATGGACGTAAGATACCAGCCCACGATCTCAGAAATGAAGACGAAATCGTTTTTGGTCCTCAAGTACGTGCCATTTATTACCTTTTAAGAGATACTCAGCGTTTGGGACAAACGGATTCGAGCGAATACGACATTACACTAATAAACCCCGGTATGGCCGAGGATTTAGAGGATATAGGAGACTGAATTATAACTACTATTAACAATTCAAAATTCAAAACCTTTTCAGACGGAGCGAAAAATGTGGTCTTCTCCCATTGCCCTTGGTATCTCCAAGAATTGGGGAGACGCTTTAGCACAAGGAGCGTCTGGAGGTTTCCCTCATGAACACCTTTCTTTTCAAGACACAGAAGTGCCTTGCGCTCTTTAAGAGCCTTATGGCAACTTCTCTTGATTTAAACCCCGACTGTCGCTTGCTTCCCGCAGGGTAACTGATAGTACGTGTAAACGTAGGGTTCTTAAACCCTTCAATTTACGACAACAGTCTGAGAATCCCACCACATGAAACAGTGGGAGTGTCAATTCAATCACTCACTAAAGCTATTATCCTGCAAGACTTTCAATCAAATGCCAATGACGGCTACTTTCAATAGCCTGCTTGATGAATTCAAACATTTGTCGGCAGTAATTATCTAGTTTAAGTGGTAGTTCTTCATTTTTAATCACAATACTCATCCGGGTTTCTGTTTCAGTAGATTTTGATTTATCAATCAGTACTTCTATTGTTACCAACTTAGGAAAAGGAACATTGCCAGGAACCTCACGAGCGATAATGTACTCGCCCGTATGGTATTGAATATCCAACTGAGAGTCCTGTAGAAGTTCTACAAGTAACGGCTGGAGATGGTCACTAGGAACAGAAACAATAAATGAACAGGTATAGCGAGCCATAATAGCCCCACGCCTTGCAACACTGCGTCCATCCTATAATACCGAAGTATATAAATGTAAAGTCATTAAAAAACCAAAGTTTTGACTTTTGAGATCAAGCATTACCAAAATATACAGTCACATCTGTTCTATCCACAAGGAAATTGCCGTAAGCTGAAAGTTTGATCAAAAACTTTACAATAAAGCTTTGGCTGAGGTAGGAAATGAAAGTCGCAATTACTGGAGCAACAGGATTTGTCGGTAGTATTTTAGTACAACAACTCCACAGGGAAGGTCATAAAATAGTAGTATTAACTCGGAACACCGCCTTTGCTCAAAAGGTTTTTCCATCTGAGGCTTTCTCTAATCTAGAAATTGTTGCCTATACACCAAATACATCTGGTTCTTGGCAAAGTGTGATCGCTAGTTGTGATGGCGTAGTTAATTTGGCAGGAGAACCCATTGGTGAAGGACGCTGGACACCAGAACGGAAACAAGAAATCCTCAATAGCCGAAAGTTAGGTACACAAAAAATAGTTGAAGCAATAGCCAACGCTAACCCCAAGACGGCAGTCGCTACAACGGGGGGAACCCCCGCAACGCGCTGCCTCCCTAGCGTGTTAATTAACGCTTCGGCTATTGGCTACTACGGCACCAGTGAAACGGCTACCTTTGATGAAGCAAGTCTATCTGGTAATGATTTTCTCGCTCAAGTCTGCCAAGCCTGGGAAGCAGAAGCGAAAAAGGTAAAAGATGCTGGTGTCCGGCTGGTAATTCTGCGTTTTGGGATTGTTCTAGGTAATGGTGGTGCTTTAGGTAAAATGATTCCGGCTTTCAAACTCTTCGCTGGTGGCCCTATTGGCAGTGGCCGGCAGTGGTTCTCATGGATTCACGTAGACGATTTAGTTAACTTGATTCTGCAAGCTTTAACTAAACCGGAAATAGAAGGTGTATATAATGCCACTGCCCCTAACCCAGTCCGAATGGCAGATTTAAGCCAAACTTTGGGAGGAGTGATGAATCGGCCTTCTTGGTTGCCCGTTCCTGGTTTTGCGATCGAAGCTCTTTTAGGAGACGGGGCTATAGTAGTTTTAGAAGGTCAGCAAGTCGTCCCAAAACGCACCGTGGAAACAGGCTTTGAGTACAAATATCCTAATTTAAAATCAGCGTTAACACAAATTCTTACAAGTTAAAAGGGAGTGGGGAGTGGGGGAAATGATTCCAGCACAAAATAACAAGAGTAGTTTGTTACTCTCTTTAAATTTTATCTGCAAGTGCGATCGCACCGCCTCCCCACAAATCGAAAAACTCCTCGGAATTTAGAGTATTTACACAGATATTTGCGGGTGATATGCCGGGAAATGGGGTAAAATCATCTTTCTCAACCACCAAAACAAAACCCCGTGCTGTATGAAGCGCTACGGGGTGAGAATTGGGGTTGTGGGCGAATGGGTGGGGTGGATTTTCTTTTTAATCTATAATGCTTGCTCGAATATCTTTTAAAGTCATCATCAGTGTTAATGGTTCTATTGGTGATGGTTGAAACCCACGTTTTAAATAAAATCTTTTGGCTTCTTCATCTTTAGCGTGAACCAAAATACATCTAACACCTGCTATTTGGGATACTGATAAAATACGAATAATAGCATCTTTTAATAAGCCAGACCCTATACCCTGTCCTTCCCATTTGGTATCGACTGCTAGTCTACCATTAAGCATACACGGTATAGGGTCTGGTGCGTTCCGTTTAGCTTTGCTAACAGCTACTAAATGAGTTATAGATCCGGTTGCTAAACAGTAATAGCCTATTACTTGATTTTCAATAGTTACCACAAAAGTTCTAGCCGTATCCCCCTCATTTTTCAAAGCTTTCTCCTTCAGCCAGTTATTCAAAGCTTCTGATTTAGATTTAAACTCTAATACATTATGCTCATGAGTAAGTCGCTGAGGAGCATTAATAGTTTTTGTTTGTTCTATCATTAATCCCAAGGCGATTTGGTCGTTAATAATTTACGAATTTCTTCATTCGCTTTAGGTGGTGAGTCCAACATAGCAAGGAAATTTTGATATTTTTCCTCGTTTAACGCGAAGAAGGTTTTGTCACAGATGACTTTTTCAGCTTCTCGGCAGGCTACCTCTAACACAAAGTCAGAACGGTTCTTACCAAGAATCGAAGCGGCATTATCAATTAAATCCCGTTGTTGTTCTTGAACTCTAATATTAATTACTTGGTTACGGCCAAGGTTATCCATTTTAGAACGGGCAGGCATTGGGTATCTTCCATTTGTGTATCTCATTTAGCGTTGCTGAATTAAGTTTCAAGCTTTATTCAGCAATGCTTAATATCTAATATAGAACATTGTGTATACAACGTCAACACAAAAATTGGGGTGAAGACCACAGTTTGTCATCAGAAAATCAAACACCAAGGGTAAACTTGCTACCAGGGTAATACCAGTGATTGAAGACTTACGGTGTTTACTGGTTGAATATTACCCAATGGCGTCGTGATTTTTAATTTTGACGGCATCCCCGCCCCGACTGGTGATAGCATCGACAACGCCGCCAAGTTCTTAAGTCGGTTGCGAGTCTAGAGGATTTGTTAAACTACCCAAAAAGTGAGTTGAACCAGAAGCTAAATGAGTCAACAAGAAAAGCAGCGATCGCTCGAATCCGTAAACGTTGGGAGATATTGACCATTCAGCCGAGCAGTCAAATGCGAGAGTGGAACGAACAAGGAGGACTTCGATGGTGATTGGCGATGGTTTTTGTGTATGCTTTGTTACGTGTAGAATCTCAACATGAGCAATCACTTTCTGCTCTAGAAAGAGCGGTACAAATTATTGCTCTTCTGCTGCGCTATTGACTAGAGGGAAATTTTTTGGAAACCCAACTGATAATACCGCTAAGAATGGCACCGCCCATGAGGATGCCAATTGCTGGGTTAAACAAGGGTTGCCACAGTTTATGCCATAAATCCAAACCCAGGTTTACTCCCGCAGCATCTCCGATCGCACCAACAGCTAACCAGCCAAAGCCAAAGAAAACTAAAAAAACATCTGCGACTAAAACCATGTTTAGCCAATTCAACAATTTATCTTTCATCTATCGTTTGATCTAATCGCACAAAATTTTAGGAATAGTAACTTAGGACTATTAACTAAGTGATGGGTAAGTGAGAAGTCAGAATTGCAGGCTTGAATTTAACTTCTAACTCCTCACTCCTCACTCCTCATTCTTCAAACAGCCAATTTTTGACTTTTGTCAAACTCTGCCAATCTGGTTTTCTACTTAAACCGTCTTCAATACTATTTTTTATTTCATCACTCCATTCTTCATTCACATAAATTAACTGTTGTGCTATGTCAATGTGTTCCCGCAAACCTTTTTGACCTGTTTCCAGCATTGCTAAGGCGAGATTGACTCTCGCCTGGGGATCTTGTGGGTTTAACTTGACTGCCTTCTGTGCAGCTTTGTAAGCCAAGTTGGGTTTGTTATCGAGTAGATATAACCACGCTAAACAAACCCAAGCAGCACTAGTTTTCGGAGAGCGATCGCACACTTCTTTAAACACAGGTATTAAAGAATCTACTGCAACTCCTGCTTTATAGCGTTCTAAACCTGTATCAAATAGGGAGTCAACTGTATTAGTCATTGGTCATTAGTCATTAGTCATTGGTGAGCCAGTGCGGTCTTGGGGGTTTCCCCCATGAGCAACTGGTGTTCGCCCTTGGCGTGCCGGAGGCATCACCCGAAGGGTCATTAGTCATTTGTCTTTCGTCGAATGACAAGGGACAAATGACAAAGGACTATATTACACCCCAAACGACTTGCCGCAACCGCAAGTTTGGTTGGCATTGGGGTTAGTGAATTGGAAGCCACCGCCAATCATGGCATCGCTATAATCCAGCATTAAACCGTAGAGATATAATAGACTCTTGCGATCGCTGACAATTTTG
>Ga0123337_10004322_pt1 | contig 14549 bp, 10 predicted proteins | sample frozenSSSSmetaG_FD_89792 | JGI IMG/M metagenome (GOLD analysis project Ga0123337, IMG submission 89792) | Glacier valley bacterial and archeal communities from Borup Fiord, Nunavut, Canada, to study Microbial Dark Matter (Phase II) -... | ecosystem: Environmental > Aquatic > Freshwater > Ice >... | reverse complement strand
GTCGAGGTGGAGCAGGATCCGGACGATGAAACTACCGCCATCGCCACGGTGCAATACCGTTTAGTAGCAACCCAGACCTCGGCGATCATCTCCTTTCGAGTAGGAGTCGGCGGGTAATCTAGCCATGCCTATCACTCTCCCCGTCATCGACGACCGGCAATACCAGGACCTGCTGGACGAAGCGATTGCCCGCATTCCTGTCCATACTCCGGAGTGGACCAACTTCAACCAAAGCGATCCGGGCATCACCATCATCGAGGTTTTCGCGTTCCTCACTGAGAGCCTTCTTTACCGCGCGAATCTGATTCCTGAACGCAACCGCAAGAAGTTCTTGAAGCTCGTCGGCGTCGGGCTGCAACCCGAAGCTCCGGCTCAGGGCTTGTTGCAGATCCGTAATGACAACGGACCCCTGGAAGTCAGGACAATGGAGCCGGAATCCGAAGTAGCAGCGAGCCAGATCCGCTTTCGCACCACGCGCGGTCTGGACGTCTTGCCCATCGAGGGCCGGATTTATGCCAAACACTCGGTCGCGGCCTCAGCAGATGTTCTGGAATATTATCAGGAGCTCTATGCGTCCTTCCGTGGCGCTGCGCCGTCCATCGTTCCTAGCCTGTACGATGCTCAACCATTCCCATCTTCGAACGGCGCAACGCTTAGCCTCTCTGACACGGTGGATCACGCTCTATGGCTTGGGCTGTTTGCCCGGAAGCCGGAAGAGGTGGATCAGGCACGCAATTCTCTCGGCGGAAAAATTCTCACCCTGGGCGTGGTGCCCGTACTCACGAACGCTGAGCAGCGGCTTGCACCGGGTGAGCGCTTCGGTGCGTTCACCACCACTCAGTTCGTCATCGAAACGCCGCTCATCGATGCCACACTGCTGCTTCCTACCGATCGCGTCCCACGCTATCGCGCTCTGCAAACCCAGGCGAACGTTGACTTACTTTCCGTACCCGGAGTGATCGATGCCGTGCTTCCCGCGAAGGAAGAGCTCACCATCTGGCAGGATATCGATCCGCTAGAAGGTGGCACCGATTCATTCCCGCCCGTTATCGATGACCCCAAGCTGGACGCTCGTTTAATCACCTGGCTTCGCATTCGCCCCGCAACAGCCGTCGATGTGAACTTGCGATGGGCTGGCATCAACTGTGTTCCCATCGAGCAGCGGTCGCGCGTGTTTGGCGAAGTGCTTCCAAATGGCACCGGCGAACCCGACCAGGTGGTGCGGTTGGCGCAGGCTCCCGTGGTCCCCGGTTCCGTCAACATAACCATCACTGACGTGGATGGAAAGCCGCGCACATGGCATCAAATCGACGATCTGTTCAATGCCGGTCCTGAGGTGCCAACCCCTGATCCGCGTTTGCCCGTTGGTACTCCGCCGCCTCCGCCTGCCGACCCTCAAGTATTCCTGCTCAACGCGGAATCGGGCGAGATCGTCTTCGGTGATGGGATGCGCGGCGCCCGGCCCCGCCGTGGCGTGTCGATTCGCGCAACCTACGACGAATCCGACGGTTCCGCGGGCAACCTGGGAGCCAGCCAGGTAAAGAAGGTACTGGAGCGCGGTTTCGAAGATCTCACGTCCGACAATCCCATCCCGACATGGGGCGGAGTCGATGCCGAAACGGTGGAAGCGGGCGAAAAGCAAATCTCGCGCCAGTTAAAAAATCGCGATCGTCTGGTCACGCTCGATGATTTCGAAGCCATCACGTTAAGAACGCCCGGCGTGAGTCTGGCGCGCGTGGAAGTACAGCCCAACTTCCATCCGGACTTGCCCGACAACATACCGGGAGACGTGCCCGGCGTGGTCACTCTCATGGTGATCCCGAAGCAGGACCCCGGCCAGCCCGATGCGCCCCGCCCCGACAGGCTTTTTCTTTCGACGATTTGCGATTACCTGGACGCGCGCCGTCTCATTACGACGGAGATCTTCGTCCGCGGCCCCGTTTACCGGGGCATTTGGGTATCGATAGGAATCAAGGCGGCATCGGGTCGGAATGAGGCGAACGTTCGGGAGGCCGTGAAAGCTGCGATCTCTCAATTCCTCGCCCCCTCCGCGGGCCAGCAACAACTTGGAGATGAGTATCACGGGTGGCCGCTTCGGAAGTCGGTCATCGCCCTGGAACTGGCGGACGTCGTCGGCCGCGCGGCCGGAGTTGAGTTCGTTCAGGAAGTCCTTCTCGCCGCCGATGATGGCGTAGCCCGCCAAGCCGTACCGATGAGCGGATTAAACCTGCCCCGGCTTCTCGGGCTCAGTGTGACTTCCGGCGCGGCTGTTCCGCTCGATCAGATGCGGGGCACAACTCCGGTCTCAGGCACGGGCTCGCAAGGGCCGCGCGTCGTACAGATTCCAGCCATTCCAGAGGTCTGCCGCTAGCCATGGACGTCAACGGTACACGCTATTTCGCCATGCTGGGGCGGCCTGATTTTGAAGAGGCGCTTGCCAATCCAAATCTTTCCTGGGGAAGCGCGCGCCAGGAACTCACTCTCGCGCCGCTCGCCTTTAGTTTTCCGGAATCACCGCTGAACCGTAAGCCGCGCATGGAAGATCGCCGCGGAGCCGCAGCCGACCAATACGGGAACATCTATTTCATCTCAGATTCTCAAACAGAAATCCTCGTTCGGAATTCCGGCTTGCGCAATGCGACACACTTCTGGAGTGCCATCGATGTCGCGCCTCCCGCTCAACCGGAAGGCAGCTTCCAGCCGGTTGTATCCAACCCTCTAACTGAGGTGCTCACCTTTAGTGGGCTAGCGGTAACGTGCGCTCATTTCCTGGTGGTCGGGGCCGTGGAACTGAACGGCCTTCTGGTCTTCGATCTGCACCACGGTGGCGCCCCGCGCTTGGTAAGTGCACCCGCACCTTTAACGGTGTGGGACCTTGCGCCCGCCCTGGGGGGAGGGGTCTGGATCTTAGACCGCTCGCGCCTTTCGTTGTGGGCGACTGACCGTAACTTCGATTTTCTAACGCTTGACACCGCGGTCGCGCCGCATTTGCCAGTTGCTCCAACATTCGCTCCTTTAGCCGGGCCAGCGATTGTCGAACCACCCGCACTTCCGCCATCGCCGCTTCCATTCAAGTCTGATTTGGTCTCGATCGATGTCCTGCCCGATGGCACGGTGCTGGTACTCGAAACAGATAAAGCGCAGGCATCATCACGTATCTTCCTGGTGCAAGGGAACGTGGTGCAAAGGTACAAGGTCGCTCCCGAAGCGCTCACGCTCGCAGGCATCGGCACCTTGCTCGAAGCTAGCGCCAAGCCTGGGTTCCATCTCTACGGCCAGGACCTGGCAGTGTCCGTGAACACCAACGCGGATAGCTCCTGGACGGCGCGTCTTTACGTTGTCGCAACAGATGGAGATCAGGCTTTTGGTTTCGATATAGCCGTTGAGCAGGGAAAGATCGCGCTCACCACTGTCCCGCAATTTTTCCCCATGCGCCTCTACGGCGGCAAAGCAATCTTCGGTACCGGCCCTTCGGTCTATTACGACTCCCGAACCGAGTGGGTGCCTCTGGTGAAACAACAAATTTGCCGTTTTGCCACCACCGCAATTTTTCGCAGTCCCGTGTTCGATTCGCGCCTTCCGAATTGCCGCTGGCACCGCTTGATTCTGGACGCGGCAGTTTCGGCCGGCGCGAACATTTCCGTGCGGAGCCGGTGTGCGGCTTCGCAAGCGGAACTGGCAACTGTTCCATTTGAAACCGAGCCTCAACCCTACCGGCGCGCCCGCGGCACGGAGCTTCCCTATCAGGATCAGCCAATCGATTCCTGGGAGTTGCTGATTCAAAATGCCCGTGGCCGTTACTTCCAACTGGAGTTCACATTCACCGGCGACGGCCGGGCCACACCGCGCCTCCGCGCCGTTCGCGCGTATTACCCGCGCTTCTCCTACCTGGAAAAATACCTGCCGCGTGTTTATCAGGAAGACGCAACTTCATCGTTGTTCCTTGATCGCTTTCTCGCCAACTTCGAAGGCATCTACACCGCGATTGAAGACCGCATCGCCTCTGTCCAATACCGCTTCGATCCAGCCACCGCACCCGCCGCGGATCTCGATTACCTTGCCTCCTGGATCGGCGTCACGCTCGATCCCTCCTGGAGCGAATCCACGCAACGGCTCTTCTTGCAAAACGCAACACAATTCATCCGGGCAAGGGGCACGCGCCGCGGCATCATGATGGCCCTGCGGCTCGCACTTGATCCCGCGCCCACACAAAACCTCTTCGATGATCCGGAAGGGTCAGCCACGGGCATTCGCATCATCGAGGAATTCACAACAAGCCGCACCAGCCCGCTGGCGCCAGCCGGGGAGAATCTACAATTGCCCTTCACGCTTCGCGAAGATCGATGGTCCCCTGCACAGGGTGCAACAGAGCTGCATCGCCTGTACCGAGACGCTCTGGGCACCAACAGTCCCGCAATTACGTATCCGCTCTCCCGCCCCACTGACGTGAACACCGCGGCCGTATGGGAGCGGATTTCCCTCCTCACACTTGGGTTCCTTCCTTCAGTTGCGTATTCCGATGGCTTCTCTTGGCGCGAATTCCTACACCGCCGCTACAGCGATATCGATTCTTTGAATGCAACGTGGCGCACGGCATTCACAACATTCGCGGATGTGCCCGTAGCCGCAGTCGTGCCTTCGGACACCCGTATCCTTGCCGACTGGTTCGATTTTCAATCCATCGTCCTGCCCGCCATCGCCGCAGCCCATCGGTTCACCGTGTATTTGCCGGTAGGTGCCGCCGAAGCGGGCAGCCAGCCCGTACAGGAGGCGAAGCGGGATCTGGCCAGACGAATCGTAACGCAGGAAAAACCCGCCCACACCACTTTCCGTGTGGAGTTTTATTGGACTTTCTTCCGGCTCGGCGATGCACGCCTCGGTTTCGATACGGTTCTCGATCTCGGCAGCCGTTCACCCTATCTGATGACGCCCGCGCTGCTGGGCCAAAGCTTCATCGCCTCCAGCTACCTTTCGCCGAACTATCCAGACAACCTTACCTATCGAACAGTGCTGGGGCGGGGTGGATGCGAGCCCGATTCCGGATTCAAAGAGGAAATATCATGAGCACGTCACCTTGCGGCTCGTTCGCCGCCGCCAATGCGCCCGATCCCCACAAGCACGTCAACTATAACCTCGGCATGGTCCTGGGTGTGGATGATTTACGCCAGGAGTTTGCCTATCTTTACGGTCGCAATCAGTGGCTGGCCCGGTCGGCGGTAGGCTACGGAACGCTTACCGGGCTCCGTGTATCGATCGACATCGCCGGGGGCGGCGCATCGGGACCGCGCATCGTAGTCACCAGCGGCGTTGCTCTCACGCCCACAGGCGATTTGGTTTGCGTACGGCCCGCCTACAAAAGGCAAAACATACTCGAGAAGTATCCGCCATCGATCTGATTGCGGCGCCAGTTCGATCACGTGCCGGAAGGCGGCCTGCAGCTCGGTTATTTCTTGCACCCATGAAAATGTGTTGTCAGGTGTCGACGGAAACCCTTCCTCAGCCAGACCATTGGTCAATCTGCCAAGCAGTTGTTCTATGTCACTTTCTACGAAACCTTGAACCTCGTCAACGTAGAGTGCTGGCATAGTTCGTTTGCAGGAGGACCGCTTCACGCTATCACGAAGAAGCTGGATGCCTTTTGCAGCCCACACGCAAGGCTCGCCCTTCGGAAGACCAGTTCGCCGTTACCGGATTTGGTTGGATTCTGGTACAGTCTCGCTCAATTTAGCGCCGCTGGGACAAGCTAAGTGTTTACAAATGAAATGTTGCCGGAGAATGGCTTCTAGACCTCCTGCCCTTAAAGCAGGCGGTCCGAATTTACGGGATTGGCTACTCTGTAAGTTGCTGAAAAAATGGTGGGCGCGCAGGGACTCGAACCCCGGGCCTCCTGCGTGTGAAGCAGGCGCTCTAACCAACTGAGCTACGCGCCCCCTGGATGGCAACGATACAGATCCCGCTCGGGAATCCGCTTTCGCCAACTTTCCAGCTTACACCAGGTCACCGCTGCACAGGAATCGTTACGCCATCCTGGCTTCGCAGCCCGCCAATACCCACCACCACCGGCAGAATCCCACTCACCGCGTTCGCCGGAATCCGAACATTTATCTGATACAACCCGGAAATCGACCCCGGCGAGAGCCCCGCATAAATCACATCTCCCACTGCCAGCGTCTGCCCGCCAATCATCACAGTCACGGTGTCGCGGAGAGTGGCCGGTCCATCCGGTAACTCGCCCGCTTGGTAAACCGGAGTCGTCACCCCAAAACCGGTGCCATACAGAATCACGGTCTCACCCGGCTTGGCGAAACGCCCGCCCGGTATGTCGGCGGGGTCGGCAATCAGCGCAAAGTTGGCACTCTGCGCCGCCACGGTGATGCCGCTCAACCTTAGCTCGCCCAACGTGAACAGCGCCGGGTCATACTGCTGAACGGTCGGCCCATTCACCACCGTCCCGCGAATTTCATTCGGCCGCCCAGGATTCAGAATCACGCGCGTAGTGGTCTGGCCGGCAATCGTGTTCACGGGAATCTGCGCGTTAATCTGGCCCGTTCCCGTATACGTCACCGGTGCCCGCACACCCCCAAATTCCACCGCGACGCAGCCCAGTTCCGTCGGAAAACGTCCCGCGAACAAGTTGGATTTCCCCGCCATGGTAGTCGTCAGGCCGGCGATCCCGGAATAGAACACAGTCACCAGTTCATTCGGCGATGCCGCCGGTCCGAAACTCGCCGCATTAGTAATCCCCGTCACCGTAGGCGTCCCCGTCAGATTGCAATCCCCGGCCGGACCCGTATTTTCAAAAATCGCAAGACCCGTAACAATCAAATTTGCGCCGATCGGTCCCACTGGCGTAGCCGCACCCGTCGTCAGGTCCACCGTAAACAAGGAACTGCTATTTGCGGACATCGGCTGAAACGCCGCAAACGCCTGCCCAAAACGCGAGATATCGAAACCCACTGCAGTGCTCACAACCCCCGGCCCCAGCTTTCCCACCGTCGTCAGCATCCCGGAATTAGGCGAAACCGGCGTGCCATCCATTGACCCGATGCGCACCAGTGACGAATTCCCGGAATCGATCCCATATAGCGTCGTCGCCGTCGCGCCCGCGAAGCTGTTCGTATACGCAACTTCCACCACGCTGGCTGTACTTCCGGCGTTCGCGTCCCCCGCTGCATAAGCAATGTTGGTGTCCGTCGCCGCAACCGCTCCCGTATCCGGCTGCAGCCTCAGGTTCTGCCCGGTGTTGCTGACGAACCGGATGCGGTCGGGCACCGGATTGAAATCGACCCCGAAAATTGTTCCACTCGCCGGCGGGACAAACTGCGTTCCTCCCACCTGAATCGCGGCACCTGTCAGCGGATTAATCGTGTAAATGCGGCTGCCGGTAGTAACCCCGTAAAGCTGCCCATTCGCGGGACGGAAATCGATACCCGCAATCCTGTCACCGGAAGCGATGCCCGTAACCGCCACATCATTGGTAAGAATCCCAGGCCTGCCGCTCTCGAACCGCACCAGGCGGCTGTTCGCCGTAAGTGCATAGAGCATGGCAGCGCTGGCGGGAACAGAGGTTCCGGCAAACACGGCCGTCAACAACAGAGCCTTCGCGCGAATGGCAGTCATTAGCCTACGTTACTGTCACATTCCCCGAATCGGATGTCTGCTGCTGTACTTGATCGCACAGCTACGCCCATAGGCCACAATAGTTCAAATGATTCCGCCCCAGTTCCAGCGGCAATTCCAGCGCTGGACACCGCTTCTGATATTCGCCCTGAACCTACTCATTACCTGGCGATTGCTCAATCAGGAATACACCACTCACTACAATTCCATCGAACCGTTCTTTTACGCTCTCGCCGCCCACATCCACGCCCACTGGCTGCAGCCCGGTTGGTGGGCCGAATGGAATTGCGGCATCCCCTTCCGGTACACCTATCAACCGGGTTTGCACACCATGGTCGCACTCACTTCCGCGTTCACCGGTTGGAGCACAGCGCGCGCTTTCCATTTCACCTTCGCTCTCCTCTATTCCGCCGGCCCGGTCACGCTTTTCTTCCTGGTACGGAAACTGGCCGCAAGCTTTCGCATTGCCCTCGCAGCCGCGCTGTTGTATTCGCTATGGTCGCCCTCAACCTGGCTGATCCGCGATATTGCCGCGGATACCGGCGGAGCTTTCCACGCCACCTTGCGCTTCGGGCAGCAATACGCCGGCAACTGGGCGTACACGTTTATTCCGGGCGGCCTGCTGAATGCGCGCCGGCTTCACACCGCCGTAGTTTACGGCGATGCTCCCTACGTTGTGGGTCTTACCTTCGTCCCACTGGCCCTGCTTCTCCTGCACAACGCCACCGAACGGCGATCCATGCGGAACCTATTTCTTGCCGCCTTGGGCACCGCCGCGGTCCCACTCGTCAATATCCCGGCGACTCTCACGCTGGCCATGGCCATCCTCGCGTACCTGCTGTCCGCGGAACCGGCCGAACGTCTCCGCCGCGCTCTGGTGATCGCCGCCTGTTCCGTTTCCGGTTACCTGCTGGTTGCTCCGCTGATCCCCCTCTCCGCCCTTTCACTCGCCGCAACGAATACGCAATGGATGGATCAACAAGGCCGCATGAGCGCCGCCAAATCTTTGTCCATTGCAGGGGGGCTTCTGTTTCTATTTCTGCTCTCAACTGGATTGCGCCGGCTGCGGGTTTCGCCCTTCGCGCGATTCGCAATCGTCTTCTCCCTCATCACCGCCATCGTGGTCTTAGCAAAAGCATGGGGCAACTTCTCCGTGATCGCGCAACCCACCCGCTTTCACCTCGCCATGGAAATGGCCATCATCATGTCTATCGCCGCATTGACCGGGCTTGTGACAATTCGCCAGCGCTGGGCGGTTGCCGTAACGGCAACAATCATTTGCGCCGCAGTCGGCTGGCAAGTCGAATCGTACCGGCTTTACGCCCGCAAAATCGTCAAGCGCGAACCCGTCTGGGACCGCAGCGAATACAAAATCGCAAAATGGATGGACCAGCATGCCGGCGGCAATCGCATCTGGGTCCCCGGCTCCGTTTCTTTTTGGCTGAACGCTTTCACCAACACGCCCCAGATGACCGGTTGCTGTGACCAGAACTTCCTGTTCCAGGCCCCTCGCATTGCGACCTACGAGATGGGCACCGATGATGGCGCCGGCTCCCACGCCGCCGAAATCTCTCTCGTCTGGATGAGAACCATGGGCGTGAAATATTTCGCGCTCTCCGGTCCGGGCAGCACGGAGATCTACGGCGTCACCCACCATCCCGATAAGTTCAAAGGTATCCTCACTCCTCTCTGGCACGATGGCGGCGACGCCATCTATGAAGTCCCCGGCCCTCCCGGTTCGCTGGCCCACTGGATTCAGCCGGGCGAGGTCATTCCACAACTGCCCGTCAACGGTGTGGAGATCGCACCGCTTCAAAAGTATGTCGCCGCGTTAAGCGACCGCAACCGCCCGCAAGCCCGTCTGCATTGGGACGGAACCGAATCCGCCACCATCCAAGGCGCGGCACAACCCGGCGACCTGCTTTCCATTCAAATTCCGTTCCACTTCGGCTGGCGCGCGGAATCGGGGAAGGGAACCGATATTTCTGTCGGGCGCGATGCACTCGGTTTTTTACTTCTCAACCCGAAGTGCAACGGAGACTGCACAGTTCGCTTAATTTTCGATGGCGGCCTTGAAAGCAAAGTCCTCCTGTGGCTCTCTCTTTCTGCGTGGATTTCCGTCGCCGCAATTTTTGTCCGTACCCGTCTAGTCAACAATAAAGCAGATGCCGAAAAGAGAATATGAGCAGCGCCTGGCAGCAGCCACCGAACGCGTGCAGGCAGCCGATGGAAAACACCGCCGCTTAGCCGGGTTCCGCCTGCTCGTGTTTCTCGCTACAGCCGCACTGGCATGGGCGTGGTATGTCGCCATTGTTTCCGTATGGGTTCTTCTGCTCCCCCCTGCCTTGTTTGTCTTCCTGGTCTGGCTGCAATCGCGCGCCGCTACAGAACGCCGCTTCGCAGAGCGCGCCATCACCTACTACCAACGCGGCCTTGACCGCTTGAACGATACCTGGATGGGCAAAGGGGAAACCGGCGAACGGTTCCGCCAACCCGCCCACCCATACGGGGACGATCTCGATCTGTTCGGCCCCGGTAGTCTGTTCGAACTGCTCTCCACCGCACGCACACGGGCCGGCGAACAACAGTTGGCCGAATGGCTTTTGAATCCCGCCGAACGCTCTGAGGTTCTGCTTCGCCAGCAAGCCATTGAAGAACTGCGGGGCCGTACAGATCTACGCGAAGAACTGGCCGCCCTCGGCGAAGACTTCCGGACCGACGTTCATCCGGCACAACTCGCATCATGGGGTGCATCGCCGCGCATCGTGTTTGCAAGCTGGAACCAGCCGGTCGCACTCGTTCTATCAATCATTGCCGCGGCTCTCATCGTTGCTTATTTCGCCTCTAGCTTAGCCAGCCCGGCGGTGCGTATAGCGCTGCTTTGCATAGGTGCCATAGAAGGCCTGTTTGCGCTTCCCTTGCGCGGGCGCGTCGGCAGCATCGCCGCCGCGGTTGAGGAACCCGCACATGACCTCGATCTGCTCTCCCAGGTGCTGGCCCGCTTCGAACAGGAGCAGTTCCAAAGCACCAAGCTCGCCGCTCTCAGAAGCGAGCTCGACGTAGCGGGGAAGCCGGCCTCCAGGCGAATTGCCCAACTGCAGCGCCTCATCGATCTCTTGCACTCCCGGGACAATCTGCTGGTCCGCATGCTCGGCCCATTGGTGCTCTGGACCACGCAGGTTGCCTTCGCCATCGAGCGCTGGCGCGCCGTCTCCGGTTCGCATGTGGGCCCATGGGTCCTCGCTATCGGCGAACTGGAAGCTCTCTCCGCACTCGCCGGATACGCCTATGAGCATCCCAGCGATCCCTTTCCAGTCTTAATCGAAGGTCCCGCTCAAATCCAGGGTGAACAGTTGGGCCACCCGCTCTTGCCGGATTCCGAGTGCGTTAGGAATGACGTCGATCTGAATCCGGCAAGAAACCTGGTCATCATCAGCGGCTCGAACATGTCGGGCAAAAGCACTTACTTGCGGACCATCGGCGTCAATGCTGTACTGGCGCTCGCCGGTGCTCCCGTCCGCGCGCGCTCTCTGCGGATCGGTTCCATCCGGATCGGCGCCTCCATTCGGGTCAGCGATTCCCTGCAGGGCGGAACCTCGCGCTTCTATGCCGAAATCACCAGGCTGCGCGACATCGTAACAGTCGCCGGTGCGCATCCTCTCTTGTTTCTTCTCGATGAGCTGCTGAATGGAACCAATTCGCATGATCGCGGCATCGGTGCCGCTGGCGTGGTGCGCGGCTTGCTGGCCCGCGGCGCTATTGGCTTCGTCACCACGCACGATCTCGCCCTCACCGCCATGGGGCAAGTGAATCAACATTTCGAAGATGAGTTGAAAGACGGCAGGATCACCTTCGATTACCGCATCCGGCCGGGGGTGGTCGAAAAGAGCAACGCCCTCGAACTCATGCGCGCTGTCGGCCTGGAAGTGTGATTTTGAACAAGCAGGTTACCCTTTAATAATGGTCACGGCAGCGCTGGAACAAGCGCTCGGAGCGGTTCTGCGCGGCAAGACAGAGGCGGTGCGTCTGGCGGTCGTGTGCCTGCTCGCGCGCGGTCATCTGCTCATCGAAGATGTTCCCGGCGTCGGCAAGACCACGCTCGCGCACGGCTTGGCTCGCGCCATTGATGGCCAGTTCCACCGCCTGCAATTCACCAGCGACATGCTGCCCAGCGACGTGTTGGGCGTAACCATTTACAACGCCCATTCCGAACAATTTGAATTCAAGCCCGGCCCCATCTTCACGAATTTCCTACTGGCCGATGAGATCAACCGCACCACTCCCAAGACGCAATCGGCGCTGCTTGAAGCCATGAATGAAGGCCAGGTCACCATAGACGGCAAGCCTCTTCCGCTCCCCGATCCATTCATGGTGATCGCCACCCAAAACCCGGCGGAGCACCACGGCACCTACCCGCTCCCCGAAAGTCAGCTTGATCGTTTCCTCATGCGCCTGCGCATCGGCTATCCAGATCCTGCAAGCGAACGCGAAATTCTGCGGCAGCGCGCTGGCGAATATGCGGGCGCGGTAATGAACCGCTCAGACTTATTGCAAATGCAAGCCACCGTACGCCAGGTCTTGATCAATGATGCAGTTGCGGATTATCTGCTCGCCATCGTCGAGCGCACCCGCAGGCACGAATCTTTAGAACTTGGCGTAAGTCCCCGCGGCAGCCAGGCACTCTACCGCGCCGCACAGGCACTTGCCTATCTCGAAGGGCGCACCTACGCAATTCCCGATGACGTGAAGCGTCTGGCCGTTGCCGTATGCGGCCACCGGTGCGTCTTGCGCGCCCGCGCATCTCTGAATGGCGCACGCTCCTTGCAGGGCGATGCCGTCATGAGGGAGATCCTCGATAGCGTGGAGGTGCCGCTTTGAGCGCGGCTACTCTCAGCGGTGCGGAGTTCCATCGGTTGCCTTCTGAGGACGGCAGAAAGTGGGAACTCGTCAACGGCGAATTGGTACCGAAGTCCAGCCCGACACCCTTCCATCAGCGAATTGTAAAAGACGTGATCTACGCCTTCATAAATCACCTAAGCGCTCATCCCAATCAGGGTGAATCGTTCATAGACATTGAATTTGCACTCAGCCCGGATCACCGCGTTCCACCCGACGCCCTGGTTCTCGGCCCGGAATTCGCAGCACGTCTCGACGTTCGTAAAACTCCTGTAACCGGCGCTCCTGACTTAGCGGTCAAAATCATCTCCCCCAGCGAATGCGCTGGTGAAACGCAAGCGAAACTTCTGTCCTATCTCCGGTTCGGAACCAGCGAGGTGTGGCAGGTCTATCCTGAGCAGCGCACCATTGTTATCCATCGCCAAGGCCGAAGCGAAACCGTCACCGCCAGTGCTCTCACCTCACCGCTCCTTCCCGGCCTTTCTCTCGAAGTGGACCGCGTCTTCGCTTAAGCCTTGTCCCCGTCGGCCCACGGGTCGTAGTTCCCGATACTCCACAGGTGGCCTTCCGGGTCCCGGCACGTGAAGCCCTGCCCGCCGTAGTCTTTGTCCTTCATATCCAGTTCCATCACGGCACCCGCCTCCTGGGCGGTTTTGTAAACGGAACCGCAATCGGAAACAACTAGATGCGGGCTCTGAGTTTCAACCCCGCCCAGCATACTCGGCTGACGCATCCTGATACCGGAAACAGGGAATCACAGTGGACTTCCTATTCTTCGCCACGTTCGTCATGGCTCCAGCATGACTCACTGGCGTCACCAAGCGCGCGACCACCGGTTCCCCGGCTTATCCGCTGGCCGCAGCGCGGCATTCACGCCCGCCGCCAGCTCCAACTGCCGCCCCAATAGCCACAGCAAATCGGACAGGCGGTTCAGATATGCCAGCACCGGCGGGTTCTGCAAAATCCCTTCCTCCGCCAGCCGCACCGCCAGGCGCTCCACCCGCCTGCAAATCGTTCTCGCCACATCCATCGCTGCCGAATCCGGAATCTCACCTGGCAGCGACCAGTCCCCCAAAATGCCCGGCATCGCCTCAATGCGATGAACATGGGCCTCCAGCGCATCCACCATCTCCTGCGAAATCACAGGCGCGGGCTTGCTGCTCTCCGGTGTCGTCCCAATCGCCGACCCAACCTTGAAAAGTTCTCGCTGAATCTCCTTCGTCAGGTCATGCACTTCTTTGTGCGCCGTAATCGACCGCGCAAATCCCATCTGCGAAATCAGCTCATCAATCGTCCCGTAACATTCCACCCGCAAGTCGGCTTTCGAAACCCGCACGCCACCAGGTAATCCCGTCGTCCCGCTGTCCCCACGTTTTGTCGCAATACTCATTTGCTCTTCTTCTCCTAAACTTTCATGTCCGATACCGAAGCTTCCGCAAACGTCGCCATCTCCCGATAGAGAGCCACCGCCGAAGTAAGCAGTCCCATCGCAAGCGCCGCTCCCGTCCCTTCGCCAAGCCGCAATTCCAGATTCAACAATGGCGCGGCACCCGCTTCAACCAGCAGACGTTCATGCGCCCTCTCAGCCGAACGGTGCCCAAAAAATACGTGGTCCCCGATGCCCGCGTAGAATGCCCGGGCCACCAGAAATGCCGCACCGCCGATGAACCCATCCACCACCACTGGAAGCCGATGGCCCGCGGCTCCTAAAATGAAACCCGCCATCATCGCAATCTCGAATCCACCGAATGCACTCACCACGCTAATCGGGTCTCGCGGATCAACAGGGTGCAGTGCAAGCGCCGCTTCCAGCACCCGGCGCTTCTTCATAACCCCGGCATCGTCCAGCCCCGTGCCCCGTCCCGCCGCTTCCTCAGGTGTCGCGCCAGTTAATGCGCAAAGCAGGGCGCTCGCCGACGTAGTATTCCCAATCCCCATCTCACCCACGCCCACCAGATCGAACACGCGCGCCGCACCCTCGGCCAACTCGATGCCGCGTTCTATTGCAATCACTGCTTCCTCACGCGCCATCG
>Ga0123337_10004321_pt1 | contig 14549 bp, 15 predicted proteins | sample frozenSSSSmetaG_FD_89792 | JGI IMG/M metagenome (GOLD analysis project Ga0123337, IMG submission 89792) | Glacier valley bacterial and archeal communities from Borup Fiord, Nunavut, Canada, to study Microbial Dark Matter (Phase II) -... | ecosystem: Environmental > Aquatic > Freshwater > Ice >... | reverse complement strand
CCATTTACATGCATTTTTTATCTTGCAGCTTATAAACCCGCAACCACCTTATCCTTGGGATATCTGATCTCATAAGAGAATTGTATTTTCTTGCTGTCTTTAGGCTTGATATCCAATTTCCACGTGAGTTTTCCTGTGGCTTCATTGTAAAAACTGGCATCATTTTTTCCCACCGTAATTTTAATGGAATTATCTCCGCTTACAGGCACCTGATCTTCTATTTCAAACTCAAGGTGAATGGCCTTGGTATTCCTGATGCTTATCTCAATGGTTTTGGTCACAATTCTATCGTCACCAATCACCTGTTCCCTGCATTTTTCTTTTATGGCAATGCGTTTTACCACGATGGATTTATCACGACCAAGATTCAGGTATAATGTGTCTTTAGTGCTGACAGGGTCTACCACCGTCACACCGATATACGATTCATCAAAATAAATTTTAGCCGTGGCGGGCAAGAGATTCAGCTCCTCCCAATTCGCCACTTTTCCCATCAAAAAAGCATCTTTATCCAGTTTGGGCACTGCCATGTAGGCCAAAGAAACGGGTATTTCCATATTGTTGATGATCACATTGTGCGCTTTGTTATCTGCCTGTATAGAATATCTGGTTTTAATTTCATATTCTGTCCTAAAAAAGTTGTCATTCACCGTAAAGACTGGCATTTGTACAGTGTCAGCATGGAAGTTATTGTCATCTTCGACGGTCATATTATCTTTTCTTAGTTGGCCGGGATACTGATTAATATTACCGTAATTGCTCATGGGCATTTTTTTATTCACAGATTCAATATAACTATCAGGATAACCGTAATATAGATTCCAGGCATTCAGAGTTGGCTTGGTATTGCCAAGAGAGGGGTTACTGGTAGACAGAACCAAAGCAACATCCTTCCAGTCAATACCTGTATTCTGGTAGACCTGCGCACGGTACACCAACTGTATCTTTTCTTTACCGGAATTGGCCTGTATCTCATACATCGGCAGCCAACCCGCACTGGCGACATAATATTTTAAAGACAGATTGCCTGTCACTGCCTGCTCTGTTTCAATTGTAATCACAATCTGGTGAATGGGCCGGTATTGTTCGGTCTGTATGGCAGGTGTCTGATGTTGTTGCAAAAGGGTGTAGTAGTCTTTTCTGCCATTTAAACTTGCCTTCAGTTTATTCAACTTAGCCAACTTCCGTTCTATCAGCAATTCTTGTTCGTAAATATTGGTGAGCCTGCTTCTTAACAAATCAAGTGATGCCTTCAACATATTAAGTGAGTCCTTTAGAAATTCACCCTTGATTAATCGATTGTTTAACAACAATGTTTTTTCCTTTTCAAAAGTGTATTGCCTGTTGTAACAGTCTTTCAGAAGGAATTCCAATTCCTCCAGAGAATCTGTTATACGTTCAATAAATCCCTGATATTTATTGTCAAGGTTATAGATTTTAGGCGGCTCTGGATATCTCAGTGACTTTTTAGTATCTATCACCATGCCTCCTTTAAAATAAGCGGATATGGAATTTTCATCCGTACCGGGTGAAACACCTTCAACAATAAGTTCTGTGGTTCCGGTGCCCAGGCTTAGGGCTTCGAGATAAGACAACTCTGCGCCACTAAGGTACACTATAGCTTTTACAGGTTTGGGCTTGATGGTTTTGCTGGTCTGTGCCTGCAGGATGCAGTGGCTTGCGAGCATGGTGCAGAATAAAATATGTTTAAACATAAGGTATTAAATTTTTGGTTTAATACCTTGAAAGGCGAAAAGGGAAACGGAGGAGGCGTTTTTTTTGTGATGCATATGATCCGTTACATGAGAATTCCAAAAAGGCTGTCATTGCGAGCGTCGGGCCCTGGCGACCGAAACAATCTCCCCAAAAGAAACATTTCGGCTCTTAACGTACATGCAATCCCGTCTCTGTTTTGGGAGATTGCTTCCTTTCAGTCTTGAGAACGCTTCGCTTACTAGCTTCTGCCGCTTAAAGTGGGGGGCATGGTTAAGACGTATCGTGGGAAATTCACTAAGTGTCTTTTTCATAGGAATTTTAAGTGACCCTTGGTGACAAACACCGACCATGAGGGTATTTTTTTGGGTAATGGAACTATCCGCTACTCCACCATATGCACAAACACCGAATGATAAAACACGTTATTTTCCACCAGACTGAAATAAAAGACACCTGAAGGCAAATTACTGATATCAACAGTATTAAGGCCGGCGAGCGTCGATTCGTTCAGCAGCACCCTGCCCCAGCTATCATATATCTTGTAAGCCGATCCATTGTTTTTACTTTCAAAATTAAGCTTGCCTGTCGCAGGATTCGGGTGCAGCTTCATGCTTGAAGCTTCGTTTACCTCCTCCTGAATTCCAGTTGTATAACAATTGTAATACAGGTCATGACATATCAGCGTATCACATCTAGTAAGCGTGTCGGTGATAGTTATACAAACCTTGAACATCCCGTTGGTGGGAGGCACATAATGGCCGAACGTATCCTTGTTGGTGATGGTATCTGAATTGGAGGTCCATAAATATGTATATTTCCCCTGGTTCTTCATGCCCACTGCCGCATAGATATATTTCCTTGGGCAGGAGTCAGACACTGTGGCATTTTCATAATTGATCTGGCTTTTCCAGTTCGGGCAAGCGTTACAATTCATGTAGACATCTATACAATACGTCGTGTCGCATACATAGGCGGCATCGGTAAGCTTGACACAAAACCGGTATAAACCGCTGTTGTTAAAATTATACGCTATGGCTGCAAAATTACTGGGGTATACAGTGCCATTTACCGTCCAATCGCAGGAATATGCACTAGTAAAGGTGCCATTCTGTGTAACAAAGGCTGTAATGGTATTGCTGGTGAAATTAATACCCTTACAACTATCAGAATGCTGAATCACAATGTTTCTTGATTTCCAGTTGCATTGTGCGGATGTGTTTTGGAAGGCCGCCAGAGTAATAAGAAGAACAAGATTGATGCGTAATATTTGTTTCATATTTGGACTTTCCATCATAGACGTATATTTTTTCCTTAAAGTGACTTTATTGAAAAAAAAGAACAAAAAAAGTCAGTGAGCACTGATTTAATGACCAATTGACCTGGTGACAGAAGTGGATATTAAAGTGGCAACGGCAGGCAGGGGCTCCGCAGATGCTTCAAATGCTGTCGCTCACAGTTGAATCAGCCTCTTCCTCTTTGAGCGGCAATTCCACAGAAATGCGCTTGTCAGAAATCATCACCGAGGTCATGGTAAGGGACCCTGCCACCAGCCTATCATTAAAAAAACTGACCTCATCTTGATCATCCTGCAAAGCCAGGGTATAGATCAGGGGAATATAATGATCAGGCGTTGGAATAGCTAACATGGCGGCACTGCCCATTTTCTGATAATCAATTAAAGCTTGATGATTTTTATTGAGAATAAGTTGTTTGAAATTTGTATTCATTTCAATAGCCCAGTCATACCCATATCCCGGTTCATTCATTTTATCCCAGGCTACCATACCCAGATTGTGCACCATATTACCGCTACCGATAATCAGCACACCTTTTTTCCTGAGTTCGGCCAGTTCCTTTGCCAGTTCATAATGATATTGCATAGGTTGCCCGTAATCAATACTGAGTTGCAATACAGGAATATCGGCATTGGGATACATGTTCTTCACCACCGACCAGGTGCCGTGGTCAAGTCCCCATTCGTGGTCAAGTCCCACCTTGGTTTTTTTTACCATTTTTGCAGTTTCTTCGGCAAGTTGCGGATTTCCGGGTGCCGGATATTCAACTGCAAACAATTCTTTGGGAAATCCGCCAAAATCATGAATCGTTTTTGGGGTTTGCATGGCTGTAATATGGGTTCGTCTGGTGAGCCAGTGTGCAGAAATACACAAAACGGCCTTTGGTCTGCTAATTTCCAAACCCAGTTTACCCCAGGTCTGACTGAACGCGTTGTTTTCTATCCCATTCATGGGTGAGCCATGTCCGATGAACAGAACCGGATGTTTTTCATCCTGTTCGGCCATTGCATCCGTTATACGACTAAATGATCCTAATGTCAACATACCTGCTGTTCCTACTATAAGTTTGATAAATTGTTTGCGTTCCATACCCTGACTGCATCGTCAAACAAAGGTACAAATAAATATTCGTTGCAACAAACATTTACTTTATTTCTATACAAATATAGGATACGCTTTGAAAAATACAGATATAAAAAGTTCTGATATCTTTTATCATTTCTAATTGGTATTTTTGCAGTCAAAAATCATAAGATATGCCATATCCAGAAATGCTAGTGTCCCCGATGAGAGCCGAATTAACCAATGTCGGTTTTGTTGAATTAAAATCAACTGAAGAGGTAGAAAATATATTTCCTAAAGCAGAAGGTGTAAGCCTTTTGGTTGTTAATTCTGTGTGCGGATGTGCAGCGGGTGCTGCCAGACCAGGAATTATCCGTTCCCTGACCAACGATAAAACACCAGATAATCTATATACTGTGTTTGCAGGTCAAGACCTTGATGCTGTATCTAAAGCAAGGGAATTTATGTTGCCATATCCGCCTTCTTCTCCTTCTGTTGCGTTATTTAAAGACGGTAAACTTGTTCATTTTGTTGAAAGAATGAATATTGAAGGGCATTCTGCAGAGCAGGTATCCGAGCAATTGAAAAAAGCCTACGACCAATTCTGTTAAGCCAGAACAGCCGGTCCGGCCAATAAACTTTCCGGTTTTACGGATGCCTTTATACTTCCTATTTTATTGAGGGAAAACATGACATTTTCCAATACCTTTTCGCTGATTCGGAAATCTGTGTTCCATTCTGTGCTATAAAACCAGTTAAGTGCATCTTCCGGCTGCATATCAAAATTAGCCAGCAGCATATCTATACTATTATCCGCCCTCATGAATTGTTTGCACGCAAAATTGATAATATCCAGCATATCATCAATGGCCTGTCCTTTTTCTTTCAGCACCTTATCTGTGGCCACAATCTGAAAACAAGGCCATGGTGTAATAAATTCACCAATGCGCTTGAGTTCTCCGCGATCGACGGTTGGTTTAGTGGTATATTTTTCCCAGAAAAAAACGTCTGATTGTTGATTTTGTAGAGATGGAAGTGCTCCGGACATATTCTCTACCAGAACAAAATCATCTTTTTTAATATTTTTTCCTCTTATTTCTGCATCTATCATCGCCATCAGATGACTGCCACTCCCAAAACGGCTGATAGCATATTTTTTTCCTTCACATTGACCTACATTTTCCAATGCCGAATCCGGACCTGTATGAATACCCCAAATGAGGGGTGAGCTGATATACTGTTTGATAATTTTAGCATCAAGACCATTGATGATGGCAGATACTGCACCTTCTGTCAATAGGATAGCAACATCGAGCTCATCATTCTTCAGCGCATTCACCATGGCCCCGGTGCCAGCGTTGTAATAGGTCCATTGAAAATCGATATCTTTACTGGCAAAAAGGCCATAATCATTAGATAGTTTCCATGGTAAATTAAAGTGTTCGGGAACACCACCGACGCGTAGAGTTTGCATTGCTACTGCAAAATTAAGTTCAAAAAAAACATCAGACAATAAGAATCCACAATACTTATGCGCGGAATTATGTGCATTTACCCACTCTGATTGATCAATACATACAGCTTCGCACTTATTCCGCACAAACGTTTTTATAGATTAGCCACCCATCAACCACGCAAACACCTCACAAACAATGAATTAACAAATAGAGGCCTTTCATAATCACACGGCACCTGCTTATCGTCCTCCTTTTTCATTTGATAAATAAGCAGCTTAGCTCATAAAAACATTTGTTTTATCATTAAATATTCGTACATTTGCAGCCCTTAAAAATAAATAAGTAATACAAAAAGTATGAGTTTAGTTAATTATGAATCTGCAATCATTCTAACACCCGTACTGTCTGAAGCGCAAATGCAAGAAGCCGTAAAAAGCTACAGACAGTTGGTTGCAGAGCACGGTGGCAACATGGTAAATGAGACCAATTGGGGTCTTACCAAGTTAGCCTATCCGATTAAAAAGAAATCCACCGGCTTCTATCACTTCTTCGAATTCCAAGCGAATCCCGAGTTTATTGCTCACATTGAGACATTATACCGCAGGGACGAAAGAATTCTAAGATTCTTAAACACCAAGTTAGACAAACACGCTGTCATTTTCAACGAAAGAAAGAAAAAAGGTGAGATTGCACCAGCAGCAAAAATCGTTAAGGAGGACGCAAAAGTATGAGTAAATCAGCAGCACAGGACAATTTTAACTTTAATAGCCAACAGGCTACACAAATCATCAGAAAAAAATATTGCCGCTTTAAAAAGCACGGTATTAAATATGTCGATTACAAGGATGCCAACTTCCTGTTAAAGTTCATGAACGAACAAGGTAAAATTTTACCTGGTAGAATTACCGGAACTTCAGATAAATACCAACGCAAAGTGGCTACTGCAGTAAAACGTGCGCGTTTTATGGCAATATTACCATACGTAGCAGACGGTTTAAAATAATTAAAAGGAGGAAAAAGAAATGTCAAACATGAAATTAATTTTAACCCAGGACGTTAGAAGTCTGGGACATAAAGACGATGTGGTATCAGTGCGCCCAGGTTATGGTCGTAACTATCTGATCCCTCAAGGAATGGCTAAGATGGCTACTGATTCAGCAATGAAAATGCTGGCAGAAGACATCAAACAAAGAGCCTTCAAACAGGATAAAATCAGAAAAGATGCTGATGCATTATCTGTGAAACTTGAAGGTGTAAAAGTAACACTGAAAGCTAAAACAGGTACCAGCGGAAAAATATTCGGTGCAGTAACTACCCTTCAGGTAGCGAATGCCTTGAAAGACATGGGCTACGAAGTAGACAGAAGAAAAATCGTTTTCTCTGAAGAACCTAAAATGCTCGGTGACTACAAAGCAACTATTTCTCTACACAAAGAAGTGTCAAAAGAAATTGACATCGAAGTTGTAGCTGAATAATCGGAAGATTTAAACATATAGTCGAAAGGGATGAAATTTTTCATCCCTTTTTTCGTTGTATTACTTTCTGTATATTCGAATCATATTTATAATGACCAAACCATTTTTCAAAGCACTGTTTTTTCTTCTTTTTATCGCTTTTTCAAGCATTTCTAGTGCCCAAAGCACTTCCAAACAAAAAGGACTTCTCTGGCAAATTACCGGTAACGGACTTAAAAAGCCCAGTTATGTCTATGGCACCATGCACGTGAGTCAGAAAATCGCTTTCCATTTGGGCGATTCTTTTTATATCGCCTTATCCAAATCGGATGTGGTGGCACTTGAACAGGACCTCGACAGTGTGATTCACCGCTGGATATCTGAAAACGACTTTGACAACCCCGATGAGGCCTTAAAGGTGTTGAGAAGAAACAATTATGAATTCCTCAGTCTTTATAGTTTTACCCTCAATAGTTACGACAAGGAACTGCTGGCCCGCAAACTCAGCGCAGAGGTAAGAGAAGTTAATTATCTTTTAAAACGCGGCGAACAGGACGACTTTGAAGAAGATGCCTGGCTAGACCTGTATATCTATCAAATTGCAAAAAAACTTGGAAAGGGTTTTACCGGTGTAGAAGGATATGAAGAAAGTAGAGACTTAGTCAAAAAATCGCAAAAGGAACCCAAAGGTACACAAGCTAAAAAACCAAGACGTTATAACTATAAACTTGGACAGCAGGTGGCAGAAGCTTATCGCCGTGGCGACATTTATATGCTGGATTCTATCGACAGGATGACAGAAAGTGAACATTACCTGGAATATATGTTATACCGCAGAAATGCTAACATGGTAAGACGTATGGATTCTATCATGAAACTTGGCAAAACCATGTTTACAGCTGTAGGATGTTCACATTTACCCGGCAGTAAAGGTGTTTTACAATTATTGATAGATAAAGGTTACAAAGTAAGACCGGTACAAAGTATTGCCCTGGAAAAAAGCAAAATGGCCAAGAAGTTTGAAGACAAAAAACTTAAACACACCTACGCTACTTATGCGTCTGATGACGGACTTATTTCAGCTAGCTTGCCTACCAGACTGACGAAAGTAAATGACAACAGTTATTACACATCTTATTTAAGTCCTGACCTCGCCAATGGATATTATTACCAGATTGAAAAGATAGCGTGCAATACCGTGTTTTCAGGAAAAACACCGGAGGATATTTTATTGGCTATAGATACCATGATCTTTGAAAACATTCCCGGGGAAATCAGTTCAAAAAAGAATATTGTATCCAATGGTTTTAACGGCATTGAAGTGGTTACGGAATTAAAAACCGGTGACCTGAACCGTTTTCAGATACTGGCCTCCCCTTTTAATGTCTATATCATCAGAATGTCGGGCAAAAAAGATTTTGCGGCCACATCCGATGCTGATGCCTTTTTTAAATCGATCAAAATCAATGAAGGTAATGCCACCATCTGGCGAAAAATCAATAGTCCAGACAGCGCTTTTTCTATTGAATTACCCAATAATGATAAATACAATAAACTGCCATTGACTTATAGGGCAAACCCTTCTTTTGAGCACATTGTTTACGATAAAAGTTCGGGGAATACCTATTTGGTCAAACAAGAAGATATATTAAATGAATATTATCTAGAAGAAGATTCTTTTGAACTCAATGTGATGGCAAAAAGTTTTGCTCAAACAGATCATTTTAAAATCCGTTCCAAAAAACAATTTAACTGGCAGGGTTACCACGCTTTGGATGCCACATTTGAAAACAAATCCGGCGATATGCTTTGTGCCAGATTTGTTATTTGCGGCACCCGTTATATCATGTTCCTGACGAAATCAGCTCCTGGCAAGGCCGTTGATTTTAATGACAGATTTTTCTCCAGTGTGAAATTTAACGGCAAACCTGCTTATAGTTATTTTGAGTATCAGGACAGCAGTTTATTATTTAAAGTAAAAACGCCGGTGCTACCCATGCAGGTAAAAAAAGAAGCGAATTATTACTCTTATTTAAACGAGGCGGACGATGATGATGAAAAGGAAAATAAATACAAGGGTCTTTTAAAGGAAATCTATTTCAAGACAGATAATGCCAATGATTTTATCGTGGTGAATGCTTACCGTTATGGGTATTATGAAAGTCAGAATAAAAGCAAGGATGAGTATTATAAATCCTGGAAAAAAAGTGGTTCCTTATTGTTATTAAACGAAGAAAAAGGCCAGCGAAATGGCGTACCATACAGCACTTATACCTATACAGATACCAATACAACAAGATTGTTTAAGGTCATGAATATCCTGCATGGCGAAATCCGTTATTATGTAGAAGCTTATTTGGATACCGTACCGGGTAAAAACGACTTTGTCAATACCTTTTTTAACACATTTGACGTCAGTGATTCCATGCTGAAAGGCGATGTTTTTCAAAAAAAAGGATATCGCTTTTTTCAGGATTTCACAAGCAAAGACAGCAGTATCAGAAAAGCCTCCATCAAGAATTTTGAAGAGGTAACGTTTAGCAAAAAAGATATTCCTGACCTCTGCCATATCATTGACACCATCAGTATGAAAGGTGATGCTGCCGGTATCAGAACACAACTGATCAATGCCTTCAGCAGTATAGACAGTGCCGATGAGTTGATTATTCCTTATCTGCAGAAACTTTACAAGCGATTCTCTGATACGGCCTTCCTGCAGATTGAAATTTTAAAAACCATTGCTTTACTTAAGAGTGATAAGGCTTTTCAGGCCATTAAACCCATTTTAGCACTTGATATTCCAATATCTGACAACGCTTATGATATGCAGTCCATGTTATGGGCATTTGGTGATTCTCTCAGGCTGGCTAAAATCATACTTCCTGAGTTACTCGAGCTCACTACCATTTCAGAATACAGAAACATTGCATATAAGATGATTTCACGTATGAAAGACAGCGGTATCATCACTGAAAATGATTATGCCGGTATCCATCTCCGTCTGGTTCAGGAAACCAAAATTGAATATAAACGACTTTTGGCTTCACTCACAAATGAAACTCCTGATAATAACCGCTCATACTACGAAATGATGCGCAGAGATATCAGTCATTCGATGATTGATATGAGTGGATGGTCTGTTTATCCTCCAATGAGTAGCTTTGACAGTAAGCAGTCCCTTTTGAGTGATATACTCGACCTGTCTCTTCCCTTAAGAGCTAAAAACCCGGCCATTCAGGATATTGTTACAAAAGTACTGCGAATTACCAATAACGAAAAACGATTGAGTCTGCTGCCGGTGTTGTTAAAATATAAAATCCATTTTGACGATACGGTTTATATGGCTTTAGCTAAAAACACAAAGACCAGAGTAAAGCTTTACCAAATAATGGCCGAGGCTAAACAACTGGACAAATTTCCCTCAAAATACAAAAGCCAAAGGGATTATGTGATAGCCGGCATCTATGCTAATGAAGAGGAATATACGCATATCGATTCTATTCTGTATTTGGAGACCAAAACCATAAGACTTGGCAAAGACTCGGCTTTAGTTTATATTTATCAATACCGCTTTGAAGATGAGGATGAATGGAAAATATACCTATCTGACGCCTTACCGACAGATACCAATCAACTCAACAAACCGGCAGATCCACTTTTGTTTTATGCGCAGTCATTGAATATCACACCTGAGTATACCGCGGAGACCCTTGTTGATGACATCCTTTTCGAAAACACCCTCTTATACACCCGCACACGCAATGGTGGGTATTATGACACATATAGCTACAGCAGGCGCAGTATGGCCAATAGTTATATTGGGTACTAATCAGGAGGTATACTTCCGGAACTGGCATTGACTTAGCACATCTATTATATCCGATAGAATTTAAATTTTCAAATTTATTGGGCGGTCAGTTTGAAAATAGAATTCCTTTCCATTTCATGTACTTTATTGGTCATTCTCCATACTCCCGGATGCTGAGTTATACTCTTAAGCTAACTTTAGGATAGGTTTTTCTCATGTAGTTTTCATGTATAATCAAAAATTCAAGTCATAAAAAAAACCGCATCTTCTGATGCGGTTTTCCTCATATCTATAATACCGGATTATTCTGCAGTTGGTTCTGCTTCTGCATTAGTTTCAGTCGCAGGAGCCTCTTCCACTTTGGTGGTAGATTCAACTTTAGCATCAACAGCTTTAACACCTGCGGTAGAACCTTTAGCAGCTCTTCCTCTTCTGGTTTTTGCTTTTCCTGTGTTTTCTTTTTTGCCTACTTTATCCGTATACTCATTAAAATCCACTAGTTCTATGATAGCCATTTCAGCATTGTCACCCATTCTGGTACCAAGTTTTAAAATCCTGGTGTATCCTCCCGGTCTGTTAGCCACTTTTTCTGCGATGGTGCTAAATAATTCAATGATTGAATCTTTATCTCTCAGATAAGCGAATACAGTACGCCTTGAGTGCATTGTATCGTTTTTTGATTTTGTAATGATAGGCTCAGCGTAAGTCCTTAATGCTTTGGCTTTAGCCAAAGTAGTAGTGATGCGCTTGTGTGCAATTAACGAAATTGTTAAATTAGCCATTAAAGCCCTTCTGTGTGAAGATGTTCTTCCTAATTTATTTACTTTATTACCGTGTCTCATTTTATGCTATTGATTAATCTTCACTTAAATTATATTTTGAAACATCCATTCCAAAATTCAATCCTTTTTCTCTTACAAACTCTTCAAGTTCAGAAAGGGACTTTTTACCAAAATTTCTGAATTTCAACAAATCATCGATATCAAAACTCACTAGTTCACCTAAAGTACGGATTTCCGCTGCTTTTAAGCAATTGTAAGCCCTTACAGAAAGATCAAGGTCGGCAAGATTGGTTTTAAGAATTTTGCGCATGTGAAGGAAATTCTCATCTACTTCTTGTGCCGGTTTTTTCACCTGACTGTCCAACAATATATTTTCATCACTGAAAAGAATAAAATGTTGAATCAGAATGTTTGCCGCTTCTTTCAAAGCACTTTCCGGGTGAATAGAACCATCAGTGTGTAACTCAATGATCAACTTTTCATAGTCGGTCTTTTGTTCTACCCTGAAATCCTCAATCGAATATTTTACATTTTTCACCGGGGTGAAAATTGAATCGATGGCGATAAGTCCTATCTGCGCATCTTTAGTCTTATTTTCCTCAGCAGGTACATAACCACGTCCTTTATCGATGGAAATTTCAAGTTCCAGATTAACGAACGGCTCCATGTTGCAGATTACCAATTCAGGGTTTAACACCTGAAATGTGTTGGTGTATCTTGCGATATCACCTGCAGTGAACTGCTCTTTGCCTTTGATGCTGATAAACACTTTTTCGTGATCATCTGCATTTGAAACCTTCTTAAAGCGCACCTGCTTAAGATTCAGAACTATTTCTGTGATATCTTCAGCAACACCTTTGATGGTCGTAAACTCATGCTCAACACCCTGTATCCTCAAAGAGGTGATGGCGTGTCCTTCTAGAGAAGAAAGTAGTATCCTGCGCAATGAGTTACCAATTGTAACGCCATATCCTCTCTCAAGCGGACTAAATTCAAACAGACCATAAAAGTCTGTGTCTTTATGCATGATGACTCTTTCTGGTTTTTGGAATGCTAATATTGGCATCTTTTTTTTATTTTTATTTAGGTTTATTTAGAGTACAACTCTACGATTAACTGTTCTTTGATATTTTCAGGAATTTCAGCCCTGTCTGGGTAGTTCAGGAATGTACCGGACATAGTCTTGTCATTCCAATCCAACCAGCTGAAACGTTTTCTTCCCGAGCCCAATGAAACCGTGATAGCTTCCATGGATTTTGATTTTTCACGAACTGCAACCACATCACCGGCTCTAAGCTGGTAAGATGGAATGTTCACTACTTCACCGTTCACCAAAATATGGTTGTGAGAAACAAACTGCCTGGCAGAACTCCTGGTTGGAGCAATACCCAATCTGAATACTGTATTATCCAGTCTTGATTCCAAGAATTTTAATAAGTTTTCACCAGTAATACCCCTTTTAGCGGCTGCTAGTTTGAAAGTTTTTGCAAACTGACGCTCCAGAATACCATAAGTGTATTTTGCTTTTTGTTTTTCCAATAACTGGATTGCATATTCGGATTGTTTACCTCTTCTACGAGAGTTACCGTGCATCCCCGGAGGATAATTCTTTTTTTCAAGCGTTTTATCCGGACCAAAGATTGGCTCTCTGAACCTACGTGCAATTTTTGATTTAGGACCTGTATATCTTGCCATTTTATTCTGTTCTTAATTAATAATAGTGATTATATGCGTCTGCGTTTTGGTGGACGGCATCCATTGTGCGGAAGCGGAGTGGTGTCGTTGATAGACATGACTTCGATACCGATGGCTGCTAAATTCCTGATAGCGGAGTCTCTGCCTGAACCCGGTCCTTTAACAAACACATCCACTTTTCTTAATCCTAATTCATAGGCTACTTTACCACAATCCTGGCTGGCTAACTGGGCAGCGTAAGGTGTGTTCTTTTTAGAACCCCTGAAACCCATTTTACCGGCTGAAGACCATGAAATAACGTCACCGTTTGCATTCGTAACTGAAACGATAATGTTATTAAACGATGCCTTAATGTGTACTTGACCGATTGGATCAACTTTTACTTTCTTTTTATTTTTTGCAGTACTCATCTTGTATTATTTAGTAGCTTTTTTCTTATTTGCAACTGTCTTACGTTTACCTTTTCTGGTACGCGCGTTGTTCTTGGTACTTTGTCCTCTCAAAGGCAAGCCTTTACGGTGACGTGTACCACGGTAACAACCGATATCCATTAATCGCTTAATGTTTAACTGGACCTCTGAGCGCAGCTCACCTTCGGTTTTAAACGAACCTGAAATATAATTCCTTATGGAAGTTAATTCATCGTCGTTCCACTCACCTACCTTTTTGTCCAGGTTTATGTTGGCTTCATTCAATATCTTCTTAGCCCTGCTCGCTCCGATACCGAATACGTAGGTTAAACCTATTACGCCTCTTTTGTTTTTGGGTAAATCTATACCAGCTATTCTTGCCATTGTAATGTATTATCCTTGTCTTTGTTTAAATTTTGGGTTCTTTTTGCATATCACAAAAAGCTTTCCTTTTCTTTTTACCAGTTTACAGTCAACACTGCGTTTTTTTACTGAAGTTCTTACTTTCATAATCTGTTATTTTATTTGTATCTATACGAAATTCTTCCTCTTGATAAATCATATGGACTCATCTCCACCTGAACCTTGTCTCCCGGTAAAACTCTGATGTATTTCATCCTCATTTTACCTGATATTGTAGCTATTATCTCGTGACCATTGGCCAGTTTGACTCTGAACATAGCATTAGACAATGCCTCTACTATTGTTCCGTCTTGTTTTATTGAATCCTGTTTGGCCATTTTTTCGGGGGTGCAAAAATAATACTATTTTTTCAAATTATCAAATTGATTGTGTCGCCATTGTTCCAGTTCTGCCTTTTATTCTTCCTGATTTCATTAATCCGTCGTAATGACGCATCAATAAATGACT
>Ga0123337_10004320_pt1 | contig 14549 bp, 12 predicted proteins | sample frozenSSSSmetaG_FD_89792 | JGI IMG/M metagenome (GOLD analysis project Ga0123337, IMG submission 89792) | Glacier valley bacterial and archeal communities from Borup Fiord, Nunavut, Canada, to study Microbial Dark Matter (Phase II) -... | ecosystem: Environmental > Aquatic > Freshwater > Ice >... | reverse complement strand
TCATCCGTCTGTCACGCGTCATCGCGGTGCTCGACGAGAGTTGCGACCATGTACTGGTCCACACCGGCCAGAACTTCGATGATCGGCTCTCCGGCATGTTCTTCCGCGAGATGGGCGTGCGCGAGCCCGACGTGTACATGAACGTACGCGGTACCGGCTTCGCGGACCAGATCGGCCAGATGTTCACGAAGTGTGAGGAGCTGTTCGCCGCCGAGAAGCCCGACACGGTGCTCATACTGGGCGACACGAATACGGGACTCGCGGCGTTCGTGGCCAAGCGGATGGGCATCCGCGTGGCACACATGGAGGCCGGCAACCGCTGCTTCGACGACCGCGTGCCCGAAGAGGTCAACCGGCGGGTCATCGACCACTCGAGCACGGTACTCATGCCATACACCTACCGCAGCGCCGAGAACCTCGTCCGCGAGGGCATCGAGCGACAGCGTATCTATGTCACCGGCAACCCGATCAAAGAGGTGCTGGACTTCTACTCCCCGCAGATCGATGCCGCCGACCCGTTCACGCAGTTCGGCGTGAAGTCGGGCGAGTACTTCCTCGTCACCGCCCACCGCGCCGAGATGACCGACGACCCGAAACGCCTCGCGTCGCTGGTTTCGGCGCTCAACGGTGCCGTCGAGAAATTCGGCATGCCCGCACTCGCCTCCCTGCACCCCCGCACCGCCGACAAGATGAAGGCGTTCGGGGTGGCTGAAGGCGCGGTCACGTTCGTGCCGCCGATGGGGCTCTTCGACTTCGTACGCCTTGAGAAGGAGGCCTTCTGCGTCCTGAGCGACAGCGGCACCGTACAGGAGGAGTGCTGCATCTTCGGCGTGCCCACCGTTACGATGCGCGACGTCACCGAGCGCCCTGAGACGATCGAGTGCGGCAGCAACCTGCTCGCGGGCGTCGAGGCCGAGCGCATTCTGCCGGCGATCGACCTCGCGGTCCGCTCGGTGGGCACGTGGACTCCCCCGACCGAGTACCTCGCCAGTAACGTTTCAGATGTCGTCGCGCGCATTGTATTGGGAATCGCGTGAGTGACGGCCCCCGAATCCTCGTAGTAGGCGCCAGCGGCATGCTGGGGCACGAGGCCATCCGCGTGTTGGCTCCGGACTTCGAGGTGTGGGGCGCGTGCCGCAATCCCGGCAGACTGCCCAATCTGGGGATCCCCGCCGAGCGAGTGCTTCCAGATCTCGACGCGACCGACCGCCAGTGCGCCTATCGGCTCGTCAAGCAGGTGCACCCGGACGTCGTCATCAACGCTGTGGGCATCGTCAAACAGCTCGCTGACGCGAAGGCCGCCATCCCCTCCATCGAGGTGAACAGCCTGTGGCCGCACCTGCTCGCCGATGCGTGCGAGCTGCAAAGTGCGCGCATGGTTCACGTGAGCACCGACTGCGTGTTCAGCGGTACCCGCGGCAACTACACGGAGGCCGACGTTCCCGATGCGTTCGACCTGTACGGGCGCTCGAAGCTGCTTGGAGAGGTCACGGATCGCGGTAACACCGTCACATTGCGCACCTCGATCGTCGGGTGGCAGTTCGGCGAGCCAACGGGGCTCGTGGGCTGGTTCGCCGCACACCGTGATGAGGCGCTTCGTGGGTTCACGAAGGCGGTCTTCAGCGGGCTCACGACGAAGGCGCTGACCGAAGTCATCCGCGACGTCGTCATGCCGGACGAGGCACTTTCGGGCCTGTGGCACGTCTCGGCGGAGCCGATCGACAAGTTCACGCTGCTGTTGCGCCTGGCCGAGCACCTCGGATGGGATGTCGACCTGACCCCCTCCGACGATCCAGCAATCGATCGCTCGCTGGACAGCTCGTTGTTCCGCAAGCGAACCGGATGGACGCCGCCGGAGTGGGACTCGATGCTCGCGGCGCTCGCCGCCGAGTACTCGGACGCTGAGTAGTCGATGAGCGTGCGACGCAGAGTGCTCGTGATTCCAAGTTGGTATCCGAGCGCGAAGGATCCCACCGCTGGAATCTTCATCCTCCAGCAGGTGCGCGCGCTCTCCGCGTTTGCCGACGTCGCGGTGCTGCACGTGGCCAGCGACTCTGAAGCGTCCGGCCCGACCGTGACCGTCGAGGACGGCGTGACCGTGGTCCGGCTCCGCGTCGTCGGGAGCGGAGCCTTCCGGCGATTCATCGATTACCGGTCCGCAGGTCGTGCAAGCTTCGAAGCGTTGCGGTCTGCGTGGGGCCTGCCGGTCATCGTGCACGTGCAGGCGCTCTTCCCCGCCGCCATGATCGCCCGCGACATCCTCCGCCGCGAACGCATCCCCTACGTCGTCACAGAGCACTCCGAGGAGTACCTCGCGGCCAGCAAGCGCCGCCTCGTCTCGACGCCCGGCGTCCTCTCGCTCCTGCTACGACCGCTCGCCCGCGAGGCGGCGCGCACCATCACCGTGAGCCGGTTTCTCGGCGAGCGCTTAGAGGCGCTCCAGCTGGCGCACGACCCGGTCGTGATCCCTAACGTCGTACCGGTCATGCCCGCGACTCCGATTCCGCTCGAGCCGCCCCACGCGATCGCTCACGTCTCCATCATGAGTCCCGCCAAAAACCTCGGCATGCTGCTCGACGCGGTAGACCTGCTGCGGGCGCGCCGTCAGGACTTCCGTCTCATGCTCGTGGGGGATGGCGAATGCCGCGCTGAGCTCGAGGCAGCGGTCGCCGCATCCGGGCTCAGCGTATTCGTTGAGTTCACCGGCCGCAAGTCCGTTGCCGACGTGCATGCGATCCAGGCGAGCTGCGCCTTTTCGGTAGTGAGCAGTACGCACGAGACCTTCTCGGTGTCGGCAGCCGAGTCGCTGATGTGCGGTCGCCCGGTGCTCTCGACCCGTTGTGGTGGGCCCGAGGAGTTCGTCTCGGCCGAGAACGGTCGCCTGATCGAGAGCGACAACGCCGAGGCGATGGCTGAGGGACTCGACTGGATGCTCGACCACTTCTCCGAGTTCGACCCTGCTACCCTTCACGAGTACGCGCGCTGCCGGTTCGCTCCGGATATCGTCGCCGCGCGCATCCTCGATGTCTACGCGGAGGTTCTGGATGCCTGATGCACCGCGCTTCTCAGTGACCGTCCCGGCGTACAACGCCGAGTCGACGCTCGCCGAGACCGTCGACTCGATTAGAGCGCAGACGTTCCCTGACTGGGAGCTGGTTATCTGCGACGACGGCTCGACCGACGGCACGCGCGCCCTGGCCGAGCATTACGCCGAGGCAGACCCACGCATCCGCGTTATCTCGCAGGCCAACCGGGGCTCCGGCGGTGCATACAACACGGCGGTCCGAAGCGCGCGCTCCGACCTCATCGTGATGATCTCAGCGGACGACCTGCTGCTCCCGGAGCACCTCGAGCGGTTCGACGCGTTCATCGCCGAGCACCCCGAGGCCGCCATCTTCTCGTCGGACGGCTACTACGACTACGACGACGGCACGCGGGTGACCGCCGGCCTGCAGCACGCATGGGCCGACCCGTCCACCTGCACACTGCCCGACCTGTTTGGCGCCTGCTTCTTCAACATGGGAGCCGTGTACCGCGCTGAGGTCTTCGAGACCGTGGGCGGGTTCCGCGAGGACATCTACGCCGAGGACTATCTGTTCTTCCTGATGGCGTTCGCACATAGCTACCGCCACGCGTTCCTCGAAGTGCCGCTCGCCGTCCACCGGCGCACGGCCGCGCAGAAATCCTCCAACGCGATCGGCGTCCGTCAGACCGAGGCCCAGTCGATCAGGGACGTCATGGCGACAGGGCTGCTCTCCCCAACCGACTACGCCGCCGCCGAGAAGGCCGTGCGCCGCATCAACGCAAACATCCGCGTGCGCCGCGTGCTGGGCGCGGTCCTCGGCCCGGCACGTACGACCAGGCTCATCAACCGGCTGAAGGGCCGGCACGCGTAGACGCGTACCGCCATCACCTCTTCACTCCTCGATCACATCTTACGAAAGCGAGACCGCGCCATGAGCTTGGCCCAGCGACTCAAGCACTCACTGCGCCTAAGCGATTGGGCGTCACGGACTGGCGGGGTTTGCGTCGCCGGGGCTCTGACAGGCGTTGGCATTCTCGGAATGCTGATTAGCTTCGCGAGTGGGTTAGACAGTACCGCACTAGCGTGGCGGATTGGTCTAGTCGTGCCGATTGTCGCAGTCGGGCTGATATCGCTGTTCTTCGCCTTGCGTGATTTGGACCCCAAGCACACTGTCTGGCTATTCGCAGTTGTGACCGTTCTCGCCGCGATCTGGAACGTCTGCGTCCCTTTTGTAGTTGCGGCCAAAGTCAACTGGGGCTTGCTTGTACCGCCAATGCGTCCGCTTGGATCCGACTTCCTGTTAGGGCTCTACCGTCCAGGCGCCGCCTTCTCAAGTTCTGATAGTGCATGGCCTCCACTGACGCTCGTCATTGGTCACGCTTTTGCCTGGTTGGATACAAGTCTGGCCTACCCAGCCTATGTAGCTTCGCTGGTTCTTCTCGGCCTCGTGGCTTCCGCGATCAGTGCAAAACTGGCGAGCAAGGCGACGTACACTCTGGGCCGATCCGCGGGAGACCTACCCCGGTATTTGTTTCTTGCCATAGCACTCTGGCTTGTCACTTCCTACGGTTTCATGTTCGAAGTTGAGCGAGGGAACGCAAATATCTACGCGCTCTTCTTCTCCGTCCTCGCCATCTGGACTCTCGTGCGCTTTCCGCAATCGGCTTGGTTTCCTGCCGCACTACTCGCGATTGCCATCAACATCAAGGTCTACCCGGCAGTGCTTCTGGCAGTTCTGTTCTGGCGCTTGAGATGGCGCGCAATCGTACCGGTTGTCGCGACAAACGTTGCCCTGCTATTGGTAGCAGGGCCAGCAAATGCGCTCAGCTTCCTGGTGAACCTGAGATCGCTGGGGGGGGCGCCCTTCCTGTGGGCAGGCAATCACTCGGCAGTCTCTTTCGTGGTCTTGTTGAGCCAGCAGCTTGAAATGCCTTACCGCAACGTACGCTACATGTTGCTCGTGCCAGCCCTGCTCATACCAGCCGTCCTATGGATCTGGACGATCTCTGTAGCGGCTCGTCAGGGTCGAACCAACAGGGGTGCAGTTCTAATGGCAGCAGCCTCTATGCCTGTCATGACAATCTTCCCGACGGTAAGTCACGACTACACTCTCGTGCTTCTCGTTCTTCCTCTCGCTTTGACGGTGCTGTTGGTAGCGACAATGAGGAATCTCCCGTCCTCTGCTCGAACTGCCCTCTTCGCCGCGTCTTGCTTGGAATTGGTGTATCTAGGGCGATCGACCATGCTTACAATTAGTCCGGTGCTCGCTAACAAGTACCCTTTGCTCGTGGCGCTGCAGGTGTTGATTCTGGTGCTCGTCATCGTTGGCGACGACACCGCAATGGATCCATTGAGCCACGCCATCGCCGTGTAGTGCGACTCCGAACGACGTCCGGGAGTGCCGGATGATACGCGGGGCACGCTTGATCGACCGGCTCAAATGCCGACATACGTAGCAACCGGAACGTCCGGACGCACGGAAACGACGAAGGGGTTCATTCACGGGGATCCTCAATCTCATCCCGCTACCGGTTAAGAGGTTCCTAGCCACACTACAGGCGGCACCCGGCGAGGGCGTGCGCGAGATTCTCAGCGCGCTCATCACCGCTCGCCTTCGCCTGCAGGGAGTCACCACGGGAACGAGTTGCCACTTCATCGGCAATCCGCGTCTCAGCGCCCACCATTCGTACTTTAAGGCCCCAGAGGGCTCCTCTTCCAGGAGCTCGAAGGGGCCTTTTCACTGGCAGGAGGCTATGTGGCCGCCTTCTACGTCGAGGTTACGAAGTAGCGGATTGAGCACGTCTCGCTTCTTACTGTCAGGCGACTCTTGGAACGTGACCCGCGCCGATGACGCCTGAGTCGCCAGGGCCCTGACCTCGTGGATCGTGCGCAACGCGCCTGTCGTGCCCTCAGATACCGCGAGTTCCAAAGTCCTGCGTGTGGTAGCGAGTTCCCCGGCGCGTTCTCGGTAGACCTCTTGAGGGACCGCTCCGTCGAGGAATCCGTCAAGAAGGCGCTTCTCTTTGGCCTTGAGCGTCGCGACTTCGCGGCTGGATTCGCCGTGCGAGCTGTTGAGCTCCGCCGTCCGCTCCTCCAGGTACGTCTTGCAGTCAGCGACGAGCCCGACCGCCGCCGGGCAGACCAGACCCCCGGGCCGGCCCGGGCCCGGGGGTCGCCCCGGCCGTGGACGGCTCAACGCCGTCGCTGTCCCCGTGGACGGCCGCGCCTCGCTCGAAGCGCAGGGCCCCCAGAGCGTGCAGTTCCAGCAGACCAAGCAGCAGGGAGCGTCCCGTCTCGTTGCTGGGCGGCGCTTGCGCGCTCGCCCAGCAACGAGCCGAGTGCGCTTCCTGCACGCGGTGTCTCTGCTTGTGTTGAGCGTGCGCGATCTAGCTGACGAGGACGTGCGCATGCAAGGAGTTGTTCGCCTGAATGGCGATGAGGGTGGGGCTGTGACACTGGAGACCTGCGAAAACAAGAAAAGCAGCCGTTAGGTCGCGATCCATGTCTTCGTTGCGCCCAGTACCTATTGCCGTTCAGGAACGAGAATCCCGAATGGCCGTCTCCGTGTCCGAATGTTTGCGCAGGAGAATCGCGCGGGTGCCTCTCCCGCCAACATGCAAGCAAGTAGTGTGCCCAACAATTTCCAAGGACCCCCGCACGCTTCATGGCGATGTGCAAGTTCAGACGCCTTGGCACACCGCCCACTGCCTGTCATGCTCTTGGCATCGTGAACCAGACCGGATCGGAGGCATTGGTGGACTCAGCCGTCGTCGGAGTGATATCGAGGGTTTGCTTGCACGGGGCGAGATGACCGACGCACCGGAAAGTCACAATCGCGAGGAAATCGTCCGCACCGTCAATGATATGGCGGAGTCGGTGCCCGAAACCTCACGTGACATATCGATGGATGCGCTCAAGGGTCTGGCAATCGCACTAGTGGTGCTCGGTCACGCCATTCCCGTTGCAACAGAAGTGGCGCACGGCGGGCCTGGACTGTATCCGGTGAACCGATCCGCATGGGTGCCTTTGGCTACCGCGACGAGCTTGTGGTTTAGCCTTGTGTATTCGTTTCACATGCCGCTCTTCGCATTTGTCAGCGGGTATGTCATGTGGCCGCCCAGAGCGCGTTCGTTCTGGAGCCAGTTGCTTCGGAGTACCCGTGGCCTGTTGGTTCCGTACATGGCATGGCTGTTCGTCTACTATCTAGTGGCTCGTTTGATCAACCGTGATGCTTGGCCCGCAATCGGTGGTGTGCTTGTCGATGCCGTGGCCGGCCGGAGCGGACTTTGGTACCTATACGCACTGTTTATGTGCACACTGGTGATCGCTGGCCTCGCTCGGCTGCCGTACTCACGATGGACGATTCCGGCCTCGGTGGTTCTCGTCTTCACGGCGGCCGCGATGTATCTGGCCTTGGTATCAACGACTCTTCCGGCGATGCTCTATTTGGCGGACACTCTCTGGATCTATCCGTTTGTGGTTCTCGGGTATCTGGTGGCATGTAAACGTGACCTGCTGGTGAGACATCGGCGGCTGGTTCTCGGGCTCGCCCTTGCGACGTTCGTGCCGCTCTTCTACTTGCGCTACCCCATATATGCTGATGAACTTCAGCCGCTTACCCCCTTCATGCAGGCTGCTGGTGCAACCGTGACATACGCGGTTACGAAGCTGGTTGCCTACACATGCGCGTCCGCTGCGGTGCTCGGGTTGTTCGCGGTATACGCCGGCCGGGCGGGAGCGGCTATTCGGTCACAAGCCTGGTTGGGTCGCAGAAGCCTCGGCGTGTACGCCGTACACGGCGTGGTTCTGACTTCGCTGGTCTCCGCCGGAGTGCGAAACCCGCCGATTCTGTTTGTGGTGTCTTTGGGCGCGTCGGTTCTAATTACGATACTGATTGAGCGGATCCCGCTCCTGAGCTCATTTCTGCTGGGCCAACCGAGAATGGGAGCGCAACGCCATACCGGTGGCGTTGCCGTTGTCGACTTGCCCGATACCGCTCTGGTACCGGAGGATTCATAGGGCCTTCTCGGTGGACCACGCGTTGGTTACAAGACCACGAGCTATCGCCCACCACAGAGGATCAATCGTACTTGGCCACGGAGTCACTGTGCGAAGCGACCTGAAGTCCAACCCAATCAGCCAAGGCCTGCCGTCAGTCATCTCCACCGTGACGCCTGCGGCCAGATTGGTGATTGAAGATGGCGTCGGCATCAGTTCGGCGGTCATCGCGGCAGCGGACGAGATAGTCATCGGCCGGGGCACGGCCGTCGGGGTGGGCTGCCTGATCACAGACTGGGACTTCCATCCCCTGTGTCCGGACTGCCGAGAAGAGAATCGCGCAGTGTCGACTCGCCCGATCAGAATCGGCGCACGATGCTTCCTCGGAGCGCGAGCGATCATTCTCAAGGGAGTCGTGCTCGGTGAAGGCTGCGTGGTAGGCGCGGGCTCGGTGGTCACCTCTGGGTCCTACCCGGCCGGAAGCGTTCTCGTTGGCGCACCTGCAAAGGTAGTCGGGGACTCTCGCTGTTCAGAGCACCCAGGATAATCTCCTACAGAGGGCAACGAGCATCCGCGAAGATGCCGTCAACGCTGTTGGACCAGATGAAACGGCAATTCCGGACGTCGAGGAACGTCGCGCCTCGCAGAACACGTCCCAGACCGATTCGCCGTCATGAGGCACGGTCGACAAGACCTCAATCTGGCAGAGCCTGCGAGGCATAGACGCTCATCGTCGATTAACAGGAAGGCGCACGAACGGCCCGACCTCCGGGCAGGCCCCAGGGCTCGCGAGGTTGGCCTTGGCGGCGCTCGGATTGAATACCAACAGCATTGAGGGGTCGATACTGCAGGAGGTCATCTCGCCCACCTCGCGTTCGATACCGATACTTGTGATTGAAGCACGCTGGACAAAGCCGTTTGGGTTCGTCGCGCCGAGCTTGGGGTTCGATGCTGATTCCGCGCCAGCCACGCTTGGGGAAGCACGAGCGCTGCTCAGGACCTCGGCGGCGTTGACCCCGATTTCGAGCTGCACGCCATCTGCAAGCAACCCAGCAGCACATCCAACACGAGTTTGCGGCGTACTGGCTCAAGAGCCTAATGCCTCGTCGCGGAACGGCGTCAGTGACCGGTCAGCTTCGCGCACCTATGACCTATGCGAGCGAATACTCCGCTTGATTCGCTCCGGCACTAGGCGCCGCACGAGTGCTGCGGCGGCGGCATCGAACCTTCCCACCAACGCGTGCCTGATCGCGAGGATACGCATAATGGCACGCGCCCTGAACCCACCGTACCTCCTGATAGAGGCAGTGCTGCTGAGATGAACGCCTGGAAACGAGTCTCGTTGCCTGAAGAACTCGCGTCCCTGATCCCGAAGCCAGGTCCTCGCGAACATCTGGGCCTGACGCTGGGGAAGCAATGGCAATAGTTGCGGCATCCCGGTGAACGAGAGGCGGTAGTCGCCGGGGTGTTCCCCGTGAGGCAAACCGGGGGCGAACACACTGCTTCTCGGAAGTGCCCGGTAGCGCAGGGTGTTGCGTTCCCTCAGCGTCGCAAGCTGAACGCACACGTGGGGAAAGCTCGTGTTGTGATAGAAGAACGCCTCGGACGCATGGGGCAGAAACACCGACGATCGGTAGATCACATTCGAGATGAGACCATTCTCGCCCACGCCTTCCCACGCCTTGTCCCACGTGTGGATGAACTCGGATGGCTGCTCAAGCTTCGTGCTGAACACGATAGCATCGGCACCTCCAGAGAGACCGTGCTCCGCAATGTATCGGAGGGCCGACGGTCCGATTGTGTCGTTATCGCTGAGTATCCACAGATACTCGTCGACTCGTGTGAATACAAAGCCGAGGGCGATATTCGCATTACCTCCGATATTCCCAGCATTCCTGCGAACCTCGACCGAGTACTCTAATGCGAGTGATTGCAGTTCATCATCTGAAGACGCGGACGATGCGTTGTCGCTGATCAAGATGCGAACAGTGCCAGGCCAGTCGCTGCGCTGTTCGGCCAATGCCGCAAGCTGTCTGCGCAGCGAATTGGGGCGATTGTACGTGGGGATATACACGAGCAGGTCTGAGCGCCCGCTACCGTTACCCACTCCCGCTGACAGCCCTATGCCGTTCTGTACCAATCTACTAGCTCCTCCTGAGACGGTTCACGGCCGAAGTCATGATCGATCGATACAGCGTCATGTCTGCGCGAGTGGGCACAAGCATCTCGCGCACGGTCACGCCTGCTGCCCTAGGCATCAGCCACGCGTATCCAGCCATAGACGTGCTGTACGAAAGCGTCGACCCAAGCGCCGCGCCAGCTGCACCCATGACTGGGATCAGCACCACGTACAGCACGGCGCTGAGTACCATCATCGCCGTCGACAAGATCGAAGTCACATCTGGCCTCCCGAGTTGGCCTGTGAAGAACTGGCTATAGGGCTGAGAAACTGCAAATACAACGACGCCCGGGATTAGCAGCCCAAGGTAGTAGACGGCACCAGCGAACTGAACTCCATAGATCACCGGTACTAGGAAGACGGCGAGAGTGAACAGCGCCAATCCTGCGAGACAGTTCAGAATCAAGAGCGCACGAGATGTCAGCATCGTGAGTCGAGCGGCATCCTGGCGCTCCGCCCCCGTGATCTTGCTGTATACCGCAGTCGAAACTGGATTACTGAAGAGCCAGAGCTTCTCCGCGAGGTTCGTGGCAACGCTATACACGCCGACCGCCGCTGCACCTGCAAAGTAGTTGAGAAAGAAGACATCTGCCCTCAGGAAGAACATCGACGACGCCTGACCCACATATGACTTGACCGCGTAGGGCATCGCTTCCCGGGTAATCCGAATCAAACGGCGCGGGGAGTACACAAACCCCGATCGATAGACTGCCAAGGAGCACAGGGCGCCCGCCCACGCTGCAATGCTCAACGTGAGCACCACTGCGGTGGAGTCGCCCGGGAACGTCAAGCTCGCAACAACCACAGCTACCAGGTTGAGTGTCGCACCCAAGGCCGAGAGCGCCGCCACCGCGACGGCTCGCCCGTGACCTGAAAAGAGGGCGCCGAGAAAGGCATTCAGATAGTAGGCGGGGAGCGAAACGAGAACCAGAGCAAGGTCCGCAGCAGTCAGTCCTTTCAGGATTGAAGCCAGAAGAACATCGCGAGCCAACCAAACAAGTCCCCCAACCAGCACACCCAACAGCAGCGACCACGCGAGCGCCGCGGTGACCAATTCGCGAGCCACATATCTGTTCTTGCCGGCCATGAAGGCAAGCGCCGGACCCAGCCCAAACGAGGCGATACCTAACGCAAGCGATGGAATCGCGCCAACAACAGCCAAGACGCCTTTGCCCTCGGCACCGAGCAGGCGTGCCACAAGGATCGTGGACGCAAGACCCATGACCAACATGTAGACTTGACCACCGAAGCCGATGATTGACTTTCGAGCTATGCCCACGGGTCATTCCCGCGCATGAATAGGTGCAAGAGAACTCCAAAGTTGAGAATAGCGGCAACCCGCAAGACAGCGCATCGCCGTCCAATTGCCGGCACGCCAACTATATCATCGCGGACCCGAACCAAGCGCCGTTCGAAGGCTGGAGCCAGAGAGAATGCAAGCCCGTCCCGACAGACTCGTCGTGTTCGACATCGACTACCCGCCGTTCATGGCGAACCGGGCGTTCGACTCGGCGCTCATGGCCCAGTATCCCGGAGCCAGCGCGATCGTGGCGCTTGCGGAGCGGCTGCGTCAGTCGGGTGTCGGCATGGTCACCGCAGACACGTACCTCGCCGGCGTCGCCGATTCGCGCGAGGTCATGGTACTAAGCAACGAGGTCACGCGGTTCACGCGTGCGCTGCTCTTCGATCGCGGGCTGCGCGGCGCGGTGTGCGTAAGCGGCGAGTCCCCCATCGTCGCTTGGCGCTTCTATGAGGCGCTCGAGGAGTTCTCGTCGTGGTACGACCACATGGTGCTTTTCCCCGGTGCGCGTGCGCTCGCCACCGGGAGTGCCACGTTCCACGACTTCGCCTGGCCCTACCCTGACCTCTCCCCCGCCGAGCCAAAATCGTGGGACGAGCGCTCGCTGCTCGCCATCGTCAGCGGTAACAAGCGCGCGTTCGGGTGGCCGAAGCCAGCCTTCGATCTGGCTCATCCCAAGCAATCGACGGGCCGCTGGTATCGCAACCTGCAGGCGGTCAACGCGCAGCGCAGGAATCCCTGGATGCGAAGCGAACTCTACCTCGAGCGCCTCTCGGCAATCGCGCATCTTGGCGATGCCGAGGGCTTCGACCTGTATGGCCGAGGATGGGACAAGCCCACATCCGGAGCCGACCGCGCGACTCAGTCCGCCATCAACCGCTCGTACCGCGGCGAGATTCCGCCACACGACAAGGTCGCGGTTCTTGGTGGATACCGATTCTCGCTGTGCTTCGAAAACACAGCTTTCCCCGGATACGTCACCGAGAAGATCTTCGACTGCCTCGTCGCGGGAAACATACCCGTCTATCTGGGCGCCCCGGACATCGCGGGCATCGTGCCCGCTGACGCGTTCATCGACTTCCGCGATTTCAGCAGCTACCCGGAGCTCGAGGCTCGCCTTCGCGAGATGACTGCACCCGAGGCAGCGCGCCATCTCGCCGCGGCCCGGACGTTCCTCGCATCCGAGGCCGCCGAGCGGTTCACGCAGGCTCACTACGTTGGCACGCTCTCGACACTACTCCTCAGCTGCTTTGAGGAGCGTGCCTGACAATGCCAAAGCTGACGGTCGTCGTCCCAACCTACAACCGAGCCGGCTATCTGGCCGAGTGCTTGGAGTCGATTTCGGCTCAAACCTACCGCGACTTCGACTTGGTTGTGCTCGACAACGCCAGCACTGAACTGTACGCGCCGGTCATCGAGCGATTCGCACACCTCGGACTGCGCTACATCCGCAACGCGGAGAACATCGGGGCAGTGCGAAACATCGACATGGCACGTGCGCTGGGTTCCGCGTCCGACTATCACATCATCTTCCACGACGACGACCTTATGCACCCGCACATGCTCGAGCGACAGGTCGACGCCCTCGATCTGAGGTCGGACTTGGCTTGGATCGCGACTGAGAGCGCACCTTTCGAAACCGACTGCTCGGCGCCGATGGACTGGGCGGAGTCAGCCGGGGCCGTCGAGTACTACGAGACTCAAGACGCGCTGGTGCGCAGGCTGCTCGAGAACGTACCGTTGAACTTCGGGTCGGTCATGTATCGCTCCTCGGCGAGCTCGGCGGTCGAATTCAGGCTCGATGAGTTCGAAATCATCGCCGACCGCGTGCTCTTGTGCGACATCGCTGGGGCGGGTCCGGTCGCAGCCATCCGAGAGCCGCTGGTGCGTTACCGCCACCATGCGGCACAGGACAGCCACAATCCGATCTTCCGCGAGCAGCATGCTCTGAACCTCATGCGGTACTACCAGGGACTCCTACCACGGCCGCTCACCGCTGCCGACCGCAACCTGGCAGAACTTCATGCCACCAACTACCTCCTTCACGCGCGTTCGACGGTCGCGCCCGAGAATCGCGTGCCTCTGCGCGAGCTGACTCGTGCAGCGAAGTCCGATGGACTGTTTCGCTGGTCGGCGGTCGACGGTCAAGGCGTGGCGGCGCTCGCAGACCTCGCTGGGGTGGGCGCGGCATACGGGGTACTGCGACCGGCGCTCGGTAGAATCAAGCGTTCACTAGAAGGCTAGGCGAGCTCCTCCCGGTCATCGCCCCCCACGGCCTCAATGCGGTCGAGGGGGGCGTTGCGCGCGGGACCGCTTCACTCCACCACTACGCCTCGATCTCGCCGATGAACCGCTCGAGCGCGTCGGACCACTCGGGCATCGTCACGCCGAGCTCGGCGGCCTGGGAGCAGTCGAGCACCGAGTTCATCGGGCGCGCGACCGTGGTCGGGAACTCGTCGCTGGTCACCGGCTCGACAGGCGTGTCGATCCCGGCAAGCGAGAGCGTGCGCTGGGCAAGCTCGAAGCGAGAACACGATCCGGAGCCGGCCAGATGGAACACGCCGTGCGCGTGAACGCCGACGAGGCTTAAGATGCCGGCGGCCAGATCGATGGTGTAGGTGGGCGAACCCACCTCGTCGGTGACGACCTGAAGCGAGGGACGCGTGCGCGCCGCTTCGAGGATCTTGACCGGGAAGTTGGTGCCACCCGGCCCGAATACCCAGGCGGTGCGCACGATGAGCGCATCGGGGTTCTCGGAGGCCACCGAGTCTTCGCCGTCGAGCTTGGTCTGCCCGTAGACGGAGAGAGGGCGAGGCACGTCGTCTTCCACGTAGGCGCCCTCTTTGAGGCCGTCGAAGACGAAGTCGGTCGAGACGTGCACGAAGCTGAGTCCCGACTCATGTGCCGCGCGGGCCAGGTTCACCGCGCCGCGCTCGTTGACGAGCGATGCGAGATCGGGCTCTTCCTCGGCGCGCTCGACGTTGGTGTAGGCGGCGGCGTTGATGAGCACGCCGCGCTCCCCCTTCTGCAGCGAGTTGGCGAAGCCG
>Ga0123337_10004319_pt1 | contig 14550 bp, 18 predicted proteins | sample frozenSSSSmetaG_FD_89792 | JGI IMG/M metagenome (GOLD analysis project Ga0123337, IMG submission 89792) | Glacier valley bacterial and archeal communities from Borup Fiord, Nunavut, Canada, to study Microbial Dark Matter (Phase II) -... | ecosystem: Environmental > Aquatic > Freshwater > Ice >... | reverse complement strand
AGGCCGGCGACCACGGCGTTCTTCACCTGCTTGGCGACGGCGACGACGGCTTCGAAGTCACCGTTCGAGGCGATCGGGAAGCCGGCCTCGATGATGTCGACGCCCATGTCGTCGAGGGCCTCGGCAACCTGCAGCTTCTCTTCGAGCGTCATGGTGGCGCCCGGGCTCTGCTCGCCGTCGCGCAGCGTGGTGTCGAAGATGTAGACCCGGTCTTTGTTGGAAGGGCCTGCTTCATTGGATTGGATCGTGGTCATGCTTCTAGTCCTGACGAAACGGCCGGGGGAATCGCGCGCGGCCGGACAAATAGGGTGTTCGGTTGCTAGTCTTTATCCCCTGACCACCCGCCCGCCATCGCGGACCGCCGGTACTCAGGGGCTGATAAGAATGAGAAGCAGGGCGGCCGGCAGCAGCAGCAAAGACGCGGCAACGATCAGCCGGCTCTGGCGAGCCTTCTGTTCGGTGGCGGCAATGGCAATGGCGCGGGAGCGCTGCATGGCTGGTTTCCGTTTGCGAGGCCGATAGTGCTGGAAATCAGCGGCCTTGGCAAGGCGGTTCTGGCTCGAGGTGTACGGCTCGTTACTCAGCCGAAGGCCAGTACGGCGAAGCCGACGATGCCGACGAGCGATAGCACCGCGACGATCCGACCGATCCGCACCCGCCGGATTGCAGCGGCATCGCCTGCCCGCATCTTGCGCGCCGACATGGCGGAAATCACCACTCCCCCCGCGAGCACCACCACCAGGACCATCTTGGCCCAAAACCAGTGGCTAAGGCCGTCGAACCCGCCATAACGGACGAACAGCAGGATCGGGCCGCTGACCAGTAGCACGATAATGCCCCAGTGGCCGAACCGGGTCAGCAGCCGGTTGGTCTGAGGAGCAGCGCCGCCCTGCCCCATCATGCCGAGCAGCGGCAGGAACGCCGCAGACACCAGCATGAGGCCAGCGAGGTGGGTAATAAGCAGCAACTGGTTCAAGGCAACCTCGATTGAAGGGAGGAACGAAGCTACCGCCGGTACTGGATTTCCACCAGCAGCCCCTCGGGGCCGGTGACGAAGATCTGGCCGATCGGGGTGCCGGGAATGCCGGCGAGCTTCCACGGATAGCCCGACACCTCGACCCGCGCCTTCGCCGCCTCGAACTCATACACCCCGAACGCCACGTGGTTGACGATGCCCTCGGGGAAGTCGGTGCTGCGCTCGACTACGGTGAGATGGATCACCGGCTGGTCGCCGACATAGACCCAATGACCCGGAAAACCGAAGGGTGGCCGAAAGCCGTCTCTGGCCTCCAGCACTGTTTCGAGGAACTGCACCATGCGCGGCCCATCGACCACGGCGATGTTGACGTGGTCGAGATGCGGCATCAGCTGAAGGCGAACACGGCCGACAGGATGACCACGGCGAAGGCCGCGCCCGTCAGCTGGCCGAACATCTGCGAGCGCTTCGCCGCGTCGCGGTCGCCTGCCCGAGCCTTCTTGCTGTTCCGCTCGTTCTGCACGATGCAGTAGAGCATCGCCACGATGCCGGCCATCTTGATCCAGAACCAGATTGCGTTGGGCGCGCTCCAGTTCCACTTGAGCCACAGCGTCAGCACCCCGGTGACCAGCAGCGTGCCCATCGCGAACTTGCCGACCTTGGCGAGCTTGTCGATGATGTCGAAGAGCTGCGCCCGGACTTCCGGCGTCGCCGTCGCCAGCTTCGGCCCCATGATCGGCATCACCACCGAATTGGCACCGCCCGCGATGAAGGCCACGATGTGGATGAAGAACAGCAGTGCAGCGAGAATAGCCGCGAAGTCCATGGAAAGCCCTCCGAATTTGCCCGGGGGCACGCTAGAGCAATTGCCGGTGAGTCACCAGCGGGGGGGAAGGACGAGCGCAATGGTTACGTTTCGGATCGCCGAGGCCGCCGACCGCGACCGCATCGCCGAACTGGTGGATGCGGCCTATGCGCCATGGGTGCCGGTCCTCGGCGGGCGGAAGCCGCGGCCGATGCTCGACGACCACGCAGCGCGGATTGCCCGTGGCGAGAACGTGCTGGTCGAGGCGGACGGCCGCCTGCTCGGCGTCGTGGCGATGGTGCCGGAGCCCGAAGCACTGCACCTGTTCAGCATTGCCGTGCACCCGGACGCGCAGGGCCAGGGCCTGCTGCATGCGATCCTGGAGGAAGCAGCGCGGCGGGCGCAAGAACTGGGCCTAGGCCGGCTGACGCTCTACACCAACGCCCTGATGGAAAAGAACCGGGCCATCTACCAGCACCTTGGTTTTGCCGAGACTGGCATCGAGAATGGCGGCGGCTACACCATCGTGTTCATGGAGCGGCCGGTTCGGCAGCCTTAGTCGTCGAGATCCAGCACGCCCTCGCCGGTGACGATGGCGTCGCCGCCGATGCCGCCGTGGGTGAGCTTGCCATCGTCGATCCTGAGCTGGAGCTGGATGGTGCTGGGCCGCCCCAACTCGTGGCCCTGGCGCAGCGTGAACTCCGTCTGCCCCGGCCCGGCGCCGCGCGACAGCAGCCCGATCAGTGCCGCCGCCGCCGACCCGGTCGCCGGGTCCTCGCCGAGGCCAATGTCGGAAGAGAACATCCGCGCCGCGAGATCGAATCCGGCCTCTTCGGGGGTGCGGGTGAACACGTAGATCGAGCCCTGGCCGAACGGATAGATCTCGTCCCAGCCGCGCCGCTCGAGCCGCACCCGCTTCAGCAGCGAAGCATCGCGCACCGGGATCAGGTAGAACGGCACGCCCGCCGAGTAGAGCGCCGGCTTCAGCTCGCCGCAGCCGATATCGTCGGGGTCGAGCCCCAGCGAGCCGGCAATGGCCAGCAGGGGTGGCGCCGAACCGACTTCCTCGGGCAGCAGCGGCAGCGCGAAGCGGGCCTGCCCGATATTCTTGTCGATCCGCTCGATTACGCAGGTGATGACGCCGATCTTCTCCTCGAGCCGGATGGCGCTGGTGCGGGTCTGCAGCCCCAGGGCTACCGCGGCGCCGACTGTCGGATGACCGGCAAACGGCAGTTCCACCTTGGGCGTGAAGATGCGGACGGAAGCGGTGTGACGCTCAACCTGCGGGCGGCTGATGAACACCGTCTCGGACAGGTTGAACTCGCCGGCTATGGCCTGCATCTGGTTGTCGAGCAGGCCATCGGCCTTCATCACGACGGCGAGCGGATTGCCCTTCAAACGCTCGCGCGTGAAGACGTCCAACAGCAGGTAATTGAGTTTCATTTGCCGCTCCCGAGCCCGGCGAGCAAATGCCGGGCCAGTGGAGGACAAGTCAAGCGAAAGCCTGTTCAGAGCGGAGGCAGAGTATACGAAGCTTTGTCGGCCCCCAGTTCCTCGCAGATACCATCGACGGCGACCTGATGATCGTCCCTCTCGTGCAGCCCCGAAACCGTGATGCAGCCGATGACACCGGCGCCCTTGACGCGGATCGGGAAGCCGCCGCCCGCCAGCACGAAGTCGGCATTGTCGAGCCCGCGGCGCGGCAGGAAATGATCGGTGCCATTGCTGTTTTCGAGCACCGCGCGGTACGACGCCTTCTGTACCTGCCGCACCAGGTTGAACTTGCGCCGCACCCACTCGGCATTGTCGGCGGTCGTCCCGGGCAGCGCCATGAAATAGAGCTGGCGGTCGAAGGTGCGGATGTCGACCACGATCACCAGCTTCTCGCGCAGCGCCCGCTCGCGGATGCGCTCGCCCAGCGAGTGGGCGACGAGTTCGTTGAACTCGGCGAAGGCGAGTTCGGTCTCCTGGCGTTTGATGAGCGCGATATCGCTTTGACTGGACATGCCGGGTCCCCCTCGGGTTGCGCGCCGGTCAGTCCGGCAAGGCGTATTTCGTGACGTCGAGTCCGAGCGCAGTCGCGACCGCCGCGGCGCTCATATTATCGTCCTGCCGCTCGCTGAGGCGACGTGGCGCCCGCGCCGCCTCGCGCACATGCGAGCCGATGGCGAACGCTGCATCCTCATCGAAGTGATCGACGACGAACGCCCGCTCCTGCTCGATGATCTGCGCGATCGCTTTCGACCGGCATATGCCCTCTCCAGTGCCGGCGACGGGTATCGGGGAAAGCCCGGCGCGACGCAAGCCAAGCTTTAGTTCGAGGCCGGCAGGCCGACCTCAGGGCTGATCTCACATTCAGTCAGCGTTCGAGCTGTTCGTTCAAAGAGCATTCATCCAGCGACTGGCATATGCCGGCTCGCCAATCCCGGCCCCCCAATGAGGCATACCATGTCCTACTTCACTACCCTGTTCCGCCGCGCGGAACGCAACAGGGCGCTCGGCGACCTGCTCAAGCTCGACGACCATCTGCTGCGCGATATCGGTCTCACCCGTACCGATGTCACCCTCATGCGGCAGGGCCGTCACCACGCTTCCCCGTCGCGCGGCCATGAATAAACAACCAGCCGTAGACGATAGAAAAAACTGAAGGGCTCCCGCGCCAACCCGCTGGAGCCCTTCTGATTCCCGGGCTGACCGCGCCCTGGAGGCCCGTCGATTCCCGCGAAGGCTTTGCAACTGGCGCTACCGATATGTGCGAGCTATATAGCGCATTGCGATCCCGTGCACCGAGATGCTGCCTTGCCAAACACTATTGTCTACCTCCTCTACGGTTCTCGTCGGGAATATCATCTCGAGTTGACTTATAGTGTACTGTCCGTCGCGCACTTTCTTCGTCGCGATCCCGCGGACATCGACATCGCTCTCATTACGACAAAAGAGGGGCGGCGAGACGACCTGCCCGTTCGACATATCTTTGTTGACGACGACGAGCTACGCGGCTGGATGCTCGGGGGAGCATACAATCATGCGGCAAAATACGGCGCCCTGGTGCGTGCCATGGACGAATTCCAGGGGCGCGTCATACTCGTCGACACCGATACATACCTCACCCAGCATCCTCGGGTTCTTTTCGACAGGATCGGGACCGACCGGTCCCTTATGTGCGACAACGATGCACTGATTGGCGATATCGAGGACTGGGCGCCGTTGCTCGCCAAAACCGGTCAGCCAGTGGCTGGGTACCCGATCAATGCCCAGTCTCGGATGTTCAACTCCGGCGTAGTGGGTGTCGACTGGTCGCTTCGGTCGAGGCTTTCCGACGTGTACGAGCTGATGTCAGAGCTCTATTCTATTGCGCCGATCTTCAACGTCGAACAGTTCGCCTTCTCAACCGTTCTTGACGCGCATACCTCGCTCTCGGTGTGCCCAGACGCGGTAAGGCACTACTGGGGCTTTGACCGCAGGTTCGTGCACGCCCAGATCGACGAGTTGTTTCCCACCTTCTCCAGGGAGGCTTTCGAACGGCATGTCGGGACGCTTCGGCACCTGGGAATACCCCGCAAGCCACTGCTCGATCGCATACGCGCCAAGGCGGTCAGGCTACTGAGGGGTGGCACTCCACTATATGGGTTCGCCTACCTTTCGTACCTTTGCGCCCTCTCCAGCAGCGACGACAAGATTGCCGAGGCATGGGCAAGTACGTCTCTCGATGCGCTCGCCTTGGAAGGCAAGGACCGGTCACGCAGAAATCCACGTCACTTGCAAAGAGACTTCCACAAATTTTACTCGGAGCGTCTCGAAACACAACGCTGGATGCGGCTTGAAACACGCCAACGGTGGCAGAAGTACTGGAACGAGCTGACGCAGTAGCCACCAGCCGAGCCTCGCCCTCCGGCCGTGATGACATTCGGTGATCGCCTGCTAGTGTCCGGTCGATCCCGGAGACCGACACGAATGAGCACTGTCCCGCCATACGATGCTGAAGCGGCTCACCGCTTCAGTCTGCGCAGCGTTACCCCTGTCGCCCTGCCGCGCAGCTTCGGCGAATATCTGGCCGACCGCATCGCCGCGATCGTCGGCTCGTGGGGCTTCATCACGGTACAGTCGTTCCTGCTGGTGCTGTGGATCATCTTCAACGTGATGGCCTGGATCCAGCACTGGGACCCCTATCCCTTCATCCTGCTCAATCTGGCGCTGTCGTTCCAGGCGGCCTTCACCGCGCCCATCCTGATGATGGCGCAGAACCGCCAATCGACCATCGACCGCCAGAAGGCGCAGCTCGACTATGACGTGAACCTGCGCGCCGAACTCGACATTGAAGCTCTGCACGAAAAGATCGACCTGCTGCGCCAGGAGGACATCACCCGGCTCGTCGGCCTGCTCGAACTGCTCACCAGGGAGCGGATCGAGGAGAAGCAGGCCGACAAGGCCGTCGAAACGACAAAGGGGCCCTGAGGCCCCTTTGCACATATCGCGTTCGGGAGAGGCTTAGTTCTTCGCCTTGTCGACCAGGGCGCCGGCCTTGATCCACGGCATCATGCCGCGGAGCTTCTCGCCGACTTCCTCGATCTGGTGCTCGTCGGCGAGGCGACGGGTCGCCTTGAAGCGCGAGGCGCCGCCCTTGTATTCCTGCATCCACTCCGAGGTGAATTTGCCCGACTGGATGTCAGCCAGCACGCGCTTCATCTCGGCCTTGGTCTCCGAGGTGATGATGCGCGGGCCCGAGACGTACTCGCCCCACTCGGCGGTGTTCGAGATCGAGTAGTTCATATTGGCGATGCCGCCCTGATAGATCAGGTCGACGATCAGCTTCACTTCGTGCAGGCACTCGAAATAGGCCATTTCCGGAGCGTAGCCGGCTTCCACCAGCGTCTCGAAGCCGGCGCGGATCAGCTCGACGAGGCCGCCGCACAGCACGACCTGCTCACCGAACAGATCGGTCTCGCATTCCTCGCGGAAGTTGGTCTCGATGATGCCCGAACGGCCACCGCCGACGCCCGAGGCGTAGGCCAGCGCGATGTCCTGCGCATTGCCCGAGGCGTCCTGGTGCACGGCGATCAGGCACGGCACGCCGCCGCCCTTCTGGTACTCGCCACGCACGGTGTGGCCGGGGCCCTTCGGCGCGATCATGATCACGTCGACGGTCTTCTTGGGCTCGATGAGGTTGAAGTGCACGTTGAGGCCGTGCGCGAAGGCGATCGCGGCGCCGTCGCGGATGTTGGGCTCGATGTCCTTCTTGTAGATGTCGGCCTGCAGCTCGTCCGGGGTCAGCATCATGATGACGTCGGCCCAGGCCGAGGCCTCGGCGACCGACATGACCTTCAGGCCCTCGCCTTCGGCCTTCTTGGCCGACGCGCCGGGACGCAGGGCGACGACGATGTTCGTCACGCCCGAGTCGCGCAGGTTCAGCGTGTGGGCATGGCCCTGCGAGCCATAGCCGACGATCGCGACCTTCTTGGACTTGATGATGTTGAGATCGGCATCCCGATCGTAATAGACGCGCATGGTTTGTCTCCCTTTTTGGCGTTGGCCATTGACGGCCGGTTTCAGTTGGAGGCGCTAGCCCCGTAGATGGCGAAAAACTGCTCGGTGGCTCGTGCCGCTTCCTTGCCCACCTCGGTCTCGGAGGGATGGATATCCTCCCCGAGCAGCAGGCGGATCTGGACGTCGCGAACCACGAGGCCGAAGAAGCTGCGATACGCCTCCTCGGAACTGTCGAAACGAAGCAGGCGCGCATCGCGACCGGCCTCGAGCACCGGCTTCAGCCGGCGGCGGATGGCGATCGGCCCGTTCTCGAGCACGATGGCGCCGAGCCCGCTTTCCTCCCCCACCGCATGGGTGACCGCGAGGCGGTTGAGCGTCACGGACACCTCGCCGACAATGGTGCCCAGGAGGTCGCGGGCGAACTGCTCGATGCTGGTGCGCAGCGACGCGGCATCGAGCCGGTAGCGATCGACATGCGGCGCCTTCACCTTGGCGGCCTGCCACTGCACGGTGGCCGTGAGCAGCCCGTCGCGGTCGCCGAACCACTTGTAGAGCGTTTCCTTGGAGCATGAGGCGCGGCGCGCCACCGACGTCATGGTCAGCCGGTCGCCCTGCTCGACCAAAAGGTCGAGCGCCGCCGTCAGCACCTGCTGCTGGCGCGGCGTGAACGTTTCCTCGCTGTGGGCGATGACGGCCAAGGGTCAAATCCATCGGGTTGAATGCGCCCGGGCCCCTCCTCCAAGGTTGCGTCCGGTCGCGTCTGTATAACGGAATGTGGCGTACCGTAACGTACGGTTCGGTGCAAGTGCGATGTGGAGAGGTCTGACGCTGGTCCGTAGGACGATTTGATGAGGTGCGGCGGCTTGCCGCGTCCAGGTGGACCTGTCATTTCGGTGTCACAATGACATCGACCGCCGACGCTCCCGTCCCGCCGCACGTTCTCAAGCTCTCGTCGTTCCGGCATTTTCTGTCGTCGCGCGCCCTCTCTTCGATGGGGTTCCAGGGGGCGGCGGTGGCGGTCGGCTGGCTGGTTTACGACACGACGCGAAATCCGTTCGACCTGGGGCTGGTCGGGCTGTTCCAGTTCCTGCCGATGCTGGTGCTGACCTTCGTCGCGGGCCAGGTTGCGGACCAGTTCGACCGCAGGAAGATCGGTCTCGTCTGCCAGCTGATCGAAGCGGCGACCATGATCTTCGTCGCCATCGGCGTGTGGCAGGACTGGCTGCCGATCTGGGGCATTTTCGTTGCCGTGGCGGTAATGGGGGCGTGCGCCGCCTTCGAGCGCCCGACCATGGCCGCGCTGCTTCCCGGGATCGTGCCACAGGCCCAGCTGACACAGGCCGTCGCAACTTCGACCTCGGTGATGCAGACGGCGCTGATCATCGGCCCGGCACTGGGCGGCCTGCTCTACGGGCTCGGCGAGATCGTGCCGTTCGCGGCGGCAGCAGTGGCATTCCTCGCGGCCAGCTTCAACGTCGTCCGCATCGCGCATCCCGGCGAAACACCGAAGCGCACGCCCGTCACCTTCGAGTCGGTGTTCGCCGGTGTGGCGTTCATCAAATCGAAGCCAGTGATGCTGGGCACCATCTCGCTCGACCTGTTCGCCGTGCTGCTGGGCGGCGCGACGGCGCTGCTGCCGGTCTACGCCCGCGACATCCTCGATGCCGGGCCGTGGGCGCTCGGGCTGCTGCGAACCGCACCGGCCATCGGGGCAGTGACCATGTCGCTGCTGCTGGCGCGCTTCCCGCTGAAGGCCAAGGTCGGACTCAAGATGCTGTGGGCCGTGGCCATCTTCGGCGCCGCGACTGTCGTCTTCGCCTTCTCGACCAGCATCATCCTGTCGGTGGCGATGCTGCTGATCCTCGGCGCAGCCGACACGGTGAGCGTCGTGGTGCGGTCCTCGCTGGTGCAACTGCTCACCCCGGACCACATGCGCGGCCGAGTGAACGCCGTGAACTCGCTGTTCATCGGCACCTCCAACCAGCTCGGCGAGTTCGAATCCGGCATCGTCGCCGGACTTATCGGCCCAGTGGCCGCCGTCGCCGTGGGCGGCATCGGCACGATTGCGGTGGTGCTGCTCTGGACAAGGCTGTTCCCGGCCCTGCCCAAAGTCGACACCCTCGCCGGCTGATAGCTTACCCCAGCACCTTTTTCAGCCACTGCACCTGCGCACGGTCCTGGAAGACGCCGCCACCTTCGTGGTTGTTGAACGTGTAGACCTCGATCTCCTTGTCACCGCCCCAGGCGTTGAACGACGCGTAGACCGTCGAGGGTGGGCAGACGTCGTCCATCAGGCCGGCCGAGAACAGGCCGGGCATGTTGGCGCGGGCCGAGAAGTGGATGCCGTCGAAATAGTTCAGCGTCTCGTAGATCTTTTCGGCGCCGCTGCGATGCACCACGAGGTAGCGGACGATCTCGCTGTAGGGATCGCGCGTGGTGAGGCCGATGGCGCGACGGAAGTCGCTGAGGAACGGCACGTCGGGCATGGCCGCCTTCACCTTGGGCTCAAGCCCGGCAACCGCGATGGCGATGCCGCCGCCCTGGCTGCCGCCGACCACCGCCAGCTTGTCCGGGTTCGTTTCGGCGCGGGTCAGCGCCGCTTCGACCGCCCGCACGCCATCGGTGTAGACGCGGCGGTAGTAGTAGGACGACTTGTCGGTGATGCCGCGGGTCATGAACCCCGGATGGGCGGGATCGGAACCGACCGGATCGGCAGTGTCGCTGACCGACCAGCTGCTGCCCTGCCCGCGCGTATCCATCACGAACACCGCGCGACCGGTGGCTGGCCAGAGCAGGTGCTCGTGCGGGAAACCGCGACCGCCGCCATAGCCGATATACTTCACCACCGTGCCAGTCGGCGCACGGCCGGCGGGCTTGATGTACCAGCCCTTGATCGGATGGCCGCCAAAGCCCGAGAAGGTGACGTCGGAAATCTCGAAGGCATCGAGGCCGTAGTCGAGCGGCGTGAATACTGCGTCGATCGGGTGCTGGCGCGCCTCGGCGAGCGTCGCCTGCCAGAAGGCGTCGAAATCGGCGGGAGCGGGCGTGCTCGAGCGATAGCTGACGAGCTTGTCTTGCGGCAGGTCGAAAAAGGGCATTGCTGAACCGGAATCCGAAAGTGACGGGAGCCACAGAGAACCCCTGTCCCGGGCTTGCCGCAAGCCGTCACCGGCTCAGTATTTCGAGTTACCCGCTACGACGATTGTCGGACGACAAAACAAGCCGCATCGGTGTATCGATAGGTTGCTAACGATCCCGCCAGGCCGATGTCCCAGAGCTTTTCCGCGCATTCCCGCAACGTATCGCTCGTCGTTGCGGCCTCGATGTTCATGCAGATCCTCGATGGCGTGATCATCGTCACCGCGCTGCCGCAGATGGCGCATGACTTCGGCGTGGCGACCCTCGACATGAGCATCGGCATCACCGCCTACATGCTGATGGCGGCAGTCGTTATCCCCACCGCCAGCTGGCTGTCGGACCGGTTCGGCGCGCGCCGCGTATTCCTTGTCGCCATGCTGGTGTTCACGCTCTCGTCGCTGGCCTGCGGCCTCGCCACCGACCTGACGCAGTTCGTCGTCGCCCGCATCGTGCAGGGCGCTGGCGGCGCGCTGATGTTCCCGATCGGACGCGTCATCGTGCTGCGCAGCGTGCAGAAGTCCGAGATCGTGCGCGCCATCGGGCTGACGGTCTGGCCTGCCTTGTTCGCGCCGGTGGTCGGCCCGGCGATCGGCGGATTCCTCACCACCTATGTCAGCTGGCACTGGAACTTCTGGATCAACGTGCCGCTCGGCATTGCCGGCATGCTGCTGGTTGCGAACATCATCCCCAGGGACACCGAGTTCAAGGCGCATCCGTTCGACTGGGCGGGGTTCGTGCTGACTGCCATCAGCCTCGCGGCCCTGCTCTACGGCTTCGACGGGCTGGCGCAGGGTACGCTGCCCCTACCGCTGGCCGCTGGCCTGTCGATCCTCGGGCTGGCGGTCGGCACCGGCGCCGTCCTCTGGCTTCGGCGTGCAAGCCACCCCCTGCTCGACCTGCAAACGTTGCGCATCCCGACCTTCGCTGCCTCCGAGGCGATGGCGGGCGCGGTGCTGCGCCTTACCATCAACGCCACGCCGTTCCTGCTGCCGCTGATGTTCCAGGTCGGCTTCGGCTTCGACCCGCTGGCGGCCGGCGGGCTGGTGCTGGTCTACTTCCTTGGCAACCTGCTTATGAAGACGGTGACGACGCCGATCCTGCGCCGTTTCGGCTTCCGCAGCATCCTCACCCTCAACGGCACGCTGGCGGGGCTCGCGATCATCGGGTGCGGCTTCCTCTCGGCGGACACCTTCTACCCGCTGACCTTCGCGATCCTGTTCGTCGCCGGTCTCACGCGGTCGATGCAGTTCACCGCACTCGCTACGCTCGCCTTCGCGGATGTCGATGGCGACAAGCGCAGCTCGGCTTCGACGCTGTCCAGCATGTTCCAGCAGATCTCGATGGTGTTCGGCGTAGCGCTGGCGGCGGCGATCCTCAACATCTCCCAGGTGGTGCGCGGCGCCCCTGCCCTCGGCCTTCACGACTTCCGCGTCGCCTTCTTCGCGGTGGGCGCGCTCTGCGTCGCAGCATCGCTGCAACTGCTGGTGCTACCGCGAGATGCAGGGTCGGAAGTGTCCGGACACCGGCAGAGCCAGGCCGCCTGAAGAAAGGCGCGACCTCTCCCAAGGACAACTCCCCGAGCGTCGTCTCATCATTGTGAGACGATTAAGTCTCTGTTAGCACTTTTACCAATCGGGGAAATCGCCGCGAAGGGAACGCGGCGCATTGGGGGATCACCATGCAGTCTATCCACCGCGGCCTTGCCGCGATGCTCTTCGTGCTACCGCTCGCCGCCTGCTCGGGCGATGCATGGATTACCGGCGGCAACCTGGTCGAGCCCGGCACGGCCACCGGAACGATCGAAGTGGTCAACGCCACGTCCGACCAGTTGCACGCCGTGCTGATCTCGAACTGCGATGCCTCGACCTACGGCCTCAACCGCCTGCCCGAGGGCATGGCGATCCCGTCGGGCGGCCGCTACCAGTGGACGGTCTCGGCTGGCTGCTGGGACGTGGACGCAGGCACCTTTGGCGTCGGCGAAGCGCGCCAGCGCATGAGCGTCGCTGCCGGCGGCATCCCCGAGTACACCGTGACTGACTGACTGACGGCGGGGCTGGGCTGGGCTCCGGGGTGCATGTCAGACCCTCGTCCATCGGCACTTGCCGATGGACAGCGGAGTGTGCACATTCGCGACGTCAATTCCCCCAGCAGCAGACGGTTTATGTCCCAGCTTTTTTCTCCCTTCACCCTGCGTGATCTCACGCTGCGCAACCGCACGGTGGTCGCGCCGATGTGCCAGTACACGGCCAGGCATGGCTACGCCAACGACTGGCATTTCGTGCACCTGGGCCGGTTTGCGCTCGGCGGCTTCGGCCTCGTCATCCTCGAGGCGACCGGGGTGAATCCTGAAGGGCGCATTTCCTACGGCGACCTCGGGCTGTGGGAGGACGGGCAGATCGCGCCGCTCAAGCACATCGTCGATTTCCTGCATCAGGAAGGCTCGGCCGCCGGCATCCAGCTGGCCCATGCCGGACGTAAGGCGGCGACGCCGATCTGGTGGCGCGGCGGCTTCAACGAGACCGACGAAGACCGGGCGGCCTACGGCTACGAGACCTGGATGCCAGTAGCGCCGAGCGCCGTCTCCCATAACCTCGAACAGCTTGACGTCTACCAGGTGCCGACGGCGCTCGACGAAGCCGGCATCAAGGCGACGGTGCAGGCGTTTGCCGACGCAGCGCGCCGCGCCGACGCGGCCGGGTTCGACGTGGTCGAAATCCATGGTGCCCACGGCTATCTCATCAACCAGTTCCTTTCCCCGATCGCCAACAAGCGCACCGACCAATATGGCGGCAGCCGCGAGAACCGGATGCGCTTCGCGCTTGAAGTGACTGATGCGGTGCGCGCTGTTTGGCCGGCGCACAAGCCGCTGTTGATGCGCATCTCGACCACCGACGGGGCCGAAGGCGGCTGGACGGTAGAGGATTCGCTGGTGCTGGCAGCCGAGCTGAAAGCGCGCGGCGTCGATGCGATCCATTGCTCGTCGGGCGGAGTTGGCACCTATGGGCTGAAAGCGGCACCACTCTATCAGGTGCAACTGAGCAAGGCCGTGCGCGACGCCGGCATCCCAACCATCGCAGTCGGGCTGATCAACACACCAGAACAAGCCGAGGCAATCCTGACGAACGGCGAGGCCGACCTCGTCGCCTTTGCCCGCGGTGCACTCGAAGACCCGAACTGGCCGGTGCACGCCCACCACGTGCTCGATGGCGCCGAGTACGACCTGTGGCCCAAGCAGGCGCGCCTCCGCATCCGCGACAAGGATCGGGTGCTCGGCATCCGCCAGCCCGCCTGAAGCTTCATCCGGCCGTCATCATTTGGTGACGGCCGGACTGAATTGCGCCGCGATGGCGAGGCGACACTTGTTTGCGAGCGAGTTGCTCACCACGTGAGCGCCACCAAACGGAGACTCCGCCGAATGACCAGCAAAGCCGCCCTGTTCGCGCTGCTCGCCATGTGGGGCGTCGGCTCCACCGCCTGCCTCCCCGCCTTCGCCGAGGACACCACGACCGAGTCGGCCGTGAACCAGAAGACCGCAAAGGCCGGCCTGACCGACCGCGTCTGGACCAAGGCCGATGATGCCGGCTTGCCGGGAGTGGTGAAGATCTTCCTCTCCGACGGCACCCTGGTGCAGGACAGCTGCTGGGAAACCCATCGGCTCGACAAGTGGGAGCTGACCTCGGACAGCGCCCTCAAATGGAACGAGGACAGCATCCAGATCGACGCGGACATCGTGTCGCTCTCGGATGCCGAGCTGGTGCTGAACCTGAAGCTCAAGGGTGGCGATCAGGAAGAAAAGTATGTCGCGGCGGCCGTACCCTACCTCTGCCCCGATATGCCGAAGTAGACCGATCCGTCGGCGAGAAATGAAAAAGGCCCGGGACGCATCCCGGGCCTTTCGCGTTTCTGGCGTTGCAGTTTATTCAGCCGGCTGGCCGACCGTCGTCACCGTGGTGGTGCGGATAGTGAGCTGCGTCAGGATGAACGCCGCCACGGCGCACACCGCGAAGCCCGTCACCATCGGCAGCGCCGTGCCGTTGTTGAACATGCCGACGAGGCCCATCGACACCGCGCCCATCACCATCTGCACGGTACCCATCAGCGCGGAAGCCGTGCCGGCGAACTCGCCATGCTCTTCCATCGCCAGCGT
>Ga0123337_10004317_pt1 | contig 14552 bp, 12 predicted proteins | sample frozenSSSSmetaG_FD_89792 | JGI IMG/M metagenome (GOLD analysis project Ga0123337, IMG submission 89792) | Glacier valley bacterial and archeal communities from Borup Fiord, Nunavut, Canada, to study Microbial Dark Matter (Phase II) -... | ecosystem: Environmental > Aquatic > Freshwater > Ice >... | reverse complement strand
CGTTACATCCTGCAAGATCATATTGGCAACCTTGCCGTCAGCGGTCATCGTCAAGGTGGCTATCGCCCGCACAGGGTCCAGGTCGCCAGTGAGCAGGGCGGTGCCAACCTGCACCGCGCTCGCATCGTGCGCCACCAACCCGCGCTCGTCGCTCAAGTAGAAGGCAGCCTGTGCGCTCGCTAGTGGCACCCGCACTGTCAGCCACTCGCGGCGGGCGGGAGCGTGGTTGTAGACGAGGATCGGTACGCCTGCACCCAGGCTGGCGGTGTCCACCTGGGCCGCCAACGCCTGCAAGCTCTCGGCCTGCAACTCGCGCCCGATCTGCTCACCCCAACTATACCGCTGACGCATCTCCTCATGCACCTCGTCAACACCACAGCCACAGATGCTGTCGTGGGGCTGATTCTGGAGCAGGTACTTCCAGGCGAGACGCAGCATTGCCTGTTGGCGGCTGGCCCTGTTCTCCCCCTCGGCGGGGTAGGTTGCCGCCTCCAGATCGTCCACTGCTGCCGGGTAGAAGGCAGAGATCGCCCACTGCCAGGCGGTCAGCGGCTCGGCAGCCCGCTCAAGCAGGGTTTGCAGCCGCGCATTGGCCTGCTTGATCCACATTCGGCTGGACAGCACGCCCGGTAGGATGTGACTGCGCCGCGACCAGCGGAACTCACCCGTGTGGACGATCAACTCCTTCTCGCCCAGGTCAGCCCGCACCGCCGCAATATGCTGGGCCAGGGTGCCGATCCGCAGGCTCAGCCCCTCGCCAGCGTACTCGGCGTTGAGGGCGGCGACTGTAGCGGGCAGACTGGGCGAGGGTTCTACGTGGTCGTTACCATTCATCAGCAGCAGGTGCGAGGTGTTCGCTTGCGGCTGCATTGCTGCGCGGCTGGCAGCCAACTGGCGGCGGGCGGCGGGCAGGTCGAAGCTGAAGGGCTGGCCGTTGCAGTAGCCATAGGGCATATAGATGGTCAGCACCTCGCTGCCGTCTGGCCCCCGCCAGCGGAACTCGGTGCTGCTGATGTCGTCGCTGGCTCCGCGCCAGAACACCGCGCTGTCTATGCCAAAGCCACGTAGAACCTGTGGCATCTGCCCAATCTGGCCGAAGGGATCGGGGATGTAGCCAACCTTCATCACCGCCCCGAAGCTAGCCGCGACCTGGTGGCCGCGCAGCAGATTGCGGATGATCGCCTCACCGCTGACCAGGAACTCGTCGGGCTGCACATACCAGGGGCCGACCAGCAACCGCCCTTCGCGCACCAGAGCCTCCAACTCGGCACGACGTTCGGGCCGCACTTCCAGGTAGTCTTCTAGCACAATAGTCTGCCCATCGAGCATGAAGTAGCGATAGGCAGGGTCGTGCTGCATGATCTGCAAGAGGCGGTCGATCATTCGCACCAGGCGGGCGCGGAAGGACTGGAAGGGTAGGTACCACTCCCGATCCCAGTGGCTGTGGGGGACGACAGTCAATTCTAGCTTGTGCATAGTGGCTTATCCTTCAGCGGTGGCGGGGATGCGGCGGTTGGCGGGCAAGAAGTGGTGGAGCGCGCTGGCTAGCAGCGGGCTGAGGAACAGGTTGAGGGCGGCAGTGCAGCCGAGCAGGGCCAGGCCATAAGCGAGGGCGAGGGTGCCGAGGCGGTCAGGGGCGGGGTAGGCTGCTGCCCAACCATAGCCCGCGAACAGCAACGTGCATAGGATCGCCTGCCCCGTGCAGAGCAGCAGCCCCAGGCGGTAGCAACCCAACCAGAGCAGGGGGCGAGCCGAACGCGGCTGACGCAGTTGCCAGACCAGCAATTGGCCTGGCCCAGGCAAGTAGGTGCTACCAAAGAAGCGCGGCCCGCGCTGTACCCGCTCATGCAGCAGCGCGACGGCGACGGCGACGGCCACCTGAGCGGCTAGGGCAGCCAGCAGGCTATGCCCCAAGTCGCCGAAGGGTTGGCGCAGGCCGAGTTCAGGGGCGCGGGCCAACAGGCCGACCACCAGCCATTCCAGCAGCAGCAGGCTGAGAGCTAGTGGCAGGTAGTAGCCCAACCAGCGGCTCCGCCACCGCCAGAGCAGCGGCCCAGTCAGCAGCAGCAGGCTGATCGGCAATACAGCACGGCCATAAAGCGCGTTGCGGGCTGCATCCTGTTGGCTGGCGGCCAGGTCATCATCGGCCCGCGCTAGCACGCTGCTGCTGAGGCTGATCGTGGTGGTGTAGTCGCCAGCGGCGTAAGCCTGCCCTGCCGTCCGCAGGCTGGCTTGCAGTTGCGAGTCCAGGGGCATGGCAGGCTGATCTAGGGTGCGGCGGGTGGCGGCGGCCAGGCGTAGGCGTTGGCTGGCGAGATTGTACTGTCCGCTAGCGACCTGCCGCCCATTGGCCGGGTAGCTGAGAGCTTGCCAGAGGATGTGGCCTACCGCGAGGTCGGGGATTGGCTTGCCGAGCATAACCGCTAGCGTCGGCGCGAGGTCGATCAGGCTAGCGGTAGCGTAGCTGCCTGGGTAGACTTGTGGTCCAGCCAGCAGCAGGGTGGCCGTCGGTGGGCTGCCCAATGCAGCCCAGAGGGGGCCGTCCATAGGGGGAGGAAGGGCAAGCAGCACGGTACTACCCTCTACGCCAAAGGTGGGCTGTTGATCGGTTGCCAGCGTATAGCTAAGTAGAGGGCTAGCTGCCAGCGGGCCAGTAGCTTTGAGGGGAAGAACGGCGGAGGCCGCTAGTCGGCCACCCGCGCTACTCAAATCAGCCCCGCTAAACAGCACTGCCGCGAAGCTGTCGCCGCCCCACCCACCAGGCCGATAGGCGAGGCTGGCGTAGCTTACGCCGCGACGGGCGGCATCAGTGCGGATCGCAGGGATTGCGGCTTCGGCCACCACGATCAGGCGCACCCGACTCGCCTGGGGCAAGCGGAGCGGCTGCCAGACTGGATCGCTGGCGATAGCCGCCTGCAAGCGGCTGCTAAACGGTGCCTGCCAGCCCTGCACTGCCGTGCTGAAAGCAAACAGCAAGCCGCCCGCCAGCCCCATTACTGCTAGCAGGCTTGCAGCAAGCAGAAGGAGCAGGCGGGTGGGCGGTTGATAAGGCGGCTGGTTCAGGTAGCCAGACTGGTTGGCGGGCATCGGTTAGCCCTCAGTCGGCCTTCATTGCTGTGCCGCACGACTGGCAGAAGCGCGCCCCTGGCCGCAACCCAGCCCCACAGACGGCGCAGTGTGGAGCATCCATCTTCTGGGTTGGCGGCTCGCTGAAGCTCTCTGCCTGTGGCTCTGGTTGTGGCTGCGGTTGCGGCTGCGCGGCGGTGGATTGTGGTTGCGGGGCCATCGGCTGGGGCGGGATCGTCTGCACCGAGGACATTGGTAGTGCCTGGCCCGACGCGGTCGGGTAACTAGTTCCCGCCTGCGGGTAGTTGGGCGGAGTGTTGTAGCCGCTGCTCTGCGGATAGCTAGCTGCCTGCCCCTGACCGGCTGCGGGGAGGGTGTAACCCTGCCCACTGACCACCTGACCACCACTCACCTGCTCCTGCTGGCGGCCTTGCATCTCCATGAACTCCGGGGTTTCCTCCCACTTTTCATTCTGTACCGCCAGAATCTCGGCTTCCTTCAGCTTCAGTTCACGCTCAAGCTCGGCGATCTCGTCAGAGCGGCGTTCGATCTCGGCGAAGTCGATCCTGCTGGTGCCAGCCCGCTTCATCTCAATAATCGTGTGGCCGACCTCGGCGTACTTGCCCTCGATCTGCTTCTTCAGCTTGCCAATGTCGCTCTTGACCCGGTTCGTCCGCATGAAGCGGTCAGCCTCAAAGCTGGCCCGGTCGCCAAAGCCGCGTAGTGCGTTTAGTATTCCACCCATGTTGAACCTCCTGTGTGCTTTAAGACCGCGCAGTGATGCAATTTGTTACAGACGGGATTGGCCCCTGTGGATGCTTACCTGCGTCGGGCAGAGGGAGTGCGGCTGGGGCGCGGCTGGTAGTCGGGCGCAACAATCTTCTGCTGCTCGTAGTCCATGTAGTCGTACACCCCGCTGCTGCGGTGGATCGCCACGCTCTGGCAGAGGGCGAGGGCGACGAAGACGATGATGATCGAGGTGCCACCGTAACTGATGAATGGCAAGGGGATGCCCGTAACTGGCAGCAGCCCCACGTTCATGCCCACATTGACGAAGATTTGGGTTAGCAGCATGGTGGCGACCCCCACACAGAGGTAGCTGCCAAACTCGTCCCGCGCCTTGAGCGATATGCTGAGGCACCGCCACACGATCAGGTAGAGGAGGATGACGAGGGCGACCGCCCCGATGAAGCCAAACTCCTCACAAACCACCGAGTAGATGAAGTCAGCGTAGCGTACCAGCAGGTAGCCACCCTGGTTCTGCTCGCCATGCAGCCAGCCCTGCCCAAACAGGTTGCCACTGGACACGCTGATGCGTGATTGGATCAGATTGAAAGCCTCATCGGTCTTGTACTTGTCAAGGTCAAGGAAGGAGAGCAGGCGCACCTTCTGGTAGTCATGCAGGGCGTATTGCCAGGCATAGTAGCAGGTAGGCAGAGCGAGGAGGAGGCCGCCCCCTATGTAAGCCCAACGGGGGCGAGCGGCAATCAGCATCCCCAGCCAGATGGCGACCAGGACGAGCGCACTGCCGAGGTCGGGTTCCTTGAAGATGAGGGTGGCTGGCACGGCCATGATTGCCAGGCTGGTAAGGATCACCCGCAACGACTTCATCTTCTTCTGCTGGTCGCTAAAGTAGCGTGCTAGAGCGACGATCAGCGCGAACTTGGCAATCTCGCTGGGCTGTAGCTGGAAGTAGGGCAGGCTGATCCAGCGTTTGGCTCCCGCCACCGTTTCGCTGAACCTTTCGGGCAATACCTCGACGGCAACGAGCAGGCCAAGAGCGGCCAGGTAGAACCAGACTGCGTACTTGGCGAAGAACTGGTAGTTGGCGTTGGTCAGCAGCACGAAGCAGACCAGGCCCACGCTAAGGTAGAATACCTGACGAATGGGGTAGTTGCTGAAGCTGAAGCTGTGGACGAGGCCAGGGTCGTGGATCGTCGCGCTGTAGATCACCGCCACCCCGAACAGGGCAGCAGCCAGCGCAAACAGCAGCAGCGGCCAATCAAAGTCTCGCCAATCCTTACGCGACACGCTAATCCCCCCAGTTGAAGTGGTAACGGCTGCTGCCCGCCCTGGCTGCTAACATCAGTTGCACATCGTTGATCAGCAAGTGGTACTGGCATTCTAGCAGTTGGGCAGCCCGCCTGCTGACCAGCATTCGCGAGAGGAATATCTCGAAATACTCCATCACCTGGGTGATAGAAGTGTCGATCTCCACCTCAAGGGTGATCGTGCGGCGCACTGCGTCTACGCGCACAAAGCTGCGGGTGGTAGACCAGTTAACCCGGTCGTGGATGTCCCAGTCCTTCGGGTTGCTAGAACGTACGCGGCTGCGGTGTACATCCGACTTGTCAGCGACGATCAGGGCGGCACTGATGTGGCTAACGGGATGGCCGTCGCCCTCGTCATGGTTGCCGATTGCGCCGATGACCTGGGCGATCTCGCGGGGTTCCATGTGCAGGTCGCTCAGTATCTTGTGGGCGATCAGTGCGCCGCTCTGGGCGTGTAGGTGGCGGTTGACGACATTGCCGATGTCATGAATATAGCCCGCAATGTAGCCCAATTCGCAGTCGCGCTCTGGGTATTCCAGCCGTTGCAGGATGTTGTGGGCGATGCTGCCGACCAGCGAGCCGTGCCGCAAGCCGTGTTCGGTGTAGCCCATGACACCCAGGAAGTCGTTAGCTGTCTGCATGAAGATGTGAACCTGGGGGTGGGCCTTGACCTGCTCGGCTGTAACCATCTCCGCTGCGGGGTTGTCTGCCACATCCTGGCGAGCGACCGTCTCATCGTCGCCGATCTCGCCGACCCGCTCCCCGGTTGGTTGGGAGGCGCGACCGGGCAGCGAAGTGGGGAGGCTTTCGCCAATGGTAGCGGTCAGCAAGGCGGGATTGGCGGCGTTGCGGACTGGCTCCATCGCGTTGTCGAGCAAGGCGGCGTTCTTCTGCGCCTGTTCGCGATCCTGGGGACTGTTGCTCTTGTTGATCGCGGCGTAATCTTCGAGCTGGGCGGCAGCATTGTTCTGCGCCTGCTCCCGATCCTGGCTGTCGCCCGCCTGCCCTGCCACCTCTAGCTGCTCGTTCATGGGTGCTGTCGCTCCTCGCTGGCTATCTTCGCCAGCCCATTATACCATAGGAGGTAGGGAGCGGGAAGGGAAGACGGGCCTGACAGTAGGCCCTTTTCAGGAAACCCGCAGTTTGGTGGAATAGGAGCATGAACAACCTTGAACTGCCACCAACCAGCTTGCTCACGGCTTTGCTAGCTGTGACTGACCACCGTGATAATCCTGCTAAGCATCATGACCTGTTTGTAGTCAGAGACAATCAACCTTGGCAAGCGACATCCAGGGGAAGTCCGTACCCTGCCCGCCAGCCGCGACCTGAACGATTATCTGGACTGGCCGTATGTGGGGCGGCGATGGATGAGCGTGAGTGGTGGGACAGGCAAGGTCGCCACCCTAACCAGCCCCGTTGGCGGCCAGTTTCACGCCCAGCACAGGCCCAGTTCCAGTGTCAATCTGGCTCGATCCAGGTTGGCTGTTCAGGCAGCCAGGGAGCAGCCAGCGAACTTGCGCGAGCCGATTGGTGGCTCGGCCACGGACGAGTGCGTAGCGTAAGCTAGCACAAGCCGCTCCAAACGCGCTGATCCAGGCTGCTCACCATACCAGTTTGCCAGCAGATCGTCCTGACCCTGAATAGCTAGCCAATTTGGTAGGAAAAACAGAACAAATGCACGCTGACCTATTGACACGAACAACGGTTCTGTGCTACAATGACAGAGATTAGCACACTAGTTCAGAACAGATCACCAGCGGCTTCGCCAACGAACCAGATCAGCAATCCACCAGCTTCGATGCCGCTTCAGCAAACCCGCCAATCGCGGCTGCCAACCAGCCGCCTTGCCCCTACCCTAAGGAGGTAAAGATGAAGAAGTCAGAGACGCTTTCAGGTCTGCAAATCAAGATTTACGAGTTCATCAAGGCGTTCAAGGAGGAGTACAGCTACTCGCCAAGCATCCGCGACATCCAGGGTGCGCTGACGATCTCCTCTACCTCGGTTGTGGATTACAATCTCAAGCGGTTGGAGGAGCTTAAGCTGATCCGCCGCGACCGCAAGGTTTCGCGCACCATCGAACTGGTTGAGCAGGTTCGCCGCAACTTCAGCTTTGCGCTGCCAATTGCGGGCTTTATTGCCGCCGGCTCACCGATCCCAGTGATGAGCGAACTGGTTGCTGGGCAGGTTAGTGAGACGACCGAGACCATTGAGATCACCCCCGACCTGGTAGGTCGCTATGCAGGCCGCGAGGATGGCTTGTTCGCCCTGCGCGTCAAGGGGAACTCGATGATTGAGGACTTGATCAACGATGGCGACATTGTGGTGATGCACAGCCAGGACACCGCCGAGGAAGGCCAAACGGTTGCTGCCTGGTTGGAGGACGAGAAGATCACCACCCTCAAGCGGTACTACCGTGACGGCAAGGGCCAGGTACGACTGCAACCCGCCAATGCGACTATGGACCCGATCTTTACCAGCGAGAACAACCTGACAATCCAGGGGCGCGTGGTCGCCGTCATCCGCCAGGTCTTCTAAGGCACCACCGCCCCACCTGCGAGGGCAGAGGTTAGGGTGAGGAGCCACGGCGGATCGCAACCGTCAGTGGCTCTTGCCGATTCAGGGAGCGATTGCACCGAGGGCCAAAAGGCGGCTGCTCCCATACCAACCCCTTGCTACAGGGGTTAGCGAGCCAACAGCAGCAAGTAGAGCGCAACCGCCAGAGAGGGGGCGATAGATGATCAGCCGCAACGAGGTTTATGCCTTCAGCCGTGACGAACATGGTGTCCATACCTACCCGCTGCACTATGAGCGGGGCCGCATTGTTGGCCGTGAGGCTGGAGCTGTTGCCACCCACCTTGCTGCCAGCCAGCCTGCTCAGGGGCGCAATCGCTTCAACAGCAGCGTGCGCGAGGTGACGAGCGGGGTGGTTGCTAGCCTACGCCAGCTACGCACCGCCTTCGACCCCAAGCAGTATAGCTTCATCCCGGTCGTTGGCGAGATCGCGGCGGGCAACTACCAGGTGACGATTGCCTACCGCGACTATGGCAGCACTGGCAACCAGAGCGATGATATGGTCGCCCTCAGCGGGTCGGTGGCGGAGGGCAGCTACGCCCTGCGTGTGCGCGGCACCTCGATGACTCATGTTGGCATCAACCCTGGTGACGTGGTGGTGATCAAGCCGCAGAGTTGGGCCGAGGACGGCGACTTCGTGGTAGCCGAACTGACAGATTCCGATGACCCGGCGGGCTACATCACACTCAAGCAGTTCTATCGCAAGCGCGATCACGTCTACTTGAAGTCGGCGACGGCAGCGAAGGAGCCGATCCGCCTCTACCCCCAGCGCGGCGAAGACAGCGTACTGGTGCAGGGCCGAGTGGTTGCGGTGATCAAGCCACAAAACTGATGAGGGGACGCGGGTGCTTGCGCGATGCTGTATAATTGGTAGCAGAGAACACAAGGGGATGGCCCAATGAACGAGCTACTTGAGCAGCAGGCTAGCGCAATCGAAGCCTTCCTGGCCCACGCTGGGGTCGAAGCACGGATTGAGGGTGGTACCCTCTCGCCGAGGCTGATCAGCTACAATCTCAGTCTCGGCCCTGGAGTGCGCAGCGGGCGGGTGGCGGCCCTGACCAGCCAACTGGCGGCTGCGCTAGCCGTCGGCTCGGTGCGCCTCGCTCGCCACGGCGACAGCCTCGCCCTCGAAGTTCCCCGCGCCGATCCCAGCACTGTGCGCCTGCTACCCCTCTATCAACAACTAAGCATCGAAGACAGCGACGAAGGGGCCGTGCCAACGGCTACTGCGCTGCTTGGCCTCGACTATGAAGGGACACCGCTGCTGCTACGCCTGGTCAGCCCCGAAGTGGCAAACCTGCTGATCATGGGTCAGGCTGGCAGCGGCAAGAGCAGCGTAATGAGCGCGATGATCGCTTGCCTTGCCCTTGCCAATGGCCCCGACGAGGTGCAGATCATGCTGCTAGATGTAGGCGGTCGCAAGAAGCGGACGAGCGTCTTTGCGGCCTGGGATGGCCTGCCACACCTGATCTGCCCCCCGATCAGCGACCAGGTGGAGGCCAACCACCGCCTTGCCTGGCTTGCGCGGCAGATGGAGTGGCGCACAGAGGAGGGAACTGAAACCCCCACTATCCTGGTCTTTATTGACGAACTGCCCGACCTGCTGGCGGGGGCCGACGAGAACCTGGAGCGGCTGCTGTTGCGCCTGATCGCCCGTGGACGCACAGGGGGTATCCACTTCGTCTGCGGAGCAAGCCAGCCGAGCGCGATCAAGCCGCTGCTGACCGAAACCAACTTCCCTGCCCGCCTGATTGGGCGGCTGGCTAGCGTGGAGGAGGCCGAAGCCCTGACGGGGGCGCGGGCCAGCCAGGCCGAGCGGCTGCTGGGCCGAGGCGACTTCCTGATCAGCCTGCATGGGGAGATGACCCGCCTGCAAACTGCTAGCGTCAACGACAAGGAGATCGCCCAGCTTGTCGGCCTGATGGCGCAGATTGCGGCAGAGCGAGCCGAGGAGGAAGCGCGTAAGCGGCCCGGTGCAACCCGACGTGGCAACCTGACCAGCATCCCCGTGCAAGAGCGTTCGGGCCGCAATTGGCAGACCGGTGGCGGCGGCGGTATGGGGGCAGCCAGCCCCTTGCCTGCTGCGCCTGCCCCACGCAGCAAGGGCATCCTGGACTCTTTTCGGCGCAAAAACTAGCGGTGGCGATCATTGCCGAGCGTCCACTCACCCTGCTGCTGTGCGCCGACCCAGAGCGGCTGGCTCACTTCTACCTGGTGGGCTGTGGCTTCCATCTCGTGCGCCAGATGGCCCATTACACCGAACTGGCTCTCGGCAGCTTCACCCTCGCTTTGACTGACCAACCCTTCATGGCCCGCCTCCTCGGCCTTGCGGCCAATCCAACCATCCGGGTGGGAGGGGGTATCGCTGCACACCCTTTTGCCCTATCGTTGCATTGCAATGCGGTAGACGAGGATTTGGCGCGGCTGGTTGGGTTGGGGGCTACGGTGGTACTACCGCCGACCGACCAGCCCTGGGGCCAACGGGTTGCTTACTGCACCGATCCGGCAGGCAACCTGCTAGAAATAGCACAGGCACTCCGCTAGTGGGAGTGCCTGTTTGTGCAGTAGCGACCTGCGCTTCAGTGCCGCTCGTGGTACTTCTCTTGGAAGTTGCTATCCGTATGCAAGGCAGGGCCACCAGAGAAAGGGTTGCAACCATGCACAATTACATCTTCGGTGCCTGCGCTATCAGCCACAACAACTTTATCTACCAGCCTCAAGAGGTTGTCCAGGTCGAAAGATTTGACCAGCACAGCGTTGGCCTGTACCTCCTTCGCCTTACCCACCACGTTGGGGCCAGCCGATATGAGGATGATCGGTAGCAAGTGGGTAGCATCTGCCTGCCGCAACTGGCGGCATAGTTCGAGGCCATCCATTCCCGGCATCATCATGTCCACCAGAGCGGCTTTCACCTGCATGCCACTCAGTTGGCGCAGGGCATCCTGCCCATCGATGGCAGTCGTAACCCCATAGCCCTCATCCTCAAGAATCTCAGCGTACATCCCGCGGATGGATACATTGTCTTCTACAACCAAAATCTTCGTTCTTGTTTTCTGCATTATCTCTGCTCCCTACTACTAATGATAAATAAACTACCTTACGCTGCTCTAAAGCAAGGGTTGTGCCACATCGCGCTCTGCTTGTAGGAGTTGTAGTACCTGGGCCACCGCGATCTGCTCCAGGCTGGTGGCCTGCACTATCTTGTGCTGGGGAGAGCCGGGCGGCCAGGGTCCCCAGATTGCGGCATCGCTTGGCCCGAACAGGCGCAAGGTGGGGCGGCCCAGGGCCGCAGCCAGGTGCAGCGGCCCACTGTCCACCCCCAGCACCAGCCGCGCTCGCTCAAGCACCGCTGCTAGTTGGCCCAGGCTGGTCGCCCCTGCCAGGTTCAGCACGCGCGCACGCTGGCCGGCTGACAGGTTGCGGGCTACATCTTCGCACAGGTTGCGCTCAGCCTCGCTGCCAGTCAGCACCACCCAGCCTGCCGCTTGCTCCAAGAGGCTGCTAGTAACGGCGGCCCAACGTTCGGGCGGCCACTGCTTGCTACTATGCCCGGCCCCAGGGTGGATCACAGTGTACTCGCCAGTCGCCAAACCTCGCGTAGCCAGTAGCGCGTCCACCTCGGTGCGCTCGGCCTCGGTGACGGTGAAGAAGGGGTCGGGCGCGGTGACGGGTAGGGGAAGGCAAGCGTAGCGGTGCAGGGCTGCCTCCACCAGGGTCAGATTCTGCGCGACCTCATGCCGCCCAGCGACGTAGGGTAGGGGCAGAGCAGTGAACAGGCGGTTGAGCGGAGTGGCATAGCCAATAGCTGGAACATCGGCTAGCAGGCAGAGCAGTGCGCCCCACCAGAAATCGTAGCGCAGATTGAGGGCGAAGGCGAAGCGACCATGCTGCCGCTGCTCTGCTCGCAAGGCGCGGGCCATCTGCCAGAGGATGCGATATGGCTGCCACCAACCGCCTTTCGGCTGTCTGGTGAAGCCGGGGAAGGGTATCTGCAAGAGAGTATCCACGCTGCCGCCGGGATTGCGCGCGGCCACCGCTGCCGACCAGGGGCCAACCGCTAGCGCAATATTACTCTCTGGCAAGCCAGCCCGCAGGTGCAACAGAGCTGGGGTGGCAAAAAGGAAGTCGCCCAGGTGGTCGGGGCGGATCACCAGCACCCGCCCTGCTTCCCCTCGCTCCAGGCGGCCCAGCCTGCGCCGTTGCAGCCAGAGGCGCGGCCAGAACAGTAGCCGCAGCCCATACAGTATCCACTTGCGACCCTGCGCCCTCAGCCCCATTGCCCTAACCCCCACACAGTCTCTACCCAATAATACGCACAAGCGAGGTAGAGGGTTACGCAACTGCTTTACACAGCTCTGCAAACCTCTTTACAGATCGCCTAGCAACTCGCGGACTGCCGCATAGACCGCCGCTACCGGCACGTCGCTGGTCAGGCCGCCACCCTCCTGCTTGCCCACAGGGTAGAGGCTGCGAGCCAGATTCGCTGGGCCGTAGAGACCGTACTGTAGCACGCTAGTCGGCCCGAAGATAGCAACAGTGCGGCAGGCGCAGGCCACAGCGAGGTGGCTGGTGCCAGTGTCGCCGCCCAGGTGTAGGGCAGCCCGCTGAAAGAGCGCGCCAGTGGCGGCCAGGTCGAGGCGGCCCGCGATATTGTAGGCAGGCAGTCCGGTAGTGACAGCCGCCGCCAACGCAATGTCAGCCTGGCCGCCGATCACCAGCACGTCGGCCAGGGCAGCCAGCCTGGGTAGGAGCGCACGCCAAGCGGCTAGCGGCCACCGCTTCTCCTTCAGCACCGTGCCAGGATTGACCCCACCAGCAGGATTGAGGGTAATCAGCGGGCGGCTGCCCAGCCCTAGTTCGCCCAGCAAAGCTGCCGCCTGCTCGATTGCCTGTGCATCGGGGTAGTATTCTAGCTTCGGTTGGCTGGGCAGTGACAGGCCAGCGGCGCGGGCTACATCCAGGTAACGCTCAACCTCGTGGCGGGGCTGGAGGTCATCTACTGGGGCCGCCACGCTGAGGCCGAGGCCACGCCCGCCACTGTTCAGCCCAGCCCGATAGGGGATGCGGGCGAGCAGGGCAAGCAAGGCGAGGGCGGGGGAACGATCCGGCACGAAGGCCGCCGCATAGCCACGCCGTCGCAGCACGCCCGCCAGCTTCAGCATAGCAGGCCAGGGGTAGCGGCCCGCCCCTACCAGCCCTGCATCCACGATTTCGTTTAGGTGTGGGTTGCCGAGGACGGCAGCGCGAGCGTGCGGCCCCGCCAGGTAATCCACCGCTGCCCCCGGCCAGAACTCGCTGATCGCAGCTAGCAATGGTGTGGTGAACAGCAGGTCGCCGATGCAGCAAGGTTTGAGCAGCAGCACCCGCTTTGGCGCAGCAGGCCGTCGACTACGACCCACGCCGACTAGCCGTAGGCCGCCGCGCAGCACGCTCGCTCCACCCCCGATTGCCCGCCCGCGTAGGTTGCTCATTGGCTAACCACGAGGGTAGAGGATGGCGTGCAACTCGTAGGCGGCGAACACGGCGAACACGATCCCGACCACGGCTGTGACCAGCACTTCGACCAGCCACTGGCGGCGGCTCTGCTGCGCTTGCGGGGCGGGCTGGCTGGCGGCCTCTGCGTGCGGGCCAAGCGGCAGGGCGCGCAGGGCGCGGCGCAGCACTTGGTAGCTGATCGGGATCAGGATCAGGATTGCGAGGCCAAGCAAGCCCGCACCCGTGTTGTCGCTGTTGGCGAGCGAGCTTGGCGCAGGTGCTTTGTCAAGCGAGATGGCCTGCTTCGGCGCACTAAAGAAGTAGGAGCCGACTAGTAGGACGGTACTGACTGCATTGGCGGTAGCATGGACGATCATTGAGTTGTAGAGTGAGCCGGTCTGGTAGATCACGTAGGCCAGTACGCCGCCGAGGATCGTGGTGTAGACAATAGTGCTGATACCCAGGTGGAACACGCCAAAGAGGATGGCGATGCTGACTACGGTGCGGCGCAAGCCATGACCGCCGAAAGCTCGTTGCAAAACACCCCGATTGAGCAACTCCTCGCAGATCGCTGGCACCAGGATCACCGAGGGCAGGTAGAGTATTGCTTGAAACTGATTGGTGGGGCTAGGTAGTTGCGGGGCGACCGGACCAAGCTGCTCCAGAAGCAGGTTGAACAGTACCGCGAGAAAGTTGGCGGGCAGCCAGACGCTCAGGCCCACCAGCACGCTCAGGCCCACCCCCTTCCAGCTAGTGGGGTGGAGGCTAAGGGTGGAACGTAGGTCGTAGCGAAAGAGAAGACAGAACAGCAGGCTGGGGACGGCAATGAATAGCACCTGGGCCAGGTCGTTGATCGGCATCACCCAGTTGTTGTTCAGCTTGAAGAACAGGCGCAGGAACCAGATGACCAGGTAGGCACCAAACTGGAAGCCAAGCAACACAAAGAGAAAGAGACAGAGTGCCTGGGTGCGGGTCGGGCGGCGCGGCTCTGTCCCCACCTCCAGATCGGGCGGGTGAGGGGGCGATGCGTCAGCGGGCGCAAGGAAGGTGCGGGGTGACAAGGGTGGTTCGCTCATCAACTACGCAGGCTAGTCAGTTGGGGGTTCAGGCGCAAGAACACTTCGGCAAGGGCAAGGGCGGTAAACAGCAAGCCAATCAGCACCAGCATCAGCAGTTCGCTGCCGAAGCTATTGGTGAGGCTAGTCGGTTCAGGCTTGGCAGGTTGCTGCCCAGCGTTCACCTCTGCGTTCTCTGCCTCCGCCGAGTGTGGGCCACGTGGGAGGGCGCGCAGGGCAAGGTAGAGCAGGGGGGTAGCGACCGCCAGCAGGACAAGGAAGGTGGTGGGGAACAGGTCGGCCAACTCCGTCGCCCCCTGGGTCGCATCGGGCT
>Ga0123337_10004316_pt1 | contig 14564 bp, 19 predicted proteins | sample frozenSSSSmetaG_FD_89792 | JGI IMG/M metagenome (GOLD analysis project Ga0123337, IMG submission 89792) | Glacier valley bacterial and archeal communities from Borup Fiord, Nunavut, Canada, to study Microbial Dark Matter (Phase II) -... | ecosystem: Environmental > Aquatic > Freshwater > Ice >... | reverse complement strand
CAGCGTCTCGTAGAGAAGGTATCGCTGAATTAAAAATTGTAAACTTCAGGATTAACACAATCAGCCAAATGATCGCCTGTCAATCCTGCGATTAAGTTAGCGATCGCCATTGTTGCCATTTTTGAGCGCGTTTGACGGCTGGCACTGCCGATATGAGGTGCAATAATTAGATTATCTAGGGTCAACAATGGGCTATCGCTGGGGAGCGGTTCTGGTTCTGTAACATCCACAGCTGCACCGGCGATTTCACCATTTGCAAGCGCACGATACAGAGAATCTGGATCTACAATAGTTCCTCGTGCTGTATTGATCAAAATAGCCGATTGCTTCATCAACTCAAATTGGCGATCGCTAATAAGATGATAAGTATCATCAGCAGATGGTGTATGGAGTGTCACAAAGTCTGACTCTTCCAGCAAGTGTTCTAACGGATAAAACTCCACACCTAGAGATTGTTCTAATTCTGGCTGGCATCGTTGCCGACTCGTATACAAAATCCGCATTTCAAAGCCTTTAGCACGACGAGCAATCGCTTGACCAATCCGCCCAAAACCAACAATGCCTAAGGTAGCACCCGTAACATTCGGACCCAATAACAAGTCTGGTTCCCAAGTCTGCCATAAACCTGCACGAGTAAACCGATCTGCCTCCACTACTCGCCGTGCTGCTGCCATTAATAGTGCCCAGGTAAAATCTGCGGTAGCATCGGTTAATACACCAGGAGTATAACCGACAGGAATCTGCCGTGCAGTAGCGGCGGCAATGTCAATGTTATCGTAACCCACCGCCATTTGACTGATGACTTTGAGTTTTCCAGACTCTATCAATTGCCGATCAATTTGGTCAGTGAGCAGGCAGAGCAATCCATCTATTTCCTTGACTTTTTCTAGTAAAATTTTGTGGGGAGGGGGTTGGCGTTCTGGCCAAACTTCCACAGTGGCGAGCGATCGCAGTTGCTCTAATTCGATGGGTAGACGACGAGTAATGAAGACTTTAGTTTGAAGCATAGTTTTAGAAATAATTTAGGTTCTACCGCTCCCTTTATCTCAAACAAATAAATAATACCAATTCTGTATGAAGACACGCTAAACCATATTTAAGTTGGAGCAATTCAGGCAGAGATCGTTGAAGCAGGAATCGCGTGACTTTTAGTCATCCGAGGTTTAAAATAATTCAAAATATATTGGCAAGCTTCTTTTAAGCTAATGAGCATTTAAGTTGCATAACACCAGGGCTGAAGCCCTTACTACAAGCGAATCAGTCTGGAAAAATGAATGACGATTAGCTTATCCCAAATTACACTAATCCCCCGTCAGGGATCTTCATACAACCGTAGACTTTTCAAACATCCTCTTAACGGGAAAGATCCGCTCTTAAAAGCAAAGCTATTACTAATAGCTATAAAGCTTGTAGCGTATTTTAGTTAAGAAAGAGTCTTAATAGATTCCGCTAATTTAAAAGATTATCGAGAGAATTAATCCTTACAGCGTAAGAGTTTGATACATTTTCTTTGTATTTATTTGTGTTTGGAGTTATACATTAGAAGTCATAGAACTTGATGTGAGAAATTATCTATGACTTACGATAACCGCGCCGAAGTGCGAAAGGTTTTAATTATTACCCTACTGCTCAACCTGTTTGTAATGGGATTGAAAGCACTTGTGGGCTACTGGACAGGTTCTTTGAGTTTGCTAGCTGATGCCTTGCATAGTGTGACAGATAGTGCAAACAACGTTTTAGGATTAATTGCAAGTAAATTTTCTTCTCCACAACCCGATCGCGAGCATCCCTACGGACATCACAAATTTGAAGCAGTCGGAGCTTTAGGAATTGCCTCATTTTTAGGAATAGCCTGTTTTGAAATTCTGCGAGGAGCAATCGAACGAATTCTCAAAGGTGGTGGTGAACCTGTGATCATATCACCACCGGAGTTGTGGTTATTATTAATTGTGCTGGGCGTGAATATTTTTGTCGCCTTTTACGAACGTCGTGTGGGTAGGCGGGTAGGTAGCTCAATTCTCATTGCTGACGCGACACATACGATGAGCGATATTTGGGTGACAATCTCTGTAATCGGCGGCTTGATAGGAGTTTGGCTAGGTTATCAATGGATGGATTTGGTGTTAGCTTTTCCTGTCGCTTTGTTGGTATTTTGGAGTGGTTGGTCAGTTTTAAAAGAGAATTTGCCTTGGCTTGTGGATCAAATGGCGATCGCACCAGAAGCAATACATGCGATCGCTACTTCTGTTCCAGGTGTAATTAACTGTCATGATATTGCCTCTCGCGGTGTTCTTGGTCGTCAAGTATTCATTGAAATGCATTTAATAGTCGATGCAGCAGACGTAGAAACCGCCCACCACCTCACCGAAGAAGTAGAAAGCCGATTAGAAGAACGGTTCCGTCCAGTCAGGATTTTAATTCACGTTGAGCCACCAGCATACAAGTCTGAGCAAATTAGCTTTGAAACTGGAGCTAAATAGGTAAATAACAAATAACGACTGACAAATGACTGCATCTTTGTATTAAATCTGATCAGAAACAACCAAATTTGCGACGATCGCAACTAGTTCTCCTGGATCAACTGGTTTAGCCACATGAGTCCGAAACCCTGCTTCCAGAGCAAGGCTACGACACTCGCTATCGCTGTATGCAGTCAAAGCGATCGCGGGAAGTTTTCCCCAAATATCAGGCTTCAGCGCCCGGATCTTGCGGATGAGGGTGTAGCCATCTTCACCAGGCATAGCAATATCACAAATCAATACATCTGGTTGCAACTCAGGTAGTACTTTCAATGCTATGGCTGCGGATGCAACTGCCATGACGGTGGCTCCATCAGCTTCTAACACGGTAGTAATGTAAAAGCGGCTATCTTCATCATCATCAACTACGAGGATGTTTAAGCCAGCAAGAGGAACAGGTTTCATAACATCTCCATTAACGTTGATCAAATGAAAGTTATTTCTAATGAGCTGCTTGGTTTTTTCTCTCTAACTACACCATTGGTAATTTTACTGTGATCGCGCCTATTTCCTAGAAAATAACTCAATTCGTCCAGCCACCATCCAATTGATGGTTAATTGCTCGGTGGCATTTATAATACTTGACTGGATCAAATTATGTTAGTGTTTATATTCCTTTACATTTAAAAAATCAACTTTAACAAATAGTTGCAGATCAAGAATAATCTTGCTAATTACTTAGTGCTTTACTACTAACAGGTTTGGATTTTAATGGAGGCTTTTAAAATTAATCCGCTTGAGTATGCGTAAGTCTTAATAATGTTTTGATTCATTTATTCTTTTTCGTAGTTGAGTTATCGTAAAATAAGCAAATAATACCCCCAAAGGTACAACCGATGCCGATTCAGGAACACGTTTACTCTCTACTGTTACATTGGGGTCAGCAGCATCACCTGTGAAATAAACGTAATTAAAAGCGTCTTGATCATTAAGAATACTGGCACGTAAAAATAAACCACTCCAACGTGCAATTGTTTCAATAGCTACATTTTGATTAAGTGTAGCATTTATCGGGTCAGGAATTGCACCAGCAGGATTATTTGTATTTGTAATACTAAAATGATTGGCACCTTTGATATTAATCAGTGCAGCAGGCGGATTTTTAATTTTGTCATAAGTTAAACTAGCCCGGAAAGGCAGCGCTCTGCCATCACGATCCCCTTGCAGCAGCGCAACTGGTATTCCATTATTGTTAATAGGAAGATAAACATCATTCTGATTGCGAAGATTAGCACCAAAGAATACTCCTGCTACAATTTGTTTAGGTCGTGAGAAAGAACCCGGACAAAGTGTTGGTATCACGCATAAATTTCCAATTGCAGATAATCCTACGGCGCTGCCCAACGAATGACCCAATAATCCTACTTTCTCTGTATCCAGCAAGCCTACAATCGGGGAACTAGCATTCTTATTTTCAACTACAATTTGTTGTAAAACTGTATCAATTTGGCTTGTTTGGGGTAATAATGCTTCACCAAATGTTGCAACTGTACGCTTGCTGTTTGGCACCACTACTACAAATCCATAGCGGGCGACTTGTTGAGCATAATTAGAGTAATTTGATTTGTCAACTAGCGCACCTTGTAGTAATAGCGTTACTGGAAAGGAATAATTGCTTGTTTTTAAGTTTGTTGGATTAGGATAGTAAATATCAGCTAGATTATTATCTCCGGTAATAGTAGTAGTGTAGCTAGCAACGTTGTCAAATACAGGTGTCGGATTAAAGAAAGAAGCAGAGGCTATTTCATTAACACCCAATACGAGTAAAGACGTGCTTGTGAAAAATACTGGCAAAGCTTTGATACTCAACAAAATAGCTACTCCCTTTCTAAGCAAAAAAACGTGTTTATTCTAATAATTTTTTATAACGTAGTATAGCATTTGTACCCTTAATTTTTCTAACATAGGCTGGGTCTTTTCTCGTTCGTTAGTCTAAAGTGCAGTACTTACAATTTAGCAAATACGGGATTTTGTGGCATTCTTGCTTTTAGTAAAGCAAAAGCCAAAAAAACAGACAATGCTGAGGCTTAAAACGAGCCAAGTCGGCATTGCCATTTTGAAATACAGCACCAGCGGAGCCGGAGACGCTCCGTCTCCGGTCAGGAGTCAGGAGTAAAATAGGCTTTATACCTGGCTCTTGAGTTAAAAAGGTATACCTGATTAACTTCCAAACTGCTGTATGTGAATCTAAACTATTACAAGGAATCTGAACCATAGTAAAGAGTGATGAGCTTTTAGTTAAGTCAACTCAAAACTTGATTATTCCCATTCAATAGTTCCAGGCGGCTTAGAGGTGATGTCATAAACCACCCGATTCACCCCTTTCACCTCATTCACAATCCGAGTGGAAATCACTTCTAGGACATCGTAAGGCACTCTCGCCCAATCAGCAGTCATCCCATCTTCACTAGTTACAATCCGCAAAACAATCGGGTAAGCGTAAGTACGTTGATCCCCCATAACGCCAACACTACGAATTGGCAGCAATACAGCAAATGCTTGCCAGAAATCATGATACATCCCGCGTTGATTAATTTCTTGGCGCACAATCAAATCGGCATCGCGCAAAATGTTTAACCGCTCAGATGTGACTTCCCCCAGAATGCGAATTGCCAAACCAGGACCCGGAAAAGGTTGGCGTTGGACAATCTCTTCTGGTAAACCAATAGAACGCCCAACTTTGCGGACTTCATCTTTAAATAGTTTCCGCAGTGGTTCCACCAATTTAAATCTTAGGTCTTTGGGCAAACCGCCAACATTGTGATGACTCTTAATTTTCACCGCTACCCGCTCACCAGTTTGAGGTTCAACGTTGGTGTCAGCAGATTCGATGACATCTGGATAAAGAGTCCCTTGAGCCAGATAGTCAAACTGACCGAGGCGCTTGGATGTTTCCTCAAATACGCTGATAAATTCGTGTCCGATGCGGCGGCGTTTTTCTTCAGGATCTGTGATATCAGCGATCGCAGCTAAAAAGCGATCGCGAGCATTAACATACTCTACAGGAATGTGAAACTGCTCTTGAAACAGCTTTACCAATCGCTCTGGCTCATATTTTCGCATAAAGCCTTGATCGATAAACACGCAAGTCAGTTTATCGCCAATCGCTTTATACAGCAAGAAGGCCAACGTAGAAGAATCCACTCCCCCAGACAGCGCCAACAGCACCCGCTTCTGTCCAACTCTGGCGCGAATTTCTCGAATTGCGTCTTCGACAAAAGCCGATGTTGTCCAACTAGGTTCGCAATCGCAGATATGATAGACAAAATTACGGATTAATGCTATACCGCCAATAGAATGCACCACCTCTGGATGGAACTGAACCCCGTAAAGTTTCTTTTCGTGGTTGGCAACCGCAGCACAGGGAGTATTTTCTGTATGTGCGAGCAATTCAAACCCTGATGGCATTTGGGTAACTGAGTCTCCATGACTCATCCACATGGTAGTGCCATCTTCAACGTTAGTCAGCAAATCTGTGGGATCATCAATATATAATGATGCTTTGCCGTATTCACCTCGGTCGGCCTTTGCCACTTCTCCACCGAGTTGGTTCACCATCAGTTGCATCCCATAGCAAACACCCAAAATGGGTATTCCCAAATTCCAGATTTCTGGGTCACAATGGGGAGCGTTATCACCATAAACCGAACTCGGACCACCAGAGAGGATGATTCCCTTGGGATTGAGTTGGCGCAAATGTGCAGAAGTAGTGCGATAGGACAAAACTTCAGAGTATACTTGAGTCTCGCGGATGCGACGGGCAATCAGCTCAGAATATTGGGAGCCAAAGTCCAGAATTACAATCAATTGACGATCAAGCCGCCCAACATTTTCTAATGTTTGAGGCGCTTGTTCTGTTGGTATCACCGCTGTATTCATGACGGGAGAGTTATATCTGTTAAGGGTAGATGCTTTGTGGTCTATGGTGATGCTATTATTCAGCCTGGACAGGCTGATAATGGTATAGAGAGCCTTTACAAACGCGAGTTTATGTGCGTTTGTCTAGTCCCTGAGTCGAAAATGGTATGAAAACGATAAACTTATCCGAAAGTGGTTACTTAAAAGACTATTTATTTGGATTGTTTACGATTAGTTATAATAAATTAACATAATTTTCCGATCAACAGACTAGCAGTTCTACTCTTCACGATAATTTTGCGATCGCGATCAAAAAGAATCGAGCCACAAATTGTTACTCCTGTGCCGCGCTCACTATGGCTTTGGATGTATTCTTGAGAACGAACATCGATAGTTTCGGCGATCGCAGTGTAAACTTGATTTACCCAATCACTACCAGTTTCAGCATCTAGCGATCGTAAATATGTTAGTGCTGCTTCGGCGGTGGCACTATTAAACACAGCTTGGATATCTGGTGATTTTAAACCAGCGATCGCACAGTGCGCGGCTAAAATTTCCCGGCGTCCGTCAGCCAAATAGTGATGAGTGTGAAAAATTCCCCCAGCCAGTTTCATCAGCTTACCGTGATAGCCAAATAATAAGATTTCTTTCACACCCAGCACATCAGCTTCTACTAACATTGGGCCGAGCCAGTTAGCAGTTTTGACCAATTGTTCAGGATTAATCCCTAGTTTCCGCGCCAAATCTAGGCCATTTTCCCCGATACAGAATACTAAACTCTCAAACCGACTAGCTTTATTTTGTAATTGATCCCGAAAAACTGCAAGTTGATCTGGTGTACTCAAGGGTTGAGAAATGCCGGTTGTACCTAAAAGGGAAAGTCCTTCAACCACACCAAAGGCAGAATTTGAAGTCCGAACAGCAAGCGATCGCCCTTGGGGTAAAATAATCGTCACCGTGATTTTTTCCCCAGGTGCTAGCATTCGTTGCAAATTCTCTTGCAACAGCCTTTGAGCATACGCATAAATAGCCGACTTGTCACCAGCATTTACCTGCCTGCCAATTCCTTCCCCACCTTTAATAATTACAGCATCATCACCCTGTTCTCGCCATTCCACCAATGCCCAAATCGGTGTATCTTTAGTTAAATCGAGATTATCACCAGGATCGCTGCGGGTGATTGCTAAAGCCATATTTTCAGATAGTCCTGCTACCTGTTCAATTGGGATTTCTGCGATTTGAGCGGGTTCAATCAAATCTACAGACGCAAATTTTAGGGGTTGGCGATCGCGTAACCAATGTAAAGCTGCAATAGCAGCAGCGATCGCAAATACCGGTAGTGTGTATCCAGAACGGGACATTTTTTAAATTCAAAAGTCAAAATAATTCTTCAAAAATCAAGACACTTTCAGACGACAATTTAGACCTCAACTGTAGCTTTCTTCCTTCAGGGTTTTGTGTTAAACGTTCACAATTTTTGTCTTCCTAGTATTATTGCTTCAATGTATCGACTATTTCTGCGCCGCTTTGTTAGACTGCGGTGTGGGAGTTAGCGTCACAAACCGCCTGCCACTTTGCGCCTGTTGTCTTCGCCAATCTTCACAAATTGCCTTCATGTCGTAGTTGAAGGACTTTGCGTGTTCCTCACGAATTCGATGGAGTTCCTCTAAGATTTCATCCTGCCACATAATTACTCTCCCATTAATTCATAAGGCGTACAGATTATTGGCAAAGTATATCCACAATCAAAACAAATCTCCAGCAGTTTCCTTTGGATTTGAGCATTTGCAATATGCTTGCAATTCCAGGTTAACAGGTAATTGAGACTGCTGACTGTAGCTAGTGCAATATGAATTGCATCATCAGAAGCTTTGGGAGGAAGGTTGCTCCGCATCATAAACTGTGCTGCTAAATCCTCCACAGCTTCAGTCACTTCAAGTAATGGCAAACCACGCACCGCCTCAAGTCTTTGAGTAGCCATTTCTGCATCACCCTGTGCTACCTCACTTAGAACGACTTGTGAGATGTAGAGGGTAAATGCACTTCGACGCAACTCCCACCAATCTCTTGTCACCTCAATATTTCCGGCAAGAATCAAGTTTTTGGTCGATCTAGCTGTGAGATAACCAAGAATACTGGTTTCGATGTAGACAGTTTCGCTCATGTTGTGCTTTGTGGATGGCTTATGTTAGCGCATCCACAAATCACAACCACACTTATATCTACGGTTCTGGTTGGCGATCGCGTAACCAATGTAAAGCTGCAACAGCAGCAGCGATCGCAAATACCGGAAGGTTCCAGGTCAGTGGATGTAAGCAATATTGAACTCAGTACCAGCAGCTTTCGTCCGTCCGCTGCATTGGGGTTGTTAGGCTGTGTCGCCGTCTGTAACTTGTGGCATTGACTCAATTAGTGCCCTTAGCACCTTATTGACCGATTCTGGCGTTGTAAAAACTTGAGCTACATCTTTATCTAGAACCACAACTTTTAGCAGTTGCTTTCTACTTTGAGCAGCAAACCAGTTGGGCTTCGCCTTTTTATAATCAAAGTGGTACTCAGCTAGAAGCTCGTCATCTGAATTATGTGACTCCTCAAAAGGCGTTTTGCTCATAATCTTCACGTTCCCTTCGAGTGGCTAAACGGGCACTAATAATGCGAATGGCATTAGAACGTTCGGTGAAAAAAATCAATATATTTCTTGGTTGTCATCGGGTGAAAGACTTATGAACTTCTCCAATTATGCCAACCATATTATCAAACAGGGCGATCGCACTATCACAGTCGTCCACAGTCCTACTCACTGAGCAAACTGTCAGCCTGCAATGGATACACATGGCGTAAGCTTCGCCAAGCCGGAAATGGTTGATCATCAATCATTGCTTCTGGTTTTGGCAGATAACCAGCGAAGCAATCCTCTAGTCCAAACTCCTTTGCTGAAGCATGAGCGTAATTACTGCCTCCACTGCTCCAGCAGTACAGTACTGCTCCTTGCGCCTTTAACTGTCGAACTACTTTAATGACACTGGGTATTGGAATTCGTTTCGTTCCAACCGAGCGAACAAGAGTGTCATCGACATCAACAAAAATTACCACAGTTAAGTTTTCCGTGCTAACGCTTGATTCTACTTAAGTTTAATCGCCCAACTTGAGAATAACTATAACTGCCCAATTCGGCATGATATCCAGAATAATAATGTTCCCGGTGCGATCGGTTGTTATGCCCTATTTTCAACCTACGCCAACACCAAAATACTTTCTATTTCACTATCTGCAAACTGGCTGATTGTACCAAAGTTATCTCGCAGAATTTTGACAATTTTAGAAGTTGGGCTGTTACCAATACGAAGATAGATAAATTTGGGTGGATGACCATAGAGAAGGCTGCGGTGATGAAAATCAGAATCTTTGGAAGCAATAATGAAATCCTGTGCTTTAGCGTACTCCCAGATAATCACATCGTCTGTGTTGATTAATCCTAAAGTTTTAACGTGTACTGAATCAGGATACAAATCTACAATCCGTGAAATAATCCGATCAGACAAATTTTCGTCTAGAAGCAGTTTCACAGGGATACTACAAATAACTTCTTCTCACGATCAGCAGCAAAAGCAAGACACGCTTTGATGTCTTCGGAAGTTAATTCAGAAAAATCCTCTAGGATTTCTGCTTCAGTCATTCCGCCTGCAAGATACTCCAAAATATCATAAACAGTGATTCGCATTCCCCGGATACAGGGTTTACCACTGCGTTTTCCAGGTTCAATCGTAATAATGTCATGGTAATTCATAAATTTAGTCAAGATATTGGCTAGTTATAGTCATACTGCTCTATTTTACGAATTACGAATTAGTAATTAGTTAAACACCTACTTCTGATAATAGAGCTTCCATAGCTGACCAAGGGAGTCCTTGTTGAATATAACGGGGTACTTCAGGATTATAAGGACTGGCTACTCGGTCAATATTGAGGATGTTTGCCCCATCTGGCATGACTGGTACATCTGCATCAAATGCCGTTGGGCGCATCAAAGAACTGGAAAAGCCTTTGAAAATAGCAATTGTATCTTGCTCATCGGCAATTTCTACCGTTACAAGTAGGACTTCTTGAGGGCGTTTAGCGGTGTATTCTTCCAGTCGCTTGCCAATGGAACTCATTTTTTTAAGAGTAGAGATATAGTGACGCAGCACGGTTACTGTGGTGTGGCCGAGCGTCCCTGCTTGCCCAGCTTAATCAGAACAAAATAGCTTAAGTAAAGCACATAAATTACTAAACTAGTTATGCCAAGAAAACCTAAGAACTCAGCCTTGCTATTAGCATGGAAATATTCTTTGAATAGCAATGGAGCCTCAAACCAGACGTGACAATAGGGAGTATTCAGCACATTGCCAGAAAAAGCACAACCCAAAAAAGGGATAAAAGCTAGTGTACCAAAAATACAATAAACAGTTGTAGCCCAGCGCCAAGAGGTAAAAATAAATTTCAAAGAGCCACTGGTTTGATACTCAATTTCATCGTTGAGATCCACCCAGAACCATAGCGAAATCGGGATCAAAATCCGAGCCATCAACCCAGAGATAAAGCTAACTGGATACTGGGCAATCATTAAGTAAATCGTGATTGCCACCAAGCTTGATATTCGCCAGTATATAGTCAATAAGCGTTGTATGCTTTCGGCTTTTTGCACAAATGCCCAAATCAGAAGAATTAGCGGAATAATTACCAGGAATAATACCGCCAGTCGGTAATCAATCCAGACAAAAGGGCGAAACCAAATATTATAGTCCATAGTTGTTCTCAAACAATAAATAAAAAAGAATTTAGAAGTCAGGTGTCAGAATAAATCAACTAGGGTTTTATCCACTACCTGATTGTAGACTGCTTACTAAGGCAGGGATATTAAACTCTTTCAGTACTTAGGCAAACAATAGCCGAAATCTTGATTTTGAGATAGGGGCAATTCATTAATTCCCCCTACTAGCGTGTAGTTTTGCGTAAGTCCTACCTTTTATTTAGGAGTCAGTCTGACTCCAATTCATCCTGAATTCTTTTTGATAATAGTTTAATCAAAGCATAAAGCTCAGTGGTTAGCCTCAAGACTGCGCTCTAACTTCTTTCTGTAAGCAAGTGGCTCTCCAACTCATCCGATTTCACGAAATTTATACTACAAACAAGTTTATAGGGGTGTACAGATGTACGCCCCTATAGCTAATTCATTAAATTTTAACCTTAGACATTCCTAACTCCAGATGTTTCACCAATTTTCCACCCGTTGGAGAAAATGATCAAATAGGAGGGTGGGTATTTTAGCCGGGAGTGGGGTAAAAGTGCGAAATCTCAGTGAGTAAATCCTGGTTGCTTGCTGACCAAAGGAACAGAAAATTTACTTGCTTCAATTTCTAGTCGTCGTAAACCCGGCATTCAATTGCATCTGGGTTATCATCACAATACTGTTCTAGAGAGTTTTTTGGCTTGCTTTGGCGCTTGTGGGAAGCTTCAGCTTGCAATTCCTCTACTGCATCCCAAGCAGCAGCACACTCTGGTGAGCTGCTACCGTTAATATCACAGACAGTACGCGCTTGTTCCACTTCTTCGTGGATTTTTTCTTGGATGTCGCTCTTTGCTGTTTCTTGGATGTTGGTCATTGCTTTAGTCTCGTTGTGTGTTGGTGAACTACCACACACCAACCGCTAGGCGGTATAGTGTGGGCTTCCCAGTTCATCGGGAATAGCCAAAAGGACTCTGTAATCCTGTTGGTCTTACATTCCCTCCAAGGGCAGAAGTCCTGGTTCCCAAGACCGAAATTTTTTATCTTGCAACATATACCTATTAGCTTGGTTTTCGCTTACGGCATTGATGGTCAAGATGTCTGATCATACCAAAAAAAAGTTCGTTTTTCCATGTTTTTCCCATCCGCTTTATATCCCGCCACTGATTCTGAGTACATAATTCAGTGGGCAACTTACGGTGTAAAAGTTAATACTAGTATAGAAAAACTTCACAAATGGCAGTTTTTGGCTTTATTACTAACCATTCTAACCACTTAGTTGATCATAAGTTAGTGTTTTAGTCGATTGATTTCTAACTAACACAGTAAATTGCTGCATCTATGATGCATTTAGCTTTATTTTTTAAGATTTTGTGGAATCAGTACTACAGATAGATAATCATACAATATATTGAGATGCATATATTAGGGAATGACGACCCCAGTTTTTTGGGATGCAGGAAACAAAGGGCTGGCGTCAATTCTTGTAAAATGTAATTCTTCCCAAAATAAAAAATCAAAACCTACTAGCCTAAAAAGAGAAAGAAGCTCAAAACTCATGGCAGACCAAATGCAGTGGGCAAACGCCCTATCAACCCGTCATTCTTTGGAAGCCGCCGTTACAGATGTGGTGGAACGAGCTGTCTCATCGTTAACAGCACCTGCGGATCTAGGACTGGTATTCATTTCGTCTGCTTTTACCAGTGAGTATTCCCGACTGTTACCTTTGTTAGCTGAGAAACTTTCTGTGCCAGTGCTAATTGGCTGTAGTGGTGGAGGTGTGATTGGGACAACAGTTAGCGGAGAAACCCAAGAACTAGAAGCTGAACCAGCTATCAGCTTGACTTTAGCACACCTTCCAGGAGTGAAGATTCAAGTCTTTCATGTTGTTGCTGAAGAATTACCTGATTTAGATAGTTCACCAGATGCTTGGCTTGATTTGATCGGTGTGCCAGCATCACCGACGCCCCAGTTCATCTTACTGTCTAGTTCCTTCGCTTCTGGAATCAACGATTTGTTGCAGGGGCTGGATTTTGCTTATCCAGGATCGGTGATCGTGGGGGGACAAGCTAGTGGTGGGGGTATGGGTGGTCGTATTGCCCTATTTTGTAACGATGCTGGCGGTGAGGAAGACCAAAGCCTGTATCGTGAGGGTACTGTTGGTATAGCTTTGACTGGCAATATTGTTTTGGAAACGATTGTCGCCCAAGGATGCCGACCGATTGGCAAACCATTGCAAGTCACAAAAGCCGATCGCAATATTATTCTGGAGTTAGATGAGAAAGTACCTCTGATGGTGTTGCGAGATTTGATTGCCAGTCTCAGCGAACAAGAACGTATTTTAGCACAGCATTCTCTGTTTGTTGGTGTGGCAATGGATGAATTTAAGCTGGCTTTACAGCAAGGAGATTTTTTAATTCGGGGTATTCTTGGGGTCGATCCAACAGCTGGGGCGATCGCAATTGGCGATCGCGTCCGTCCTGGTCAAAGGCTGCAATTCCACATCCGCGATGCCCAAGCCTCTGCTGAAGACCTAGAATTACTCCTCCAAAGTTATCAACACGAACGAGAATCTGAACCCTCTGCCGTAGCTGCCTTGATGTTTTCGTGTCTAGGGCGAGGTGAAGGACTATATGGTAAACCCAATTTCGATTCGGAACTATTTCGGCGCTACCTTAACGATATTCCTGTAGGCGGCTTTTTCTGTGGCGGTGAAATCGGCCCTGTTGGTGGCAGAACCTTCTTACACGCCTACACTTCAGCATTTGGAATTTGTCGCCAAAATCAGTTATAAAAAACTCCACCCACAAGGGGATGGAGTTATTGGGCATGGGGAATGGGGCACTTGTACTGCCCTTCGGCTACGCTCAGGAACCGCGAAGTCGTTGGCGCAGCCTCTCGTAGAGAAGTATAGGGCATGGGAAAGAAGTTACCTGTTTGGGCTATGCCCTATGCCCCAAGGGTTGGGGCGGCTATCCAGCTCTTTCAAGGTGGTGAAATTTGGAACGAAGATTGGTTATTTCAACCTTCAAAAAACCCAAAATCTGAGCCGAGGATTCAAGATGGCAGCGCTGAAACAACGTATCTTCGTTTGTCACCTTGAAAGGGCTAGGTATTCAGGACTAGCCTTTCAAGGTGACTCGTAAAATCCCTTTTTTCTCTCAGCGCTCTCTGCGTCTCTGCGGTTAAAAAGTAATTAATTTAACCTTATTAGGCGCAGAGAACACAGAGGTAAGCTGTTATGTATACAACTTGCACAATCAGGGCGGGCAAGACTTCGGCGTGAGCGCTCAGTCGAACGCTGCCCACCCCACAACCATGTTGAAAAAATATTAGTGCAAATTAAAGGCGCAACAGCTTAAGAGGTTAAAAAGGGATCTTTTGACCAACATTTTACCCACCTCTAAAATTTTTGAATTTTG
>Ga0123337_10004314_pt1 | contig 14567 bp, 19 predicted proteins | sample frozenSSSSmetaG_FD_89792 | JGI IMG/M metagenome (GOLD analysis project Ga0123337, IMG submission 89792) | Glacier valley bacterial and archeal communities from Borup Fiord, Nunavut, Canada, to study Microbial Dark Matter (Phase II) -... | ecosystem: Environmental > Aquatic > Freshwater > Ice >... | reverse complement strand
GGGTCGAAAGACCTGTCTTTTACGCGTACGCATTTGATCCTGCGTCTATTTTTGACGCTGATGCCACTGCCAGTGTCATTCATGATGTAATTGAGAATGATGTAATTGAGAATGATGTAATTGAGAGTGGAGTTTAGAATGAGCGCGGAGAAGCAAATTACTGCGAACGTATTTTGAGGTTGCATTTAACTGAAGATGGTGTTATACTGTTGGTAGTAGAACTAATCGGTACTAAATATGGCTCAAACATTGGCGCAAATTGCGGCAGCACACTCTTTTATCGATCCAGGTCGGGTCGAACGAATTGACGCGATTCGACCCGACCAATCGTGCTGCACCAGTCGAATCCAACAACTGACATTAGCCAGGCAAAAATCAATCGGGCGATGCTTGAGGAGGTGGGTAGACGATGCCCTGTCCACGCAGCAAAGAGAAGATACTGGTATGTGCCTGCGAGATGTTCTATCATAACGGCTATCAGGCAACGAGCGTCGATAATATCATTCGGCGCTGCGGCGTTGTCAAGAGCAATTTCTACTACCATTTCAAGAACAAAGAAGAGTTGGGTTTCGCAGTGATCGAGATTCATTTTCTCGAATTTGCCGCCCTCGTCGAATCAACGCTCGGCAGCACGAGTGCAGCCCCTGCGATGCGCCTCGAACTATTCTTCGATCGTATGTGTTTCAAACAGCAGGCGGGGAAAACTGCTGGCTGTCCGTTCGGAAATCTGGCAGCGGGGCTGGCAGTCGATGGAGACGAGACCAGCGAGCGTTTCCGCCACCGGCTCTGTGAACTCTTCGACACCACGCAGTCAGCGCTGACGCAATGCCTTGCAGCAGGCGTCGAATGCGGCGACTTTCGCCCCGATATCGTTCCGGAAGAGATGGCGTTCATTCTTCTTGCCGCCCTGGAAGGCGCTCTAATGCTCGCGAAGACACATCGTGACTGCCTTATGATCACCGATAGGCTTCGTGCGCTCAGCCGTCTGCTTCGAACGCAGTAAGCGCTGAAGCGACGATTCACTTCGCAATTCTACTCTCAAAAATACGGCGTGGAGGAATGTTCGTACCAAAATAAAAATGAATCGAATTTGGACTAGTTAGACCTAAAATAATGAACCCTTTTCCGATTCTTGAACGTCTAACTTAGTATAGGACAGCAGCACACAGTAAAGATATCTATGCAGCAACCCGACACATACCATTGTTAGACCGAATGTCGAATTGCCTGCGTAGAGAATGCCCGTAGCAGTCCAAATAAATGGCTGGAGGCACTAGAATGTCAGATATTACCACTCTGGGACCTAACACTTCGCATGGCGATCATGCCGAGTTTAACAAATTAATCGACCGCACCAAACGACAGGCGTACAACGTCGCTTACCGCATGACAGGCAATCGTGACGATGCCGAAGATCTGACTCAGGAGGCGTATCTACGTGCCTATCGTTCCTTCGGGACGTACAATCGGCAGATGCCGTTCGAAAGCTGGTTTTTCCGGATTCTATCGAACCTGTTCATTGATCTGCTGCGACGGCGCCCGAAGCAGAAACCACTTTCGCTCGATCAGCCGATGGGCGACGAAGGCGGCGACGAGAACATGTTGCTGCAGCTTCCAGACGCCAGCATGAATCCAGAACGGGACCTGCTCGATCAGGTGCTGGATGAGAAACTGCAGAATGCGCTCACCACGCTGCCAGAGACGTTCCGCATCGCAGTACTCCTTTGCGATGTCGAAGGCAAATCTTATGAGGAGATCGCGCATCTGATGAACTCCTCAATCGGCACGGTACGCTCTCGCATCCACCGCGGACGATTGCTGCTCCGCAAGAACATGGATGCGCAGACCAATGGAACAACAAAAACGCGTCGAACGACGAAGAAGAAAATCTCGCCGTTTTCCACGCTGAGCGCGAATGCCGCCTGACGATAGACATGTTTCACGATCGTGTTTACCGAATAAAAGCAGTTCGCGATACACCTAGGAGATGCATCCAATACAAGATACATCCAAACGGAAAAAGCGCTGACATAGTGTCAGCGCTTTTTTTGTGCTGCTGGCTAAGGAATAATTATAGTGTCTTTACCATTGATTTTTAGTTTGCACTAAAATTATCATGTTTATACTTGACAAACATAATTTAGAGGGTATATACTAGCTTTGTCGGGCAGCCGGTCAATAATGACGAGCAGCTGATTCCCGGCGTTAGAATCAAGCTGTAGCATCTGTAGCAAAGTTTGCTGCAGTCATAGGAAGAAAAGACCAAATGCATATCGTGAGCAAAAGAGCGTTTACGCTCATTGAACTGCTTGTCGTCATCGCTATTATCGCTATCCTCGCGGCGATACTTTTTCCTGTTTTCGCTCAGGCACGAGCGAAAGCGCGACAGACAGCGTGCCTCTCCAATCAGAAACAGATTGGGCTAGGAGCGATAATGTATGCACAGGACAATGACGAAACTTTCGTACATACAGAGTGGGGTGGGGATGTGGACGATGCGCATGAATACTACTGGGGCGATATGCTGGCGCCCTATCTCAAAAACTGGCAGATACTGCAGTGTCCGAGCGTCACACAGCCAGTTCTCTTCAAGACAGGTGTTACGCTCTACAGTCGGCAGGAGACTTACAGCTATGGCATCAACGATATCACGGATAATACAGCCGCCTGTACGCCGGGCTCTGGCGATCCCGACAGTCCAGACTGCAACCATATCGGCGTCGCGAAACATGCCATGGCAGCCGTCACTTACCTTGCAGAGACAATTCTAATCGCGGACAGCGTCCCCGAGGCAGTCGATAATGGCGGCGTCGATGCCTTCGCCCCGAGCAGTAATCCGACTGATCTGGGGCATAGCAGGCACGAGATCAACTGGCAGCTCGGTCATCGCGACAACACTTTTTTGCAGTTGAACAGACAGCAGCAGGATGGCTTTCCTCTTCATAGCGAAGGTTTCATCTACGTGCTTGCCGACGGGCACTCGAAGTGGCGTAAGAGAGGGCACTACGCAAACGGAGCCTATTCCGGCGGCACGAAAGACGAGGAATGGATCGCGTCACGACCGTAGGAGATAATGAGTCGTCCGCAGTGAATCGAATAAACGCAACGATTCACCACCCTCACTCCCTTCTTTGAACAAAAGCAAAGGAGGGGGAGTGAATACATTTCCCCTCGACTTTCGATGAGGAGACAAATAGTTACCGAGCTTTTATCGTATCAAGACGAGGTACTTGAAAAAGTTCCGCATCCCGTGCCGCAGATTGATTGCAGCAAGCAGCGGCTTCCTTTCACGCAATGAAGCCGTCATCCACTGAAACTTTTGCAGGGCAAGATATCGATACCAGAAAGCGACGCCGCAGAGAAGCAGAACGGCTGACCGCTGCAGACGAGAACATACGTTCGCGGACATACGTGCGTCTGGCAATATCCTGCTTGTTACCCTTGCTCATCGCAGAAGCATCGTGCCGACGGTAGCTGCATATCGCTCGATTTATGAAGATCAAGTGCCCAAGTCGTGTGATTCGAAGCCACATATCCTGATCCTCGGCGTAGTGAAGACTCGTATCGAAAGACCCCACTGCCTTCAGTATACTATGGCGAACCATGCTCGCGGAAGGGAGGAAACATGGGTCATAGACTACGCTGGAGAAAGTGGTAGGCTCATTTAATTCTTTCTTCAGCAGTTTTCTGCCTTCGATATAGCGCCGGTTGCGCCCCCATGCTTCGCGCTGGCTGCCTTCGATCGGATTGCCTGCACTGTCGATTTCGCGCGCCAGACCATGAGTTCCCACAGCTTCGGGGTCGGTTTCGAGCATTCCGACCATCAGCTCGAGCGCATCGAAATCCCACAGATCGTCGGCGTCCAGAAACGCAACATATTTGGTCTGCGGGCAGGCCGCAGTGATTGCCATATTGCGCGCTGCCGACACCCCCGCATTGTCTTGATGCAGACATCGAATTCGGGCGTCCCGGGAGCCGAACTGCTGTGCAAGAGCCAGAGTGTTGTCTGTGCTTCCATCATCGACGATCAGCAGTTCCCACTGGCGAGTGTCTGATCGAGAACGCTGCAGACGGTTTCGGAGAGATAGCGCTCGGCGTTGCATGCCGGTACGATAATCGAGACGAGAGTATCCATGCTCGGCACTCCTGAACTTCATGATTCAGAAACGGTATGATTCAGAGACGACTGAAGCGGTCAGTATTTCGCGCTTATGTTTCAGGCTTATATCGATTGAAGCTTCTTCTGTGGAACCGGGGCGCTACGTAGTGGCTCGAATCTGTTCCGGGCTATTGCTGACTTCTTGAAAATGTCGCATCGCTGCCAACGCTCCGTACGAAATGGACAGCCACCGCTGCCGTGATTCGATGGGCGAAACAAAGGTTTTGCCTATATGCTGTACGACCGCCATTCTCTTTTGTTGCCGGTATTCATGCGTAGTCAATGCTGGTTCGTCTGGTGAAAACACAAAAATCCCTTTTGTCTCAACATCGTGTTGGAGACAAAAGGGATATATTTCTAGGCGTATGTTTCTACAGAATACACGGAAGGAAATCGAAAACCCATGCGGGCAACGAAATACGCGGACGGATCATTTTTCGCGGAAGGGCATGCCCATCGCTTTGAGCAGACCGCGCGCTTCTTCGTCAGTGGTCGCGGTCGTACAGATGATGATGTCCATACCGCGTACCTTGTCGATCTTGTCGTAGTCGATTTCCGGGAAAACGAGCTGCTCTTTCATTCCCATCGCGAAGTTTCCGCGTCCGTCGAACGAGTTGGGCGAGATGCCCTGGAAGTCTCGAATTCGAGGCAGGGTCGCGTTCACGAGGCGATCGAAGAACTCGTACATACGCTCGCCGCGCAGTGTGACCTTGCACCCGACGCGTGAGCCTTCGCGCAGCTTGAAGTTCGCGATCGACTTGCGCGCATAGGTGATCGAGGGCTTCTGACCGGCGATTGTGGTCATGTCGCGTACTGCGCCATCGAGTTCTTTAGCATCGCCACCGGTCTGACCGGCGCGCCCGACGCCCATGTTGATCACGATTTTTTCGAGCTTCGGAACCTGCATTACATTCGTATAGCTGAACTGCTTGATCAGGTTCGGAGCGATATCGCTTTTGTAGCGCTCTTTCAAACGTGCCATTCTCTGTACTGGTCCCTTTCTAGCCTGCCGATTTCTGACCGGCGGCGGGAGTGGATGCTTCTATTCTGGAGCGGTCGTATTTTGGCTGGACCGGCTTTGGAACACGGAACTGAAATCCCGGTTTGGATCTGCAAATTCGGCAACGGTAAGCCCGGGACTGAAGTCCGGTCTGGATATGCGAAGTCCGCCATATCCTATTCAAGAGGCGACTGAGACCGGACATCAATCCCACGAACTTAGGCTAACCTCAATAATTATCGAGCGAAATTTTCGGCTATTTTGATCTCAAAACGACCCCAAATTCAGTGCGGTAATTTTTGCGCGTTGCCTTAGTTGGTTTTGCAGACTCAGACCAGCGCCTCACAACCGGGCGATAGCCGATTCGTTCCACATCAATGTCATACGCCGATGCCTAGGCCAGAACGTCGATTGCTTTCGCGCAGTCAGGGTGCTTGCAGACGCGATATTTGCGACGCGAAAGTTTCTCGGTGCCTTCTTTGTAAGCATAGCCGACGCGAGTCGGACGCTGACATGACGGACAGACGAGCATCACTTTGGCAGTGAACAGCGGGGCTTCGATTTCGAGGCGGCCGCCTTTCTGCGTCTGACTGGCAGCAGCGGCTCCCGCCCGGTTGCTCGGGCGATCCTTCTGATGCTTGATGATGATGTTCGCGCCTTTGACGATCACTTTGTTTTCTTTGGGCATCGCCGTCAGAATTTCGCCGCGCTTGCCCTTGTCTTTTCCGGCGATCACCTCGACGGTATCGCCTTTTTTGACGCGGAGCTTGACCGGCTCAAGCGGTTTGGATTTTTTCAGTTTGGGCATTACAGCACCTCCGGCGCGAGCGAAACGATCTTCATAAAATCGTTCTCGCGCAGTTCGCGAGCGACCGGTCCGAAGATGCGTGTGCCGCGCGGCTCCTGATTCGGCTGAATCACGACCGCCGCATTGTCATCGAATCGCAGCACGGAGCCGTCCGGACGACGAATCGGATGGCGGGTGCGAACGACGACGCATTTGACGACATCGCTCTTCTTGACCTGCTGATTAGGGGTTGCGGATTTGACGACGCCGACGATGACATCACCGACGTAGGCGTAGCGTGTGCTGGACCCTTTCAGGACTCGAATGCACATGATCTCGCGTGCGCCGGAGTTGTCCGCGCACTTCAAACGGGTGTAGGGTTGGATCATTGCCTATTTTGCTTTCTCGATGATGCGAACGACGCGCCATCGCTTCTCTTTGGACAGCGGTCGCGTCTCCATTATTTCGACGGTATCGCCTTCACCGCAGCTCTGTTCATCGTGCGCCTTAAACTTGGTCGTACGGCGCATGAACTTTCCGTAAAGCGGGTGACGAACGCGGCTTTCGACCGCGACGACGACCGTTTTCTCCATTTTGCTGCTGACGACTCGACCCTGGCGCACTTTGCGGCGTCCACGATCTTTGTCTGGCGTTCCTTCGAAGTGAAGGATGTCCGGCACGGTCGGCATAACGGGCACGGGCACAGGGGCCTTCGGTGCGCGTTTGCCTTTGGCGGGCGGTTCGACGGCTGCGGTTTCGATAACCGGCTCTGCTGCAGGCGCTTCCACGATTGATTCAGCCACTGCGGTTTCCACTGCGGAGGCTTCCGCGACTGGCACAACTGGAGTTTCGACTGCAGGAGTCTCTGCTGGCGTTTCTTCTGCTGCGGGAGCCTCATTTACGGGCACTGCTTCCGTTGCGGCTAATGGCGCTTCTGCCGCTGTGGTTTCAGCGGGCGTCCCTGTCTCTTCCGGCGGTTCCGGATTTACTGTCTCATCTGACATATCTATTTCGCCTCTTTCTGTGCAGCAATTTCGCGCTCACGCAGAATTGTCAGTACGCGGGCGACCTGCTTACGCGCCGTGTGAATGGCTGCCGTATTGTCCAGTTGCCGCATCGCATTTCGGCGGCGAAAATCGTACAGCGAGGCGCGCTGTGCGGCGACTTCCTGATGCAGTTCTTCATCGCTCATCTCGCGCAGCTGCTCACGTACCTGTTTGATCTTGAATTCAGCCATTGGTCGGCTCCTCGACCGCATTTCCGGTCCCGACCTCGGCTCCCGCCTCGGTCGCACTCACTGTCTCACTGTTCGCAGACTTTGTACTTACAGTCTCTGCGTTCGTAGTTTCTGTCTCCGCTGCCTGTGTGTGCGCTATCGTCGGCTCGACTGCAGCGATTTCGTCCAGTTCCACTTTGTCGCGCTGATCCACACCGGCAATATCGCCCGCTGCATCCAGAGAATCCAGACTCTTGGGCGCTTTTTTCGCCGTCTGCGGCGGCACTGAGGCCTCGCGCTTGATGAACTTGGTTTCGATCGGAAGCTTATGTGAGGCGAGACGCATTGCTTCACGCGCGTCCGCTTCGCTGACGCCGCCCATCTCAAACAGCACACGCCCCGGCTTTACAACTGCGACCCAGCCTTCGGGCGCACCCTTACCGGAACCCATGCGCGTTTCGGCAGGCTTCTTGGTAAACGGTTTGTCAGGGAAGATACGGATCCAAATCTTTCCCGAACGACGAATATAGCGGTTCATCGCGATACGTGCCGCTTCGATCTGGTTGGCGGTCATCCAGCACGATTCTACTGCCTGCAAACCGAAATCGCCGAACGATACGACCGTGCCGCCCGACGCTTTGCCGGTGCGGCGTCCGCGATGCTGCTTACGGTGCTTGACGCGCTTTGGCATCAACATGATATTTTCTCCTCCATTGAGCGGGAATCGGCATACGCAGACGATTCTCGGAAGCCAGCAGCGAACTGCCGTAATCTCTGAATCTATATCGCCGCACGGAGCCTATCCGCCGAACGCCGCTGATACTCGATCGATTTCGATCAAAAACATCTTTCGTTTCGATCGAGTCTCAGTCGGCGCGGGACACACAAACAGATGTAAAGGCTACTCTGAACCAACACAGGGCAAACATTAGCCGGATGCGGGAGGACCGCCGGGTCGGCTGCCGCCACTGCCAGGAGGACGACTTCCGCCACCCCCACCGGAATAGCCACCGCCGCCACCGGGCGGACGACCGCCGCCTCCGCCGCCAGCATAACCACCCCCGCCCCCGCCGGGGCGTCCGCCACCGCCGCCGCCGAAGCCGCCGCCCCCACCGGGACGCCCGCCTCCGCCGCCACCACGATCTCCACCGCCACCACGACCGCCGCGATCTCCGCCGCCACCGCGTCCGGCACTGCCGCCTCTGCCACCACGATCTCCGCCGCGATCCGAACGCTCACCGGAACGATCCGGGCGTCCATCGCCACGTGGCGCGCGCGGCATCTCCGGCTCGGACTGTCGGGGCTGTCCCGGCAGCACGTCGCCTTTATAGATCCAGACCTTGATTCCGATGTGACCGTAGGTCGTTGCAGCTTCTGCGAAGCCATAATCGATATCCGCTCGCAGCGTATGCAGAGGAATCTTGCCCTGACGATCCTGCTCTTTACGCGCCATTTCGGCGCCTGCAAGCCGCCCGGAACACATGATGCGAATGCCGCGCACACCAAGCTTCATCGCGCGCAGGATCGACTGACGCATTGCGCGCTTATAGGCGATCCGCTTTTCGATCTGCTGCGCGATCGACTCGGCGACGAGCTGCGCATTCATATCTGGCTGGCGAATCTCCTGCACGCTGACATGAACCTGCTTTTTGATCAGTTTCTGAAGCGCATCCTTCAGGTCATCGACGCCCTTGCCGCCGCGTCCGATGATGATGCCCGGCTTCGCCGTATGCACCGTCGCCTTAACGCGCGTGCCTGCCCGCTCGATTTCGACGTGCGAGATCGCAGCGGCAGAGAGCGTCTTCTTGATATGGCGGCGAATCAGGTAGTCCTCATACAGAGCTTCTGCGAAACCGCGTTTCGGAAGATACCATTTACTGTCCGAGTCGCGGATCACGCCGAGCCGAAATCCGATCGGGTGTACTTTCTGTCCCAAGTCTTCGTCCTTTCGAGGCGCCGCACGGGTTCGAGCCGTGCAGCGCGGCATCCACTACGCGCCCGTTTCCGGTTTTACAGTCTTTTCGGCAGGTGTTTCCGTAACTTTCGACTCAGTTGTCGATTCCATATTTGCTTCGTCAGCGGTTTCAACAGTATGTTCAGTCGCCGCCTCGGTCACGACGGGAGCGATCGGTTCTGTCGTCGTCTCATGTACGATTTCGACAGGCGCCGCCTCTTCATGCGCCGAAACAGGGGCGGTCGATTCCACAACTGGTGCAGTCTCATGATGCTCTGCGACAGGTAACGTATTTTCGACGATGCCTACCGGAACCGTCTCTTCTTTGACCGCTTCTACTGCTTTCGGAGCAGTCGCCTGCGGCTGCTTCGCTTCACGCGCTGCCTGTGCCCGGCTGCGGGTTGCGACCGGTTTGCGCGGCTTGACCGGGCGCGGTCCGACCTCTTCGACGATCACGGTAATATGGCTGGTACGCTTCAGGATACGATAAGCGCGACCCTGTGCGCGAGGCTGTACTCGTTTCATACGCGGACCTTCGTCCACGCGCGCTTCAATCAGTCGCAGATGGTCGGGATTCAGCCCGTGGTTGTTGGCGGCGTTTGCGACAGCCGAGGTCAGAACCTTCGAGATATAGCCTGCGGCGCGGTTCGGGATAAAGCCCAGGAAAGCGAGCGCTTCGGTGCAGTAGCGTCCGCGTACGGCGTCCATCACGAGGCGCGCTTTGCGCGGCGGAACACGAATGAACTTCGCGACCGCCTGCGCCTGATTGTCTTCCACTTTGCGACCGCGATTCTTCTTACGGTTTTCGCGGTGCTGTTTCGGGCGTTCGAGTACGCCCACATTCGTATCATCTGACATGACGTTGTGCGTCCTTTTTATCTAATTCCGTACCGGTCGATCATCATGACAGGTGCGGGAGAAACTAGTCTCGGTCTTAGCCACCAATTCAATGTAATATGGCGGGCTTCGCATCTCCAGACCGGGACTGAAGTCCCGTAAATGAGGTTACTTGATGCCGGAGCGGCGTTCGACCTGCTGACCGGCGTGACCACGGAACAGGCGGGTGATCGCGAATTCGCCCAGCTTATGCCCGACCATGTTCTCCGTGATGAAGATCGGAATATGCTTGCGTCCGTCGTGCACCAGCATCGTGTGTCCGATGAAATCGGGGAAGATCGTCGAGCGTCGCGACCAGGTTTTGATCGCTTTCTTCTCGTTGCGCGCGTTCATGCCGCGCACCTTCTCCAGCAGCTTCGGGTCCGCATACGGACCTTTTTTTAATGAGCGTCCCATAGTATCTCCAATAAGGAGTGCAGTGGAAGGAATAAACGGGAGCGAATCGCCCACGACTCATTCCTTCCGCCCCACCACTTACTTGCTGCCTCGCTTGCGAATGATGTACTTGTCCGTCGACTTGTTGTGGCGCGTCTTGCCGCCGATGGCTGGCTTGCCCCACGGAGTGGCAGGTCCCTTACGGCGACCGACCGGGCTCTGTGCCTCACCACCGCCGTGCGGGTGGTCTCGCGGGGTCATCGCGACGCCACGAACGTGTCCGCGCTTGCCGCGCCAGCGTGTCGCGCCCGCTTTACCGAGCGAGATATTCTCATGCTCGGGGTTGCCGACCTGGCCGATGGTCGCATGGCAGGTGAGCAGGATCAGGCGGGTCTCACCGGAAGGCAGTCGCACCTGCGCGTACTTCGCTTCTTTCGCCATCAACTGCGCGCTCATTCCGGCAGAGCGGACGAGCTGTCCGCCCTTGCCGAGATGCAGTTCGACATTGTGGATCAGCGTGCCGACCGGGATCGCTCGCAGTGGCAGGCTGTTGCCGGGGCGAATGTCCGCCGTATCGCTCGCGGTGACGACATCGCCTTCTTTGAGTCCGACGGGCGTCAGGATGTACCGCTTCTCGCCGTCCTCGAACTCGATCAGCGAGATTCGGCAGGAGCGGTTCGGGTCGTATTCGATCGTCAGAACTTTCGCGGGCAGATCGTACTTATTGCGCTTGAAGTCGATCACGCGGTACATACGCTTGGTTCCGCCGCCGCGGAAGCGCGTCGTGACGCGCCCCTTGTTGTTGCGTCCACCGCTCTTTTTGAGCGGCTCGAGCAGCGGTTTATGCGGGTCTACGTGCTGGTTCTTACCTTCTTTTTTCGTGAGTTCCGAAAAGGTATAACCGGAGCGAAAGCGTGTACCGGGGGTAGTTGGTTTGTATTTTCGTATCGGCATCGGTTATATCCCCTCGAACAGCACGATGGGCTTGTCGGTCGTCACGATTGCTTTTTTCCAATCGGGCGAATAGCCGGACTTGCCGCCACGTGAGGTCGCGCGTTTTTTCTTGCCTTTGACGTGGATCGTGTTGACCGCCGTCACGCGCACACCATCGCGTCCGTAGATCGACTGGATCGCGTGTGCGATTTCGATCTTGTTCGCGGTGATGCTGACCTTGAAATGATATTTGTTCATCACTGCCTGATCGGTGCTTTTTTCCGTCAGCAGCGGTCGCTCGATAATATCGTGCGGGTCTCTCATGCTGCCACCTCCTGCGCGGTCGCCTGTCGGGCTTTCGCCGGAGTCCAGACCGCTTCGATCTTGCTGACCGCGTCTTTGACGATTATGATCTTGTGCGCCACGAGCGCGTCGCGCACCGAGAAGTTGGGCGCGAACCGCAGTTCGATGCCCTGGCTCTGGAGGTTGCGCATCGACCGGATCAGCGTTTCGTTGTGCTCGGGAACGATCACCAGCACACGCCGCGTCTTGCCAAGACCAAGCGCCTTGAACAGTGCGAGCGCCGATTTCGTCTTGATCGCCTCGAAGTGGAGGCTGTCCAGACCGATCACTGCGCCTTCGGTGACTTTCGTCGAGAGTACACAGCGCATTGCACCGCGCCGCATCTTGATCGGGAACGCCTTGCGGTGATCGCGGGGATGCGGTCCGAAGACCACGCCGCCACCGCGCCACTGAGGAGCGCGAATCGTACCCTGTCGGGCGCGACCGGTGCCCTTTTGTTTCCAGGGCTTGCGTCCGCCGCCGCGCACATCGGAGCGCTGTTTGGTACTGTGCGTACCCTGCCGTTTGTTCGCCTCTTCGGCGACGATTGCCTGGTGCACGAGCGATTCGTTGAACGCAACGCCGAAGATCGCATCAGGCAGCGGCAACGAACCGAGTTCTGTTCCTGCGGTATCGTATAAAGGAATGGTTGCCATAGTGTTGATGTTCTCCTAGCGCTGTTTCAGCCGCGTAATCGTCAGCAAACCGCCGTCGGAGCCGGGAACCGCGCCCTCGATCAGCAGTAAGTTCTGTTCCAGATCGACGCGAATGATCCGCAGACCGCGCACCGAAACCTGTTTGTTGCCCATCTGACCCGGCTTGCGCGTACCCTTGAAGGTACGGGCTGCATCGGTCGCGCCGCTCGACTGCGGCTTACGGTGGATCATCGAGCCGTGTGTCTGGTCGCCGCCATGAAAGTGGAAGCGTTTCACGACGCCTGCAAAGCCCTTGCCCTTCGAGGTACCGGTCACTTTGACGCGGATGCCCGGGGTGAAAATGTCGCAGGTGATTGCATCGCCGAGCTTGATATCGCTCGTGTCATCCGTACGGATTTCGCGGAGGTGCCGCGTCGGGGTGACGCCCGATTTATTGAAGTGTCCCGTTTCTGGCTTGTTGACAAGGCGGGCGCGAATTTCGCCGAACCCGACCTGGACGGCTACGTAGCCATCTTTTTCAACACTTTTGAGCTGCGTGACAATGCAGGGACCTGCTTCTATCACGGAAACCGGTACGATTTCTCCCCGGTCGTTGAAGACCTGGGTCATCCCGATTTTCTTGCCCAGAATTGTGTCTACCACTGATTTCTCCTATCGACATATTTACGTTACGAACTGGCAGGAATCAGCATCAAATGCCAGTCGGAATGCGGTTCGTGTGCATCCCATGCGTCTTCCAACTCGAGCAGCACGTCTGCTCTTTCTGATGCGTCTCCGAAATCTTTCAACCGCACTGCGAAGTGCATAAAGTTGCCATCTCTACGGATGAATGTCGTGCTTAATTGCTTCTCGAGATTACGCTGTCTGGCGGCGTTTTCCAATCATTCACGGTAAACATCTACCTCAGTGTTCTGCTCTGTTGTCCGTGCCATAACAGTCTCCGACCAGTCAATCCGGCTATCTCAAGCACCTGTCGGCAGCAACAACAAGTGCCATTGACTGTCTGGATGCTCTGTATCCCAGGCATCCTCTAGTTCCTGGAGGACTTTCGCGCGATCGTAAGCATCACCTGAGACCTGCAAACGCACTGCAAAATGCAGATATTTTCCATCTTGACGAACAAAGGCGGCACTAACCCGCTTTTCTAAACCACGCTGTTTCGCAGCGTCTTCTAGCCAGCTATAAACTGCATCCTGATCGTTCTCTTGCTCGACTTTTTGTACCATATCACGCTCCCTGCAGAGCTTCTTCAATCACTCTTAGAATGTGTCCGGCATCCTTACGAGCCAGTTCTGCATCCCTGACAGTAATTGAATATTCGCTCGCGTAATCGGCATAACACCTTACTGTGTAAAGCAATTCCAACCTTCGTCGCAGCTCTCGACGTTTGTCTCTAGAGGAGATTATGCGTATCAGAGCCTCTTCGAATAATTCGGGCGTCTCAGCGTGCGACCAAGCTTCTCGTTCCTGCGGTGGCTGCAAATTGCGATACAGCAAGAAAGCAGTACAGATTTGGTAAGCCGCATAGTAGAAGCGATTGACCGCACCCCGGTCGCTAACGCCCTGCAAAGTACGCCCTGCCTGGAACGAATCGATTGCCAGGTCACACTAAAGTTTCCAGTCGGGCACGAAACTCCATCCTCTGCCGCCGGAACTACAGCTTGATTTCGATGTCCACGCCGCTCGGAAGGTCGAGGCGCATCAGCGCGTCGATTGTCTTCGGACCCGGTTCGAGGATATCGATCAGCCGCTTGTGCGTCCGCTGCTCAAAATGCTCCATGCTCTCTTTGTCGATCGTGGTGCCACGGTTGACACACAAAATCATTTTTTCGGTCGGAAGCAGTACGGGACCAGCTACGCGCGCACCGGTGCGCTTCGCGGTGTCCACGATCTTCTCCGCCGACTGGTCGAGGATGCGGTGATCGAACGCTCGAAGGCGGATTCGCACCTTATCCTGACGGGTTGCGCTTGCCATACTGTGTTATTCTCCCGGTTCCATCATCCTCCCCTCGCCTTCACGCTATAGGAAGGAATCGGGGGTGAGGCTGTTCTGTCACACACTTGTGGACGATCACATACGATCTAAAATCATTCTCAAATCGTGAAGACACAAAAGAGGAGCCGGTCGCTGACGCACGTCCGGCGACCGGCTCCTGCATAACTATTAGTCGAAGATTTTGGTAACGACGCCTGCGCCGACGGTGCGTCCACCCTCACGAACGGCGAAACGCAAGCCCTCTTCCATCGC
>Ga0123337_10004311_pt1 | contig 14573 bp, 13 predicted proteins | sample frozenSSSSmetaG_FD_89792 | JGI IMG/M metagenome (GOLD analysis project Ga0123337, IMG submission 89792) | Glacier valley bacterial and archeal communities from Borup Fiord, Nunavut, Canada, to study Microbial Dark Matter (Phase II) -... | ecosystem: Environmental > Aquatic > Freshwater > Ice >... | reverse complement strand
TGGGGTGCTCGCTTCTTGCGTATGGGTTCGCCCGCGAACTCTGGGGGCGAAAAGAGGCGCTCTGGGCCGCCGGCCTGCTCGCGTTCTTCCTCACGTTCGATTTTCCCGCGTCCATTTTGCCGCTAGGCCCCGATCTGCTAACCGTCGCTCCACACCTCGGTGCCGTATGGCTCGCCTGGCGGGGAAACGTGTTCTGGGCGGGCGCCGTGGCCGCTATCGCCGCTCTGGCCAACGTGAAAGGCGCATTCGTCTTGCTCGCCTGCTTCGCTTTCGCAGGGTCGGCGGTGCCCATGGCGCTGATCGGCTTCGCCATCCCCTGCGCGGCCGCCGCTCTGCTGCTTGCGGTCAGCGGCGCTTGGCCGGGGTTCCTCGAACAAGTTTGGGTCTGGAGCTCCCGCTACGCCGCCAGCCCCTTTGTCCAAAGTCCGCTCACGAACGGTTTCATCCGCACCGCCAACTGGCTCGGCTTCCATGCGGCGCTCGCCGTAGCCTCGCTCTGGCGAATCCCCTGGCGATTCGTTCTCTGGATTTTCATTTCCGCGGCAGCCGTTATCCTCGGTCTCAGATTCTTTCCCCGCTACTACCTGCAACTGCTGCCGCCACTCTGCCTGACCGCTGCTTATGGTGCCGCGCGCCTCCCTTTCCGGCGCTGGGCGGTCCTCGCGCTACTGCTAATCCCGCTCATCCGCTTCGCCCCTCGCTACCTGACTGTCGCTGAAGCTAAGCCCTGGGCCGATACCGCGCTCGATCTCGATAGCCGCCATGCCGCCGCGCTCCTCAAGCCGCTCGCGCGTCCCGGTGACACCCTATTCATCTGGGGCTATCGGCCTGAACTCTGGGTATATACCAAGCTGCCCGATGCCACCCGCTTTCTCGATTCCCAGCCCCTTACCGGCGTCCCCGCCGACCGCCACCTGACGCAATCCGAACCCATCGACCGCGAAGGCCCCGCAAAGGCCCGTCAGGAGCTGGCGCGTTCCCAACCCACGTTCATCGCCGATGGGTTGAGCCTTTACAATCCGCAACTTGCTCTTTCAAGTTACCCGGAGCTGCGCGCCTGGTTTGCGAGCTACCGCGAGGTGGCGCGCACGGCGGGAACTGTACTTTACCAACACGTAAAATAGACTCGTGGATACAATCGTCAAGTGAAAAGAATTTTGGTCACCGGCGGTGCCGGTTATATCGGGTCCCATACTGTTCTTCAGCTTGTCGATCAGGGCTATGACGTCGTTGTAGTCGACAGCCTGATCCGTGGCTATCGTGATGCCGTAGACCCAAAGCTATTGCGCGAGGTGGATTTGCATGATGGCCTCGCTCTCGACGCAATCTTCGGGGAAAAGCCCGTGGACGCGGTGATCCACTTCGCTGCCTTTATCTCCGTAGGCGAATCCATGCAGAAGCCCGAGATCTACTTCAACAACAACACGAACGGTTCCGTGTCTCTGTTTACAGCCATGCATCGTGCGGGCGTGAAGCATGTCGTCTTCTCCTCCACCGCGGCCATCTTCGGCACTCCTGGCGTTTCCCCCATAGCGGAAACCGTGCCGCAAGCGCCTATCAACCCCTATGGCGAATCAAAACTGATGACGGAACATGTATTAGATTGGTTCGATAAAATTTATAGCCTGCGGGCCATTGCCCTTCGCTATTTCAACGCATCGGGGGCCGACCCCAAGGGCCGCGCCGGCGAGCGCCACGATCCGGAAACACACCTCATCCCACTGCTCTTACGCGCTGCCCAAACCGGCACGCCTGTCACTCTTTTCGGCGAAGACTATCCCACGCCCGATGGCACCTGCATCCGCGATTACGTCCATGTCACGGATCTGGCCCAGGCTCACATCCTCGCCGTTGAAAACCTGATGAATGGGGGCCCCTCGAACCGATTCAACGTAGGCACTGGAAAGGGCTTCTCGATCCGCCAGGTGATGGATTCGGTAGAACGCGTAACAGGTAGGAAGGTCCCCTATACCGTGGGCCCGCGCCGTGAGGGCGATCCACCGGAACTGGTGGCAGATTCCAGCAAGCTCAAATCCACTCTGGGTTGGAAACCGGAATTCGTCGAACTGGACAGCATCGTCCAAACCGCCTGGAACTGGGCGAATCGCAAGTAGCGCTGAACTTACTTCCGCTCCCAGATCAGTGTACTGCTGTTGTTCCCATCCGGGCTCTTCACGCTCACATGTTCGGTCGCGGTCTTCCCGTCTCCGGACAATGTCATGCGAATGGTTTCGCGATAACTTCCATCTTCGGAATGCCGCTCCGCTAGCAGAGTATTGCCTTCCCAGCGGCTCATCTGCGTCTGTTTATTTCGCTGCGCTTTGGGGTCAACCGGATGCTGCTTCGCGTCCAGAAACCAATCGCCTTCCAGCGATTTTGATCCCTGCATGTCATAGGTGGTCTGCTCGGAATGAAGCACTTCGCCTTTTTGAGCCGCTTTCAACGTCATACTCTGCGGTTTCGGCATTTTTCCGAAGCTCGATTTTCCTACGTTCAAGTTCCATTCGCCTGTAAAATCAGGCTTGCCGTTGGTATCGGCAGCCCGGCCGAGTGAACTCAATGCCACCAAAACCAGTAGAGTTTTTCGCATTTTTGACGCTCCTCTTCTTCAACCACGGCAAGCACGTTCGGTTCCGAACTACTCCTCATCTTGCGAGAGGCGCGCCAGCACCGAAAGGTCCTCCAGCGTAGTCACATCTCCGGTCACAACGTTTCCCATCACAATTTCACGCAACAGCCGCCGCATTATCTTGCCACTGCGCGTTTTCGGCAGAGCATCCGTAATGCGGATTTGCTCCGGCCGCGCGAAGCCGCCAATCTCATGGGCCACCCACTTCTTTAGTTCCTCCGCCAATTCCTCCTTGTTGCCCACATGGCCATGCTTCAGCGTCACAAATGCCGCCACGGCCTGCCCCGTCACTTCATGCGGCTTGCCCACCACCGCAGCCTCGGCAACGGCATGGTGCCGCACCAGCGCGCTTTCCAGCTCCATCGTGCTCAGCCTGTGGCCGCTCACGTTCATCACGTCGTCCACGCGCCCCAACACCCAGTAATAGCCGTCGGCATCACGCCGCGCGGCGTCGCCCGTGAAGTAGATGCCAGGAATCTTGGTCCAGTAGTTTTCGCGGTACCGGTCGGGGTCTTTCCACAGCGTGCGGAACATTCCCGGCCAGGGCTGGCGAATGATCAGGTAACCTTCGTGATTCACTTCCACCACGTTTCCTTTCATGTCGACAACGTCGGCCACTACCCCAGGCATCGGAAGCGTTCCCGAACCCGGCTTGAGCGCTACCGCCCCCGGCATCGGCGCGATCATGATCGCTCCTGTCTCGGTCTGCCACCACGTGTCTACAATCGGGCAGCGGCCACCGCCAATCACCCGGTGATACCAATCCCAAGCCGCCGGATTGATCGGCTCGCCGACAGAGCCCAGCAGCCGCAAGCTGGATAAGTTGTGCCCGCCCGGCCAGTGATCGCCCAGCTTCAAAAACGAACGGATCGCGGTAGGCGACGTGTAGAACACGTTCACCTTGTACTTGTCGATCAATCGCCAGAAGCGATCGGGCTTCGGCGAATCCGGCGCGCCTTCATACATCATCGTGGTCGCGCCCACCGCCAGCGGCCCGTACACAATGTAGCTGTGCCCGGTCACCCACCCAATGTCCGCCGTGCACCAGTACGTATCTTCATCGCGGATATCGAACACCCAGCGCATCGTGATCAGCGCCTGCAGCAGGTACCCGCCCGTCGAATGCACAATGCCTTTCGGCTTACCGGTGGTGCCAGATGTATACAGAACGAAAAGCGGTGTTTCCGCATCGAGCGGTACCGCCGGACATTCTTCACTCACTTGCTTGTCGAGGTCGTGCCACCAGTGATCCCGGCCGTGCTGCATTTCCACCGCGCTGCCGGTCCGGCGGTACACAATCACGTCTTTGACGGTCGGGCATTCGGCCAACGCTTCGTCCACCGCCGGCTTCAGCTTCACTTCCTTGCCGCGCCGCCATCCGCCATCGGCCGTGATCACCACCTGCGCTTCCAAATCCTGAATCCGCGCCTTGATCGCTTCCGCCGCAAAGCCGCCGAAAACCACACTATGGATAATCCCCAAGCGTGCGCAAGCCAGCAGCGCCACCGGAAGTTCCGGCACCATCGGCATGTAAATAATCGCGCGGTCACCCTCTTTCAGCCCGCGTGCCTTCAACACGTTGGCGAAGCGGCTCACCAGCCTCAGCAGCTCCCCATAGGTGATTGTGCGCTGGTCCCCAGGCTCGCCTTCCCAAATAATCGCAGCCTTGTTTTTACGCGCTCCCAACGCATGGCGATCCACGCAGTTATAACTCGCGTTAATCAGCCCTCCCGAAAACCACTGTGCTTCGGGCACGTTCCACTTCAGCACCTTGTCCCACTTCTTGAACCAGTGCAGTTCCTCTTCAGCAAGCCTGCCCCAAAACTCTTCCGGGTGTTTTTCGGCCTCCGCATAAAGCGCATTGCGCGCGTCCATACTTGGCACATAAGCAGAGCGGGAAAACTCTTCGGGGGGCGCGACCACGCGCGTTTCAGCCATCAGGGGAATGGTATCAATCCCGTAGTATCAAAGGGTGACCCGTGTGATCACCCGCCGCACTCTCTTGCAGGCTGTCCTGGCCCCGGCAGTCCGTGCGCCCGAACTCGCCATCACCATTGATGACTTCAACTGGCAACTCATCCCCAACCCGTTCGGCGCCATAGCCAATCGCATGCTGCTCGATACTCTCGAAGCGCACCAGCTCAAGACCGCGCTCTTTGTCGTGGGCCGCAATATCGAAACTGACGAAGGCCGTTCACTTCTTGAGGCATGGAACCATGCCGGGCACATCATCGGCAATCACACCTATTCGCACCGCAACTTCCACAGCGTGCCCTTAGCCGATTTCGAAGCGGACGTTCTCCACTGCGATTCGCTTCTGAAGCCCTACAGCAACTACGCTCGCTTCTTCCGCTTCCCGCTGCTCAAAGAAGGCGAAACCGCCGCCAGGCGTGATGCCATGCGCGCCTTCCTCACACAGCAGCAAATGCATAACGGCCATGTCACCATCGACGCCTCGGATTGGTACTACGACGCCGAACTCCGCAAGCGCCTGACCGCAGACCCCGCCTACGATGTCAGCCGCTTCCGCGCCCCTTATCTCGATCACCTGCTCGACCGCGCCCGCTACTACGATCGTCTGGCGCGCACCGCCATCGGCCGCAGCCCAAGCCACACGCTGCTCCTTCACTACAACCTGATCAACGTGCTCTTCCTGAACAATGCGCTGCAAATGTTTACAGATCACGGCTGGAAGCTCATCTCCGCGGCCGCTGCCTACCAGGACCCCGTCTTTCTATCCTTTCCAAACATAGTGCCTGCCGGAGAAAGCCTCATCTGGGCGCTGGCGAAGCAAACCGGCCGGTACAACAACCAACTCCGCTACCCCGGCGAAGGCGATACGTATGAAAAGCTCAAGTCAACCTCTCTCTGAGAAAAATTTTTCCTTCAGGCCACTACCCGGAAGAATGAAACCGAGTACCGTTCAGGAGCCACCCCAACCTGCTCTTGAACCCGCATTCTCCTGGACTGTAGCCGGTACGCCGCGCGGGCTTGTCACAGCTCCCCGCACGGAACTCTTGTCACTGTGGGCCGCTCGTCTCGAATCCTTCTGGCGCTACCCCGTGCTGCAATACCGGGCCGCCTCCATCGCGCTATTTCTGGTACTCGCAACCGTGTGCGCCCTGCGGGCCTCCATTGGCCTCAGCGGTTTCCAGGTCTTCACGCCCGACGCCTTTATGCCTCTCGATGGCGCATGGCGCATGCTCAACGGCCAGCGCCCCCATATCGATTTCTACAGCTTCATGGGCGTTTTAATTTATCTGCCCACTTTCCTGGGGCTCCTCCTGTCCCGCGGCGGCGCGGAAGGCTTCCCCGATGGGCAGGCTTTAGTCGGGCTCTGCTCCGGAATCTGGGCTTACCTGCTCACTCGCAAGCGGCTGCCCGATGTACCGGCAGTGCTATTCTGCCTGTGCCTCGTGCTGCTGGCCACTGCCCCGTTTCCTCTCGGACACTCACCTCTCTTCATCAGCCCGGCAACCACCTACAACCGTTATGGATATACGGCGCTCGCGCTTATTTTCCTCGAAGCCGTTGTCCAGCGCCAGCGTCCCGCTAAGTTGCGGGAATTCTTGGGCGGCTTCTCCACGGGTGCGCTGCTGGTGATGCTGTTCTTTCTGAAGATCACCTTCTTCGGAGCTGCCATATTTCTAATCGGCGCGTTCGCCTTTTGCCGTACTCAAACCGCGCGCCGGTGGGCTGGAATCAGCCTTGCCTGCGCGGCGTTCTCACTTGGGTTCTGCGCTTATTTCGGCTTTCAGTTGCTGCCCATGGTTCGCGATTTAGTCATGGTCGCTGGCGCGAAACGCATCTTCGCCCGCGCCTACCAGCTCGATAGCATCCTCTCCGACGCCGGCACCTTGCTCAGCTTCACGGCGCTTACGGCTTTGCTGCTCATCTTACAGAAAAGAAGCGAGTCCGCCAGATCGATCGCCATTGCCGGGGCGGCCGTTTGTTTCGCCGGAACCGTGCTGATCTTCGGCAGTAGTGAACCGCACGGCGCGCCTCTGGCCATCTTTTTTGTACTGGTTGCCGTCAGCCAACTCACGTTCTATGCAAGCGGCCTTACGCACCTGGTCCGTTGCGGTGTTCTGCTGTGGGGCACGGCGTTCGCAATTACCGCAATTGCACCTTCCGCAATCGGTTTCGGTTATGCCACGTTGCTCAGCGTACAAGCAAGGCGCCACGAAATTCCTTTGGCTGGGCCTACACTTGCGAAATTTATCCCCACCGGTACCGATGCCGGCTATCGCGCCTTCGTCAACGATGGTATGGCTCTCATAAACCAACACCGCGCACCGGGCGACACCCTCATGTCGCTTGAGTTTTCAAACCCGTTCTCTTTCGGCCTTGGCATGAAACCGGCCCGCGGCGGCACCACCACGCTCGATTACCAGACCACATTCAACGATGCGCACCGGCCTTCCGCGGAGTGGCTCTTGGGGTCCGCAAGCCTGGTCATGGTCCCCAAAATTTATTCGCACCCTTCACTCGAAAACATTCTTCGCCTTTACGAACCCTTCCTGCTGAGCCACTTCCATCCCATTGGCGAATCCCGTCAATGGCTCCTCTATCGCGCCAACTAAGCCCCGCTAACTACGCCTTGCGCACTATGCCTCAAGCGCGCGTTGGATCGCAGCCGCAATTTCGCGCGTCTCGTCCTCCGTTCCCAGCAACACACGATGCGGAAACCAGAAGGCTTCCGAAATCGAATCTTCCGCCACCGGACAAGGTTCCACACGGCACCCGCCCGCCCGGTATAGCGGATTCTGATACAGGGTGTGCGGATAGAACGGAGTGCACGGCACCCCCGCCTCCGTCACCGCCCGGTGAAATCGCCCTCGGTCCGCCACGCGCCCCAGTAGCAAATAATTCGTGTGTACCGCGGCCTGCTCCGGCACATGCTGCCATTCAATCCGCGAGTTCGGTCCAACCTCCTGCTTCACAATCGCTGCATTGCGGGCCCTGCGAACGTTCTGCTCCGGCAGGCGCTCCAGTTGAGGCAGCAACACCGCCGCTTGAAGGGCCGTCATCCGATAGTTCGTGCCGAGCGTATAGTGTTCGAACCACACGCCATCCTTCCGCCGCCCCTGGTTTCCAATGGCCCAAATACGCGCCGCCAGTCCCGAATCGTTAGTGGTGACCGCACCGCCTTCGCCCGCTGTCATCACCTTTGAATTCTGAAAGCTGAAGCTCCCCGCCAGCCCGATGCTGCCCGCGCGCCTTCCGTTCCACTCCGAACCGTGGGCATGCGCCGCATCTTCAATCACCGGAATACCGAACTGTTGCAGCCCTGCTACATCCATCATCGGGCCGCCAAAATGCACTGCCATGATGGCGCGCGTTGCGTGAGTAATTGCCACCCTCACCCGCTCCGGATCCGTATTGAAAGTTGAGCGCTCAATATCCACGAACACAGGCGTTGCGCCAACACGCGAAACCGCCGTAGCTGTCGAGACGAATGAAATCGCGGGCACAATCACTTCGTCACCCGCCCCAATCCCCATCGCTTCCAAAATCATCTCGAGCGTCACCGTGCCGTTAATCGCGCTCACGCCGAACCGGCACTGTTGGAAGGCCGCGAACTCCTGCTCGAAGCGCGCCACCATCTCGTGGAAGCCGCCCCACCTGTCGCTAGCCAGAACTTCGCGCAACAGTTCCAGCTCACGCGCGCCCGCTTCCGGCCACTTCGGTATTCTCATCGCCGAAGATGCGGATTCAACCGCTTCTCGCGCCCAATCGTCGTGTTCATCCCGTGCCCCGCAATCACCACCGTCTCTTCCGGAAGCGTCATCAGCTTGGCCTCGATGGACCGCAAAATCTGCTTCCCGTCTCCACCTGGCAAGTCGGTCCTGCCGATACTGTCGCGGAACAGCGTGTCCCCCGCAATCAATTTCCCTTCTTCCGGAATCCAGATGCTGAGGCTTCCCTGCGTGTGCCCCGGTGTTTCCAAAACGTGGCACACTGTGGCCCCCACCGTCAGCGTATCCCCCTCTTTCGCGAAGACATCCACCTCCGTCACCTCGGGTGTTTCCATGCCCAGCCACGCCGCCTGCATATCCATCCGTTCGCTCAACTCGCGGTCATTGGCATTCATGTAAACCGGCGCCCCCGTCGCAATTTTCAGCTTCTGCGCCCCGCCGATATGGTCGATGTGCGCATGCGTGATCACAATCGCTTTGGCTTTCAAGCCATGCTTCGAAAGCACAGCCAGCACATCGGCAATGTCATCCCCCGGATCCACCACAATCGCTTCCTTCGACGCTTCGTCTCCAAACACGGAACAATTACAGCGCAGCACCCCGACAGGAAATATTTCGTGAATCATGAACGATAATTTAAGTATAGTGAGTGAAGAAAAAACATACCTGCTGGATCTCTCCGCCCATGGCAGAATCCGCGCAACGGGCGATGACCGGGCGCGCCTCATTCACGCGCTTTCCACCAACCACATCCAGCAGTTGCAACCCGGCCAGGGTGCCTATGCCTTTTTCTTGACCGCACAAGGCCGCATCCTTGCAGATGCCCACATCCTGTGTTTCGCCGGTTCCCTCTTGCTCGATCTGGAACCTGAAACCCGTGAACTCATACTGAAGCACATCGATCACTACATCATCGCGGACGATGTCACGCTTGAAGATGAAACGGACCGGACATTTTGCTTCGGCATAGAAGGTGCCGCGGCCCAGGCCTTTCTGGAACACCTCAGTATTCCGGTCGCCCACGCCCGCGAATCGCACTTGGCGTGGGAGGATATGACCATTGCGGCCATCAGTGCCACCGGCGCGGGCGGCTTCCGATTGTATGGGCCCATGGCCCGCAAAGGGGAGATCTGGCAGCGCCTGCTCTTAGCCGGAGCGCTGCAATCCGAGCTTCACGCCCTTCGCCTCAACTTCTTCCAACCGCGATACGGCGAAGACATCACCGAAAAGACCCTGGCTCAGGAAACCTCCCTGCCGAACGCACTGCACTTTCAAAAGGGCTGTTATCTGGGACAGGAAATCGTAGAGAGAATCCGCTCGCGCACGCACGTAAACCGCATGCTCGCCGGCCTGCGATTCACGTCTCAGCCTGCCCCCGGTCCGGGAACGAAAGTGCTGGCGGGCGATGCCGAAATCGGCAAGATCACCTCCTCCCAGGGCCAAAACGCAATCGCCCTCTTGCGCATAGAACAGATCAAGCCCGGCACCGAACTAACCGCCAACGGCCATCAAGCCCTCACCCACCCAATCGCTACGTAGCACCGGCCCATTGGCCGGGGAATCGTAATGCCAGCCGAAGGCTGTCTTTCACCCACTCTTCGGCCGCGCCATCACTCGCAGCTCAGTAAGCAAGTTCTTCTCAACCCGCAAATTGCCATTCGCACCCGTCCCTAACCGGATGTTCGGCTTATTCAAACCGTGGTAATCGGATCCGCCCGTCAAACCCAATCCAAACTCGCGCGCCAAACTCTCATAGCAGCGCACATCGGACGGGCTGTGATCGCTGTGATAAACCTCCAACGCAGGCAAGCCCGCCTCGCACATGGCACGGACGGTATCACGCAGCGGTTCAGTCGCGTTCCGAAGCAAACGGATCGGATGCGCAACAGACGCCACACCCCCAGACCGTGCCACTAAGTCAACAGACTCCGCAAAGTCCGCTTCCTGGCGCTCCACGTAACCTTTTGCCGATTCATCCAGATAATCCGTGAACGCCTGCTGAATGCTGGATACATAGCCTTTCTCCATCAACACACGGGCAAAGTGAGGACGCCCGGCCATGCTCTTGCCCTTACGCTCCACTTCCTCAAGAGTGATCGCGACACCCAGCGATTGAAGCCGGTCCACCATACGTAGGTTGCGGTCTTTACGCGATTCCTGCAAATCCTTGAGCCAATCGCGAAACGGCGCACCGGGTTCACCGTCTGGAAAATAACCCAGCAAATGAACACTGCGTCCGCGAAAGCGCGTAGACAGCTCAATGCCGCATAGCAGTTCCAAACCGGCGGCCCGCGCCGGTTCCATCGCCTTCTGGTAACCCAGCATCGTGTCGTGGTCGGTGATGGCCAGTGCTTCAAGGCCCGCGCCTACCGCAAGCGCTACCAGTTCCGCGGGGGAATCGGTGCCGTCGGATTCCGTCGTATGTGTGTGTAGGTCAATCAAGGAAAGCCAGCTTCTGCAACAGTGTCCAAACGCGTTCTATGCTCTCCTGAACCGGTTCGCGATCCGAACGGATCACCAGGTCCGGGTTTTCAGGAGCTTCGTAGGGATCCGTCACTCCTGTAAAGTGCGGAATCTCGCCGGCAAGAGCGCGCTTGTACAGCCCTTTGACATCGCGTTCCGCCAGCACTTCTATCGGACACTCTACATATACCTCGACGAACCGCTCCAACCTTCGTTTCACCTCTTCTCGCGCGTTCCGGTAAGGCGAGATGGCTGCCACCACCGCAATCACCCCGTTGCGCGAAAGCAACTCACACACAAACCCGATTCGGCGAATGTTCGTATCCCGGTCTTCTTTCGAAAAGCCCAGGCCTTGCGAAAGATTAGTACGCACCACATCGCCATCCAGAAGTTCGGCCTTGTGGCCCTGTTTACGCAAACGGGCGAACACCTGCTCCGAAATAGCGCTCTTCCCGGAGCCTGAAAGCCCGGTGAACCACAACGTAAACCCGGGTCCTTCACGCACGGTTCGCCAGCACCTCTTCCAACAGTACGTCTACACGCCGCCGCGCACGCCCGTCCGCGGTAAAGTGCAATCCGCACTCTTTCGCCGCATCGTTCTCCCACCACCACCGGCCCGCCCGTTCGTCTTCGCCTGCCTGCACAGCGCGCGTACAAGGGTTGCATCCAATACTGCTGTAGCCCTTCAGGTACAGAGGGTGCTCCGGGACGCCGTGCAGCGCCGTGTACCGGGCAACTTCGGCCGCGCTCCATCCCGCCAGGGGCGCTATTTTCGCTGGCGCCTCATGCCAATCCACCTGCTGTAGCCCTGCCCGCGTTTCGCTCTGCTCCCGCCTCAACCCCACCAAAGTTGCATCGAAACCTGCCATTGCTTTCGTCAGAGGACGCACTTTTCGAATCCGGCAACAGAGCAGACGCGAATCGGCATCGGTACGGAACAGATTGGGGCCATGCGCCGTCGTCATACGTGCCGTTTCCTCCGTATCCGGAAAAATTATTTTCACGGCTATTCCGTAACGCTCCCGAACGGTTTCCATCATGTGATAAGTAGTTTCTGGAAGCCGCCCCGTATCGAGCGTAAACACAGGAATCGCAGGAGCCAGCCGCGCCGCCATATCCAGTATCACCATGCCCTCATGCTGGAAGGAAGTCACCAGTGCCACGCGGTTCTGAAAACGGTCTGCCGACCACCGAATCAGCTCTTCCGCGTCTTGGAGTTCCGCTTCCTGCAATTTACGCTTCGGCCTTGCCCACCAGAATGATCGCTATAGGCAAGTCACCCACTTTGGTGTTTAGCGTCCAATCGTGATCGCCTTCTTTTTCGAAGCCTGATTTTCCGCTGCCTGGCGCAATGCTCAGCACGGCCGGGTGCGCTGTTCCTGAAACTTTGGTGCTCGCCGCCACCACTTCGTCAGGCGTCATCTTCACGCCCGCACCACCGTCCGAAGCCGCTGGTACCAGCGCCACGAAGTCACGTTGCGGCGCGGCACCCAGGTGGGCTCCATTGACTGGCATCAGAACGTAACGAAGCATGTAAGTACCGGCCGGAATTGTCTGTCCTCGGCGATCGTTACCTTTCGCCGGAAACTTAATCGCGCCCAGCACGGAACCCTCGGGAATGGTAGGCAAAGTGACATCGGATTCGGTCGACGTTCCACCCTTGGGAGCTGTCTTCACCAGCCAGAGTTCACAGACCATTGTCCCGGAACCATCCAGGATTTTCACTCCGGGCGATTCAAAGGCTTTTGACGCAGCCGCTGAAAGTTCGGTCGGTTTCGGGTCGCCCGCAGCGTCCATTTTGTACTGCGCGGAAAGAGGGAAAGAGATAAGCGCGAAACAGCTTAGGAAAGAGGCAAGGATGCGGAAACGCATAATTGCTTTCAGTGTAACGCTTTCACATTAAGCCAGGCTAAATGTGGAGATTGGAGCGGGAGACGAGATTCGAACTCGCGACATCGACCTTGGCAAGGTCGCACTCTACCAGCTGAGTTACTCCCGCAGCAGGTCAGGACCCATTCTGACCCATGGGAAGTTTGATGTCAAACAGATTGCACCAAGACTGGTGAAGTATTCATATCTTATTGAAAACAATATAGTTAAAAAACTGTTGCACTTGGTAGATTCGTGTTATTCTACTTCTGCTGTAAGGCTTCCCCAGCCTCACCTCTCCCCAATTCGGAGTCTGAGCCGGAAACGCGGAGATTTCCCTGTCGGGAAACTTCGTTAGGGGAGCTATGTCTTTTTTTGGAATGTAAACGCGATGAATCCGTGGGACTTGGTAAAACAGAAACTCGAGCAACTACTGAGCGCGGAAAGCTTCCAAAACTGGTTCAGCCGCACTAAATTCCACTCTGTAGATGGCTCGGTTCTCCGGGTTTCCGTTCCCGATGCTCAGACCAGACGGTGGATGGAATCTGAATACGCGGATCAAGTCTTAGGAGCCATGCGCTCGCTCAGCCTCCCTGCCCGTTCCGTTGCATACGAACTGGCTGCCGCTTCCTCCAGTGCCCACTCCGGCCCGCCTCCCGACGAGGGTGTTTTTATGGAAAACGAGAACCAGAAGGCTACGTTCAGTGCGCGGTTTACATTCGATAACTACGTCGTAGGCGCCAGTAACCAGTTCGCTCATGCAGCCGCCAAATCAGTGGCTACCTCACCGGCGCGCAGTTATAATCCGCTCTTCATTTATGGCGGCACGGGCATGGGAAAAACCCACCTGATGCAGGCCATCGGACGCTCCCTGGTTTGCGATAGCAAAATGCGTGTTGTCTATACCACCAGCGAGCGCTTCACCAACGAAGTGGTTACCGGCATCCGGTTCGATCGCATGGCACAGTTGCGGCAGCGGTATCGTTCGGCGGACGTGCTGCTGATCGATGACATTCAGATGCTCGGCAACAAAGAACGTACCCAGGAAGAGTTCTTCCACACGTTTAATGAACTGCATGAAAACCAGAAGCAGATTGTGATCTCAAGTGATGCCCCACCAAAAGAGATTCATGGCTTGGTGGACCGGGTCCGATCCCGGTTTGAATGGGGCCTGATTGCCGATATCCAACCGCCCGATCTCGAAACCAAAATGGCGATTCTCGATAAAAAAGCGGAAGATTCCGGCGTAGTGTTGCCTGACGATGTCCGCACCTTTATCGCCACCCGCGCGAAAGGCAACGTACGTGAGTTGGAAGGCGCTCTGATCAAACTGCTGGCGGTCAATTCCTTGACCGGAGCGCCTATCAACATGGCCATGGCGCAGCAAACCCTCAAGAATATGCTTCACCAGGCGGACCGGCGTCTTACCATCGATGGCATCCAGAAGGCGGTGGCTGACAAGTTCGGTGTCAAGCAGTCGTCGCTGAAAGAGAAGAGCAACACCAAGGCGATTGTTTACCCCCGCCAGATTGCAATGTTTTTAGCCAAAGAACTCACCACGGCATCGCTGCCGGAAATCGGCCGGGCATTCGGGAACAAGCACCATACGACTGTTTTGCATTCCGTCGAGAAAATTAAGCGGGAAAAAGCTGTTGAACCGGAATTGAACAGGATTTTACACAGCCTAACCGATTCACTTTCATGAACTTACAGCTTTCGTGCACAGCTCTCCGCCGCAACCGCCTTCGGGAACTGTGTATATCGCGTGGCGCTTGTGGTTTTTGCTTGTTTTTGCGGGTATTATCCTCAGGCCGGAATGGTGGAAAGGTGCTGAATTTTGTATAATTTAGAAAGAGATCCACAAACCCACAGCACCTACCATTACGGGTTATTTTTCATGGATCTTTATAAAG
>Ga0123337_10004310_pt1 | contig 14574 bp, 16 predicted proteins | sample frozenSSSSmetaG_FD_89792 | JGI IMG/M metagenome (GOLD analysis project Ga0123337, IMG submission 89792) | Glacier valley bacterial and archeal communities from Borup Fiord, Nunavut, Canada, to study Microbial Dark Matter (Phase II) -... | ecosystem: Environmental > Aquatic > Freshwater > Ice >... | reverse complement strand
TAACGCCATAGAACTGGCCGATTTTAAAAGCAGCGGTACAGATAAAATCACTAAGTTTGCAAAAAGGGTAGAATCAAAAGGTATCATTGTCAATATCAGGAGAAGCAGGGGAAAAGATATCGATGCGGCCTGCGGTCAACTAGCCAATAAACACTAAATTATGCATAAAGCAGGATACGTCAATATCATTGGAAAACCCAATGCTGGTAAAAGCACCTTAAGCAACGCACTGGTGGGAGAACAATTAAGCATCATCACCCCAAAAGCGAGTACCACCAGGCACCGCATACTCGGGATTGTGAACACCCCCGAATACCAGATGGTATTATCAGATACCCCGGGCATCATTGAACCGGCTTACAAATTACACGAAAGCATGATGAATGCGGTAAAGGACAGTATCGATGATGCCGATGTGCTGATTGTTCTGGTAGACGTTACAAATCCTGCATTGAATGAGGAACATCTTGCACTGATTGCGCGATCACATTGCCCGGCCATACTTATTGTCAATAAGATTGATCTGTCTACACCGGCTGAAGTTGACAAAGTTATTAAGGAATTATCAGCTTTGATACACCCCAAAGAGGTGTTTGCAATTTCGGCATTAAACGGCGTGAATGCAGCCAGTTTACTGGGCAACATTTCAAACTATTTACCTGAACACGAACCCTATTTTCCTAAGGACCAACTAACAGACCGCAATACCAGATTTTTTGTCGGTGAAATGATCCGAGAAAAAATTTTTAACCTGTATGAGCAAGAAATACCTTATAGCACCGAGGTGATTGTTCACGACTATAAAGAAGAGCCCAATATTGATAAAATATATGCTTACATCATTGTGGAAAGGGACTCACAAAAAGGCATTATTGTGGGCAAAAATGGAGACGGCATCAAAAGAATCGGCACTGAAGCGAGAAAAGACATAGAAAAATTTGTTCAGAAAAAGGTATTTCTGGACTTGCGTGTAAAAGTGGAAGAAAACTGGCGCAAGAATGAATTAAAATTAAAACACTGGGGTTATATCGAATAAGTGCTTTTCCACTGATTATTGTACAACCTTATTGGCACAATAACTGCTGGCAAATGCATCAGGCTTCGCTTTAAAAGTATATCCCATACCTATAATATAACCCATAGCCTCTTTTAACGCATCATTGCTTTTAAACTGAGGGTCTGTATTGATATCAGCATGAATCTCCATCTCTATATGATGCGCATCAAACAAAGGGCATAACTCATAGGCGATTTCTATAGACTTACTCACTTCGTGAATCATGCGTTCTTTAAGTGAAAACTGATTTTTTGCAAGGAAACTGTTAAAATACATAAATCCACCACTTTTCTCGCGGACAAACACAATAGCTGTAGCAAATTCAACGACATTCATTTTTACCTGACTGTCGGTCCCAATACATACCTTTAAGCGGCTTCCGTGGGCTTTTTCTCTTAAAATAGTGTGTTCAATTTCTTCTTTAATCGGAATCAAAATTTCTGTTCCATCTAATTTTCTCCATATCATATCTCATAGGTTTTTTGCAAAGTTTGTTGTTTTACATGATTGAATCTTTGATAAATTATTATTTTTAAACACAATTTATCCCAAATTTAAGCATTTGTTTTAACAATTCCATAAAAATCAGCGAAATAAATCACAATGGTGTTTCAGATTTCGACTAAATCAAATATCCATCCCTTCAAATGGGAAATTCACTTCAGATTGACCGGATGCTGAGATCGCTCGGTTTAAATCAGCGCTATTTGCCCGCTGGTATTGATACTTCCTATACAGGTCACATCCTGCATGGTCAATACTTCTTTTGACGTGAACAGCAAACCTCCGCTGGTTTGGGGATCGCATAACCATAAAAACTCAATCCCGTTCAGTCCGGTGGTTTTATCCTTAATAAAATTATAATTACTGGTTGTAATGTTGGGATATATCATCTGTGAAGCAATATGTTTTGCTTCTTCTATCACCGGAATTTTATCCATTAAAAGTTCAGCGCCTTTATCCGGCCCCAACATTTCCAACAAATGCCCCAGCAGGCCAAATCCGGTGACATCGGTCATAGCAGTTACACTCGGCATTTTGCCTAAATCTGAACCCAAAGTATTTAGTTTTGTGGCATACTTCAGCAGTAATGCATACCCCTCATCTGTCAATTTATCCTGTTTTAAGGCGTTAGAAAGAAGGCCTAGTCCCAAAGGTTTTGTAAGGTAAATATAATCACCGATTTCGCAGGTATGATTGCGTTTAATCTGATGTTTTTCAACATGCCCCGTCACACAAAGTCCAAATATTGGCTCTGTGCTATCGATACTATGGCCTCCGGCAATTGATATACCGGCCTCACGACAAATATCACTGGCACCTTTTAAAACTCTCTGTGCTTCTTCCAGAGGAATTTTTTCTACAGGCCAACCAAGTATTGACAGAGCCATTAATGGTTGTCCGCCCATGGCATAAATATCACTGATGGCATTTGCAGCGGCGATACGGCCAAAGTCATACGCATCATTCACCACAGGGAGAAAAAAATCAGTACTGCTAATGATACATTCACCATGCTTTAGTTCTATGATTGCGGCATCATCATGATGATCAAATCCCACTAATAGCCTTTCATCACTCATCACTTGATGATGATTTAAAATCGTATTAAGTTTTTCGGGTTCTATCTTGCAGCCGCAGCCTCCACCCCTTGAAAAATCCAGTAATTTAAAGGACATGTTGCATTAAAACAGTCATCTGGCTTCCGTCTTTGAACTTTACGACTGCATAGTTCATTCCACTTACTTTATCTACCTTTTTCAGAATATGCAATTCCGTTATTGTATTTTCCGGAAACATATTGACAAGTCTGTATTTCATTACCTTTTTCTGCTCAACAGTCATAGTTCCTTTTTTAAACATCATGACTTGCTTATTGGCTTGTTTAACATAATCCAGACGAACCGCACAATTCCCATCTTTCATAAATGTATAATTGTTGTCATCCTGAGGCACAGCGGGAGCATTAATCACAGCAATCATAGAGTCTAATTTTTTCTCGCATCTCAAATGCAGAATAGTTTGATTTTCACACACTACAAATAGAATATTATTCCTGACATAAAATGCGGCTCTGCCAATCATAGCCTCCTTTATCTGTCTCTCAATTTCATCATTGGGGCAGCTCATCATACTGGCATTAAATATACCAAAACCCAAACTACCGTTTTCAATCTGCGTATTTCCGCCAAAAGAATTACAACCTGCAAACCCATTCAATTTATTACTATCGATATTAAAATCAAGATAAGCGCCTGCTTTTTTTGAAGGCAGAACACTTCTTTTATATTCAATATTGATAATTTTCCACCTGCCTACACTTAATAATCTCCTATCTGTAAGTACCGTATTTCTGCTTTCTAATACCTTTACCAGCTTGTAAGTATTTTTGGGACCATTGTCTTCCGGATACAGTATTTTTGTTTCTGTCACCTCAATCAGTGTTTCAACACCCGGCTCAAAAATAAAACCTTCTATTTCAAACGGGAAATCTCTCCAAGAACTGTCCTTGTGTTCCTTTATTTTCAGGCATGATGTGACTGTACCGTTGTATGAACATGCAATTTTAGCGTCGGCGACATACCACTGTTTGCTTACAGATGTTTGAGCTGAAGCTTGTGAAAGGCTGATAAACAACAAAAGAATGGGTAAGATGATTTTTTTCATTACGATGACAAATTTACAATTAATTGTTTGAATTATTTTGGGATTGATCATGCAAAAATGCTGCAATTTTTTTTGCATCAAAGGCATCAAAAGATATTTTGACAAATTTCTGACAATTTCTTTTTTCCCTTCCGTTTTCATAAGCCTTGTCGTAGTATTTAAAAAGCCTTTCCACCACCGGTTCCAGTTTGTTTTGCTCTGTCAGTTCACAGAGTTGCCGGCAAGACTCATCTCCCAATCGTTTCGACAAAGCCTGAATACAATGAACAAGACTTTCTATATCAAAATTGCCATAGTTCTCTAAGGTAAATTTAACCCTTTCCGACAGAGGTAATACAATCTCATACCCATTGGCGAGCAACATGTTTTCCCAAAGTTCTTTTGGCTGATACACTTTGCCAATGGTCACACTTTCATTTTCCACCCACAAAGGGCTTTCAGGTGAAAAAGATTTTAATGACTGATAAATCAGATTGTGAAAATGACCACTGCTAGGTTGGGGTTTGTTGCCCAAAGCGCCGAAAACACTTCCCTTATGATTAGCCAAAGCTTCTAGATCCAGCACCTGACAACCAAGCTTTGACAATTCGCCCAGAACCTCAGTTTTACCACTTCCGGTATGTCCGCTCAGAATCATTATATTTCTGAATTTGCGAATAGTTTGCAGTATATGATTTCTATAGGTTTTATACCCGCCTTTTAAAATTAAAACATCATAACCGGCTGCACTTAAAAATTCAGCCATCTTATGACTGCGCAAACCGCCTCTTGCACAATACAGACTGATATTTTTATGGTCACTTACATTTTCCAGTTCCTGAATAAAAGTCTCTTTTATCGGGTTGACAAGTTCATATCCTAATTTTATGGCCGCTTCCTGCCCCTTATGCTTGTAACAGATACCTATCAGTTCCCTGTTTGTATTATCGAGTAAAGGCAGATTGAATGCATTAATCACATGGCCGTCCATGTATTCTCCAGGTGATCTGACATCCAGCATCGGGAGTCCTGAACTCAGAAACTCCTGAAGTTCAACTGTCCGCATCATTCTTCGGGAAGACCAAGATTGCCATCCATTTCCAGACTCTTGATATTGGCCACAGCGCTACCAGCAATACCTTTTATACTGCCATACATACCAACGGTATTAATCAGCACTTTTTCAATATGTTTTTCCCTCTCTTTCCACAGCCTTTCCATCGCTACTTTTTCCCTTGTAATCTCATTTTTTAGACTGACAAAACCTTCTGAAATGGCCTCTATCTGATGTCTGAATTCATTTCCTGTAAGATAGTTGTATAACATGGTCATTTTTTCGCCCTTATTTTCCTGAGAAGCATTGGCTTCACTGATTTTGATGAGGGTCTGACGCAAAATCATACCAAGACTCCGCGCCTCAGCGTACTGGCAGATATAAATACCTTCCTTTAATCCAAAACCTTCCATATCCTTTGGCATAGCTTGGGTAACAATAACACCCACATCTCCACCGGTCTGCCTGAAATCCGCCTTGAATTTTTCAATCCATAAAGGCTGAAAATCCTTAGTGCGTTTACTTTCCCAAATAATGGTACCACAGGGCTGACCCAAAGAATTTTTAACTGTTTGTACCAGGTCAGCGCCTCTCACACCTTTGCCTATTTCATTAATGTCATCAAAAGGAAACACCTGTTTTAACATTTCCTCCAATGCAAGTTCCTGCACTTCCCCCTGCAACTGCATACTGCCTTGCTCGGATTTGCGCTTCATCTCCTCTATGAGTCTTTTCTGGTCTTCAATTTGTTTCTGAAACTCTTTCAGTCGCAATTCATTTTTCTGATCGGCTTCTTTCCCAATTTTTTCCTTGAGTTCATTCTCCTTTTCGAGCAATAATTTCCTTGTATTTAATTCATGCTGGTTTTCCAGATCTTTCATACGCTGCTGGATTTCCATTTTTTCCACTTCCAGCTTTCTCAGCGACTTTAATTTTTCTTCATTTTCTTCATTCTGTTTTTTAAAAAACTCTATTTGAAGTTCACTTTCTTTTGTCAGTTTGGATTTTACCTGTTCTTCAAGTTCTTTTCTCTTTTTATCCCACTCCGTAGATTGCTCTTCCAACAGACGTTTTCTTTCTGTTTCTATTAGCTCCTTTTGTAACCTGACATTGTCATCCGCTTTCTTTTTTTCCACCAACCAACGTTCGTTAAATTCCTTTTTTAACTTTTCTGCAATATCTTTCTCTATGTCGGCTGTCAGAGCACTTTCAATGCTGAATTCATGTTTACAATTGGGACATGTTACCAGGTTGTTTGCTTTCGTCATACAGATACAAAACTAAGACAATACGTCCATTTTTAAGCATACTTTTTTTTGTTTGTTAATAGATTTAAGGATCGCCAAACATCGTGACACTTTGCAGACAATTGAATTTGGATACAGATTAAAATCAGGCTAAAACAGGCAATAATAAATCTATAAAACAAAAAAGCCGTTGTTAAAAACAACAGCTCTTTTGCATCAGCGTATGAAATGGGACATCAGATTACTAAAAACTAATTATCGCATTTGTAATGATAGACGCAAACCACCTATCAAATGTTCAGGAAATAGCCTTTTATGACAAAAAAATGACATTTCTGTTGACATTCAGCAATTAAGCACCGATAAAACCCCGTTTCGTCGATAAAAGAAAGAGGCATACGACGTGATCATTTGTCAGGCAATCTTACATTAAGAGTTTTTACTTAACGGGTCTCATAGAAGTATAAATCTAAAAAATTGACTAATATTGCAGCATCGTAAAGGCTCCATAGTTAAATGGATAGAACGAGGGTTTCCGAAGCCCTAAATCCAGGTTCGATTCCTGGTGGAGCCACATAATTCTAAGCAATTAATAATCAGGATCATTTGGTTCGACTATCAATGGCTCTATTTCGTTAGTTTGCTTTTAATATATTGGCTTTTACTATCTTGTAAGGTTCGACATTCCAATTTGCATCTCTAACTTAAATTATTCGTTCAGAAGGTTCGACATTTTGCTAATCTGTTCCACTGGAAAAGTTTTCCCCGCTAACACGGGCTTCACAAAAGTGGCGGGTTTAGTGCTTAATTGAACATTAGTTTTTCGATGAACTTTTATGCAAACTGAAGATTAGTTCTCCGATTTCCGCCACTTCGCCAAGTGCCAAAACGTTAGGGCAATTGTCGTTGTTAGTATTTTCACCAATAACGGCCAATTGCGTATACAGAGAGGCCACAATTACCTCTTGTTGGTGAGGACATTGCAATAATACCCACCAAGGCATAAATTTAACCTAGACTACAGCGTAATTTTTAGAACTTTAAGTTTGTAATCTTTAAAATCTGCTACAGTTGCATACACCGAGGTACCATCGGTAGATAAATTGAGGATATAATCCTTATTATTTAACCTGTAAGTATCTGTTACCCTAAGAGGGGAAATATTAAATTTAATGATTGTGCCTTCATCTGTAAATGCTAACATTGAATTGTTCTTATAAAAAACCGGAGAATGAACATTGCCGGGCAAAGTAAATATTTTTGTAAGGGGATCGCCTGATTTTAACCTGTAGACATAATTATAAGCATAGTCGGCCATATAATAATAGTTATTGGCAGGATCAAAACTCATAACAGCCTGCTTTAGAGGTTCTGACGCAGCATCTGTTCTATTGCCAAAACCTGCCTTATTTATTTCTTTAGGATTTTCATCCGATCCGAAATCGAAGCCCAGGCCCAACTTTCCAGGGGCTGCAAGGCAAACAGAAAAAATGCCATTTCCCAAAGTGCCTGAAGAATCTTCAAAAGTTTTATTTAGTGAGTTATAGCGGTAAACGGTTGTGTCAGACCCCACATACCAGGTAGTACCATCTACCCCGAATACCCTACCAAAAAGTTCGCGTCTTTTAATCTCAATATTAGTGCTTTCCAGGGGCTTTATCCATTTATCGGGAACCATATCGGACTTTACAAGCAAAATGGTTTCTATCTGGTTACCACCTGTTATTTGTACCAGCTTAAGTGTATCGCCATTTATGGAGTAATTGAAATTGGTACCGTTGTAATTCAGCTGCTTTTCATTCGCAATAAATATGGATGTATACACTAACCTTATGCCAAATTCGGTTTCATTTAAATTGTAGGCGTACCTGGAGTCCTTTTCAAAGTAAATATAATATTCCAGGGTATCCACAAATCTCCATGAGCCGTATAAGGTAGCATCGGGTGGTGATTGAATAATAGTAGTTTCTGTCTTTTTGGTGCAGCTTACAATTGATATTACTGCAAGGCAAATGAGTAATCCTGTGTTTTTCATATTACAAAAATAATTAAATCAGGGGAATTATCTTCTATAATTTTGTGCCTGGCTAAGTTTATGGGATTCTAATTTAAATGCTCCATTTTCAATACTACAATATATAAAAAATAAGTGAAAAAGCTTGATATAATGGAAAAAGCTCTTTTCAGAGGGCATGGTCCTATCGAAGGGACCTAAATCATTATATTTGTAACATTAAAGTGCTAAATCAAATCCCAAAAGTTCGACATTCCGCGCATTGCATCCACCCCGTGTCAGAAAAAGCCCGAACTTGATTTTGGGCTTTTGTGTTATATACCTCCGGGCTTTTACGACCTGAGTTTGACCTGTGTCGTGATTTTAGTGGGTCTTGGCATACTGCTTGCTTTTATCTGTTGCAAAATGTTATTTGAGAGCAGGTTTACATCTTTAGGTTTTAATCATATTATCTCTTTGATAATTATACTTTGTATTTTGGCCAATAGTGTTATTTTAAGCATTTTATTCCCTAAAAAATCAAATATAGCTTGAGCAAAAGATGACTTTTGATCTTTAGGGCAACGTTTTTTCAAAAAGATGTGTCATTATCATATGACTAAAAAACTACTTCTTATCCTCATCATTTTCAAAGCCTTTGAAATGCATGCCGAATGCAGAAAAGACACTGTGAATTATTACAGTTTTGGAGCTGACTCCACACAAAAGTATATCATGAGCCGGCAAATTAATAATTTCAACGCCGGCAATCAGATTCAATCTGAAATCATTCAATTATGGGATAATGCATTATGGAATAATTATTCCATGGTTGAGTATACCTATTCAGGCAGCAAGAATACTGTAATCATCGAAAAAGAATGGAAAAATAACGGGCAAATATGGGCTAATACGGACAAAACACTTTACACTTATGATAACGATGGCAACAAGACCGAGATGGTCTACCAGAACTGGGATGTGAACAGCAATGACTGGTTGAATAAGATAAAAGTACTTTACACCTATGACATGAATAGAAATAATTTGACTACAACTTGGCTCCAATGGAACTATAATGTTTGGGAGAACAGGGACAAGACCGCTGGACTTTTTACTTCAAATCTATTAACAGAATTACAACATTATGAGTGGACTAAGGATAGTGCGAAATGGCTCAATAAAAACAAAAACGAATACACCTATAATAACAACAAACAATTGGCTGAGGATCTATACAGTGGCAAAAATATCAGCAATATGTGGGTTTACAGGACAAAAACAGTCTATTCCTATAACACAATCAATCTTTTAGCTGAAGAAACAACACAAAACTGGAATGGCACAAATTGGATAAATGCCACCCAATACAGTATTTCATATAATATCTCCGCGCAAAAAACCAGCACTTTTTATAAATTCTGGAATAGCACAAACAACATTTGGGACAATGATTCTAAAACCACTTATGATTATTTTGGTGGAGATTTAATCGCTTCTGATGAATATTTTACATGGGACAATGTAGCAAAAAAATACTCTACACATAGAAGATCCGAGTATCTATGCGCTAATCTTACAGCCATACATTCTTTTCAAAATAAACAGCATGTTTCTATTGCTCCGAATCCTTGCATCAACTCCAATGTAATTTCTGTAACCGTTGAAAACACAAGTCCATATACCTTATCGGACATGACCGGAAAACTCATTGCCGAAGGCATTTTTAACAGCGGTGAAAACAGCTTGGTTTTAAATGAAAGACTTAGTGATGGCGTTTATTTCCTGAATATCAACCAAGCAAATTACAAACTTATTTACCACCCTTTATAAGTCTGGCAATCACTTGAATGAGCCGAAGACGCGATAATGAATTTCGGGTATAAGACTTTATTGGTTTCTGCTACAACTAAGCTAAATTAAATAATTTTGCCTCTTGGCGAAGAATTAAATTTAATCATTTTATATTTGCCATAAGATTCTATTAAAGAATGATTTAAATGTACAACTTTCTAGACAAGGTAAAAGAAAGTCCTGCTTTTTTCAGGCAAATTGCAGTTAATGAACAATTAATAACCGAATATAACTGTCCAATAAATACACACAAGGCCGGGATTTGGGCTGATCAGAATTATTTTGTTTACGTTACAGAAGGAAAAAAGATCTGGCATATTCCCGGTAAGTCGTTTGAACTGACAGAAGGGAAATGTATTTTTGTAAAAAAGGGAGCCCATCTGGTGGAACAGTTTTTCGATACCAGGTTTTGTGTGGTTATTTTTTTTGTGTCCGACCGTTTTATCACAGACACCATTCGTATACATGATAGTGAAGAATTATCTATTCCCAACAATCAGGACTATTCAACAATTACTCCTATCGACACGGATGATTCCCTGCACGCTTTTTTCAACTCCATTGTTCCTTATTTCCTGCAAAACAGGGATACCAATAAAGCATTATTAGAATTAAAATTCAAAGAACTTATTCTGAATGTTATTGGCAACTCAAAAAACCATTTAACAAAATCATATTTTTATTCCTTATTATCAGATGCTTCATCTGAAAGTATGAGAAAAATTATGGAAGAGAATTTTCTTTACAATTTAAAGCTTGAAGAATTTGCAAAATTATGCTGCCGAAGTCTCTCAGCATTCAAGCGGGATTTTGTGCTCCATTTTAACACTACACCAGGACGCTGGATACTGGACAGAAGGCTGAAACATGCCCAAATTTTAAGAAACACAACAGAAAAATCCATCAGTGAAATTGCATTTGAATCGGGTTTTGAAAACATATCACATTTCAGCAAGGCATTTAAAGATTGTTTTGGAATTTCCCCTTCAAAATATCGCACATAGAATGAATGAACTTTAAAACAAACAATTTGAACTTTTAAGAGATATCCGTTTTTAAAAAACAAGATACTTTTGCAGAAAATTAAATGATGAATAACATTCAAACACCCATCGCCTTTTCAGGCGATATCCCCAAATTTTACGACGCTTATCTCGGCCCGATGTTTTTTGAGCCTTACGCTCAGGACATGGCGCATCGCATCGGCAAAATCTCGCCTTCAAACATCCTTGAACTTGCCTGCGGGACCGGCCGCTTAAGTAAATTATTGCCCAAGGTGACCAGCGGACAAGTTGAAATCATTGCATCAGATATTAATCCTGCAATGACTCTTTATGCAAAAAATCAGGTGCAAGACGAACACATCAAGTGGATGGAAATAGATGCGTTATCACTTCCTTTTGATGATGAATCATTTGACTGCGTAATTGTTCAATTCGGCGTTATGTTTTACAGCGACCGTATCAAGGCTTTTAAAGAAGCTCAAAGGGTGCTAAAACCTGGAGGAACTTTTATTTTCAATTGTTGGGATGAAATCAAAAACAACCCTATGCCATCTATTGCAAATGAGGCTTTACGTCATTTCTTCCCCATAGACACTCCTGCATTTTACAGTGTGCCTTTCTCCTATTATGATGAAAAAACCATTCGGATGAATTTAGAAGAAACAGGTTTCCATCATATTCAAATCGAATTAGTCAAACTTACAGGTCAAAGTGCATCTGCTGCAGATGCGTCTAAGGGCCTAATTCATGGCACACCCACAGTGACAGCGATTGAATCACTTGATGCAGAAAAACTACCTCTTATTGTGGACTGGATTGAGCATAAAGTTACCGACCAGTTTGGCACGAGCACCTTTCAGGTACCGCTTCAAGCACTGGTGGTAAGTGGAACAAAACCATAGACCTAAAACTAAAGCATATTAGAACTTTAAATGATCGAACATTACGAGCATCAACTGTGCTTTTTAAGTACTTTCTCATTCTATTCAAATATTCAGATGTTAAAATTTATTGCCATTAAACCATGAAAGAAAAAACACATATCCTGTCGAAAGTGAGAATAAAACGATTGCAGGTGCAGGGATATTGCAAATATTCAGATACTGAACTTAATACCTTTAAATATGGTATCAGGTTCGCTTATGCTGTTTGTGCCGTGATTGTATTTTCTGGACTTTTAACTCATAATGTCAACTTATTCATTATCGCAGCCGGCACGGCATTTTTAGGCGTATTCCCCCCCTATCATCCTTTTGATTATCTATACAATTATATTATTCGACACGGTATTCATCAGCCCAAAATACCACCAAGGAATATCCAGGGGCGTTTTGCCTGCGGTATAGCGACCACTTGGCTCTCCTTAAGCATTTATTTTTAATATCAAGATTATACAGCGACTGCTTATATATTTATTATTACCCTCTTATGTTCGGCAACGTTAGTAAGTACCACAGACATTTGCATACCTTCTATGTTTTACAATATCGCTTTTTTATCTAAAAGAAAACTCAGGTCAAGGATGAATGAAAAATAATGTTGCAAGCTTTTGACGTTTTGACCATTTCTCTGAAAACTTTTACTAGTGTTAAGCTAAGCATTATTTGATGATTAGTTGTGGACGACTTGTTCATCTGAAGGGAGTTGCTGGCGTCATTGAAAATACGACACACCCCCTAAAATTAAACACATTGTTTTCAGCATATTAAACTCATTAAGAGTTCTGTTTATCGTTTATGTTCCAAAATCTTTATAGAAACCCCTATTATTGCTTCTAACAATCATCAACCCCTAAAAATTTATCAATCATGTTTGAAAATCTGCTCAATCTCGTAAAAGAAAATGCTGGAGACGCCATTATCAATAACGCGGACATTCCCAATGAACATAATGAAGCGGCTGTACATACTACTGCGACAAGTATAATGGATCACCTTAAAAATATAAGTTCGGGTGGAGGAATAGACAATATTATGAGTATGTTTACTGGCGGCAATACAGAAAACAACGAAACTGTAAAAGGCATTGGTAACAATGTGGCAAATCAACTGATGAGCCAGTTTGGCTTAAATGCTGATCAGGCCGGCAGTGCCATCAAACAGCTGATACCAAAGGTCATGAGTCAACTGGTCCATAAGACCAACGACCCCAATGACAAGAGTTTCGACTTACAAAGTATCATTGGTTCCCTTACGGGAGGAAGCACCGGAGGCATTGGTGGTATAATGGACAGCATGAAAAAACTATTCTAAAGTAAAACACCAGTTCCCGTGTATAAGCTCATGGGAATTAAATTTGAGCCAATACTTTTCATCGCAGCAATAAAAATAATTGTTAATCCGGGATTAATTTTGACTTATTTTGCAAGTGAATTATGAATACACTTGACCAAATTGATATTGACATTTTAAATATCCTGCAAAAAGACAGTACCATGTCGGTTAAAGATATTGCTAAAAAAGTGGGATTGTCACCTACTCCCACTTATGAGCGAATCAAACACATGGAAGAGTCGGGCCTTATTCTCAAATATGTCACTTTGCTCGATCGGGAAAAGGCCGGATTTCAGTTAATCGTCTATTGTCATATTATTCTTAAAGAACAATCCAAAAAATACCTGCTTGATTTTGAAAAATCAGTGGCAAAATTTCCGGAAATTATGGAAGTGATTAGCCTCTCAGGTAATTATGATTATATGCTCAAAATTGTAGCCAAAGACATTTCTTCATATAATGATTTTGTAGTGAACTCCTTGTCAAACATTAAAAACATTGGTCAATACCATAGTAATATTGTGATGAGCATGCCTAAACATGAAACTGCATTTCCACTATCTTTCGAAAAGTAATTATCTCCTACTTGAATTGCTGTATTTGGGTCTCAAATCTCTTCGAAATCCTGTCATTGCATAAATTTCCCATACTACCTTCATGCGTGTGATGCAGAGAATCAGAAGGAGTATAAGTTCTATCTATAAGTTTCTTTGCAATTATTTGATAAGCCTCTCGGAAAGGTATGCCTGACAATACCAGCTGGTTAACAGACTCTACAGTAAACAGATTATGATACTTTTCATCTTTCAGAATATCCTTTTTTACCTCTATATGTTTTAACATCATCGACATCATATCGATACATTGTCTGAGATTAATAATAGCCGGAAAAAGACATTCCTTAGTCAACTGCATATCCCTGTGATAGCCAGAGGGAAGATTACTCATAAGCAATGTCAATTCATTGGGCAATGCCTGTATACGGTTGCAATGTGCCCTGATCAGTTCAAACACATCCGGATTTTTTTTATGTGGCATAATGCTGCTACCCGTTGTTAATTCATCCGGAAAATGAATAAATCCAAAATTTTGGTTCACATACAAACAAACATCCATTGAAAACCTGGACAAAGTTGCAGCCACAGAAGCCATTGCCATCGCCATCGTTTTTTCAGTTTTACCTCTTGTCATTTGCGCATACACCACATTATAATTCATGCTTTCAAAACCCAGCAGCGAAGTTGTCTGGCTGCGATCGAGTGGAAATGAGGAACCATAACCCGCCGCTGAACCCAAAGGGTTTTTATTTGCAACATGATAGGCTGCAATCAGTAACTCCAAATCATCACTAAGACTTTCTGCATAAGCGCCAAACCACAATCCAAAAGAAGACGGCATGGCCAGTTGCATATGACTATAACCGGGCATCAGATCTTTTTGATGTTG
>Ga0123337_10004307_pt1 | contig 14585 bp, 16 predicted proteins | sample frozenSSSSmetaG_FD_89792 | JGI IMG/M metagenome (GOLD analysis project Ga0123337, IMG submission 89792) | Glacier valley bacterial and archeal communities from Borup Fiord, Nunavut, Canada, to study Microbial Dark Matter (Phase II) -... | ecosystem: Environmental > Aquatic > Freshwater > Ice >... | reverse complement strand
TCCGGGGCCATGCGGGTGTGCATCGTCGAGCCGCTCGAGTACCGCCGCACCAAGGCGCTCGAGTTGGGGGTGGACCACGCTTTTGAAGGTGTGGCCGAGTACCGCGAATTTACCGGAGGGCGCGGCGCGGATGTGGTGGTCGAGGCCACCACCTCACCGCACGGCCCGCGCCACGCCACTGAAGCGGCCCGCATCGGCGGCAAGGTGATTCTGGTGGGCATTCCCGACGGCGACGAGTTTTCGCTGACCGCTTCGCTGATTCGCCGCAAGGGGCTAACCCTCAAGCTCTCGAGGCGCATGGGGCACATCTACCCCAGGGCCATCGAGTACGTGCGGAGCGGGCGCGTGGACGTGGACGCGATTGTGACCCACAGCATGGCGCTCGAGGACGTGCGCGAAGCCTTCGAGATGCTGGCCGATTACCGTGACGGCGCAATCAAGGTGGTGGTGGTCCCCTGAACGGACTTCTCCAGAAAAATCGGGATATGGGACCTATCCATTCATGCTGCGGTTCCGAATCTATATTTCAGAGACCTTTGGCTGGCGCTCAACCCCTAAAATACGGCTATGAAGCACACCATCCCCGTAGAGTCGTTGGGTGTCGAGGGAGAAATTATGGCCCACGCGGTGGAAGCCTGCGTTCACTGCGGCTTTTGCCTGCCCGCCTGCCCCACCTACGTCGAGTTAGGCGAAGAAATGGACTCCCCACGGGGCCGCATTTTTCTGATGAAAGCGGTGCTCGAGGGTGAACTCCCCCTGTTCGAGGCCACACCTTTCATTGACCGCTGCCTGGGCTGTCAGGGCTGCGTCACCGCCTGCCCTAGCGGCGTGCCTTACGGTGAACTGCTGACTACCTTTCGCGGCTGGAGCGAACCCCAACGCAACAGGTCCGCACCCGAGCGCCTGTACCGCAGCGCCATTTTGAACGTGCTCGAGCGGCCCAAACTATTTCACCTGGGGTCCATTCTCGGGCAACTGGCCAAACCCTTCGCCAAGATTTTGCCCTCCGCATTGAGCGCGCCGCTGGGTCTGCTGCCCAGCAAGGTCAAAGCGATGCAGCCGCTGCCCCACATCATCCCGGCTGAGGGAGTGCGGCGTGCTCGAGTGGCGTTTCTGGCCGGATGCGCTCAACAGTCGCTCGAGCCGAACTTCAACTCGGCCACCTTGCGGGTACTGGCCAAAAACGGCGTCGAGGTGGTGATTCCACAGGGTCAGGGCTGCTGCGGTGCGGCGGCGCTGCACACCGGAGCGCGCGAGGAGGGTCTCAAGTTAGCCCGCAATAATTTGAGGGCCTTCCCTCGAGATGTGGACGCGATTATCTCCAATGCGGCGGGGTGCAGTTCGGGCCTCAAAGAATACCCCCTGATTTTTGAGGGGATGGAGGAGCAAGACGTTGCCCGCTGGTTCGCCTCCAAGGTGCGCGACGTGAGCGTGTTCCTGTCCGAGTTGGGACCGCTGCCGATTCCACAGCCTCGAGCGGGCCTGACCGTGGCCTACCACGACGCCTGCCACCTGGCGCACGCGCAGGGCATCAAACGAGAGCCTCGAGCGCTGCTCAAATCCATTCCTGGCCTCGAGCTGCGTGAGATTGCCGAGGGCGATTTATGCTGCGGCAGCGCTGGAACCTACAATCTCGAGCAGCCTGAACTGGCGGGGCGGCTGGGTCAGCGCAAGGCTAAAAACGTGATTGAAACAGGCGCGGATTACGTGGTAAGCGGCAATATCGGCTGTCATACCCAGCTCTCGAGCCACCTGAACAAACAGGGCAGCCCGATGAAGGTGATGCACACCTTTGAATTGCTGGATTTGGCTTACGCGGGGAAGTTGTGAAGCGCTTTGCGCTTTGCAAACGCCGAACGTCGAACGCCAGGGACGTACCAGACGTTCGACGTTCGGCGTTTGCTATCGGGTATTCGAAACATTTGAAAGATAATGCTCCGTCCCACTGGAGAACCCCATGAACACGCTCGCTCGAGATTTGACCGCCAAAATTGGTGAAAAAAAGGTGTTCTCCAAAATTGGAGAACGTGTGATGTACCGCTACGACGCTATTGTCGTGGGCCAAACCCCGCTGGCGGTGGTGATGCCCGAAACCACGCAGGATGTGGTGAACGCCGTCAAAATGGCTCGAGCGGCAGGTGTGCCCATCGTGGCCAGGGGTGCGGCCAGTGGCCTCTCCGGCGGCGCGGCCCCCTCGAGCGAAAGCGTGGTGGTGTCGTTTACCCGCATGACCCGGCTCGAGATTCGGCCTGAGCGGCGCGAAGCGTGGGCGCAGAGCGGCGTGGTGACGGGCAGCATCAGCCAGAATTCGCGTCCCCACGGCTTAATTTACCCGCCCGACCCGGCCTCGTGGCGCACCAGCACCATCGGCGGCAACTTGGCCGAGAACGCGGGTGGCCCGATGTGCTTCAAGTACGGCGTGACCGGGGATTACGTCAAAACCCTCGAGTTCGTGGACGGCTGGGGCAACGTTCACCAGCTCTCGAGGGATTCTTTTGATTTGGCGGGCCTGCTCATCGGTTCAGAGGGCACTTTGGGCCTGGTCACGTCCATGACCCTGCGCCTGATTGCGCCGCCCAAGTTCTCGCGCACGCTGCGGGCCAGCTTTGCCACGGTGGGCGACGCGGCGGAGGCGGTCTCACAGGCCATCTCGAGCGGTGCAGTTCCAGCCAAGCTCGAGTTCATGGACGGCTCGTGTATTCAGGCCGTCGAGGATTACTTGCACCTGGGCCTTCCGGTTCACGCCGGGGCCATGCTGCTGGTGGATACCGACGGGAACGACGAGGGAACGGTGGAAGAGGAACTCGAGCTGGTCGAGAAAGCCTGTGTGGCACAGGGAGGAACGGTGCAGCGCGCCTCGAGCGCTGCCGAGTCGGACACGCTGTGGCAGGCTCGCCGCTCGGTGTCTCCGGCGCTGGGCCGCATCCGTCCGCAGCGCATGAACGAGGACATCGTGGTACCGCGCTCGAGCTTGCCCCAGGTGGTGCGCGAGGTCGAGGCGCTGGGACTCGAGGCGGGCCTCAAACTGGTGCAGTTCGGACACATCGGCGACGGCAACCTGCACCCCAACATCTTGTTCGACCCCAGAGTCGAGAGTGAGGAGCGGGTTCATGCGCTGGCTTTCGACATCGCCAGGGTCGCCCTAAAGCATGGCGGCGTGCTGAGCGGTGAGCACGGCATCGGCAGCATGAAGCGCCCGTTTATGCGCGAGGCGGTGGACGCCCAGACTATGAAAGTTTTGTGGCGGGTCAAAAATGCGCTGGACCCGCAAGGTCTGCTCAATCCTGGGAAAGTACTGCCAGACGAACTCGAGCCAGACGGACACAAGCTGGGAGCAACACATGCCGGTCATTGAGGTCTCGAGCGCCAATCAATACGCGGTGGTGAGCGGGGACACGCCGCTGCTCGAGGTCTACGCAGCCTTGCCAGCGGGGCTTTACCCGCCCTTTCCGCCTGTGGAGCTGCCAGGAGGTCTCGACGGCCTGATACAGCGTGGCGGCTTCGGACAGAACTTCTTCTTCTCGAGCGAGATTCTGGGCGCTAGCTTCGAGACCTCGAGCGGGGAGGTCGTGCAGGCGGGCGGCAAGACGGTCAAAAACGTGCAGGGCTTCGATTTGGTGCGCCCGCTCATCGGCAGCTTTGGGCGGCTGGGCCGGGTGCGGGAGGCGACCTTGCGCTTGCGTCCGGGTCTGGCCTTCGTGCATGTGGCTAGAGAAGGTACGCTCGAGGACGCACTTTTGCTCGAGCCGCGTTTTGCGTGGCAGGACGGCGCACAGGTTCACGCGGTGCTGTTTGGTCATGCTCGAGCGGTGGCTGCGTTCGAGACGGCGTTTGGTGGTATTCGAGTGAGTGAGTCGCTGGATTACCGCTCGAGGTTTGCGGCGGGTATGGGCGTGGGGGAAGGAAGTTTACGCGACTCGAGGTTCGGCTGGACCGACGGCGATAGCGTGCCGCCGATGCCAGAGCTGTTTACGGCACTCATCGGCGCTATGGCGGGTGGCTCGAGAGGCTAGCTCGAGCTGCTTTCTGATTTCAAGATGACGCTCCGCTCAAGGCAAACTTGACCCTTCCTGCGCTCGAGTCATCCGGCGTGGTACACACTAAAGCTATGAACCTCGTCAAAATTGCTGGCCTTGCGTCCCTGGTCCTCCTCTCGAGCGGGTCCACTTTAGCCGCCAAATCCAAAGTCCCCTCAAACTTCAAACTCAGCCTAGAGCGACAGGCGTGTTACGGCTTTTGTCCGATGTACACGGTCTCGGTGAGCAGTAAGGGATTGGTGACGTACGTGGGCGAGCGCTTCGTCAAGCTCAAGGGAACCTATGAGGCCCAGCTCAGCCCCAGCCAGCTCGAGCGGCTGTGGCAGGCCCTCGAGCGGGCCAATGTATACCAGTACAAGAGCGCCTACACGGCCATGAGCGTGACCGATATGCCCTCGGCCATTCTCAAAGTCAGCGGCTTTAAGCGCAGCAAAACCATCAACCACTATTTTGGAGACAAGTCCGCTCCCGAAAGCCTCATCCGGCTCGAGAACGAGGTGGACGCCCTGGTAGGAACCCGCAAATGGGTAGGAACCGGAATTTACCGGGAGTGACACCCCGTTGCCTTGAAGAAATAGCCATATGAAACTCGAGAAACGACGTCTCGCAGCTATTTTAGCTCATTGCTCGTTGCCAGAGACCCACTGGGTCCCGCTTCAAGGTTGAGCCTCGAGCAAGGCTCCAATCTCACCCTTCCACGGCATCGCCGCCTGAGCGCCCACCGCCCCACAGGCCAGCGCCGCCGCTGCACTGGCAAAGCGCAACGCCCCCTCGAGCGAATCTCCCAGCGCCAACTGCAAGGTGAGCACCCCGGTGAAGGTATCGCCCGCACCGGTGGTGTCCAGTACCTCGACTTTAAAGGCGGGGAGTCTATGCTCGAGCGTGCGCGTCAAGGCCAGACAGCCCTGTGCGCCCAGCGTCACCACCACCAGTTCGGGTCCACGCTCGAGCAGACTTTTTGCGCCCCGCTCGAGGTCCTCTTCCCCACTGAGAACCCCAAGCTCGAGTTCGTTGACCACCAGCACGTTCACGTTCTCAAGCAACTCGGGGGGCAATTCCCGCGCGGGCGCGGCGTTGAGCACCACCTTAACCCCGGCTTGGTGAGCTTTCTCAACTGCCGCCATCACCGTCTCGAGCGGACTCTCGAGCTGGAGGGCCAGATAGGACACCCCGGTCAGGTCGGGAAGGTGCTCGGGCTTGTAGTGACGGTTGGCCCCACTGGCCACGGTGATGGCGTTCTCGCCGCTGTCGGCCACGCTGATGAGCGCCAGTCCGGTGGGATGGGGCAGCTCGAGCAGGTGAGCGGTATCCACGCCGCTCGAGGCGAACGATTGGCGCACCTGTTGGCCGTAAACGTCGGCCCCCACCGCGCCCGCAAATCCCACCGTGCCCGGTGTACGAGCCGCTCGAGCGGCGGCCACGGCGGCGTTGGCTCCCTTGCCGCCCGGACTGAGCAAGTAGTCGGGTCCCAGCACCGTTTCACCGGGCGCAGCAATATGAGGCACGCGCACGCTGAGGTCCATGCTGGCCGAGCCGAGGATGAGTACTTTGGGCATAGCGTTATTTTGGCACACAGGCTTGTAGAGCAGCGGGTATGGAGCGTCTGCTCGAGTCGGACTGTGTGGAGGGTTTCTTGACTGGCCCTACAGATTCTTCTTGAAAAACGCCACCGAGCGCTCGAGGGCCAAGTTTAAGTTACGGCTGAGGTTGTGGTCGTCGCCACGGTAAGAAAAACTCTGGAAGGGCTTACCCGCCACGCTGAGTTCTCGAGCGAGTTCCTGGTGAAACGTGACCGGAACCTCCACATCCGCCGTTCCTTGATGCAGTTGTAGCGGCCCTCCCAGGCTGCTCAGGTAAGAATTGGGGCTGACCGCCCGCCAGAAGCCGGGATTTTGCTCGAGGGTGCCGAACTTGGCCCGCACTTCCTCACCCTTGCGCCGTAGACTTGCTGGAATGCTTTCCGCACCCGGCCTTCGAGTCCAGCCGTTTTGCAAAAGGTCGTAAAGAGCCACTACTCCGGCCCAGATGACCCCAGCTTTGATAGAGGGGTCCACCACCATCGCCCGCAGGGTCAGGTGTCCACCCATGCTGTGCCCCCACATGCCGATTCTCGAGCGGTTCACTCGAGAGTCCCCCTTCAAACTGGTCGCCGCATTGAGCACGTCCACGGTGTAGCCGGGGTCGTAGTAGCCGCCCACCGCCTCGCCCTGAGAGCCGCCATGACCCCGGTAATCGCTCTTGAGGGTCACGAAGCCTGCTCGAGCGAAGGCGTCTTGGTAGGCCACGTAGCGCTCGGTGGTGCGGTACTCGTTAGGCGGCACGTAACCGTGGTTGAACACGATGGCGGGCCAGCCGCCTTTGGGCGGGGTGCCGCTAGGAACGGTCAGCAGGGCGTAAATCTTGAGTCCATCCGATTGATAGCTCACCACCTGCCGCTTGTAGTTGCTGCCAGCGCTAAGATTTCGCTGCACCGTTAGCGCACTGCCGGGATAACTTCTGGCCCGCATGGCCGCGATGCTCAGCGGACTGCTCGAGGGGTCGGGAAATTTTTTAGCATTTTGAGCGCCGCTCGAGGGAATCAAAAGTGCGCTGATGAGGGATAGGGTCAGAATTTTTTGAATCGTCATCTCGAGAAAGTTTAGGAAATGGGTATGAAGCTTTCGTTCATTGGCGACTTCATTAAAAGGATTTCAGACTCGAATCGTACAGGGCAGACCCCCTCGGAAGGTACGTTGCGAAAAATACTGGCGCAGGTAGCTTTTTGAGAGCCTCAAGCGTGTGGCGATTGCGTTGATACCAGTTCTCTGCCGAGCGTGCTGGTCACTTCATCCTCGGATCGTGCGTGGGGTCGGCGTACTTGGGCGGGCACCCGTTGACCGATGCGTTGGGGCGTAGCTCAAAGTGCCAGGGTTCATTTCTGTATATCTGGCACAGCCCGTACTGGGTGCCGTGCTTGGACAGCCACGCCGCAGCATGGGCGGGTCCAATGTCCACCGCGTCCCCGGAAACGTGAGGAGAGGTGTCCACTGTGGCGACCCACCTTGCCGCTTCCGCTTCCGAGCCGTACTTTGAAACCGCCTCACAAAAAAGCTGATTCTGGTACGCTCGAGAGCGCCAGCCACTGTTGACGAAGAACGTGATGCCGTCGTCAGCGGCGTCCGTTGCGGCGTGGCGGAGGGCACGAAGGAGGTTTGGCTCGAGCTTAGCTACGGCGGGGTATCGGTCATCGAAGACCGTCACGCCGTCAGGGACGACACCGTCAGCCTTGCCAGGTGTACCAGGGCGGGGCGTGAGCGGCGGGGCAGCGATGGGTGATGTTACCGACCAGGACAAGGCCGCCAATGACTGGTAATGGCAGATACCGATAAGTGCCGTGCCGACGACGACAAGGGCCGCGAGCGGAGTCGAGCGTGTAGGGCGGGCGGCTGTTCGTGCTGGCTCGTTGTTGGACATGCTGCCATTCAACACGGCGTGGTGTTATCAGCATGTATGTGGTTTTCGATATGCCAAAGATATGTTCCAGCTTGTAACATCAAGGGTGCATGCGCGTGTTGATTGTCGAGGACGAACTCTATCTGGCAGAAGCCATCCGTGAAGGCTTACGCCTGGAAGCGATCGCCGCCGACATTGCCGGTGACGGTGACACCGCTCTGGAACTGCTGAGCATCAACGCCTACGACATCGCCGTTCTCGACCGCGACATTCCCGGACCCTCCGGTGACGAGATTGCCAGAAGCATCGTCGCTTCCGGGAGCGGCATGCCGATTCTGATGCTCACCGCTGCGGACCGACTGGGCGACAAGACCTCCGGGTTCGAGCTGGGTGCCGACGACTACCTCACCAAACCCTTCGCACTCCGAGAACTCGTGCTCAGGCTCAGGGCACTCAACCGCAGGCACGCCCACACCCGCCCAACCGTGCGAGAAATCGCAGGTCTGCGGCTGGACCCGTTCCGCCGCGAGGTCTACCGCGACCGCCGCTACGTCGCGCTGACCAAGAAACAGTTCGCAGTGCTCGAGGTTCTCGTCGCCGCCGAAGGCGGTGTCATCAGCGCCGAAGAGCTGCTGAAACGGGCCTGGGACGAGAACGCCGACCCGTTCACAAACGCTGTACGCATCACGGTCTCAGCCCTACGCAAACGGCTCGGCGAACCCTGGCTGATCGCCACGGTACTCGGCGTCGGCTACCGCATCGTCACAGGGCCAGACACTGAGCCAAACACCGGGCCAGACACCGGGTCAGATATCGGTCATGGGGGAGAGAACGGTGGATAGACAGCCTGGTTTGAGCGTTCGCCTCAAGCTCACCCTCAGCTACGCGGGCTTCGTCATGCTGGCAGGAACCCTACTGCTCGCGGCGGTGTGGGTATTCCTGCTGCGAGGCGTGCCAACCGTTTACCTCATTCCCAGCTTTCCCAACCTCCTGCGCGTTTTCGCCCCTGGCAACTTCGGCCCCGCCATCTTCGGCGCAGCGGCAGCCGCAGTGCTGGTTTTCCTGCTGGTGTTCGGTCTCGTGGGAGGGTGGATTCTGGCTGGCCACATGCTCGCGCCGCTGACTCGCATCACCGACGCCACACGCAGGGCCACGAACGGATCGCTCTCCCACCGAATCCAGCTACCGGGCCACAGAGATGAGTTCCGCGAACTCGCCGACAGCTTCGACACCATGCTCGCGCGGCTTGAATCGCACGTCGCCGAACAGCGGAGATTCGCCGCCAACGCCTCCCACGAACTCCGCACTCCGCTGGCGATTACGCAAACCCTGCTCGAGGTGGCCCGCAACGACCCGAACCGCGACACGAATGAACTCATCGTCCGCCTTCACGCCGTCAACACCCGAGCGATTACCCTCACTCAAGCCCTCCTCCTACTCAGCCGCGCCGACGGGCGGTCCTTCACTCGAGAACACGTTGACCTGTCCCTCATCGCGGAAGAAGCCACCGAAACGCTCCTCCCCCTCGCCGAAAAACGCGGCGTCACCCTCGAGACCTCTGGCGACACGACCCCCACCCTCGGCTCACACGCGCTCCTGCTGCAATTGAGTACGAACCTGATGCACAACGCCATCGTCCACAATCTGCCTGAACAGGGCAGCGTGTGGGTCAGTACCCGCGTTCACCCCCAGGGTGTGATGCTCACCGTCGAGAACACGGGCGAGAAGCTCACACAGGAGTTGGTTGCCACGCTTCTCGAGCCGTTTCAGCGCGGTGCCGAACGCACACGCACCGACCACGCCGGGGTCGGCCTCGGTCTAACCATCGTGGGCAGCATCACCCAGGCACACAACGGAACCCTCACCCTCACCCCTCGAGCGGATGGAGGGCTACGCGTCATCGTGCAGCTTCCCGCCGCGCCACCGCACATGGGCAGATAAGGATTAGGAGAATGGCCGCACGCCCCAGAAGAGGAGTCAAGAATGCGTTGAACTGTGTGTTGGATTATTAAAAAGACTTCAGGCTCGAGCGCAAGTTAAAGAAATAAAAAAAGCTCGAGCCTCTCGACTCGAGCCTTCCCTGAAGTCTGAAAACTCAGACCTCGAGCACCTTGCGACCATCGTAAAACCCACACGACGGGCAGATGTGGTGCGACTGCTTCATGGCGCGGCAGTTGGGGCAGGCACTCAGGTTGGCGGGAACCAGAGCGTGGTGGCTACGGCGCATGTCGCGCTTGGATTTGCTGGTTTTCTTCTTGGGAACGGGATGCTTGGCCATGCTGGATTACCTCGGAATATCTGGGACGATTAAGCGTATGCTCGAGCACAATCTACTCGAGTCGTGGCTCAGGCGGCTTGGGTCTTCTGGGCGGCGCGAACGCTGCTGATGATAGCGGCAAACGTTTCGGGTTCGCGGGCGGCCAGGTCGGCCAGAATCTTGCGGTCCAGCGTGATGTTGGCCAGTTTGAGTCCGGCGATGAAGGTGGAGTAGTTCATGCCGTGCAAACGCGCTCCGGCGTTGATGCGCTGAATCCACAGGCGGCGGAAATCGCGCTTCTTGTTGCGGCGGTCCCGGTACACGTAGGTTGCGGCGTTGAGCAGCGTCTGGAAGGCGTTCTTGTAGTTCTTGGAACGGGTTCCCCAGAAGCCCTTGGCCTGCTTCAGGGTCTTCTTGTGACGGCGACGGCGTACAAATCCGGTCTTGGCGCGAGGCATTTACTTCACCCCCATCAGTTTCATACGCTTCCACTCGCTCTTGGCGAGAATGAAGCCCACACCCATGTTGCCGATGGCGGTTCCACTCTTGCCGGTGTTCTGGTGGCGCTTACCACTTTTGAAGGCCATGACCTTCCCGGTGCCGGTAATCTTGATGCGGCGCACTGCCGCCTTCTTGGTCTTTTGCTTGGGCATGAATTCTCCTGAGACCTTCCCTCGAGCACGCATCACTGTGTGGTGATAGGCCGGGTGAGTCCGAGAACCGGGGTCGGGTCTTTTGTTGAAAAAGAACCAGTTGAGTACCTCGGTCCTGCTCATAAAAGCAGCATTAAAAGTGTACCGCAATTCTCGAGCGAAGTCAAAAGTGCGCTCGAGGTCGGGAACGACTTGACTGACGTCCGTCCTCTGAAGTCCAAACTCACAAACCCAGCTTCTCGAGCCGCGCCCTCGAGAAAACGCCCTTGAGCAGCACGGTATCGCCTCGAGCCAGCACCGGAATATCGAAGCCGTACAGGGCCTCGAGCGTAGCGTCACCGCCGATGTCCACCCGCCTGAACACATGAGCGTGCTCGAGCAGCAGGCCAGCCGCTTTTTCGCACAGGGAGCAGCCCGCTCGAGTGTAGAGAATCAAACCGGGTTCGGATGTGTTCATGCCGATTAGTTTAGAGCACCCTACTCATCGAACCGGGACCACTCGCTCGAGCGGGGATTGTCCAAAGGCCATGACCTGCTTGGGCCACTCGGCCTCGAGACCCACTTGCACGAAGGCGCGTTCCAGCTCGAGTGGGTCAAATGTTTCATCCACCAACAGGAAAACCATCTCGGTTTGAGGATTGAGCGCGAAAGCTTGTAGACCACTGACCTGCTCAAGCGAATCTGACAACCGCTCGAAGTCGAGCTGCATGTGAGGCGATAAGCCCAGGATAGAAACGGTTAGTCGTTGGCGCATAGGGAAAGAGGATGAAAAGTTGAAAATAGCCAGGAGAGAGTTAAAACAAACAACACGGCTCTTACTTAATAAGTTCAGTCTTTACAAATGGGTTGATGAATTGCTGAGCAGAACCTGATTACAAACTGAGGCAGCTTCCTCAAGCAGACCCCTTATACCAAGAAGGTGAGCACCCTCTTTCGCAGGTGCTCACCCTTTCATTCAATTTCTCGAGGAACGCGGGTCGGCCCGGACGCGCTCGAGCCACGCTTACAGCTCAGGTGCGCCGCATCACGTAGCCCACGTTGCGGATGGTGTGAATCAAGCGCGGTTCTTCCTCGGCCTCGAGCTTCTGGCGCAGTTGCTTGACGTAGACCTCGACCACATTCACGTCGCCAAAGAAATCGAGTCCCCACACCCGGTCAAGCAGGGTTTGTTTGGGCAGCACCCGGTCGGGTTGCTCCATGAACTCCTGAAGCAGCTTGAACTCGACACTGGTGAGCTGAATGTTGCGGACACCGCGCCGCACGGTAAACGCCGCTGGGTCGAGGGTGAGGTCGTCGAAGCGAAGAACGCCGCCCACCTCCTTGCCGCGCCGCCGCAGCAGGGCGCGAATGCGGGCCAGTAACACCTCGAAGCTGACCGGTTTGACCACGTAATCGTCGGCCCCGGTTTCCAGGCCCTTGATTTGGTCCTCGGGGGTGTCTTTGGCGGTGAGCATGATGACGGGTAATTGCTCGTCCACCGCCCGTAGGCGGCGCAACACCTCGAGACCGTCGATTCCAGGCATCATCAAGTCCAGAATTACAAAGTCGGGCTGGCGTTCGCGGGCCATCTTCAGACCGACCTCACCACTCTCGGCCAGGTCTACGGCAAAACCTTCATAGGCTAAGCCGCGCTTCAAAAAATTACGGACGCTGGGGTCGTCATCGACTACCAATACACGTTGCATGAACACTCCTCACAAAAATTGGGATTCGCTCGAGCTGAAAGAACGCGATTACACGGTCAAAATACCGCGCTCGAGCTGGAAAATCGGGTCTTTCAAATCGGGGTCGTCAAGACTGCTCGAGTGTAACCGATTTGTCAGATTGGAAACCGCCTTGCTCAAGCTTAGCTTCAGCTTCTGTTTAGGGTTGGTTCAATGTCAAGCCATAGGTTGGTCCAACTATGGGGCAGCACCCAACCTCACAATCCGCTCAGGGGAGCTTCAGCCTCAGTTCAGTCGCTATTTTCATAGTGAGATTCGCTTGAAGCTCTATTAAATTAGGCGCTTGATTATATAAAAGCACCCACCACAGCCAAGCGGATAGCGCAATCAAAGCGGACGGCCCACTCGAGCTACTTCAAAAAACTGAGGACAATACATGGAAACCACCCTGACCGCACAGCCCACTCAAACTCAAGCCTCTGACACGCTTACCCACGAATTTGCGCTGTTTGCGCCCTACCAGAAAAGAGTGGAGCTGGTGGGGTCCTGGCTCGAGAAACCCCTCGAGATGAAACAGGACAAGAACGGGACCTTCAGGCTCGAGCAGGCCCTCCCCGACGGACGCCACACCTACGGCTTTCGCGTGACCGCGCTTTCGGGCGACCCAAAGGGCCAGATTTTCGAGGTGGCCGACCCCTACGCTCGAGTGGTCGAGGAAGCCGAACACGACCGGGCGGTGCTCGAGGTCAAGGGTGGGCAGGACGTGACCACCGCCTTCGAGTGGCAGCACGACGACGTGGCCCTGCCACAGGACGATGAACTGGTAATTTACGAGCTGCATGTAGGTGAATTTGGCTTCGAGGGCGACCCCGCTGCGGGGGGCCAGCAGGGCAACTTCGACAAGCTAGTCGAGAAGCTCGACTACCTGCGCGACCTCGGGGTAAACGCGCTCGAGCTGATGCCGATTATGGCCTTTCCGTTTGACTCGTGGGGCTACAACACCCGCCACTACTGCGCGGTCAAACCCCATTACGGCACGCCGCAGAGCCTCAAGAAATTGATTGACGAAGCCCACTCGAGGGGAATGCGGGTGATTTTAGACATCGTGTTCAACCACTCCGAGGGCGAGATGCCGCTGGCGCGCATTGATTTTGATTACTGGATGCGAAAAGTTCACGACGGCGAGATTGACTTCGGCGGCTACAAGTTCAATTACGACGGCTGGGACGAAAAACGGGGCCTTTCTCCCGCAAGGGAGTTTGCCACACAGGTTGCCGGATACTGGGCCGAGGAGTACCACCTCGATGGCCTGCGACTCGACGCCACCGCGCACATCAACAACTTCGATTTGCTCTACGCCATCCGCGAACGGGTCAAGGCCGCGCCCAAACCCTTTAACCTGATAGCAGAGCACATTCCCGAGGACCCCGCCGTGAGCACCCCAGAAGGCCCCACCGACGGCGGCTGGCACGAAACTTTCATGACCCAGCTCTCGGCGGACCTGACCGGACAGGACATTGCCTTCAAAAACCCCAGCGCTGAAGGGGTACTGCACAAGCTCAACCCCGCCCAGGACGGTTTTTCAACGCCCTCGAGAATGGTCAATTACCTCGAGTCACACGACGAGTTCCCCCTGATGCAGAAGTTGCACGCAGCCGGCATTGAGGGTGAGGACGCCTGGAAACGCGCCAAGTTGGGGGCCACGCTGCTGTTCACGGCGGTGGGCAACCCCATGCTGTGGCAGGGTCAGGAATTTGGCAGCGATAGACTGCGCGACCTCGAGATTCGCCCGGTGCAATGGGACAAACTCGATACCGACGAGGGCCTGCACCTCAAGGAACACTACGCCTGGTTAGCCGGGGTGCGGCGCGATTCTCCGGCACTCAAGGGTCAGGATTTCGAGGCGCTGTTCTTTGACGACGAGGCTCGAGTGCTGGCCTTCAAGCGCGGCTTTGGTGAGGCCGAGATGCTGATTCTGGCCAACCTTTCGGGCGAACCCCAGGACCTCGAGTTCGACGCCCCAGACGGCAAATGGCGGGAACTTCAGTTTAATTTTGAACTCGAGACGGTGGAAGGGAAAATTAAGGATAACTTAGACGCCTCGAGCGCCAAGATTTTTTTGCGGGCCTGACCTTCACTTCAATGTCCTTGTTCAGGCCATTGAATCCGCTGGACTCCTTCCACACGCCCCAGGCCCCACGAAACCCAGCTCCACGAAGGCAATCACATCGGCGTTGTCCCGCAGAGGGGTTCGAGCTGCCCGATGTAGGTTAAAACCTGCTCGAGCGGGGCGTCGGGAACGTTCAGGGAACGGTGGGCACGCTCAGCTTTCTTCCTGGCTCGAGGGTCCCCGTTGCCGACACTAGGGTGGTCCGTTTGACCAGCACCGGGCCTGTTCTAGCCTCGGCGGAACCGCTGGCTTACCTTCAAGAGTTTGAACTGAGTGCGGGAAGAGCGTGCCAGAAGCACACTGTAGGAACGAATGCAGAAAAGCATCGATCACTACGGTGTTTTGCATGGTATGAAAGAATGTGCGATCGGT
>Ga0123337_10004305_pt1 | contig 14586 bp, 15 predicted proteins | sample frozenSSSSmetaG_FD_89792 | JGI IMG/M metagenome (GOLD analysis project Ga0123337, IMG submission 89792) | Glacier valley bacterial and archeal communities from Borup Fiord, Nunavut, Canada, to study Microbial Dark Matter (Phase II) -... | ecosystem: Environmental > Aquatic > Freshwater > Ice >... | reverse complement strand
GGTCAGCGAGTTGTAGAGGTCAGGCGAGCCCCACAGAAAGCTGATGTAGTCCAGGCCGGCGCCTGCGAAGTGCATCGTCGCCGGGCTGTTGTTGTTCGGCACGGGGCCGGCGGACAGGAACAGGTTGCCCGCGACGGTGCCAGCAGGCTGGTCGGCGAATGCCAGGTCGTTGCCGTACACCGTGCCGCCGGTGATCGTGGCGGTGATGGCGCCCGAGAGCGTGCCACCCGCACCGACGGTGCCGACCGGCGTGCCCGACAGGGTGGCGAACGAGCCGGCAGGGCCGACGCGGAGACCGCCAACGACCGTTGCATCGGCGCTGAACGCCGCAGCCAGAGCTGCGACTGCGAGAAGGGACTTGGCGAATTTCATAGATGAGGTCTCAAGGACAGGTGGAAGAAAAGTGGACACGCTCACTCTAGGCGAGGAGAGGCCGATGCCTCATCCCGCGGCCCCGGGGGTGATCTGTAGGCGAACGCCTCGTGCATCGCGACATAGCGAGACCAGACCGCATCACGCGCGCTCGCCTCGCCTCGCTGATCCGAGGAACATGGAACCTCGTCACGCAGTGCGAGGGACGAAGGCATCGAGCACGCTGCGCGTGAGGTGCTCGACCTCCGCGGCAAGCAACTCGAGCACGGGCAGCGCTCCCGCATTCGCCTCCCGGATGGCCTCGTGCGCGGCGTTGTCGAACACGGTGCGAACGTGGAGAAGAAGCGCATGCGCATCGGAGGCGATCTGCCAATCGGGCATGCCGCCCTTCGCTTTTGATGGGCCGCCACGGCGCCGGCGGGTGGGATTGCGCAGAAGACAGGAGGGCGGCGTGAGACTCGCTGAATTCCTACGAATCAGTGGAGATTCGGCGCGACTGAAGCAGCTCAGATACCAGCCTGTCGAACGCGCTCTCCGTGTGACCTGGCGAAGCCGACCAATCGGTGGCGGACGGCTCGGTGGCACTGTCGATCGTCGGCCGGGACCGGACAGCGTTCGCTGCGGCCCGGACGGCAATCAGACGATTCGATTCTGCGATCAAGCCTTGTCGGGTCTCGGCGGTCATGTAGAAGCGGTGCATCGGAGGAGGAGGAGGAGTGACGGTGCTGCGACCCTAACGAGATGGCAGGTCGCGGTGCGTCCGCCTCGTTCGCCGCAGGCTGTCGGACAAGAGCGCGCGCCGACGCAGGGGTGGAGACTCGCCCGATCAGTCCAGCGCGGAGAAATTGGTCGGCAGCGCCAGCCTGTCGGCGCCGTCGTTGGCGTCGATCCAGGCCCTGGCCACGGCCATGACCCGCTCCTGTGCCTCCTCGCTGGTGCGGAAGATCTCCAGGTCGATGAAGCGCTGCGAGCGCGTGCGCGTGCCGTCGAGCGCCATGATCGCGACGCGGGCCCGGTAGTGACCGCCATCCGTCGTCGTGGAGACATCGGTGAACGTGTAGCCCTTGTAGATTTCTCTGCCGCTCACCGGATCCCCTCTGCCAACCGAATGGATTTTCGAGCGGGCGCCGGTTCTCGGCCATGCCGCGCAGTCGGGTCGTCGGACGTTTCGTTACGAATGCACGTCCTCGACGAACGGTGTCGCGGTGCGACGCCCCTCCCTTCAGAACGGCGCACTTCAGCCGATGAATGGGCAACGTGCCCGACGACTCCTCATGACGCACGCGGCCACTCCCCCGCTCCCGGCGCCGGTCGGACTTGCCGGGCCCCACCTGCTGCCCGCCGGAACGCGTCTCGACGAGTTCGAGATCCTGCGCCCGCTCGGCATCGGCGGCTTCGGCATCGTCTACCTCGCGATCGACCGTTCGCTGTTGCGCCAGGTCGCGCTCAAGGAGTTCATGCCCGCCGACCTGGCCGCACGCGGCCCGGCCGGAACGGTTGGTCCGCGCTCCGAGCATTGCACCGCGCAGTTCGCGCGCGGGCTCGAGTCGTTCTTCAACGAAGCGCGCTTGCTGGCGCCGTTCAACCATCCTGCGCTGGTGCGCGTGCACCGCTTCTGGAAGGCGAACGGCACGGCATACATGGCGATGCAGTATTGCCCGGGACAGACCCTCAAGGAGGCGCGCAGCGCGATGCACGCGCCTCCCGACGAGGCGTGGCTGCGCGCCTTCGTCGAGCCCTTGCTCGGCGCGCTCGAGCGGTTGCACCGCGCTGGCGTGGTCCACCGCGACATCTCGCCGGACAACATCCTGTTGCTGCCCAACGGGCGCCCGATCCTGCTCGACTTCGGCTCGGCGCGCCGAGCCGTCGGCTCCGAATCGAGCTCGCTGACGGCGGTGCTCAAGCCCAACTTCGCACCGATCGAGCAGTACGGGGACGACGCCGCCATGGCGCAGGGCCCCTGGACCGATCTCTACGCGCTCGGTGCGACGGTCCAGTTCATGCTCACGGGCCGTGCCCCCACGCCGGCCGTGATCCGCGTGGTGAAGGACACGCGCACACCACTCGCGGCTGCCGGTGCCTCGGCTTTCCCCGGAGTCGGCGCGGCGTTCCTCGCCGCCGTCGACTGGACAGCGGCGGTGGCGCCGGACGGCCGCCCGCAAAGTGTCGCGGCCTTGCGCAAGGCCCTCGCCCGCGACACGCCGGCGACCGCTCCGCTGCACACTGCAAAGCCGAGGCTCCTGGCAACAACGCTCGCGCTCGCGGCCGTCGGCGCAGTGATCGCCGGCGCGTGGACGTTCGGCCCGATGCCGGCGCTCGTCACCGCAGCGGCCGCGACCCGTGCCCCGCCCGTCGCCTCGCCCTCGGTGGCTCGCTTCGCGTCCGCATCTGCCACCGTCGCGGCGCCGGCGCAGGCGCCCGAAACGATCGCTGCCGTTGCGACACCCGATCCCGCGCTCCCGCCCATGCATCGATCCGAGCCGCCGAAGCGCGCGTTACCGGCCGTGAAGTGGCTGCCGCCTGCGGCGCCGACGTCGCTCGCCGCGATGGAAAGGGGCACGGTCACGCAACACGCTCCTTCCGAAGCCTGCGCCGGCCGAAACTTCATCGCCCGTGCGATGTGCGTGAGCGAGCAGTGCGAGGCGCCCGGCGCGCGCATGAACCCCGAGTGCGTCGAGTCGCGCCGGATCGAGGAGCAGCGGCAGCGCCGCATGGAGCGCTGAGCCCGCGGTGGCCGCTCGGAGCTCGTCCTTCGGGACGATCGGGCTCAGCAGCCACAGCTTGAAGCGAAGCCACCGGTTCGTCTCCGGCGGCGCATCGAAGACCGCTTCCATGCCGTCGGGATCGAGCCCAACGCATTCGACGCGGCCGTCGCCGCTCAGGCGGAGCCGGTACTCGCTGTCCGGGTCGCGCATGCCGACGAGCTGGCTCGCCATCTCGGTGCTCTCGATGATGAAGCCCATATCGGCGCCGATCGCCTTGCACCGCCGAGATCTGCACCGTGAGGTTGTTCTCCTCCACGATCAGCCCGGGTCAGACGAGGAACATCAACTCGTCCTTCGTGACGACCCGGCCGTGTCGCTCGATCAGGACCCGCAGGAGATCGAAGGCGCGCGACCCGAGCGGCTGCGCGGCGCCAGCCCGGGGCGGCGCGTGCATCGCTCTTCATCGGACGATCGTCGCGGCGCGCCTCGACCGCGCTGCGATCGGGGGCGCGTGCTACCTGCTCTTCCTGGCGCCGGCCTTCTTGACGGGCGCGCCCACCTTCCTGGCGGCCTTCTTCACCACCTTCTTGGTCGTGGCGACGACGTTGTTGACCTTCGCGGTGGTCGCCGCCTTCTTGCCGGCCTCGACGCGCTCGGGCGACTTCCGCGCAGGCGCGCCCGAGAACATGCCGGTGACAGCGGCCTTCATCCTGCCCAGGATGCCGGTCGTCTTCTTCGTCGTTGCCATGAGCGTCGGTCCTCGTTGATGTCGACGGAGTTTGACATGCGGGCTCGGCGTGCAGCGCGGCGTCGACGGTGTCAGACTGACGACGCTCACTGCGCAAACGAAGGAGACACATGATCGAGGGTGCATGCCGCTTCGGTGCTGTCCGCTGGCGCTTCGACAGCACGCCCGACGGCGCCACGGCGTGCAACTGCACTGCCTGCCGCCGCCACGGCGTGCTGTGGGCCGACGACCACGACGGCGAAGGCATCCACGTCTCGGCCGACATCCTACTTGCCGGCCGATACGCTCGCGTTCCACTTCCGCCCGACCTGCGACTGCCTCGCCTACTGGCGCTCGCTGCACCCGGGCACCGACGGCCGGCGTCGCGTCGCGGTGAACCTGCGGCTCGCCGGACCCGACGCCGTCGGGCGGATCCCGATCGATCACTTCGACGGCCTCGAAAAATTCAAAGGCCTGCCGCGCGACGGAAAGTGCGTGGCCGACGACTGGTTCTGACACCACGACGAGGAGATCGCACATGATCCGGATCCTGCACGACGCGGCCGACACCGCACTGCCGACCGCCCGCGCCGACGGCGACGCACTCTGGCTCGATCGCGACGACATCGAGCGCGCGACAGGCTGGGCGTGGAAGCCCGAAGGCCTCTGCCGCGACGACACCTGCATGCCATTGCCGCACCAGGCCCAGCGTGCGATGACCGATGGCGATCGACTCGACATCGCGTCGCTGTGGCGCCACGCCGGCTGGCCCGTCGCGCACGACGACGCGGCGCAGATCTGGGTGCTCGGCGAAGGTGCCGCGCAACGCGCCGACGCGCTCGCGACCGGTGACGCGCCCGACTTCGCGCTGCCCGATCTCGACGGCAGGATGCACCGGCTCTCCGACTTCCGCGGCCGGCGCGTCTTCCTCGTCGCCTGGGCCTCGTGGTGAGGCTGCCGGCTGGACTTGCCCGTGTGGCAGTCGCTGGTGGAATCGACGCGAGGCTCTCCCTTCACCGTCGTCGCGATCGCGCTCGACCAGCCCGAGGCCGCGCGGCCCTGGATCGAGACCGCCGCGCCGACGTATCCCTGCCTCATCGACCGCGACCACCGCGTCGCCGAGCTCTATCGCCTCGTCAACGTGCCGCAGGCCGTGTGGATCGACGAGGCCGGCCGCATGGTGCGCCCGCCGGAGACGGCCGGCTCGACCGACGGCTTTCGCAGGATGGATCGCACCACCTTCACCATGCCGGAGGAGGCAGTGGCCGAACGCCAGCGCGTCAAGCAGACCTACTTCGAGGCGGTGAAGGACTGGGCCGAGCGCGGCGCCGCCAGCCCGCACGCGCTCGACGCGGCTGGCGTCGCCGAACGCATGCGCGTGCCCGACGCCCCGGTCGCCGAAGCGCACGCGCACTTTCGGCTCGCACAGGCGCTCGAGCGCGACGGCAAGGCCGACGAGGCCCGCACGCAGTTCGACAAAGCGACGCGCCTGCATCCCGACTCGTGGGCGATGTGGCGCCAGAGCGCGGGCAAGGACACGCGCGGTCTCGCGAGCGGCCCCGAGTTCTGGGCTCGGGTCGACGCGCTCGGCGATCGTCCGTACTACCCGCCGGTCGAGATCGCGCAGAAGCCTCTGCCTGAGGGATGATCTTCGCGGGCCGCCTTGCTATCCTGCACCGGCGATGCCGCCCCACTCCACACCATCCCCGGCGGCCACGGTCGAGCGGTCCGGCGCCCACGTCGCGACACCGGCGCACGCGCCGCAGATCCGTAAGCCGCTCTCGCGTGACGACCTCGAGGCGATCCTCGCCGTCACCCGCGCGCTCGCCGCGCCCTTCGATCTGCCGACGATGCTCGCCGAGGTCACGACCGCGGCGATGCGCGTCCTGCACGCCGAGCGCTGCTCGGTCTGGCTGCACGATGCGGCGACCGACGAGCTGGTGGCCGAGATCTCGAGCGACATCGGGCGCATTCGCATCCCGTTCGGACGCGGCCTCGTCGGCGCGTGCGCGACCAGCCGCGCGCTGATCAACGTGCCCGACTGCTACGAAGATCCGCGCTTCGACACCGCGACCGACCGCAGCTCGGGCTTTCGCACCCGCTGCAGCCTGACGCTGCCGCTGATCGATCACCGCGGCGAGCTGGTCGGCGCGATGCAGGTGCTCAACAAGGACGGCGGCGTCTTCGGCGCCGACGACGAGGCGCTCGCGCAGGCGCTGGCCGCGCAATGCGCTGTGGCGCTGAGCCGCGTGCGCATGACCGAGGCGCTGCTCGAAGGCGAGAAGCTCAAGCGCGAGCTCGAACTCGCCCATGCCGTGCAGCTCGGCGCGCTGCCGGCGTCGATGCCGGTCGTGCCAGGCTACGACATGCACGCCACCTTCCTGCCCGCGGCGCAGACCGGCGGCGACACCTACGACCTCGCGCTCGTCGACCAGGGCCTGCTCGTCGTGCTCGGCGACGCGACCGGCCACGGCATCGCGCCCGCGCTCCTGGTGATGCAGATGCACGCGATGCTGCGCATGGCGCTGCGCATGGGCGCCGATCTCGAAGCGGCGTTCCGGCTCGTCAACGACAGGCTCGCCGAGACGCTGGCCGACGACCGGTTCGTCACCGCCTTCATCGGCCTGCTCGACCCCGCGACGCATCGCCTGCGCTTCCTGAGCGGCGGGCAAGGTCCGATCCTGCATTGGCGCGCCGCGAGCCGCACGTGCGACGTCCACGGGCCGACGAGCTTTCCGCTCGGCGCGATGCCGATCGCGCGGCTGCGTCCGGCGGTCGAGCTCGAGATGGCGCCCGGCGACGTGCTGGCGCTGCTCTCCGACGGCATCTACGAATACCCCGGCCCAGGAGGTGCGCTCTTCGGCGAAGCGCGCGTCACCGACATCCTCCGCGCGTGCGCCGACCAGCCCGCGAGCCGGCTCGCCGATCGTCTGCTCGCTGCGGCGCTGGCGTTCGCTGGAGGCGCGCCGCAGGACGACGACGTCACCCTTGTCCTCCTCAAGCGCGAGGGCGCTGCGGCGGCGCGGCGCAGCTTCGCGCGCAGTATCGATGCGATCGACGAGATCGTCGCGTTCGCGGAAGCGTCGACCGCGTCGCTTGCGCCCGCGCAGCGCGAATCGATCCACTTCGTCATCGAGGAGCTCTTCACCAACATGGTGAAATACACACCCGATGGCGCGCCCCGGATGTCGATCGAAATCGCGTGTCTCGGCGACGGCGCCGACGTGACCCTGATCGACACCGACGTCGACAAGTTCGATCCGACCACCGAGCCCGATGCGCGTGTCGATCTGCCGATCGAGCAGCGCACGCCCGGCGGCCTCGGTCTCCACGTCTCGCGTCGGCTGGTCGAATCGCTGACCTACGCCTACGACTTCGCGCGCCGCGAAGGCCGCACTTCCTTTCGCATCGGACGACCTGCATGCTGACCCTCGAAGACGGCGCCGACGGCATCGTCCGCATCGCCGGCCGGCTCGACGCCGCCCAGGCGCCCGCCGCCCAAGCGCACCTCGACCGCCTTGCCGGCGTCGTCACGCTCGACTGCAAGCGCCTCGACTACATCTCGAGCGCCGGCCTCGGCGTGCTGCTGAAGACGCAGAAGCGCCTGCTCGCGTCGGCGGGCAAGCTCAGGCTCATCGGGGTCGGCCCCCACATCCGCGACATCTTTGCGTACTCCGGCTTCGACCAGGTGTTCGAGATCGAAGCCGCCGACTGAGCCGGTCGCCCGAGAAACTTCCAACTTTCCGCTTCGGCTTGGGTATTTGTGCAAGACGATGACGATCAGGCTGCCCTCGCCGCGTACCGCGGTGGCCGGCGCGATGCGTTCATCGGTCTGGTGGAGCGATACCAGCGGCCGATCTACAACGCGGCGTTCTGGATCCTGCGCCGGCCCGACGACGCGAGCGACGTGACGCAGACCGTGTTTCTCAGAGTCATCGAACGACTGGACGACTATGACCCGCGGTACCGATTCTTCAGCTGGCTCTACCGCATCGCCGTCAACGAGGCGCTCGACGTCCTGCGTCGCAACGGCCGCGAAGCGCCGCTCGACGACGCGGTCGATTTGCCAGACGTGGACGGCGCCGGTCCCGAGCAGCTCGTCGCCCGCGCGCAGGACGAGGAGCAGCTGCGCCGGTGCATGCTGCGGCTATCGCTCAACGACCGTCTCGTGCTCACGCTGCGCCATTTTTCCGAGCTCGGCTACGACGAGATCGGTCGTGTCCTCGAGCTCGACGAGAAAACCGTCAAGTCACGCCTCTTCGAGGCGCGCAAGCGCCTCCGTCTGCTGATCATCCACCAGAAGGTGCACTGAGATGACGCCCGATCGACTGACCGAACGCATGCATGCCGTGCTCGATGGAATGGCCACGCCAGGAGAGGCGCGCGCACTCGAAGCCGTGCTGGCCGTCGATGCCGAGGCCGCCGCGGAATTCGAATCGTGGAAGGCGATGTTCGTCGCCATGAAGAAGCTGCCGATGTCGCACCCGCCGGAAGGCCTCGTGGCGGCCATCGACAAAAAAGTTCCGGCCGATGGCCAACTTTCCACCCCGGAATTCGTATTTGCTTCAGAGCAGACGCGAACGCCGCACTTTTCCAACGGTCTTCGGACCTTCTTTCGCCGGCCGAGCCGGTCGGACACAACTGGGGGATATGGGCACATGAACACGAATCGCAAAATCTGGGCAGGTGGGGCCATCGCCGTGGTGGCGCTGGGTGTCGTGATCTTCGCGACCGGCTTCCCGCCCAAACCCGAGAACGTCACCGGCACCGTGATGCCCGCCGAGCGCTATCGCGCACCGCAAGCCGGCGCCGAGGCGATCAAGCTCGGTGAGCCGACTCCCGGCGTTCTGACCGCCGCGCCGAAGGACATCGGCGGTGTGCAGGCCGCGAAGTCGGAAGCCAACCTGTCGGCGGATCGTTCGGCTGCCATGACGGCCGACAAGTCGGCGAACCTGGCGGCGGATCGCTCTGCCGCGATGACGGCCGACAAGTCCGCCAACCTCACGGCTGACCGCGCCGCCGCCAAGTCGGCTGACAAATCCGCCAACCTCGCGGCCGATCGCTCGGCTGCCCTGACGGCGGACAAGTCGGTCAACCTGACGGCAGATCGCGCTGCCGCCAAGTCGGCCGACAAGGCCGCGAACCTGTCGGCTGATCGCTCGGCCGCCCTGACCGCCGACAAGGCGGCCAACCTGTCGGCGGATCGTGCAGCCGCCAAGTCGGCCGAGAAGGCGGCGAACCTGCAAGCCGAGAAGGCCGCTGCCGAGAAGAAGGCCGACAAGGCCACGACCAACTGATCGAACGCGGGCAGAATCGCCCGCAGACGCCGCCGGTGGCGACACCGGCGGCTTTGTTTTGTGCAGCGACGAGGATTCAGCTTGCGCCTTGGGATCGCAGTGCTCGCCGGACTGGCCATCGCCTCCGCTGTACAAGCCGCCGATGACAACCCGCTCGGTCTCTCGGTCATCGAGACGCCCGACCTCCGGCTGATCTACCTCACGCCCTCGCTCGACTACCTCACGCCGCACGTCATCCGGACGTTCACCAACTCGGTCCGCTGGCAGAAGGAGCGCTTCGGCTGGATTCCGTCGCAGCCGGTCGGCGTCTTCCTGAAGGACTTCTCCGACTACGGCAACGCCGGCGCCTCGCCGATGCCGCGCAACCTCCTGCGCGTCGAGGTCGAGCCCTCGGCCAACGCGTTCGAGACCAACCCGGGCAGCGAGCGCATGTACTCGCTGATGAACCACGAGCTGGTCCACATCGCGACCGCCGACGTCGCCTCGCCCGAAGACCGCTTCTGGCGCGGCGTCTTCCTCGGCAAGGTCTCGCCGCAAGCGTCGAACCCCGAGTCGCTCGTCTACAGCTACCTCACCGTGCCACGCTTCAACGTGCCGCGCTGGCTGCTCGAGGGCTCGGCCGTGTTCATGGAGACGTGGATGGCCGGCGGCTTCGGCCGCGCGCAGGGCGGCTACGACGAGATGGTGTGGCGCGCGGCGGTCCGCGACGAGGCGCCGTTCTATACCCCGCTCGGCCTCGAGTCGCGCGGCGTGCGCGTCGACTTCCAGGTCGGCGCCAACGCCTATCTCTATGGCACGCGCTTCATCACCTGGCTCGCGTACGCCTACTCGCCCGAGAAGGTCGTCGGCTGGCTGCGCCGCGACGCCGGCAGCATGCGCCACTACGGCGACGCCTTCGAGCAGACCTTCGGCCTGCCGCTCGACACCTTGTGGCAGCAGTGGATCGCCTTCGAGCACGGCTATCAGAGGCGCAACCTCGTCGAGGTGCGCAAGGAGCCGATCACGCCGATGCGGAAGCTCGTGCCGCAGGCGCTCGGCTCGAGCTCACGCACCTATTACGAGCCGTCGACCGACATGCTCTACGGCGCGTTCCGCCGCAACGGCGCGGTCGAGTACGTCGGCGCGCTGGGCCTGCGCACCGGCGTCATGAAGCACCTCACCGACGTGACGGGCGGCGTGCTCTATTCGGTGACCTCGCTCGCGTTCGATGCGCAGGCGCGACGGCTTTTCTACACCGACAACAACCTCGGCTACCGCGACCTGATGGCGCTCGACCTCGACACCGGCAAGGCGACCAGGCTGCTCGCGCAGGCACGCATCGGCGAGCTGGTGTTCGACGCGAGCGACCGGGCGCTGATCGGCGTGCGCCACGAAGACGGCTTCGCCAGCCTCGTTCGCGTGCCGTATCCGTACGTCGATTGGAAAGTGCTGCACCGCTTCGCCTACGGCGTGGTGCCGACCGATCTCGACGTCTCGCCCGACGGCGAGCGTCTCTCGGGCTCGGTGGCCGAGGTGAACGGCGACGAGTTCCTGCGCGTCTGGTCGCTCGCCGCCTTGCGCGAGGGCCGGCTCGAGCAGCGCGCGCAGTTCGGCTTCGGGCAGGCGAACCCGGAGAACTTCGTGTGGTCGCCCGACGGCAAGTACCTCTACGGCAGCAGCTACTTCACCGGTGTCTCGAACATCTTCCGCTGTGACCCTGCGACCGGCGAGAAGGAAGCCGTCACCAATGCCGAGACCGGCGTGTTCCGCGCGCTGCCGCTGGCCGACGGCCGGCTCGTCGTGCAGGAATACACCGGGCAGGGCTTCGTGCCCTCGGTCATTGCCGCGCCCAGGCCGATCGCCGACGTGAGCGCGATCAAGTTCCTCGGCGCCGAGCTCGCGGCCAGGCATCCGGTCGTGCAGACCTGGCAGGTGCCGCCCGCGAACACCGTCGACGAAGAGAAGCTCGTCAGCAAACGGGGCCCGTACAAGCCGCTCGAGAACCTCACGCTGCTCAACGCCTTCCCCGTGCTGCAGGGCTACAAGGAGACGGCCGGCGTCGGCTACCGCGTCAACGTCGGCGACACGCTCGGCTACGCGAACTTCGGCCTCACCGCGGCCGTCACGCCCGACCAGGGCGGCCTGAAGAACGACGAGCACACGCACGTCGAGCTCACCGGCCGCTACCTCGGCCTGAGCGGCTCGCTCTCGTGGAACCGGTCCGACTTCTACGATCTCTTCGGCCCGACGATCAGGAGCCGCAAAGGCTTCGCCGCCAAGGTCGGCTACGACATGCCGCTGATCTACGAAGCGCCGCGCTTCCTCGACCTCAAGCTCTCGCTCGCCCACTACCGCGGCATCGACACGCTGCCGACCGACCAGAACGTCACGAGCAGCTTCACGCGCCTCACCACCGCCCAGGGCGGCCTCTACTACGCCAACCTCCGGCGCTCGCTCGGCGCCGTCGACGACGAGCAGGGCATCGCCGCCGCAGCGATCGCGAAGGCCAACATCGCGCCCGGCATCTCGACGCAGCAGCTGCGCGGCTATGCCGACTTCGGCATCGCGCTGCCGTGGGCGCACTCGTCGCTCTGGTCGCGCACCGCCGCCGGCACGGCGACCGGCCAACGCAGCAACTCGCTCGCGCCCTTCTACTTCGGCGCCTTCGGCAACAACTACGTCGACAACGGCGAGATCCGGCGCTACCGCGACTACGACTCGATGCCCGGCTTCTCGATCGACGAGATCTCCGGCCTCTCGTTCGTGCGCCAGACCTTCGAGTGGAACCTGCCGGCGCTGATCTTCGACTCGCTCGGCGTGCCCGACGCGCACCTCAACTGGCTGCGCCCCACGCTCTTCGCCACCGTCCTGCAGACCGACCCGCGCCGCTCCGCGACGCGGCGCAACTACGCGAGCCTCGGCACCCAGACCGACCTGCGCTTCAGCGTGCTGCACTGGTACGAGATGGTTCTCTCGGGCGGCTACGGCGTCGGCTTCAAGGGCGGCAAGCGCAGCGGCAACGAGTGGATGATCTCGCTCAAGATCCTCTAGTCGCGGCCCGCGTGCCGCTGCCCGTCTCCGCATGACTGTCGCCACGCTGCTCTCCGCCGCGCTCTGCCTGCTGCCGGTGTTGTGCTTCCTGTCGGCGCTCTTCTTTCTCGACAGCTACGAGCTGGTGCCGCTGCGCCTCATCGTCGCGATGCTCGGCGTCGGCATGGCGGCGGCCGGCGCGAGCTACCTCGCCAACGCGGCGCTGATCGGCGCGCTCGGCTCCGACCTGGAGCCGTACACGCGGCACGTCTCGCCGCTGGTGGAGGAGGCGCTCAAGGCGCTGGTGATCGTCTGGCTGGTCCGCACGCACCGCGTCGGCTTCCTGGTCGACGCGGCGATCGTCGGCTTCGCGCTCGGCAGCGGCTTCGCGGTGGTCGAGAACCTCTATGCGCTCTGGCGCATTCCCGATGCCGGCGTGTCGACGTGGGTCGTGCGCGGCTTCGGCACGGCCGTCATGCACGGCGGCGCATCGGCCGGCTTCGCGGTGGTCTCGCTCGCGATCCTCGAGCGCGACGAGCGCCACGGCTACGTCGCGCTGCTGCCCGGCTTCACTGTGGCGGTTCTGCTGCACGCGGCGTTCAACCGCATGAACCACCAGCCGGTGATCGCCACCGCGGCCGTGCTGGTCGCCGTGCCGACGCTGGTGCTGGTGGCTTACCACCACGGCGAGCGCACGCTCGCCGAGTGGCTCGGCCATGGCTTCGACGCCGACGCCGAGCGCCTCGCCCTCATGCGCTCGGGCGGCCTGGCCGCGTCGCCGACCGGCCGCTACCTCAGCGGCCTCAAGACCCGTTTCTCCGGCCCGGTGATGGCCGACCTGCTCGGCTACCTGCGCCTCTTCACCGAGCTCTCGCTGCGCGCGAAGGGGATGCTGCTGATGCGCGAGAACGGATTCGAGGCGGAGATCGACGAGGAGACGCGGGGGCAGCTGGTGGAGCTGGGGTATCTGGAGGAGAGCATCGGGGTGACGGGGCTGATGGCGCTGCATCCGTTGTTGCCGATGAGGAGGAAGGCGTTGCGGCAGCTCTATCTGATGTAGCCACGCACAGGCCGCCCCTCCAGAGCTGGCCGGACAAGCCGCGCCTAGCGACCCGATGAGAATTTCTTGTGCCATTCGTCAATGAAGGCACGCCAAGGCGGCGCGTCCCCGCCGACTTGCCTGTCGAGCTTCCCACCAAATTCGGGTTCGTCCTCAACCTAAAGACGGCCTCCGCCTTGGGTCTCACAGTTCCCCAGTCGATCCTGTTGCGCGCCGACGAGATGATCCAACAAGGTCGTTCAGTTGGCGGCGGCGCTCGGGGAGCAGCACTTCGAGAAGCTCCCGATTCCGTTCAGCTTCCGTTCACCCACCCGCCCGCAAGATGCTCCCATCCCAACCCGATGGAGCCCTCCATGAACCGCTCGACCCTCGTCGTCCTCCTCGCCACCGCCACCGCCGCCTTCGGCGCCCAAGCCCACACCTACACCGACAACGCCCGCGTCCTCGGCTCCGAGCCGCAGTACGAGAACGTCAGCGTGCCGCGCCAGGAATGCCGCAGCGACTGGGTGACCGAGGCGCGCCCGACCGGCCAGCGCAACTACGGCGGCGCCGTGGTCGGCGGCCTGGCCGGCGCGCTGATCGGCAACCAGGTGGGCCGCGGTCATGGCCGCGAGGCCGCCACGGCGGTCGGCGCCGTCTTCGGCGCGCTCACCGGCGACAACATCGCCAACCGCGGCCGGTTCGACCAGCAGCCGTACGAGCCGGTCTCGCGCGAGGTGACCTCGTGCCGCACGGTGAGCGACGTGCAGTCGCGCATCGTCGGCTACCGCGTCGACTACGAGTACCGCGGCCAGCGCTTCTCGACGCTGATGCAGGACCAGCCCGGCGCCTTCGTGCCGGTCCGCGTGTCGGTGGAACCTGTGGGACGATAGTCGCATGACCACGCTGCTCCGGCCTTCCATGGGTACGTCGATTCGCACGCCGATGCGCACGCTGCTCTGCGCGCTGCTGCTCGCGTCGGCGCTGCCGGCGTGGGCCGACGTCGGCCGCGACGAGGCCGCCGCAGTGGCGCAGCGCGTCGCCAGCGGCCGCGTCCTCGCCGTCGATCGCGCCGATGCCGGCGGCAAGGCGGTGTGGCGCGTGAAGATCCTCACCGCGCAGGGCGAAGTGCGCGTCGTCGTCGTCGACGCCGCCAGCGGCCGCGTCGTGGGCTGAGCGGCCGGGCCCGGCACGCGTGCGCGTCCTGCTGATCGAGGACGATGCCGCCTTGCGGCTCGGCCTGGCGCGGCAGCTCGAGGCCGACGGCTACCGCGTCGACCACGCCGCCGACGGGGCAGACGGCCTCTTCCAGGCGCAGGAGTACCCGGTCGATCTCGTCGTCGTCGACCTAGGCCTGCCCAAGCTGAGCGGCATCGAGGTCGTCAAGCGCCTGCGCGCCGAGGGGCGGACGATCCCGATCCTGATCCTCACCGCGCG
>Ga0123337_10004303_pt1 | contig 14594 bp, 12 predicted proteins | sample frozenSSSSmetaG_FD_89792 | JGI IMG/M metagenome (GOLD analysis project Ga0123337, IMG submission 89792) | Glacier valley bacterial and archeal communities from Borup Fiord, Nunavut, Canada, to study Microbial Dark Matter (Phase II) -... | ecosystem: Environmental > Aquatic > Freshwater > Ice >... | reverse complement strand
GCTACTTGCTGCAACAGAATTTGCTCCTGGATTCAATTGGCGGATAAAAAAACAAAGAAGCAATTTTATGTCTTCAATGTACATTTCGATCATCAGGGGGTTGTAGCTCGTAAAGAAAGCAGCAAGCTGATTCTTGGAAGAATTAAAACGATAGCGGGGCAGGCTCCTGCATTATTAACTGGTGACCTTAATGGCGGTAGAGACAGCGAATGGTACCAAACACTGGCAACATCAGGTTTACTAACCGACGTATATTCGAAAGTTAAGTATCCCTTTGCTAACAATGCCTCATTCAATAGTTTTAGAGCGCCACGTGGCGAAGCGGTTATTGACCACATCTTTATGACGAAACAGTTTACAGCAAGTCGTTGGGGAATATTAACGGACACTTATTATGGAAAATATCCGTCGGATCATTTTCCTGTGTTGAGTGAAGTGGAGATATTATAGATGCTAATTATGGTTATGTAAAGCCTAGTTCATCCAACAAATATTTGTAAAGCCCCGGTCATCCAATTGGTGATCGGGGCTTTCCTGCTGTGTTACGTGTACTCACGTACCACTCCTTGTAATAAATAAAATATGGTCAAATAAAAAAATCACTCACTTTCAAGTCCCCAAACAATATTGACATTCACAATGTAAGCACCTCCTGTGCAAACCTTACCAGCACCGTTAGGCGCAGCAATAACGCTGAGCCTAAGCTAAGGTTTCCTGTGCAGGCATATTTTACTACTCTTCGAAACTAACACACCCGATCTCCCGAATCAGAATAAAAAATAAATCAGACTAAACCAGCAGTCCTCAAAGTCCCACCACCACAACCAGCAAGCCCAATCAAAAAAAACAAACATCCCCAAAAGTGAAATAGACCAATCACCTGGTCTATTTCAGGATCGGTTGGCTCTGTGTCCAATGTGGCATTGCCTCCGCACAGCAAATATTAATACCAATACCTGAACAGCAATTAAAAATTGTCTGCAGGACCTCCATGGGGCTAAGCTTGAACACAGTTTTCCTTTGCCAGCTTAATAAAACACCTCAGTAGGCGCTGGTCTCCCTACCTGTTGCCCATGCGTTACTACTGCCGCCACAATCATGCACTCCATGAATACAAGTACACAACTCTTTATTCTTCGCACTGCAAACTCTCCAACAAAACAAAACCGGCTACCTCACACAAGGCAGCCGGCCGCATTCGAAACTAACACTCAAACTTTAATTTAATTCTATACGCCGTGCCTGTAGTGCCGCAAGAAAGGCGTCGATGCCGGCCATCTCTTTGTCCATCAGGTCCAGATCGTAACTGCGTTCTGCAACCGATAGCGGGCTCTCATCCGAGCTGCCCTGGGTAAGTTTTCGCAGGCGAACTTCTACCGCCATTTTCTTGGTAATTTCCAGCTCCTTGCGGGGGCCGGCGGGCAGGCTGTCGATGAGGGCAATTTGCAATGCCAGTTCCGACTGGGCGGCCAGCAGGTCGGCGGCCCTTTCGGTTTCGTTTTCAGAAGCATTGTCGTTTCGCAGGGATAGGGTTTCCTTTTTCAGGTTGGCGGTACGCTTGTCCCTGTTGGCCATGCGGATCAATGAGTCAATGTCTCCGATGCTGGTTACAAGATTTAACTGGTACATATTTTTGAGCCGGTGTTTTGGGTCCGGGTAGTATAAATTTATAATATATGATTCCTAAAATTTTTGTAAAACGCAGTCCGTATAAGTTAAAGAAAATTTAAATAAGTGTTTGCCAGTGGGCAATGGCGGCGTTTAAAGCGGCTAGCCTTGCGTGCAGCTGGCTAGACTGTTCCCAGTACTGTTGGCGCTGTTCCTGGCTTTGGCGCAACAGCAGCGCAGCGGCGGCCTGCCGGTTTTCATCGGCCTTGCAAATTGCGGACTCCAGCAGTTGCGGCAGCCAGGTGCATAGCCGTTCCGCTTTTTCCAGCCTGGCGTCTACCCTCTCCTGTTGCAGTTCATTTTTTGCCAGTTCTGTGTGCAGCAGGCGCAGTTGGCGGCCGGCAAAACTGCGCTGGTTGGGCCAACCATTTTCGCCCGGTGAAGGCGCTGCATCCGCTATCTCCTGCAGAAGTGTTAACCAGGGCAGTAACTGCCCGGGCATTGGCCGATGCCCGCTGGCTGCCATCGTTAACCCGCTGCGGTTAATCCAGAGCAGGTCGGCCATTTGCCGGCTGGTGAGGCCGAGCGAACTACGCAAATCATCAACAAAGGAGGCTTGCATGGTATTTTTTTATAAAACTACCGTTTGTACTCAATGGCCGCAGGCGGGCCGTCTTAAAATTGTGTCAAAAGATTTCGTGTCACCGAATATGGTGTCACCAAAACTTGTGTCACGATTTGATGTGTCGCAAATTCGTGACACACGAAATAGTGACACATATGATTTAGACGGATTTATGCTGCGGACGGAGGAAAATATTGGGCTGAAATCACGGACAAATGCTTTTCCCGTTGCGTTTTTCAACAGGCGCAGCACTCCGTCCTGTGTGTTCCCTGTTACAAATGCCCGGCATTAAAAACCATCCAAAATAACAACATCCGGCAGCCATTTTTTTCTGTAAAAAATCAGTCCCACTGCTATATATCCAATGCCACGGATCTGCTACAAAGCTTGCGGTTACAAGGTTTTAATGAGCATCATTTCAACATTGGTTGTACATTGCTGTACTGTCCAATAATACCGAATGATTTTCAGGCTCCCAAAATTGGTGTTTAAAATTACTGCTGCTTTTTTGCCTTGGGTAGCAAAAGTATGCAGCAGGTATTCTTTTCTGCTTTCCATTTGAATTGTTGATGATTGCGTCTATTAATTTTATGGCAGTAAAACTTTTAATATTGCGCCATATCAATCCCAAATCTTGTCCTTCATCGCAACTACAGATGGTATGTAAATGATTGGTCATTAAAATAAAACCCGGGACCACCCATTTTTAGGCGCACCGGTGGAAATGAAAAACATACCTTGGAAACCAGCTGCACGCATATAGTAGATAAACTTTTCTAACTGGCCCACTTTGCCACTCCATTTGTAGTAGTTGCGCTACATAGAAAAGGTAGGATACCAAATAACTTTGCAGCTATTCCTTTTCCAATCTTTTTCCAGAATGTTTCCCTGGAAAAACTTTAATACACAATTATCCATTATGATCAACCGCCTCCCTGAATATAAGAAGCTGTTTGTATTTGCAGGCCTGGCTTTGTTAATTTTAGCGACCACATTATTTTTCTATCACAATCTGCAGAACGCTTCGCTGAATGATGCCCGGCTAAAAACTGCCGGGGTTGAATTGGTTGTTTTACCAATTCTTGCATTGATGCTCGCCGGAATGCTGATTATTTTTCATGGAAATGCAAAAGATCCCATATCAGTTCTCGAAAAAAAGCTTACTGAACAAACGATCGAAACTGGCAACAGCGAAAAAAAATACCGGTATCTGTTTCAGTACAGTCCCATGCCAATGTGGGTGATGGATAATGACAGCCTTCAATTTCTGGATGTAAACGAAAAGGCGGTAATTCATTATGGCTACAGCCGTGAAGAATTTCTTTCGATGACGGTAAAGGACATCATTCAGGAAAAGGACAAACCGTTTTTTTTGCAAACCGATGCATTTGAATCCTTGCCATATGATAACAGCAGGAAGTTGTTGAACCATGTCAAAAAAAATGGTTCAGTTATACAGGTTAAAATAAGTGGACACCGTATCAGTTTTGAAAATAAAAATGCAAGTCTGATCCTGGCCAGCGATGTCAGCGAAAAAGCTGAAACAGAAAGCAAATTAATATCCCGTGAAAAGCGCTTTCAGGCATTGACAGAAAACAACAACGAAATTATCACGCTGCTGGATGATTCTTTCAAAGTTTTTTACCGCAGTCCATCGTCAACACGTGTTACTGGCTGGTATGATGATGAAATAATGGTTTCGGATGGCAAAAACAAATTATTAATTCACCCCGACGACCGTGAAATGTCAGAGAAATTAATGAAGGAGTGCCTGGAAAATCCTGCAAAGCCCATCTATGCCAGGTATCGTAATTTACATAAGCAAGGACATTATCTGTGGCTGGAGGGAAGCGTTACAAATCTGCTTCAGGATGAAAATGTTGGCGGGATTGTATTCAATTTCAGGGATATTACCCCACGAATGAATGCGGAAAACAAATTACTTTCCGTTGAAAAAAGATTTAGAGTACTGACCGACAAAAGCAATGATATTATTTCGTTGGTTGATGAAACAATGAAATTCAATTACCGAAGCCCCTCTGCATCCCGTATTACCGGCTGGAGTGATGAAGAAGTGAAGGAATTAGGACTGCAGACATTCATTCATCCCGATGAAATGGAAGTAACGCTGGGTATCGTGGATAAGCTTTTAAGCAATCCCGGTATCAGCATTGGTATCCTGAGCCGCTTTCTTCAAAAAAATGGTAATTACATTTGGATGGAAGGTACAGTCACCAACTTACTGCACGATGAACATGTAAAATCAATTGTGTTCAATACGAGGGATGTATCGGAAAGAATCGCTTCGAAAGCAATATTGCAAAGAAGCGAAGAGCGTTTCCGGGCATTGATAGAAAACAGCAATGACATCATATTGCTAATTGATGCTGGTCTGACTATAATTTACAACAGCCCATCTACATACCGGATTACCGGCTGGAGCGACGAAGACATGAAAAATACCAATGGCATGGACAATATTCACCCGGAGGACAGGGAATATGCCGGCCGCATTGTTCAGCAACTGTTTGCCAAGCCGGGGAAAGAGATAAAACTGGAGTTTAGAAGCCGGCATAAAACCGGTCATTATATGTGGATTGAGGGAACAGCCATCAATTTGCTGGCCGATGAAAAAGTAAATGCAATTGTATTGAATTACCGTGATATCACATCAAGGAAAGATGCCGAACTAAAGATTATTACCAACGAAAAAAGATTCCGGAAACTTTTAGAAAATGGTGAAGATGGTTTTGCGATTTTTGACGCCGAAGGTCAGCCGCTTTATATCTCTTCATCAATTGAAAAGGTACTCGGCTTTACGGAAATGGAAGCATCCCGGCTTGGCTTATTTTCTCAGACTCATCCCGATGACCTGGCAGAATTTAAGAAAACATTTGCCCTGGTATTGCAAAATCCCGGCGTTCCATATACCTGCCGACAGGTGAGGGTTTTGCACAAGGATGGCAACTGGCATTGGCTGGAACAAACTATGACAAATATGATGGATGATGCTGATATTGGTGGCATCGTTAATAATTTCAGGGATGTAACAGCAAAGGTGAATAGTGAAAAAGCCCTGATGGCAAGCGAGGAACAATACCGTACCCTGGTGGAACAGGCTTCTGACGGAATTTTTATTGCAGACATGTCGGGCAGGTTTATCATGGTAAATTCCAGCTGCTGCAAAATGTCGGGCTTTACGCTGGCGGAAGTAAAAGAAAAAACCATTTATGATTTAATTGAGCCAGCCAGCATGGTAACCAACCCAGTTGACTTTGCTCCGATGATGAAGCCGGAGGGCAGAAGAATTGAACGAAAAATCATTTCCAAAGACGGCACTATACTGGACGTAGAAATAAGCGCCAAATTGCTGTCTGATAACACATTCATTGCCTTTGTAAGAGATATAACTGAACGCCTGGCGACTCAAAAGGCGATAAAGGAAAGTGAGGAAAAATATCGGGTATTGGTAGAAGAAGCATCTGAGGGAATATTCATTACAGATCGCACTGGTTGCTTTATTACAGTAAATACCAGCGCCTGTAAAATATCCCAGTACAGCGAGCCTGAATTATTGAAAATGAATATTTATGATTTTTTTGTGGCTGAAGATATTCAAAAAAATCCCCTGAGATTTGATCTATTGCGGGAGGGTAAAACAGTCGTTTCTGAAAGGTATCTGAAAAGAAAAGATGGGCAGCTCAATTTTATTGAAATTACCTCCAAATTGCTTACAGATGGCAGACTGTTATCAATAGTAAGGGATGTAACAGAACGAAAAAAGGCGCAGGAAGCTTTAATAATGAGTGAAGAAAAATACCGTTCACTCGTGGAGCAGGCTTCTGACGGAATTTTTATTGCCACCAGCGAGGGTAACTTTTCCGTGATCAACAGCAGTGCATGTAAAATGTCAGGGTATACTGAAGCGGAATTGCAGGGATTTACGATTTACGATTTGGTAGACCCGGAGGGCCTTGCATCACAACCTTTTAAGTTCGAAGAAATGATGTTGCCACAGGGCGCCCGGAGTGAAAGACAAATGGTAAGAAAAGACGGCAGCCTGCTCGATATTGAACTAAGTGCCAAATTTTTATCGGATAAACGGTTTATCGCCTTTGTCAGAGATATCAGTGAACGTAAAAAAAGCGAGCAAGCCGTTCGAATTAGCAATGAAAGATATAACCTTGTCAGTAAAGCTACCAATCATGCAATTTGGGAACATGATATCCTTTCCGGTTCAACTATCAGAACCGGCGATGGGTTTAAGTCTCTTTTTGGTTACGAAAATGACATGGACAATGAGGATCCGCAGGCATCCATCAGTTTAATCCACCCGGAAGATTTGCCTGCTGTACTCAAGTCTAAAGAAATCATTTACCAAACCCCGGAAGCACATTATTGGGAACATGAATACCGTTTCTTAAAAGCCTGCGGCGAATATGCGTATGTGTACGATAAAGGGTATGTTATCCGGGATGTACAGGGTAAAGCGGTGCGCATGATTGGGGCGATACAGGATATTACAAACCTTAAAGAAAATGAAATTAACTTAAGAAAACTGAATAAACATTTACAAAAACAAACCAAGGCACTAACGGTGATAAATGCCGAGCTTGAACAATTTGCCTATGTAGCATCGCATGATCTTCAGGAGCCCCTGAGAATGGTAACAAGTTTCCTCACCCTGATTGAACAAAAGTATGGTAATGCAATTGATGACAATGGGAGGAAATACATAGGTTTTGCTGTGGATGGGGCCAAACGAATGCGGCAGATAATTCTTGACTTACTCGAGTTTTCCAGGGCTGGAAAGAATGCAGGTAACATGCAAAGAATCGACTTAAGCAAACTGCTGCAGGGAATCAATATGCTGTTTGATAAACAGATAGAAGAAAAGCAGGCCACCCTTACAATTGGTGCAATGCCGGTAATATATAATTTTGAAACGCCCCTTCAACAAGTTTTCCAAAACCTCATCGGCAATGCATTAAAATATTGCCATAACAATATTCCAGCAAAAATCACAGTCACTTCCAAAGAGTTGGAAGATCAATGGCAATTTTCTGTAGCAGACAATGGAATTGGAATTTCAGAAGTGTATTTTGATAAAATATTTATCATCTTTCAACGCCTTCATAATAAAAATGACTTTTCAGGCACGGGTATCGGCCTGGCAATTACCAAAAAAATCGTTGAAAATCTCGGCGGCGAAATATGGGTCGAATCAATACCGAATAAAGGGTCAACCTTCTTTTTTACGATAAAAAAAGTAAAGCAGGTCACATAAGTGCTCAGGCTTTGTTGTGAAAATGATGAAGAAGATGGATTTACAACTATGCTTGAACGGAAAATGGATACTATAAAGATCTTATTGGCTGAAGACAATGACGGAGATATTTTATTGACCGGCCACCGGACCTACAGGTGCCTTACTGCACAGTCTTACCCCATCACCTATCCGCCCAATGGCGGAAACAAAAAGCCAGTGTAACCCAATGGATTGGCCTTACTTCTGTAACCATCACCTACAATGGTCCTGATGTGCATAACAATAAGGGCAATAACCGCAAAGGATATATTTGGGGCGAGCTTGTCCCCTATGGATTCAATGATCCCGGCGGTTATGCTATTGTTACCTGAATTAATAAAAAGTTTAATGCAGGTATTTACTTGTTGGCGGATTTGAGTTTTATAAATATGGGAACCGCTAATAGTATTTTAAAAAACAATCCTGGTTATTTAGAGAGTAAATGTTTTAAGTGAAATATTTTCATAGGCCCCTCCATACTTCACCGCTAACTCCAAACATTTGCCGGCAGTTTATCTTTTTAACACAATCACTTTGGTCCCGGAAAATCCCATTCCCATGATCATAATTTTACCATCGGTCAACTTTGTTATGCCCCGGTAAAGCAGCCTGTTTGATTATTTGTGAATTGAATTTTTAAAAGCGGTACTGTTGCGGTCGTTGTAACGTAGAGGAATTTGCGCTAACATGGAATTAGTGTCAGGTCCGCTGCAGCCACTGGTAATACTTTTGTTTAGATGACTTTGATACGCTCCTCCAATTGGAAGAAACAAATGTGTCTGATTGCTCAACTACTAAATCCAAGTTTAATTTTATAGCGATAGAACCGTCCGCCTATCTCCTGTTCTAACTTTAAAACTTCCTTAGTTTTTTGGCTTATCCAAAATATCTCCTTGTTACCTTTTGACTCATGAACCAATAGCCAGCAATCAATTTTCTGGTCATCAAATCCAATCAATTCTGCAGCACCTGTAACTGTATAGGCAACTTGCTGAAAACCAGAAGCGGTGCCGGGATCATAAAAAGGCACCATAAATGTTACGCCACTTTTATAAGGCAATAAGGGAAAGGTTTCTAAATCCAAATGCCAGTTTAGGTAGTGCTTATCAACGGATGATTTGTACCCCTCCCATATAACCTTTGATTGTTTAGCGGTATCTGTATCACTTAGCAAGTCGCCATTGTAATCAACGGTTTTATTTAAAAAATCAATGGTGGCTACGCTTACCGTTTTACTTGTAGCATTTCTTGATGCTTGTACCTTCCACCAAGTTTTATGATACAGCGGCTGCATCGTTTTAGCATCAGAGATAGATTTTACAATATGCATAATACTATCTTTATCCTCCCATACTTGACTAATTTCAATGGCGGCTTTTCCATTATAATCAGTACGCTTAATTGTTCTTGTCCAAAACTGGGTTTGGGTTCTTACAGAATCTTTGCCCATTTTAAAGTAAACTAAATAACGATGAGTTCCATCCCTCAATACTTTCGAATTAATGTTCGCTGCTGTAATATAGATCGTATCTTTTCCTTGCGCATGAAGCGAATAGTTACAAAACAGCAGTGTTACAAAAAAGATCTTAAATCCAACATTTTTCATAATTGTAAAATTTATGTTTTTAAAGCGATGTTGTTTAATAATAAGATATACTCACTGTTTTAAAATCGCCCCCACTTCCGTCTCCGGTAAATATGCCTACCCGGCCATCATTTCTGTTGTTAAGTTTCTCAACCACCAATGAAGGGATTGATAAATCATTGATGTACGCTTTAATCGTGCTTCCCCGGATGACCAGTTTTAAACTAAACCAATCATTGGGATCTGGCGGGTTAAGTATTTCCTTTTCAAAAGCTGCATTGCGCTCCTCTCTTAGCTTTTTCCAGGTAAAAAAGGGATGAGCGATGTATTGAATTGCATGAATACGCCGAACCGAATCTTTTGCAAAAAAATTAAACGGACGGCAATAAACTGCATCGTAGGTACTGTCGTTTAAACCATGGAATGCAATACCGATAAAACTTCGTTGCAGCGCATCTTTACCCCTCATTTCAATTTCTATTGTTCCATTTCCAAATGATTTAGCAGGTAGCCACAGAATGCCTTCTAACTTATCCTCTGATAATCGAATAAAACTTGTATTGTCTTTTGAAATATCAATGACCGTTCTGTTTATTGGCTTCAGCTTACCCTCCTGATAAGAGCATTTAAGCCAATATGAATTTTACTTTGACCTGAAAAATATTCGGGCAACATTAATAGGACAATGATGAATAGAAATTTATTTGACATATAAATTGTGCTTGTTTTATTTTTACGCTACAGGTATTTCCCTGAGCTACGATTGGATGGTTTCCCAAAGAAAATTATTCAATACCGAAGGCAAACATGAAATCATTTGAACCAAAAAAATATTCGCCTTTACCGAGATTTTTTACAATTAAATGGTAATAGCCTTCCTTAATTTTCTTTACCTCATAGCTTATTTTTTCAAATGAAGTTGAGGTACTTGTTGCGTTGGCTTTTGTTGTAATGAAAACCCGTTGGTCCTTTTTAATGTCGAACTGAACTAAATCAAAAACGGATGTTGGATCGATACCCGGAGTTACTTTAACCACAAATTTTATTTCGTCTTGTTTTGCAATTTTCACAGACGATGCAGCTCCTTTCAGAAAAAAACCGCTCTCGGCTTTAGTCAAGCCTTTTGCCTTAGCCATCGTGTTATACTGGGATTTTTCCAATTCTTTTAATTCTTTGGTGGTTGGGTCAACGTAGGCAGGTTTATCCTTAAACTCCGGAAGGTTCTGTGCTTTTACACTGAAAAAAGAAAAAGAGATCAATGCAACAGTTACAACAATCTTTAGATATCTTCCGGCTTTAATTTTTGCCAATCTATTTTTAAGCATTCCTGTTTTGCTACTCATTGTTTTGTTATTTATTTTAAAATGTATCGTGAAAGGTTGTATCCAATACTATTTGAATAAAACAGGTGTCAATCGAAATTGGAGTTATTCCCAGTGCACAGCTCTGCTTAGTTTTAAAAAGAACTCTTTTCAAATTGTTTAGCCACACTCGACTTTGGCCTTAGCCAATTGTGTTTATCAACCGGAAGACTGTCGTCTATAGATAAAAGGACTGATTGATTCAGGTGGCTGATTTGTATAGCGATTAATTCGTTGCGACTTTTAGTCAAATCAACGACTGCCAATCTAAGAACTTCTTCACAAAATTTATTTTTCAGAATATTGCGATTACAAGGGTTGAATACTTATTTCGCTACCTATTCATGAATGATTAAATCTAATTGAAGGCTTGAACAATGCTGCCTGATTTCTTCCGTTATATTGAGAGGTGGTAGTGCAAGATTCTTATGACTAAGGTTGCTTAGCCCCCATGTTGCGGACAGCCAATTTTCGCCCATCCAACTAATATGCTCACCACTTGGAAATTTATTCAGTAGAGATTTTAGTTGCTCCTGTCCAACGGCCTGTAGTAAAACATTGTCGTTTGTAACCAGGTCATAGGATTTTAAACTATTGCTAGCCGGCAGAATTGCATAATTCCAGTCGCTACAAGTTTGCAAGGTCGAAGGCCAACTATAAAGCTCCCATCCTTTCATAGAAGCTTGAATCGCTTTCGTATCAAACTTCTGTGGCAGCGCCGTAGAGCAGTCACTTTTTATGTCAGATTTAGAGCATGCGGTAATTAAAAAAAGCATGCAACAAGCAACTAACATTTTACCTGGAGTCTGTTTCATTGTTATACGTTTTAATTTCAATATCCTATTTAGTCGCAATTAAAGCCACCTGTATTTTATTATAGGAAAATCAGGTAGCCAAAGCAATTTAAAATACATAAGCAATTAGTATCCTTCTACAAGTTTATGCAATTTTAATTGACACTTAATTCAACCGTCAACAGTCAGTAGGTTATAGTAAACAAACGGCCTTTTTACAGCTATTACCAACTACTGCCGACCTCCCATTGCATGGCTTTAATTTTCTGTGCTCTCACAATTTTTTGCATGTATAATATTTGGGGAGTATCCAGTTTCAATATGTTGTTCAACCATATATCAACGATTTGTTTCAATTCAGCAAGTGGCACCTGGCAGGAAACCTTTTTAAAATTGTTATCGTGCGTTAATTCACCGTTCTCAATCTTATCCAGAACAGTCTCAACGGACTGGCCCTTATCACAAACAAAATCTACAAGCCCCATTTGCTGCATTTCTTTGGCTGTCCATTTTCTTCCTGAATTTACAATTTCATCTGCATTTGCAACCCCAATCTTCCTGGCTAAAAAACTATATGCTCCCATTCCCGGCAATATTCCGAAAAGCACTTCCGGGAAACTAAACTTTGTATGCTCTTCTGCAATGACATAATCGCCTGAAAGTACACATTCAAAACCTCCACCAAAAGCATTCCCCTGAACAAAAAATGTAATAATTACATCACTATAAAAACGCTTATTGATTACTGTAAGCACCTCAATACATTTGTATGCATAATCTTTAATCAAGCTTTCATTTTGCTGTAAGATTGAATTTGAAAACATTTCCAAATCTCCCCCCATATTCCAGACTTTCTTATTGGCAGAAACCAGGATCATCTGTTTGATATTTTCCTTTGCAACCGTCTCTGAAATTATATTTAGTGAGTCATAAAAATTGCAAATCGTTTTATACGAACAATGCAATTCAAAAGGAGCTCCGATCAGCAGCCAAATTATTTGCCTGTTTGCATCCACCTGCATTTCAATATTCTCTTTTAGTATCATGTGCATCTTACTTTAGGTTATTTCTAAACACCTGATGGTCCTGGCAATTACTTTTTATTTGCAGGGAAGATTAATCCTTGTATTTGCATTTAAATCGCTGCACCAGTAATTCATGCTTAGCAATTATTTTAGTCTAATTTTAATAGAATAACTAAAACGGCTTTTACATAAAATATTATGATTTCAATTTGCTGACGTTGACGGTCTAAAACCTGGCTGCTAAACCTATCCTGCCATTGGTAGAACCAACAGCTCCCAGTTCAGCAAATGCCCCGAAACGCTGGGTGAAAAAATATTTGCCACCAATATATCCTCCGAAGAAAATACCGCTACCATAGTTGCCGCTTAAAGAACCATTTGAATATTTATCTTTCCAGCTGAAGCTTCTGTAGCCAACTGTTACGCCGCCGTACAAGTCAATATTTTCCTCATCGATATTTAGCAATTCATTTACATGATAAGAGGCTCTCACACCAAAATAAAGTGCCGTAAACTTATACGACAGAGCACCGCCAACGTTATACTTATTAGAAAGATAATCAATACTGGAACCAACGCTGATCTGATCGGTGATTCCGGATTCGAATGACACACTCAACGGGATACCACCATTATAGTATGAATTTAAGCCGACCCCAAGATTCAGCAACTTATCTCCTTTACTAAATCCCTTATCCTGGGCACAAACAGTGGAAACCAAACCAATACACAACAAAAAGACAATTTTAATTTTTTTCACGTTTATTCAATTTTAAGTTTACTTGATAATAATATTTAGAAGATGAAAACTCTTTTAATCCACACACTTTGTTTTAAAAAATAACCTCAAATGCCGGATAAGAATATTAATCAGATACTCAAAGAAATGAAAACCTGCAACACAAAAAAGTTAGTGACTACCAACAGCAACTTATTGTAAACAAAAACATACCAATGCCATTTTATTGGCTTCCCTCAATCACTATTCTTGATTTATTTTAGTCGATTTAAGAGTGTTTGGTGAGACAACAACCAAAGCCCCAGGACGTGGTCAGTCACAACCCGACATTTGAACTCAACTATTTTGTTTCGTTATCCATTATGCATGTCCGCTGCAGCAGAATGCAACTCGTCCAATTCATTTCTCTAATACTACATGATGCTTGCATTTTTATAAACAGACCTATAAACTGGCTACTGTTGAAGCGTCAATAAAAATTCTGTCAACATAAGCTGGAGCAACTGTATTCTGTAGAGGCGAGACAAAAATTAAAACCCATTTTTCATTGCTTTGTTTTTAAATGCTACCGCAAACATAGCACAGCCATTTGCCTCTCTGGTTAACTTAAGTTAAGAAATGTGAATTGCTGAAAAAAGAGAATCCTGATGCCCTGTCAATATTTAAGCGTATGTACTTTGTGTATGGGTAGTGTTACAAAGTATTATTACTTCTTTGCCTTTATCGAGATTGCCACTACCCTCTTCATTGTATTTTATGCCAGCCAATGGTTAAGGAAAAAAGATATTATAGCTGTGGGTTTTAAGGCAAAGAATTCGCAAGTATAATCTGCCCCAATTCTGTGAGTTTGCATTTCTTAACTTAAGTTAATCAATGCTGCATTTATCAGTTATACTTTCGCTTTGCTTTTACAAAATGTAACCTTAGTAATCATTGGTTGAATTGATAAATGAATCACACATCTTATTTTTTTATCCGTTTAATCTAACGACTGAAAAAAAAGGAAGGTGTATAACGCTGAATTTGATTCGAACAATCGATCATGGATTTTGAATGATCCGACAGGTTGGTAATTTTTGCTGAGGATATTAAATGGCTGTTTATAGACAGTTTCTGACTTTATGTAGGCACCTGGATATTTCAACCAGCGTTTTACATTTTATTTGTTCCTTAATAGTAAAACGAAAAGAAAAAGATCATTCAAATGAATAACATGCAGGTCCACTCAAATAACTTACAAGCATTCAATTTTTAGTATTCAATTGCTTGGACTAATGGATTTCTTACCAATCTGATTTCAGTTTCGAATGAAGGCAGTTTAAAACATCATCATAAAATTTAAAACAGAAAACCCATGAATAAATTAGCCATTGCGCTTCTTGTAGTACTCGCAATTTTCACTTCCTGCGATAAAGATCCGGACAATCCCGGCAACAAATCCCGTGTTATTCGATACGAGGTGACAGGAAACTTTACCGGAACATTTACCGCAGCCTACACGCCGGCTTCTGGTGGGGTTACTAGTCAGGATGTAACCTCACTTCCTTGG
>Ga0123337_10004302_pt1 | contig 14595 bp, 11 predicted proteins | sample frozenSSSSmetaG_FD_89792 | JGI IMG/M metagenome (GOLD analysis project Ga0123337, IMG submission 89792) | Glacier valley bacterial and archeal communities from Borup Fiord, Nunavut, Canada, to study Microbial Dark Matter (Phase II) -... | ecosystem: Environmental > Aquatic > Freshwater > Ice >... | reverse complement strand
CTCCGGCACAGTTTTTCCCTGTAATTTCACCCAAGCGCACAACTCGGCGAACATGAGGCAGGCCGCGTTGCCATCCTTGTCGCGCACCGCGTCGTTCGGCAGGTAACCGTAGCTCTCTTCGCAACCAAACGCATAAAACGTGCTGTGCTTTTGGAGCAGCCGCGCCCGCGCCTCGAAAGTCGTGGCATCGTAATCGAGGGCGACGCCCGACTCTTTCAGCAACGCGCCCTTCAACTGCGCCTCGTAGCCTGCTATCTTCGCCGCGATCCACTTGAAGCCGGTGAGCGTGTTGATGACTTTGACGCCGTGGCCGCGACCAATCGCGTCTTGCAGCTGCGTCGTCACAAAAGTCTTCACGATCGCCACGCTCTGCGAACCCGCCGCCGGGATGACGCCCAACTCCTTCAACTTGGTGAGGCGATACTCCGCCAGCAACGATCCGATCTGATTGCCGGTGAGCAAGTGCTGCTTCCCGTCCTTGCCTCGCACAGCCACGCCCATGCGGTCGCAGTCGGGATCGGTTGCCACCACGACGTCGGCATTTTCTTTTTCGGCAAGCGCGACTGCCAGCGAAAGCGCCTCGGCGTTTTCCGGATTCGGCGATTTCACCGTCGGAAAACGCGGATCAAATGCCACCTGCGACTGCACCTCGCTCACCTCGCAGCCCGCGTGAATAAGCAGCGGCACCGACATGACTCCGCCCGTGCCGTGAATGTTCGTGAACACCACATGGAGCTTGGTCTTCCTGAAAACGCTCGGATCGATCGCCGCCTTCGAAGCCACCGCGAGATAAGCATCGTCAGTCGGACGGCCGAGTGTAACCACACGCGTCAGATCTTTCTCCAGAAACGCCCCCAGCTCCGAGAGCGGCACGCCATTGACCTCGGCCACGGTGCCCGTGTCGTGCGGTGACACCATCTGCGCGCCGTCCTCGAAGTAGGCCTTGAAGCCATTGTCGTGCGGCGGATTGTGGCTGGCCGTGATGACCACGCCGGCATGCGCTTTCAGCAGACGCACCGAAAAACTGAGCTGCGGCGTCGAGCGCGGTCCCTCAAAAATGTAAGCGTTGCCCCCGAGGCGCGTCCAAGTGGACGCGGCCAATTCACAGAAGTGTCGCGAAAAATGTCTCACGTCGTGGGCAATCACGAGCGCAGGCACATCGGCCCGTCCGGATTTTGTGAGCCACGCCTTCGTGTAGCGATGGAGACCGATGGTCGCACGGATGAGCGTGAAATCGTTGAGGATATTGCAGCCGATGGCGGCGTGCGCAGGCGTGCCCAGGCGGTCAGGAGTGCCCGTCTCCGCCGTCGTCGTGACGGTGCCAATGGTGCGACCGCGAATGCCGCCCGTGCCGAATTCCAGATAACGGTAGAAACGGTCGTTGAGCTCGGCCCACGCGGCCTTGGCCACGAGTTCTTCAATGCTGGCCTCGGCCCAGGCGGGCAGCCCGGCGGCCAGCCAGTCGGAGATGTTTTGAACGGTAGCCGGGAGAAGGTGTCCGGCGTGGCCGGCGGCTTGAATTTTAGAGAGAGAGCTCATGGGGATATGCAGAAGTTAAAATACTTTATAGGGAACTCAGGAAATCAGGAAACGGACTTCGCGAACGATGGTTTTTCCCTTAACCCGGCTCGTTCCTGATTTCCTGATTTCCATATTAAAAATCTGACCGAAATCAGACTGCCAAATATAACCCGTCCTTAATTTCAGGCTTCGGGGAAAGACGTTTCCAGGCGTCGGCAAACGAATCCTCGTCGTAACCGAACAACGGCGACACCTCGATGGCGAAGGGCGGCAGACCAGTGGCGTCGGCCGGGACGGCGGCGCCGTTGGCTTTGAGCCAGCGCACGAATTGCCGTATCTGGTCGTCGCGACAGGTTGCGGGCGAATCAAGACCCTCGGCGTTTTTCACCGGCGAGAAATCGTCCTCGCGGCGCGTTTCGATGATCACCGGATTCTTCGCAAACGGCAGCGCGTCGAAGACAAACATCTCGAACTTCACGCCATTGGGTTTGTCCGGCTTCACCCCGTTACCTGCGGCATCAATGGTCGGGATTTTTTTGTCCGCACGGTGAAACGGCAGGGCCACGCCTTCGCCACCCTTCGCCATGCGGCGGATGAACTTTGTGTCGAAAATATGAATCGCAATGCTGCCGGCGATATAGCGCAGCGCCCCGGTGGCCGGATCGATCTCCTCTTGATAGGACTTCGGCAGGTCGGAGTATTCGATGACGATATTTTGGCCGTTCTGGGTGCAGAAATGACCGACCTTTTCACCGGCGTAGGCCTTCGGAACCATCTTGCTGGACATCTCGGAACCGCGCAGCACATGCCAGCCGATGAAGGCCGGATCGATCCCGCGCACCAGCGGGTTGTCCACTTGGAAGTAGCTGAGGATGTCGATGCCTTCCTGGGCCATCAGATCGAGTGCACCGCTGCGGTCGAGCGCGCGAAGCGAGCCGCCGTGTCCGTCGGGTGACATGGCGATGGTGCTCTTGGTTTCGAGAAGGATTTTCCCGTCAAGATCCACCGCCGGCATCCGGCCCTGGCGGAAGAAATGCACTTGCGACGACGTGAGTCCGAAGAACCCATGTTCAACAAAAAACGCCTCGGTCGCCTCGTGATTCGCGTTGCTGGTCATGATGAACCAGTGGAGCGGCTTGCCGTAACGTGCGCCGGCCGCGTGTATTTTTTCGGCAAACACCTGGAAAAGCGTCTTCTGCTTGATGGGCGTGACCGGAAACGTGCCCTTGGGTCCGTCGTAACCGAGACGCGTGCCCTGTCCGCCCGCGACTGTGAACGCCGCCACCCGGCCCGCCCGCAGCGCAGCCTCACCCGCAGTCTTCGCCGCGCCCCAAGCCTTGGCCTCGCCGCCTTTTTCCGGACGCAGCTCGTAGGGCGCCGGAGCCAATCCATCGAGGTTCAGGCCGGTCGAGGCCCCTTTAGCCAGCAGAGTCCGCGTGAGGTCTGCGATCTCCCCCAGATCAATCTCGGCCGCATCAGCGAGAAGTTGCTGCTGGGCAGCAGGCGCAAGCTGGTCGAAAAACGCGAATACATGCCCCTGTCCGGAGCGTTCAAATGCCTCGATAATCGTGGGTTTTGCCATGAGGAAAGGGTGGAATTGAGCGGACCGACCGGACACGGAGCAACGTCTTTTTGGGCAAACCCATCACCCTCGTCTCACTGGTCGGCTTCAAAACGAAAAACGAACTCGTCCGGCTTCGCATAACCAAGCCGCTTGCGGATGATCATCGCCACGTAATCCGGATCGGTGCGCAGCTTGTGCAGAGTGGATTCCTGCTCTTTCAAACGCAGCTCGGCCTCGTTCAACCGGCGCTGGGTGGCCGCCTCGACCATCTTGAGCTGGTTGTACTCCTGCCGCGTCTGCCAGAAAAACACCGACGACCCCGCGCCAACGCTCAGGAAGAGCAGCAGGTAGAATGTTACGATGATCCGACGCAGGTGCATGGCAGGGAGCCAGAGTAAAGTTTGGTGGTCGGAATGGACAGAATTTCCAGGATGAGCCGCGAGAACCGACCATGGCATCTTTCATTCGAACGGCTCAATTCTTTCCGTCGCGATGCGAAAGATTTCGTGAAATTTTTTCTTAAACAGGTCGGTTGCCCGCTTTTGGCGTGCGTTCGGGTCTTGGGACGCCTACTGCCATGGGGCCATGTATAAGAGCTTCTACGGGTTGAACGAAATGCCGTTCAACATCACGCCTGACCCGAAGTTCCTTTATCTCAGTCCCACTCACCAAGAGGCGCTGCAACACCTGAAATTTGGAGTGCAGGAGCGCAAGGGCTTCATCGTGCTCATCGGCGAAGTCGGGTGCGGAAAGACGACCCTTTGCCGGCGCTTCCTCAACGAACTCGACCCGGCCCGCTACGATACCGCGCTGATTTTGAACCCGCGCGTCACCGAGACGCAGATGCTCAAGGCCATCCTCACCGAGCTCGGCGAGACCAAGCTCGGCCGCAGCCAGAACGACCTCGTCGCACAGATGAACCGGGTGCTGCTCGAACGCATCACCCTCGGACGCGACATCGTCCTCATCATTGATGAGGCTCAAAATCTTTCTTTCGGCGTGCTCGAACAAATCCGTCTCCTTTCAAACCTGGAGACCGACCAGCAAAAACTCCTCCAGATCATTCTCATGGGCCAGCCCGAGCTCAAGGCCGTGCTCGCCCGCGAGGAACTCCGGCAGCTCCGCCAGCGCATCCTCATCCACTACGAGCTTCATCCGCTGAACCTCACTGACGTGGCCCATTATGTGCAACACCGCCTTACGCTCGCCGGCGGAATGGGGCGTCCCGCCTTCACTCGCTGGGCCTTGCGCGCCGTGCATCGCTACAGCAAAGGAATTCCCCGCATCATCAATAATCTCTGCGACAAATCCATCCTCGCCGCCTACATTCGAGACTCGGACGAGGTCTCTTATTGGGACGTCCGCCGCGCCCATCGCGACATGCGAAACCTCACGGAATGATTCCTTCAACCAAAGCCGGCAAACGATCCCTCCGTTAAAATCCGCCCATGAGTCTCATCAACGAAGCGCTTAAAAAAGCCCAGCGCCAGCGGACAGACGCCACCGCTCCTGTTATCGTGCCAGCCGCAACGCCTGTCGGCGGCGGCTCACCTTCCCCGCGCATTGTCAAACGTCGCCCACCCATGCCTGCGCGCACCCTCGTGTTGCTGCTCGTAGGAGGCGGCCTTGTGCTCGTGACAGGGGGCATTGTGACCTTCGTCCTGCTCAACCTCGATTCCGCTCCGATCGTCGCCGTGAAGTCAGCCCTGGGCAATCGCCCCCCGCCGGGACCTCCTCCGGTCGTCGCACCTGCCGTTCCCACTGTAATCCTGCCTACAGTCACGACGGTTGCGGTTTCCCCGGTTCCACCAGCTAAGCCCATTCCTGCGCCCGTTCCGGCCCCTGTCCCTGTTGCGGCTCCGGTTCCTGTTGCGGTTCCGGTGGCGCAACCCGTCCCGGAGATTGTCGTGCCGCCGCCCCCCCCGGTTGCTCCGGTCCATCCATCGGCCCCGCGCAAACTCGCCGCCAATCCTGCAGTCTACACCTTTCTGGATACCTTGCGCATCACTGGTGTGCGCATGTCCGGCGGGGATTCGAAAGTCATCATGAACGACCGCATCGTGCGTCTTAACGACTACGTTGATCGCGCCCTCGGCCTGCGCCTCGTGAAGGTCACCGACTCCAGCCTCGTCTTCACCGACGACAACGGCTTCGAATACACCAAGCCGCTTTAAACGCTGAAATGTGAAATACTGAAACTCTGAAAGGCTATCCTGCGCGCCCGCTTGTCGGCCGCGCACCTTTCATTTTTCGTTTTCAGCATTTCCGTTTTTCAGTTTGTTTATCCCTCCCATGCTGCACCGCCCCAAAGTCCCTTTCCGCATTGATCCCGCCCTGCAGGCCTTTCGTGGCGACGCACGGGCCACCGCCAGTCTTCACCCGCTGGAAAAAGCCCTCCTGATCATCATCGGAGCCCATCTCTGCTTCACGGTCTGGGCACTGGGAGCGGTTTATAACTGGAGCCAGTTTATCAGTCTCGGCTTTGCCGTGGCGGGTTTCGCGGTGGCGCTCATCAACCGCCACTATTTGAACGATCACGCGCGCGAGGGAGCGTTCAAGCTCATCATGTGGCCCAAGCTCGTCCGGTTTCCTGTTTTCTGGCTCGGGCTGGCCCTGATGGCCTACATCACCGTGCAAGCGCTCAATCCCTCCTGGGTTTACGCGGTCAATGGCTCATCATGGTGGCTGGTTCCGATAGACTACACCACCTGGCTGCCCACGAGCGTCGAGGCCCCTTTCGAAACGATGAACGCATGGCATGCGCTCATGCTGTATGCCACCCCGTGGCTGGTCATGTGCGCCGTGTGGGTCGGGTTCACCCGGCGAATGGCCGTGCAACACCTGTTCACCCTCGTGGTCGCCAACGGCGCGGTGCTCGCCCTGATCGGCATCCTCCAGCGCGCGACCGGTACCTCGAAAATCCTCTGGTTCATCCAGCCCAAGACGGGCCCGGTCTTTGCCACGATCCTCTACAAGAACCACGCCGGGGCCTACTTCAACCTCGTGTTCATGCTGTGCGTCGCCCTGCTTTACCGGCACTTCGCCCGGGGCGAACGCCGTCTTGAGCGCGCCAACCCCGCCCCCGTTTTTGCGTTTCTCGCCATCTTACTCGGGATGGGCGTGTTTCTCACCGTATCGCGGGCGGCCATGCTCCTGCTTCTCGGCTTCGTCTTGGTCGCCTTCATCGGCTTTATTGTCCGTTGCACCTTCACGCGAGGCGAGGGTCGCAGCCCCTTGGCCGTCGGTTTGCTGTGCGCGGGGTTTGCCCTGTTCATCGGCTTGGGCGCCTTCTTCCTCAACGTTGACCGCTCGTTCTCCCGCCTTGGCAATCTGATCCAAAACGGCGCGGCCGATACCTCCGTAAGCAGCCGGGTCATAGTCCGGCACGCCGCCTGGCAGATGGCCGAGGACCGCCTCGGGACCGGTTGGGGAGCCGGCAGCTTCCGTTACATCTTCCCAGCTTATCAAAAACAATACCCGGAGATCACCCTCGTCCCCGGCAGGCCCGGCGTGACGTATCGCTGGGAACACGCCCACAACGACTACTTGGAGTTCATGAACGAGTTTGGTCTGGTCGGCGCAGGCCTGTTTTTCGCCGCATTCGCCTGCGGGGTGCGTCATCTGTGGCGGCACCGTGTCCACTTGAGACCCCATCTGATGTTCATTGTGCTGGCCCTCGCGGCCACCCTGGCCCACGCCTTCGTTGATTTCCCCGCTCGCCTCCCCGCCCTCCTCCTTCTCTGGTGCGTCTCCGCCGCCTTGGTCAGCCGCTGGGCCGAGCTTGAAAACCAGCGCGGGTAGAATGAGAGACCTGAGATTTAAGGCCTGAAACCTGAGGTTACGATCACTCCAATCCTCAGTTTTCAGGTTTCCAACCGCAGGTCCCCCTCAATACGCGGACGTCGGAGGTATCACCACCTGGACCGCGGTTCTCAGGACGATCTGGATATCCAACGGCAGCGACCAGTGGGTGACATAATAGAGATCCCAATAGACCCGCTGGTGAAGTTTTTCCGGCTCCGTGATCTCCCCGCGAAACCCGCTGATCTGGGCCAGCCCGGTGATACCCGGCTTGACCAGTGATCGTATGCGATAGGCTCGGTTTATCTGGCTGAAATCCGTGTCATGCTGGGGCAGATGCGGACGTGGCCCCACCACGCTCATCTTGCCCATCAGGACGTTGATGAACTGGGGGAACTCGTCGAGACTGCTGCGCCGGAGAAATTGACCAAAGGGATAAACCCGGCTGTCACCTTCGGTGGCCTGCCGGTTGATATCGTGCTCCGCCGAATACATGGAGCGAAACTTGAGCATCCGGAATTCCTTGCGGTTGAGCCCTCCTCGCGGCCGCACAAAAAACACCGGTCCGGGCGCCTGGCACCGCTGCATGAACCACACAAAAATGCACAGCGGCGGGATGATGATCACCACCACCGGCAGCGAAATGGCGATGTCCAGCATCCGCTTGGAGAGCCGGTTAAACGGGTCTTCCAACGGCTCGTCCTGCAAGGCAAGGAAGTGCCTCCCCCCCTCCTGCACCGGAATGAGGGGCCGGGCAAACCTCGCATCAAGGTTGTTGTGGATCATGAACCGGCATCCCTCCTGTTCGCAGAGCACGATGATGCGTTCCACCACGGCGACATCTTCCATCCACCCCATCAGCACGACCTGCCGGATATGATATTTTTTCAGAGACTCCTCCAGATTCTCGATCCGTCCCAGATAGGGTGCGATGGCCCGTTCCGCGCGCGAGGGCTTGTCCTCCGACAAAAACCCCACCGGACGGATACCCAGATGCCCGCGATTGGTGATCCAGTCGTCCAAGTTCTCCATATCCCCTGCCCGGCCGATGAAAATCGTGGGGGAGCGGGCATTTTCCGCAAACAGCACCCGCGCCAGCAACCGTGGAAACTTCGCGTGCAGCAACGTGAGCAGTCCCCACAGGAGCAAAAGGTAACTGCCAAGGAAAAGCCGGCTGACCGCCCGGTCCTTGGTCGCAAACATCAGGGCGAAGATACAGGCCGCCACAAACAGAACCTGCCGGGCCGCCAGCCCAGCACCGCCGAACCAGCCCAGCAGATGCAGGGTATAGCCCTTCTGCCGCACATCCCCGATGCTTGCCGCCATGCCCACAAATACGGCGATGCAGTAAGCCAGCAAGTTGACATCCGCGATCAGGGTAAGATGCGGCAGAAACCGGACCCCCTGCGCATAAAAGAGCAACAATCCCACCGCCATACCATTGACCATGAAGGCATAGACATTGACGAAACCACGTTGCCGGTAGGCGATCATTTTTGGAGGGAAAACCTGAGGCGGAAAAAGAGGAAAATCCGAAACTATTGAAAGCTAAAAGACGTAAACCGAAAATCGCCAACCCATAACCGTGATCACCCAGAAGATGTTGCACGCCTGCAACAATCCTCCGTCTACCGCCGGTTCCGTCGTTCCGCCCTCCGCACGGCTTAGCCGCGAGCGAGCTCCGGCAGACGCTCGCGTTGCCGCCAAAGCAACGGCGCCAGCCGCAACGCCTCCCAATAGCGGCGCCAGAATTTGCTCGGATTCGAGATCAGGCGCAGCAACCAGCCCAGCACCAGCCGGTCCGCCCAGGGAGGGATGCTGGCCTGCCCGCCCGTGAGAAAAGCGATCGCCGCCCCCAGGCACAGGATGCCAGGCCGATACGGCAGCTGCGCACGCAGCGTGCAACCCAACCGCTCCTGCACTCCGCCGCCGATCGCAAGCATCACCACCTGCGGCCGCCGCGCCGCCAACCGCTCCACGAGCGCCGTATCCACCAGTTCCCCCGCCGCTGGGTAAGCCGGCGCGATGTAGGTGTCGTCCGCCGTCACTGCAAATCCCTGAGTCTCCAACCATGCACGGTTGCGCACCGCCTCAGCCTCCGAGGGCATGACCCAGAACACCGCGCCCGGCCGCTTTAATTCGGGACAAGCCAGCACCGCCCGTAGAAACTTGAGCCCCGAGTGCCGCGGCAGCCGCTCGCCCGTGTAAAATCGCCACAGCAGCACCATGAAACCCGAGTCAGTCAGCACTAGATCTGCCGTTTGCAAGGCCTCCCGATAGGCTGGCGACCGCACCAGATCGACCGCCAATCCCGGCGCGGACGGCGCGACCACCAGCCCGCCGCCGATCGACCGCTCGACCGCCATCTCCAGCGATCCGGTGAAAAAATCAACCCCCAGAATACGTCGCGACGGAAAGGAAGGGGCACCTTGGGCTTGATTCACCCGGTCACTCAAGCGCAGCGGCCCGTGACGTCAAACCAACCGCTACGCGGTCGTTTAAGTTGAGAGTTTAAGATTCAGTTACGAGACATGCCCCCTTTCGATTTCAACTTAAACTTTCTCCTTCAACCGCCGCTTGCGCGGCATGCGCCTGCTGTCTCGACAAACCCCGTCGTTAGGGACTAGCATTTTCCATTCAATTCACAAAAAAGCCGGTGGAGGCGCGTCAACGTCCCCACCGGCCGTGGCTTGAACCGATCGCTCAGATCAGGCTGCGTTGGTCCCGGTCATCGGTGCCGACGCAGCTGCTGAGGAGCGGCGCTTGCGTTCCGACTTGGGGACACCCCCCGCCTTGGCATACTCCGCCGAGTTTTTCCCGTAAACGGACCCTACTCCAGCCAGCATCCGGTCCGACAGGTCCGCCAATCCACGTTCCAATTGCTCGAATAACCTCCGAGAAGTATCCGAGGAGGTCAGAACCGTATTGTAGTCGGCCAATTTAGTCCGGGTGTTGGCGATGGCAGTTTGATAGACAGCGAGCGTGAGCTCGCCACCCAGTTCGAGCGTCGGGGCGATCGTGCTGATCGCCGCGGCGCGGGTTGCAGCCCGGTCAAGGATGACCGAGTGGTTTCTCTTAATCTTAGGCATATCTTATTCTTTCGCTGTTCTTGAATTCCGACAGCCAAGCACACCGGTATGGTATAACTTGCTGCCGTTGACTAAGAATAGAAGGATCGCAAACGCTGTTCGACAACCGAAAGTTTCTAGCAGTTATTCACAATTCGCCCAGCAACTTTTTAACCCATTTATCCACAATATATTAAACGATATATGATATTTATTAATAAGGGGTTTTTTACGCGCAAATTGTTGTTTAAATTCATAATAAAAATCTAAGCGTTTTACTAAAATTTATGCTTATAATTGATTTACAATTAATTATCACTTTAATTGATCAGCGATGATTCGATCCAAAACACTGTTCGTTGCTTGCCACGGGAATAATCATTCCGCCCAAGCCCTTTCCGTATCCTCCGCAGCATCCGGAGACGTTACCGGAAGCCTAACGGTTATCGTGCAAAGCCCATCTCCCATAACGTTAAGGCCCAGTGCAATGCCCCAAAGTCATTTCATCATCTCCTAAGCTGTTAACGAAATACCCAAACCCTGTTTGGGAACGACTCATCCCCCTTCCGCTCTCAAGTCTTCGAATCCACTTCCGCCTTTTGTATCCCGATTTCCAGCTTTCCATATAAAATCCTTCCGATTTCGAATCTGCGTTAATCTGCGGAAAATCTGCGTCCTCCGCCGGTTCCGTCATCCGGCTACCGGCCTTCGGTCAGCGGCTTCGCATTCTCCGTCATGAACGACAGCCGCGCCTCCACCGGATCGTTCGCCTTTTGAAAAAAGAACCTGAGCTGCACCTCACGAATGCGCTCCGGATGCAGACGGGCGTCGGCACCGCAATGCCCCCAAAAATACAGGTTAAAATCCGCCAGATTCAACCACACGTCCGACGAAGGCCGCGCATAATTCATCCCGAAGTTTTCCCAGATGGCGAAACGCTGTCCCTTCGTGTCCACCAGGTCCACCCGCACGCGCACCGCCGGGTTGCTCAGTTGCAGGCGCAGGAATCCCTGGGCCGGCAATCCATCCACCGCCGCCACGGCCTGCACAGGCAACAGCGGATCACGGCTGATACTGACAACTTGAAAAATCGTCCCGTCGCCCTCCCTCCTTGCCTCCAAGCCATTCCGTGGAGTCCACGGGCCAACCGCTCCCGTCGGTTTCAACGCCAGCGGCGCTTCGACAAAATCCTTCGTCTCCGGCCAGCGCTCCAACCCGAAGGCCACCGGCGAACGGCGCCCATCCGTCCCCACAAAAGTCGCCGCGCACTCGTCCCGAAAATATCCCGGTGAAGACGGACGGAACTCCATCGGCAGCTCGATGCATCCGCCGGCCGGCACGGTCAGCTCGCCGGAACTCAATCGGCCGCCACCTGCGGCCACCAGCGCCGGCGAGTCGATCTTCACATGCGGAAGCAACCCCGCCTCGATCCGCCCTCCGACCGGTTTTCCTCCAAAATTATACACCCGCAACACCCCGCGCACCGGTCCGTCCGCGCCAAACCGATAAGTGCCCGCCACCTTGTGCGGCACCGTGGTCGCGTTGTCGGGCATCCACTGCACCACGATTCGATCCGGTTCCGCCACCGCCCGCACCAGCGGACGCTCCGGCCACGGGTGCCCGCGCACATAATCCGCATACGCCTCCCACGCCGGAAACAAAAAATCGGGTCTGACGGTCATCGCATGCGCATCGTCCGCATGCACGAGGATGAACGGCATGAACATCGCCACGTCCCTCGCCACCCTCGCCACACCCGCCGTCTCGCGCGCAAACGCCGCCTGCAACGCCCGCCGCTGAGGATTATAAAAATCATCGGGCGACACCGCGTTGATCCCGCATTCGGTGATCCACATGGGCAACTCAACGCATTTCCGATGGCTTTCGGGAAACATCGCCCCGGGCCGGCCATGGCGCGCCGCCAGTCCCTTCGGTGGAAACGCCGCGTCTAGCACCGCCCGGTGAGCGGCGATCACGCCGGCCAGGTCGGCGGCATGTCCGTAAAAATGAAAATTGTAGGCGTCGGTGTAGTCCAGCAGCCCGTTGCGCATGGCCCGTTCCAGCCACGGGCCCGGAGCCGAACCCAGCGCCCCCATCAGCACCATCGTGGACCGTCCGACTGAAGCTGCACCGTCGTGCAAACCCAAATACATCGCCTTGTTGTAGGCGGCCAGACGGTCCGGCAGGTCACGGCAATAACCGAGGTCCGGCTCGCCCGACATTTCCCACGCATCCACCAGCCCCGCGGCGTTGCGGCCCTGCCGAAAAGCCGCCGCATAGACCGCCTGCAAGTCCTCCGGCAATTGATCGCCTGGTTGCTCGACGCGCAGCGCACCACCGCCCGCAAACGCCACCACGCGAAGCCCCGCCGCCTGCATCGTCCGCAGCCGGCTGACGAGCTGATTACCGCCGTCGGCCGGCATGGCTTCGTCGATCCATGCACCCCGTTCCCGCACCCACGTCACACCAGTTTCCTGCAACAGCCGCACATACCCTTGAAAATCCCCATCCACCGGCACATGGCAGGTCAGGCAACCGTCAATCCCCCACGCTGCCGCGAGGGCCTTGTCATCGGCCGACGGTGCCGCCCGCGCGGTCAGGACCACGCCCGCCGCCAGAATCAATGCACAAAAAAAGCGCCGCATACCCGCAAAGGTCCACGACGCCATCCCATCCCGCAAGCCGCGAGTCGCGACATTGAAAACCTAAAGCTTGAGACCTGAGATCCGAGGCGGCGGAGAACTCCGGTTTCAGCTTTCAAGTCTCAGGTTTTCCGCCCTCCGTGCACCGCCCTCATCTTTTCCGTGGCCATGATTTGATAGATGTTGGCCAGCAGCGCAACGGCTGCGCGCTTCGCCGTGTAGCGGTTCGTAAAGCACAGCCGCGCCCGCTGGCGCATGTCGGCGACCTGCCTTGCGTCCATTTTTAGCCAGTCGGTCATCTGCCGTTCGAAGGCCGACACGGTGTCTTCCCCCGCCGTGCCCGCGCCATCGGCGACGATGTCAGACCAAATGTTAACCGCCTTGGAGATCAACACCGGCACGCCCACCGAAAGCGACTCCGCCACCGCGATGCCAAAATTCTCCTGGTGCGAAGGCAGCAGAAACACCTCGGCGCACTGCAACGCCCCCCACTTGTCGTCCCCCAGAAGCATGCCCGTCCACACGATGCTCCCGTCCACGCCCGATTTTTTTGCCATCACCTGCAACCGCGCCGCATAGGCGTCGTCCGCCGGCCCGGCCATGATCAACCTCATCACGGCGGGATCCCAGCGGCCCGCCGCCTGCAAACGGGCGATCACCTTGATGATGATGTCCGCTCCTTTCTTGGGATGAACCCTGCCCAGAAAAACAAAGCGGCGAAACGGCTTCAACTCGGGCCGTTTATCCAAAAAGGCCGCCCCGTAGTCCTTGGTGTCATCGGGCACGCCGGGCGTGCCGTAGTTCACCACGATCTCGTTGCAGTCGTAGAGCCAGAAGGATTTTCGCGCCAGCCGCCGCTCCTCCTCGCAGGTGAAAAACACGCCGCGCGCATCGCGCAGCACCGGAAAAACCGCCCAAGGCCAGAACAGCCATTTCTTAAGATGCTTTAGCGGATACCGATACTTGAACCACGGATCGAGCATCCCGTGGGTGTAGACGTAATAAGGCGTGTTCGTGTGGCGCAGCGCGCGCCACACCCCGAGAGCGTTGTAACCCCAGATGCCGTTGATGATCACCACATCGTATTCGTGATGATGGGCGCGCAGCCACGGAACCAGGCGCGGGCAATACTCGTAATGGGTATACGACGGCCCCATCGCATGAACCGGAAACCCAAGCTTGTCCAACCACGGGCTCGAAGGATCTTCCAGGCTCAGCACCTCGATCACATGGCCGTAGCCGGAGTTGACCTTGGATAACTGCCGCACGCCCTCGATCGGTCCGCCGGCGGCAGGATTGACGCTGCCTATGACGTGAAGGATACGAAGGGGCATTTCAGGAGAAGGACGACGGAAAGTCGGAAACCCGGTAAACGGCCGGAGATCAATTCATGCAAAAGGACTCATGCTTGGCCATCATGCCGCCAAGCAGCCGCCCGACGGATTCGGCATCACGCATGAAGGCGGCGTGATCATCAGCCGACAGATAAGCGCAGGCGCAGGCAGTATCAAGCCAGTGTAAAGTCTCCTGCAACTCCCCGTCCGCATCTGTCAACTTGGACATAAAATGTGCGGGGTATTTTCGTTTTGCCCATGCTTCAGAGATATTCGCACCGATGGAGCGTGAAGCGCGTCGCATCTGATCAGTGAGTGAATAAACCTCTTCACGCGGCCAGGTTTTGCTCGTGTTAAAAAGCGTTTGTTGAAGCGAAAATGCCATCCGATAGGCCTCCAATTCACGGAAAGATCGGATCGTCATTTTTTAAGTGCTGGCGAGTTGTCCAGTAGTGGCAAGCTCTGGTCCGCCCGTCCCCCGTCCGCTGTCCGCTGTCCTCCGTCCTCCGTCAGTCCGTCAGTCCGTCTTCCGTCCTCCGTCCTCCGTCCTCCGTCAGTCCGTCTTCCGTCCTCCGTCTACCGTCAGTCCGTCTCCCGTCCTCCGTCCCCTGCCCTCCGTCCTCCGTCCCCCGTCCTCCCCCAGTCCGCCTTCCCTCCCCCGTCCT
>Ga0123337_10004294_pt1 | contig 14626 bp, 13 predicted proteins | sample frozenSSSSmetaG_FD_89792 | JGI IMG/M metagenome (GOLD analysis project Ga0123337, IMG submission 89792) | Glacier valley bacterial and archeal communities from Borup Fiord, Nunavut, Canada, to study Microbial Dark Matter (Phase II) -... | ecosystem: Environmental > Aquatic > Freshwater > Ice >... | reverse complement strand
GTATTGGATGAACTCGACCGCCTGATCATGTGATGCAGTTGCGATCTGTCACTCCCTCGCAGGAAATTTCCCGGATGCATCCCGTTGACTCGCCGCTGTGCGACGCCTGCCATTTAGTATTCCGCTAGAATCCAGATCCAGATGTCAAAACTCCGCAAACGATTTGAGCCGATCATCCAGAAGCTGGCGGGAAAAGCACCGCTTTGCCCATGGTCGAGCGCTGTCACACTGCTGGACCCCCGCTTGCTGAGGGCCTATCCGCCGAAGCAGGAAATCCGGGTGATTGATAGCAAGGAGCGGCTCAAGCTGTTGGAGTTCGGGGGTAGGCATGCGTTCTGGTTTCCAGAGGGTATGGCGATTACCCCCGAGTTGTGGAGCGAGTATCTGGTCGCGTTCTGGGACCACCGGCACAATTTCCACCAATACCTGCGCGGCGGAGTCAGCATCTCCGCGGGTGACGTGGTGTTGGATTGCGGCGCTTGCGAGGGATTTTTCACCCGCATGGCGCTGGACGCTGGAGCGGCGAAGGTCGTCTGCGTGGAACCCTCGTCCACCATGGTGGATTGCCTGCGGAAGACGTTCGAGCAGGAGATCCTGGCGGGGCGCGTCGTGATCCTGCCGGTGGCGCTTGGCTCGTTCTGCGGTAGCGCCGGCTTCGCCAGCGCGGATGATGATGCCTTCGCCGGGCACTTTGACACCGGATCGACGGTTACCGTGGAGGTGACGACCCTCGGTGAGATCGCGCGGGAACACGGCCGGCCGACGTTCATCAAGATGGACCTGGAAGGCAGCGAATATCAGGCGCTTTCCGGGGGCGTCGATCTGTTGGAAGAGTTCCATCCGAAACTCGGCATCACCACCTATCACAATCCGTGGGATCATGCGGTGATCACTTCCTTCCTCACGGGAGTCGGTTACCCGTCGGTGAAGCCCTATGGCATGACTCTCCGAAACGGAAGCTGTCCGCGGCCGGTGATGGTGCATGCCTGGTGAGCCGCTCCTGAAGGTTCTTCTGGACAGCAACATCGCGTGATTCCATTTGAACCGGATCAAATAATTCCGGTGCCTCGCCGGGCATGAGGGCAATTTCATCCACGTCACACGCAACCACCCATGCTGGTCCGAAAAACAATAGTGTATCTCAAATCCGTTGCCGCCACCGGCAAACCGCACGTCTTGGGCATGCCGGTCATTCCCAAGAGGCTACTGAAACGAAGCCCTTTCAATCGGGAGGCATACAATGGCTTTTTGACCGAAGCTGCACATTGGAAACTCGGAAAAAGCCCTGTCGTCTACGATGTGGGGGCGAACAACGGTGACTTCGCCCTCGCGTTCCAGTCTGTCTATCCGGAAGCGCAGATCACCCTCTTCGAACCGGTGGCCGCACATGTGACACGACTGGAACGACTGAAGCAGGAGGGAGGCTTCCCGTGGATAATCCAGCCGGTGGCGCTCGGACCTCGTGATGAGGAATTGGAAATCGAGGTGCCCGAGGGCCAGGAGGCGGCAAGCAGCCTGCACGGCTTCGGCACGGACTATTTGGAACACAACCCCAACGCCGGAAAAACCACCCTGCAGACCTGCCAGGTCAGACGACTTGACGGAATCCGGCAGGCATCCCCGGACAGACCTGACATCGATCTTCTTAAGATCGACGTCGAGGGGTTTGAGTTCGCCATGTTGGAAGGAGCTGCCGAAACGCTGCCTCACGTCCACAACGTGGTGATCGAGGTGAGCCGCCTTCGGCACGGGGACACTCCCGGTTGCCCGATCGCCCGGATGATCCGACTGATGGAGAATGCAGGGCTGGGCCTGTTCCGGATGGAGCCGACCATCGTTAACCATAAGATCGCTTCCCACCCGCTTGAGTATGATCTGTATTTCAGCCGCATCGGAAAGGGAAACAGGTAGGTGAGCAGCAAGGTCGACATCGTGGTGGAGAGGCAGTGGCACGCGCCCGCCTTGGCGCACGCACTTATGGCTCATGAAATGCTCGGTAAGCTGTACACCGGTTTCCCACGCCAGCGTTACACCCGCCTTGGCATTCCGGCGGAACGATTGGAATGCCACCCGCTGCCAGCGCTCTGGAATTACGGCATCGCCAGATGCAAGCTGCCCTCCGCCCTGAGGCTGAATGAGCCCGCCTCTCTCGCTTGCGCGGTCGCGGCGGACTACACCCTGTCCCCGGTCATCACCTGCCTTGCGACATCCTATCAGGACTTGTTTCCGAAGCTGCTGCAGCGACCGATCGTGCGCGTCATCGAATGTGGATCCATGCACCCTGAGGATCACTTCCTGTTCCAACAAAGAGCACGCCGCGAAGCCGGGCTGCCTCACGCCACCGCACCGACGGCGTCCGTGAAGGCCGAGTGTGAGGCGTCCGCGCTGGCTCATTTCCTCGTCTGCGGCAGTCAAATGGTGGTGGAGTCCTATGTCAAACGCGGCTATGATTCCCGGCGCGTGCTACATTGCCCTTATGGGGTCGATACCTTGCGTTTCCGCTATGCGGAACGGCAAATCGCCCGCGATCGCCCGTTGCGCGTCGCCACAGTCGGTGTGATCGGAATCCGCAAGGGCATTCTTCGCCTGCTTCGAATCGCGGAATGGGCCGGTAAAGTAGGCATCAATCTGGAACTCCACCTCATCGGCCCCATCGAACCGGAAGCCGAGGCACTAATCGCCCGCAGCACGGCCAACTGTCAAAGACTCGGCGTTCTCAAAGGCGATGCACTGGTCCAAGCCCTGCACCGCGCGGATGTGTATTGCCTGCCATCCTATGAAGAAGGCTTCCCAATCTCCCAACTCGAAGCCATGTCAACGGGCTTGCCCGCGATTACTTCTAACGACACCGGAGGCCGCGAAGCGGTGACGGATGGAGTGGACGGCCTGGTTTTGTCAGATTTCACTGCGGAAGAATTTGAAACGAAACTGCGACCCTGGTTGATCCAACGCGAATCCATGGTCCGGGCGGGCGTTGCGGCAGCCGAAAAGGTAAGGACGCGATACTCGATGGAGAACTACACACGCTACGTGGCAAACTGTTATTCAATGATCGCCGGGATGGCGGACCGCCTGCAAGAGGGAGAAGTGGTTCCCTGCGCCGCTTCCCTGAAGAGTAACAGCCTCCGGTGAATCAGAACCTTGATAGCCCTACGACCGCACCTCTCCGGGGGGAATGCCTTCCGGGATACTTCACACATCGCACCGCCGTCTATCAGCCTGTCGCGAGTCTTTGCTGAATATTCAACACAACCATCTAGCAAACCATGTTTAGAGCCATCAAACAACAAGTGAAGCGCCAACTTTATGCGGCGCGCGGACTGCGGGCAGAGATCGCCCTGCCCCTGGAAACCGTGAACCCCGGTGATCAGGCGTGGACGGTGGCGGCCGGAACCTTGCGGCCGGGAAACATCGTGTATTCCCTCGGGCTGGCGGAGAACATCGAATTCGACCTGAACCTGATTCGCGACCACGACGTCGAGTTGCATGGATTCGACCCGACGCCTGCCTCGGTCGAGTGGATCCGCAGCCAGGTGCTTCCGGCGGGGTTCCACCATCATCCGGTAGCGGTCGCCGGCCATGACGGAACGCTGGAATTTTCACTGCCGGAACCGGGAACCGGCATGTGCGCGAGCGCCCATCTGGCAGCCAGCGCCGGAACCGTGCAAGTGCCATGCAAGAGGATTTCCACGATCATGACGGAGCTGGGCCATGACCGGATCGACCTCCTGAAAATGGACATCGAGGGCACCGAGTATGAGGTCCTTGAAGAGATCCTGGGGAACCAGCTCCGCATCCGCCAGATCCTGGTAGAGTTCCATCATCGTTTCCCGGGCATCGGCATGAAAAAAACACTCGATGCCGTGGCCGCGCTCCGGCGTGCGGGATACCAGTTATTCCATGTTTCCCCATGGTGTGAGGAATACGCGTTTTTGAAGAGGCCGTCTTAAAAATCCAAGATTCACATGATTTTCGCATGATTTGCGGTGCCAGACCTGCTGCCTGCTATTCCCTGTTCACCTCGACCGTGCCCGAATTGAAAAAATTAAGAATTGCGATGCTGGTGGTCGATGCGAACGACTCGCAAAGCCTCACGCAACGGGATGATTCCCAAAGATCTCCGGTCGTCCACACGGCGATCCACAATCTGTTGGAAGGGCTGCGATCGAGGACCGATATCGAAGTCACGGTTCTTTACGGATGCCTGCATGCCGGCAACCGCGACGAGCGACGGGATGGCTCGATCCACTATCTGCCGGTGCCCTACAAGCCTCTGCCGGTTCCCGGAATGGGCGGTCCACTGCTAGGGCGGACCTTTGCCCTATTGCGAGCGCTCCGGAAACTCAAGCCGGACCTGGTCCACGGCCAGGGGACCGAGCGCGAATCGGGACTTGTCGCGGCCTGCTGCGGTTTTCCCTCCGTGCTCACCCTGCACGGCAATCTCAGCGAGATTGCGAAATCGGTGGACGCGAAGCCATTTTCCTACTTCTGGCTGGCGGCGAAAATCGAGCAGTGGGTGCTGCCCAGGGTCACGCTGGTCCACTGTCTGTCCGCCCACACGGTGGCAAGTGTGGCGGCCAAGGCACGGCACACCCGGATCATCCCGAATGCCGTGGCGGCTCCCTTTTTCAGAGTCGTTAGAGAGCCGTCCGTATCTCCTTCGGTGGTGTGCATGGCGGGCATTGCTGAGTGGAAAAACCCCATCCTGCTGGTGGAGGCAAGCGACAGCCTGCACCGCGAATTTCCGGAAACCCGCATCCATTTTTACGGGAGTTGCGGCGCCGAGGCCCCCTATGGTCGGGCATTCCTTGAGTCGATCCAACAGCGGCCATGGTGCGTCTTTCATGGACAATGCTCCCAAGACACCCTGCTCGGCGCACTCGCCACGGCTACCTGCTCCGTCCTTCCGTCCAAGCAGGAGAACTTCGGACTGGCGCTGGCGGAAGCCATGGCGGCAGGCGTCCCGGTGCTGGGTGCTGGCTCGGGTGGAATTCCGGATGTGATCCATCACGACGAGACGGGATTGTTGTTTGAGCCGTATCGCGCCGATCAACTGGCCGCACAATTGAACCAACTGCATTCCGATCCACTCCGCATGCAACAATTCGCGGCGGCTGGAAAAAATGAAGCCGTCAGCCGGTTTTCCATGGAATCCGTGAGTGCGGAGCATGTCGCCATGTATCACCAAACCCTCGACCTGTGAGCCATTCGATGGGATCGCCGAAAATTGCCGTGATCATGCCGGTCTGGAACGGGGAAAAACACCTCGCTGCCGCCATCGACAGCATCCTTTCCCAAACCTGGACCGACTTCGAGTTCCTGATCCTCGACGATGGCAGCACCGACCGCAGCACCGAAATCCTGGCAGACTATCAGACCAGGGATTCCCGGATCCGAATCATCCGCCTCGGGCACGAGGGCATCGTGGCGGCGCTCAACCGCGGTGTGGCGGAAGCCCGCGCCGGATGGATCGCCCGGATGGACTGCGATGACATCGCTCTTCCCACCCGTCTGGAGGTGCAATGGAACGCACTCAAGGACCACCCGGGCGCGGTGCTCTGCCACACCAACATCGAGCGGTTTGGAGACGAGGCCCTCATCGGGGGCGAGCGTCATTTCCCGATGTCCATGGCGCTGGTCAAAGCCCGGCTCTGTTTCAGTTGTCCGTTGGTCCATCCGACGGTGATGTTTTCCAAAGCCGCATTCGATGCGGCGGGAGGTTACCGCTTGGAGGAACGGCATGCGGAGGATTTCGCGCTGTGGGGCCGGCTCGTGGCCCAGGGAGATTTCGTGGGAATCCCCGCGCGTTTGCTCCGCTTCCGCGTGCATGGCGCGTCGATTTCAAAACGGGAGTCGGGCACCCAGCAGCGATTGACGCGGGAGATCGCCGCCCGTCACAGTGAATGGTTTCTCGGCGCGGAGCCCGGGGACGCCGAACGCCTGTGGAATGCCTTCAACTGGGAGACCAGCCGCAGCGGGATCCGCGAGTGGATCTGGGTGGCCAGCCGCTTCCTCCACCGCATCCGGCCGACGAGTATCGAACTGTGGGCGTGGGCGCTGAGCCAAGCGGTGCAACGGATCCGGAAAAGCGGATAGAGCCTGAAGATTTCCTCTGAAAATCAAGGAGGAGCGGATTACCTCCGAAAAAAATTGCCATTCTTTCAGGCCAACGGCCTTCAACAAGCCAGCCCAGGGCAGCGCCCTGGGTATTGGATTCAAAAAAATGTTAGCCCTGAAGGGGCGAAACATTCCGCGCTCCAATTGGAAGAGGCTCGTTTGCAAATTCCGTATGACGTCCCCCAAAATCACCGTGGTCATGCCGGTTTGGAATGGCGAGGTGCACCTGGATGAGGCGGTGCGGAGCATCCGGAACCAGACCTTCACGGAATTCGAGTTTCTCATTCTCGACGACGGCAGCACCGACCGCACGCCGGCGATCCTGGCAGAACATGCGGCGCAGGACCCGCGCATCCGGATCATCCGCTTGGAACACGGTGGCATCGTCGAAGCGCTGAATCGCGGAGTCGGCGAATCCCGTGCGGAATGGATCGCCCGGATGGACAGCGATGACATCTCCTACCCCACCCGTCTGGAAAAACAGTGGAACGCAATCGTCAATCATTCTGGAACCGTGCTCTGCCACTGCCACACCCGGATCATCGGCGATCCCGGGATGGTCACACCGGCCGGACATTTCATCCGCACGAAAGCGCTTCTGGCACTGCGTCTCTGTTTCCAGAGTCCGATCGTGCATCCGACAGTGATGTTTCACAAACCAACCTTTCTCGAGTGCGGCGGATACGAAGCATCCGAAGAACATGCGGAGGACTACGGGCTCTGGGGCCGGCTGATGTTGAGGGGCGGAATCGTAGGAGTCGCCGAACCCTTGCTGGATCTGCGGGTTCATGCCGGATCGATTTCAAAACAACAGGCCGCGGCGCAGCAGGCGATCACCGAAAAAGTAGCGGTCCGCCACTGCGGGTGGTTCATGAACCTCGATGGGGAAACCGCGCTGCGGGCCTACCGCGTGTTCCGCAGTGAACTGATCACCCATCCCTCGCGCGAATGGATTTGGTTTGTTCTTCGTTGCCTGCCACGCATGCGCTGGCAGAGTCTGGAGATGTGGGCATGGGTGCTCCGCTACACCCCCGGATTCCTCTCGCGTTCCCCGGCGAAAGCCCGCTTCTGATAGATTCTTGAGAAACCCCTCGTTTGCGCCCATGCATCCCCCCGTCACTCACGAAACCCACCCTATCAGCACGACCCGCCCCCCGGCCGGCATCTGGCTGTGGCTGGCATTGATCCTTGCCACCTGCGTTTTCATCTCTTCGGACAGTTTCTGGATCGACGAGGGCAACACCGCCTACAAGGCAAGCCAGGCGAACTTTTCAGCATGGTCCAAGTCCATGTTCGCGGTCACCAGCTCGGATGCCCAAATGCCGGGATACATGCTCTACATGTGGGTCTGGCAGAAGTTCTCGGGGAATTCGGAATTCGCCCTGCGCTTGAGCAACCTGCCCTGGCTGGTATTGTTGGTCCTCGCCGTGCGCCGTTTTCCCTGGGCGGTCGCGGTGGCCCTCACCTCGCCTTTCATTCTCAATTACCTCAACGAACTCCGTCCCTATCTGATGCAGATCGCCGGGGCCGCGCTGGCAGTCAACGGAATCTCGCGCTTGAAGGATGAGGCCCCTTCCGCATGGACCACCGTCCTCGCGGGATGCCTGGTGATGAGCGCCTCCAGCCTCCTTGGCGTGGTTTGGTCGCTCGGCGCGATGATCCACGTGCTCGTCGAATCTCCGTGCCGGTTGAAATCCCGATGGTTCTGGCTGCGCAACCTCGCCTTTCTGCCGGCGTTCGCTTTTCTGGGTTTCTACTACGCCTGGACGCTCGTCCAAGGACAAGGTGCCGCGCTAATGGGCGGCAGATTCCTGATCAGCCTGGCAGCCGCCGGATACGAGTTGCTAGGGCTTGCGGGGTTCGGACCCGGCAAAACCGAACTGCGGATCAACCCGAAGGCGCTCATGGATTACGTGGGGGTTCTCGCACCCGCCGCGCTGGCAATCGGCGGGCTGCTGCTTTGGAGCTTGGCCGGTTGGTTCCGCCATGCTCCCAAACGACAGGTGATGGCGGCAATCTGCGGTGTTGGCACGCCTCTCATTCTCATCTTTTCCCTCGTGGTGCTGAAGGATTTCAGGGTTCTTGGCAGACACCTGGCACCGCTATCCATTCCGATCATCCTGCTGGTGGCCCACGCCGCCTCACGTCCCCGCCTGCCACGCCGGGTCGCCGTGCTGGTCATCGGGCTCGCCATCGCTAGCAGCTTCTCCCTCAGATTTTCAGCCCGCCATCGCAAGGACGACTACAGGACGGCGGCGGCGATCGCCAAAAACGCGATCAAAAACCAAAGGCCTGTCATCTGGGTGGCCGATGAATGGACGGCCTATTTTTACGGACTCGATGAAAGCCGCTCCGGATGGCAACCGTGGAGGGATAACAGGTCAGTGCCGGCGCTGACCGGTGACGAAACGGTGCTTCTCACCAAGCCTGACATTTACGATTCCAAGGGAGGAATGCAGGCCTTGCTGAGGGAGCGCGGTTTCACGCCCGTCCGCCAGCTCCCCGCATTCACGATCTTCCAACGCAGCGGATTTTGAGCCGAATCGATTCAACCATCAAATGATCATGAGGAAAAAAGTCAGCATTGTGATTCCTTGCTACAACGAGGAGGAGGTTCTGGACTCGATGCGCGAGCGTCTGACGAAAGCATGTGATTTGTGGAACTATGATTGGGAGGTGGTCGCCGTCGATGACGGATCGCAGGATCAAACATGGAACATGCTGAGCCGCTTCCAGGCCGAGGATCCGCGCTGGAAAGGGCTGTCGTTTTCCAGAAACTTCGGCCATCAAGCGGCGGTGTCCGCCGGACTGTTCCATGCGGAGGGAGACGCGGTGTTCATCATCGACGCGGACCTTCAGGACCCGCCCGAGGAGCTCCACCGCTTCCTCGCCAAGTGGGAGGAGGGTTTCGACGTGATTTACGGTGTCCGCCAGAAACGCAAGGAAGGGGTGGCCAAGCGTTTCTGTTACTGGATGTTCTATCGGCTGATGGCGCGGGCCGTGCAGTTTGATATTCCGCTGGATTCCGGGGATTTCTGTCTGATGAGCCGCCGGATGGTGGATACCCTCAACCTGATGCCCGAGCGCAACCGCTTCGTGCGCGGGCTGCGGGCGTGGGCCGGTTACAAACAAACCGCGATTCCCTACGAGCGCCACGGACGGGCGGCCGGCGCGCCGAAATACGATTTCACGAAACTTCTCAAACTCGCGCTGGACGGAATGATCTCATTCTCCGGCCTGCCGCTCAAGATGGCCGCCCACTTCGGGTTCCTGGTTTCGGCCCTTTCGCTGGTAGGCATCATCTTCACGCTCATCCAGCGCATGTTCCAGGGTTTTTTCGAGCACATCGGCATGGGGCCGGTTCCCGGCTTCGCGACCATCGTCATCGCCATCCTGTTCATGGGCGGTGTGCAACTGATGTTCCTCGGAGTCATCGGGGAATACCTGTTCCGGATATTTGATGAGGTGAAACAACGGCCCGGCTGGATCGTCCGCGAGGGCGTCGGCATGGAACCCAAGACCTCCCCCCGATGAACAAAAAAATCGGACTGGCGGTTTTTGGCATTCTGGTAAGCGGGGCGGCGCTGGCATGGGCGGCGAAGGGAATCGAGTGGACACGGCTGGGATCAGTCCTATTAGAACTTCCGCCATGGGTTCCGGTGGCCGCAAGCGCGGTCTATTTGCTTTCCTTCATTCCACGCGCCTACCGCTCGCTCTGGATGCTCGAGGGCACCTGCCCCACCCCGCCCTCGCTCGTCCAGGCCGGCGAGGCACAGGTGATGGGCTACGCCGCGAACAACCTGCTGCCGCTGCGGCTGGGCGAGTTCGTCCGCGTGTTCGCCCTGCGCAAGCTCGCCGGAGTCCCCGCACTAACCGGTCTCGCCTCGCTGCTGGCGGAACGCATTCTCGATGGGGCGGTCGTGGTGCTGATCCTCGGTGGATCGGTGGCGTGGTTCGCCGCGCACGGAACGAGCTTCGGCCGGACCGCGGTGGAACCCCTGCTCTACACGGGCTTCGCCCTCTTCGCCGCCGCCGCCACCGGACTGATCGTTCTGGCTCTAGCCAGCCGCTGGGTGACGAAGATTTCCGAACGCATTCTCCCTCCTCATCTGCATGACGCGGTGGGCCGCATTCTCGGAGCCCTCGCGTTTTTCCGCGATCCCAAACGGGCGACGGGGGTGATCGTGCTGAGTGTGCTTATCTGGCTGATGGAGGGTTCGGTTTTCGTGCTGGCCATCTCAAGCATCGGGATCGAGCCACCGTGGATGGCGGGACTGCTCATGCTCGCCATCGTCAATCTCGGCGTTCTCATGCCCTCCGCGCCCGGCTACGTGGGGGTTTTCCAAGCCTGCGGCATCCTCGCCTTCCAGGTCATCGACCTGCCCAAGGAACAAGGCCTAGCGGCCAGCCTGCTGGTCCATGCGTCCCAATTTCTCCCTATCACCGCCCTCGGTCTCCTGTTAGCATACCGCCACGGCTGGAGCCTGAGATCCATGGCCCACACCCATCCCCAATCCAACACGTGAATCCAACTTCAGCGACCGTCCTGGGAGGCGGCATCACCGGCCTGGTCTGCGCCTATCTCCTCGCCAAAAACGGCGTAAAGGTGCGCGTGATCGAAGGCTCCGGACAATTCGGAGGGCTGCTGAACACCTTCGAAATCGGCGGCACCCGGCTGGAACATTTCTATCACCATTTCTTCACCCACGACGCCGAGATCAACTGGCTGCTGGGGGATCTCGGACTGTCCGACAGGATCTACTTCAGAAAGACCTCGATGGGGGTCTATCGGAACAACAGGACCTATGATTTCAACGGTCCGGCGGACCTGCTGAAGTTCGCACCCATCGATTGGCCGGGAAAAATCCGCTTCGCCGCGACCAGCCTCTATCTCGGGCGCTTCGCCAACTGGAAGTCCGGCGAGGACATCTCCGCCTTGGAATGGTTCTTCCGCTACGCCGGCAGGAGCGCGACCGACGCCTTGTGGCGGCCGCTGCTGGAAATCAAGTTCGGTCCCTATCATGACCGCGTTCCAATCGCCTGGATGATCGGCCGGCTGTCACAGAGGATGCAGTCCCGCCAGGCCGGCGAGGAGCAGCTCGGCTATCTGGAAGGCAGCCTTCAAACATTGCTGGACAGGCTTCTGTTGAAACTGGAGGCGCTGGGAGTCGAGTTGATTTCCGACGCGCCGGTCGAGTCGCTGGAAATCACCGGCGAACGCCTGCGGTCGGTGACCACTCGGAAGGGCAGGTTCGAGGACGACCATTTCATCGCGACGATGCCATCCACCTATCTGACACCCCTGCTGCGAGACGCGGGAGCCGGAGACCTCGCGCAATCACTCTCGGAAATCCGTTATTTCGGTGCGATCTGCGGCATTCTGGAAATGAAAAAACCGCTCGGACGGCATTACTGGCTCAACATCGCCGAAGCCGGCCTGCCCTTCGGCGGAATCATCGAACACACGCAGTTCATCGATCCCCAGGTCTACAACGGCAGCCATATTGCCTACCTGTCGCGCTACTTCGCGCCTGAAGAAGAAATCGCCTCGATGAGCGAGGAGGAAATCCGCAGGCTTTTCCTCGCTGGAGTCGTAAAAGTCCATCCTCATTTCAAACAGGAGGACCTGATGGATTTCCGCCTGTTCCGGACCCGCACGGCCGCGACGATCTGCGACCTCGGATTCTCCAAAAGGGTGCCGGATTGCCGCACCTCCATCGACGGGTTGTTCCTTGCGAACATGGCCCACGTCTATCCGGATGAGCGCAGCGTGAACAACTCGATCCGCGTCGCATGTGAGACCATCCGCGTGATGGGACTCGACTCGGCGATGGTTCCCAAAGGACGCAGTCTCAGCGGATTGTTAGGTTTCGGTCCGCCGGACAAATGAACGCACGGTTCCGGCGGAATCATGATTTCCATGAAACTCTCCATCATCACCCCCAGTTTCAATCAGGGCCGTTTCCTGACGGATTGCATCGAGAGCGTGCTGGCGCAGGCCGGAGTGGAAGTGGAGCACATCGTCACGGACGCGGGTTCGACCGATGAGACGCTCGAAGTACTCCGGCGGTACCCTCATCTGCTATGGACCAGCGAGGCGGATGCGGGGATGAGCGATGGAATCAACAAGGGGTTTCTCAAGGCCACCGGGGAGTGGATGATGTGGTTGAACTGCGATGACTATCTGATGCCCGGCGCGCTGGCAAAGGTGGTGGAGTACATCCGCCAGCACCCGGAGGCGGACGTGGTCCACGGCGACTGCGTGTTCGTCCGCGAGGACAAGAGTGTGATCCGCCGGAAGCGGGATCATCCGGTGGACGAGCTCACCTTGCTGTTCGTCGGCTGCTTCATCCCCTCAACCTCCACGTTTTTCAACCGCCGCATCATCGACAGCGGACAACTGTTGGACATATCCTACAAGGTCTGCATGGATTGGGAATATTACATGCGCCTGATCCGTCTGGGATACCGCTTCGGCTATCTGCCGGAGGCGCTGGCCGGGTTTCGCTGGCATGGGACGAACACCAGCCTGGTGCACCTGGAGAAGGGAAATGCCGAGGCATTGCGGCTGCAGCGCGAGCACGTGGATGAGAGGAACCTTTCCGCCCTGTTCAAAAGCGCCCCGCTTCTCAAGCTGCTTCGGAAGGTCTTCCAGGTCTATCGGGTAGCAAAGCGGCTGGGAGCGCATGGGAGAATCCGATGAGGAGCGGACTTCAACGCAGCCCGATCCGTTTCATGTAGAAGAAGCCCAGACCCTCAATGGTTTTCAACTCCGTCGTCTTCCTGTTTTTCCTGACCATCGTCCTGGCGACCTACTATCGTTCACGGCACAGGATACAGAATGTTATCCTCGTTATCGCGAGTTATGTTTTTTACGGATGGTGGGACTGGCGTTTCCTCGGGCTTTTGCTTTTCACCACGTTTTTCGACTACGGCTGCGCGCGGCTGATCGACGCGACACAAAACAAGAAGCACAGGAAGTGGCTGCTGGCATTCAGCATGACGATGAACCTGGCCGTGATCGGGTTCTTCAAATACTTCAATTTTTTCGCGGATGGATTCGAAAAGGTCCTGACGACCTTTGGCATGAGGGCGGATCTTCCGACGCTTCACGTAATTCTGCCGCTCGGCATCTCATTCTACACCTTCCTGTCCATGAGCTACACGATCGACGTGTACCGCAGACACCTGAAGGCGGCACGGAATCCACTTGATTTCATGCTCTATGTTTCGTTTTTCCCGCATCTCGTGGCCGGCCCGATCATGCGGGCGAAGGATCTGCTGCCCCAGTGCAGCCACCCACGGGTGATCCAAAGCGACCAAGTGATCACCGGAATCTGGCTTTGTCTGCTGGGTTACTTGAAAAAGGTGGTCATCGCGGACCGGCTCGCGCCCTTCGTGGACTGGAGCTTCAGTTCGGGCCAATCCCCTTTCACGGACGCCTCCTCGTGGCTGGTTCTCTATGCCTTCGCCTTCCAGATCTATGGCGACTTCTCCGGATATTCCGACATCGCCCGCGGACTTTCGAAACTGATGGGCTTCGAGCTCGTTCAGAATTTCAGGGCTCCCTATCTGGTGCGCAACCCGGCGGCTTTCTGGCGCCACTGGCACATCAGCCTCTCCGTATGGCTGCGGGACTACCTCTACATCCCGTTAGGAGGAAATCATTTTGGATCCCTGACGACGTTCCGGAACCTGATGATCACCATGGTTCTGGGAGGTCTGTGGCACGGAGCCGGAATCGCCTTTCTTGCCTGGGGACTCTATCACGGGCTCCTGCTGGTAATCCACCGGGCCTGGAGTTCACTGAAATCCTCCGAAGCGGATCCGACATCCGACGTGGCCATGCCCGATGTGAAAGCGTCCCGGATGGGCTCGATTCTGGCGGGCATCCTGTTTTTCCATATCACCTGCATTGGCTGGCTGCTTTTCCGCGCCGGTTCGGTTCCGGCGGACCACAGCCAGTGGGCTGTCATCTCCAGCTATTTGAACACGCTCTGGAAACCGCCGGTCCATCTCAGTGGATACACCTGGCCGGTTCTGCTTCTCGGCACCCTGGCCTTGCTGCTCCAATGGAAGCATCAGGCGATGGACCATTTTTCGCAATGGTCCGGACGACGGCAGGCGCTGAGCGTGGCCGCGACGTTGACAGCCATCGCATCATTCGGGGTGTTCGACGGATCCTCTTTCATCTACTTCCAGTTCTAAGAGACTGTCTGAAAAATGCGCGAAGACAGGGATCGACCTCCGGGCGGTCCGCGAGAATGGAACGTGAATAGGCGACCATGAACGGATTCCAAGCATTTCATGGGCTGATACATTCGCCCTCCATTCGCCTGACCGTTGCGGAATGCCAAGCGAGCGCTAGCGAGTTCAGAAGAACCGCGAAGGGCATCCCGCATGGCCGCAGGCAAAACGGTCCCTGCCATTTTTAAGACAGCCTCTAAGTGAATCCCGCCCGCCACCAACCGCTTCCACTGGCACTCTGCGCGCTTGCCGCAGCTTCGTG
>Ga0123337_10004293_pt1 | contig 14627 bp, 15 predicted proteins | sample frozenSSSSmetaG_FD_89792 | JGI IMG/M metagenome (GOLD analysis project Ga0123337, IMG submission 89792) | Glacier valley bacterial and archeal communities from Borup Fiord, Nunavut, Canada, to study Microbial Dark Matter (Phase II) -... | ecosystem: Environmental > Aquatic > Freshwater > Ice >... | reverse complement strand
GGCGTCTCTGTCGTTTGAGGCGTCTCTGTCGTTTGAGGCGTTTCGGTTGGGCGCGGGGTATCGCGTGGCGCGGCGGTCGGCGGGATGCGCGTCGAGGACATCACCTCGCCCGATGCCCGTTCGCGCGTGGCAGTCGGAATTGTCGGGGTGCTGCTTGCGGTTGAGGTGAATGTTGGCGGCGCGTCCGTTTGTGTGGCGCTTGGAAGCGGCGTATTAGTCGGGAATGGTGTATCCGTATCGGTTGCGGGTTCGGTTGGCGGCGCTGTGTTCGTGATACTCGCTGTAGGAGTTATAGACGGGCTTTCGGTGAATTCAATCGCCACGCTCTCGATAGCGGGCGTCGCCGTCTCGTTGCGCTGCAAGACGAAGCGCATAGCGATATTGCTGCTGCACACGAGCGCCGCCATGAACATCAGGAAGGCGCTCATCACGAGCAGCCGCGCGGCGCGTTGATCAGCTTCACGGCGAAAGCGCCACGCGAAATCACGCTTACCACGCCGGAACCAGCGCAGCGCCCAGACGAACGCAAAGAGCGCCGCAAGCCCCAACGCACCCGCTGCAAGCGGCGTCACCTGTAGAAAACGCTGTACATCCATGCGCGCGATTATAGCGCGGCGCTTGGCGGCAGACAGATTCCGATCACAGGCTGCCCCGCTGCGCGCGTGAGGACCACCACGCGCTCTTCCCCGCCGCCGGGCAGCCGCAGTTTGGCGATCAATTCTTCCGGCGTGACCGGACTGCCGCGCTTCTTGACCGTCACCCGCCCGATGCCACGCTCACGCAACGCCTCGCGCAGCTTTTTCAGGTTGAAGGGCATCCACGCTTCGGCCTGCCAGCGGCGCGCGTAGGGCGTCTCGACGGCCTGAGCGCTGCTCAGATAAGCAATCGTCGGGTCGAGCAGCGCCGCGCCAATTTGCGCGCCCAAATCCTGCACCAGCCCGGCACGGATTACCGCCGGATCGGGTTCGTACAGGAATTCACCCGGCGCATCGACGCCAACCTGCGGCTCCGCGTCATCGAACGCGCGGCGCATCTGCCGGACAGTCCCCGCACGGTCGATCAGCGTAGCAATATGCGCGCGCTCCGGGGAATACGGGCCACCCGCGCGATGCAAATCGCACTCCTTGAGGTTGCCTTCCAGCGAAATAAATTCAATCTGATCGAAGCCAAACTCCGCGACTTCGGAGAGGTCGATCCCCGGTGACGCCTTGACGACGACGCCCTGCGTCCAGCCGCGCACCGTCGCCAGCGGCGGTTGATAATCGCGCACCGCGAAGATGCGCTTACCTGCCGCGCGCCTGCCGGGATCGAAGAACACGCGCGGGATTTCACGCGCCGCGAGTGGGAGCGGGCACGTCACATCGGCCTGTATAAAATGCGCGCCGGGGACATTCAAGCGTGCCATCGCGAGCCGCAACGGGTCGAGGTCACAGCCAACCGCGCGCCCTGTTTCCGCCAGCGCGAAGGTGTCTCCCCCGACGCCACAGCACAAATCCGCACCACCCGGCCACGCATGGAAGCGATAGCGGCTGATGCGCAGGTCGGTCGCCTGTTCGAGCGCGTCACGGGTGAAAACCATCCGCGCCGCCGCTTTCCCAAATTTCGACTGCGCCTTGATCCGCAGCCGCGCCAATTCGAGCGCCGCCGCTGCGAGGTCCGGCGGATGCTGCATGCGCAGGCGGGTCAGCAGGCGCAGCGCGTTCTCTTCCGAAAGGTCTTCCGCGTGCAATGCTGCGAGCAAGGTCTCACCCGCAGGCGAGACGAGTGCGCGCAGCGTTTCGGGCGTGATTTCGGCTACTTTCTGCCAAGCGCTTCCAGCAGCGCTATCGAGGTATCGATCCCGCGATAAAACTGGTCGATGCTGAACTTTTCATCGGGCGCGTGCAGGTTATCATCGGGCAAACCGAAGCCGACGAGCAGCACCGGAATATTATTCAGGACGCTGCGAATCGTCGCGACAATCGGGATTGATCCACCTTCCGGCATGAATACCGGAGCCGCGCCAAAGCCCCGCGTGACGGCCTCGACCGCCGCCTGCATCTGCGGCGAGTCGATGTCTACCTTCACCGGGAGGCCGTTACCGTGCCGCAGAAAGCGCAGCGTGACGCTTTCCGGCACAAGCGACTTGATATAACCGGAGACCTTATCGAAAATATCATCCGGCTCTTGCGCGGCCACGAGACGGCAGCTAATCTTCGCCATCGCCTTTGAGGGCAGCACCGTCTTCGAGCCTTCGCCCGTGAAGCCGCTGACCATGCCGTTGATTTCGAGCGTGGGACGCAGCCCCACCCGCTCCCGCCGCGAATACTCACGCTCGCCCTGCTCCAGCAATGTCCCGGCCTCGTGCAGTAGTTCCTCATCGGTCCAGAGAACCTGCGCGACGGCTTCCCGTTCGGCGGGTGTGAGTGGCACTACTGCATCATAGAAGCCGGGAACCGCGACGCTCCCATCCGGCGCGTGCAGCTTTGCAAGCATTTCGGCCATGAGCTGCGCCGCGTTCAGTACCAGCCCGCCATAGGAGCCAGAATGCAAATCCGACTTCGCGACCTGCATTTGCACTTCGAGGTACATCAGGCCACGCAGCGCATTCACGATGGAAGGTCGGTCGGTCGCGAGCATATGCGAGTCGCTGATCACGCACACATCCGCTTTGAGCATCGCGGCGTGTGCCGGAATGTATTCATACAGCGCCGTCGATCCGGTCTCTTCCTCCCCTTCAATCAGGAACTTGACATTGACCGGAAGCGTGCCGTTAGCCTGCAACAGCGCCGCGACTGCCTTGATATGCGCGTAAATCTGCCCCTTGTCGTCGGCGGAACCGCGCGCGTAGAGGTTGCCATCCTTCTCCACCGGGTCGAAGGGTTCCGTTTGCCATGCCGGGTCCTTGGTCGCCATATCGTTGTAGGGCGGCTGCACGTCGTAATGTCCATAAATGAGGACCGTCGGCGCGCCCGCCGCACCCAACCATTCGCCATAGACAACCGGATGTCCTGCCGTTGCGGAGACTTCGACGCGCGTCAGCCCGATTTTCTTTAAGTGATCAGCCACCCAAGCGGCAGCCCGCGCGACATCGCCTTTGTATTCGCCAAGCGCGCTGATTGATGGGATGCGCAGCAGGTCCTTGAGTTCATTGAGCGCGGCGGCGCGGTCGGAAACCGCATAATCGTAGGCATTCACGGTGTTGATGACTCCTGAATAGGATGTTCCAGAGGTGCTTTCGGTAATAATTCGGAAAAAGCAGTTTCGCCCGTGCGCAGCGCCCGCCGCAGGTAGGCCACGCACCAGCCGCAATGTGTACCGCAGCCCTCACGCGCGGCGAGGCCGTTCAGGTCCAGCCGTTCTTCGGCGGCGATGGCGAGCAGGTCCGCGAAGGGTTTGGCTTCGCAGTAGCAGCGGTCGATATGGATCATATGCGAATTGTATCAGACAAACGGCTCGTAGCGTTTCAGATGATCAGACTTGCTGATTTATCGCGTCCTTGTATATACCACGCTCAAATCTGGTTGCCACGTCGAGCCGTCCTTCGATAACTCACCATGCGAGGTAATGCTATTGCCGTCATCGCTGAACGTGCCAGTCAGACGTTGTGAAAATTCGGGCGAGTTTCGCCACATTTTCCAAATACCGCCTGCCAGACTCATCTGATATATCCTCGACACGCCGCGCTCGTCGGTATAGAGCATGGAACACGGTTCGACCGTATCATCATGGCCGATGACGCTGTAGGCGCTTGGAATTCCCCCACCCCCATCCCAATCAAAACGCCAGATCAGCAGCGCGCCGTCCCTCAGCCATTCAAAAGAGGAATGCCCATTCACAGCGGATGGCAATTCAGGGTGCGTACCGAGCATAGTCCACTTACCGATCAGAATGTCGAACTGTCTTATCGAGGCCGTCGCTTGCGGTAAATGCCAGTCGGAATTCTGACTCACTTCAAGGTTCCTTTCGTGGTCGTCATAAGTAATTATAGTCCAGAAAAAACGGGCGCGGTCGGGTATATTGATCCACCCACATGCAAGACTTCATTTTCAAAAAGAGGATCGAATAAATCCCCCTGATAGACATGTGATTGTATGGGCTGGGTTCATCCAGCCCATTGATCCGGCAACTTTGACGATCAGCTCCGCGCGCCCACGCCTGCGAAACCAAACCCCGTAACAGCGCGGGGATTTATTCCCGCGCCACCACCTCAAACGCTACATCCTAGCTCCGCGCACCCGCGCCACTCCTGCGGAACAAGCGCTGTACGCCGCCAAAAATCGTGAATGGCACGCTCACCAGCGCCCCGAACACGAACAGCACGCCGCGCCCAAAGCTGCGGCGATTTTCGAGGTCCAGCACTACTTCGCGATCCTCGCCTTCTGGCACGGTTCGCGGACGCATCAGGCCGAGGATCGCCAGTATCGCGACCACTGCGAAGATACCCGACAGGATGAAGTAGAGGACCGGACTGTTGAAGCTGTCCCCGATGATCGAGGCCACTGATGACCAGCCGACGCCGAGCAGCGCCAGCGGCAACATGACCTTCCAGCCAAGCTGCATCAGGCGGTCGTAACGCATCCGGGGAACCGTCGCGCGTACCCAGATCATGAACGCGAGGAACACGAAGACTTTCCCACCGAGGACCAGCGGACCGAGGATCGGGACCTGATCGACGAGGATGAAGTGATAGCCGCCCAGGAACAGCGAGACCCAAATCATGCCGACCGCGATCATGCTGATGTATTCAGCCATGAAGAACAGCGCAAATTTCATGCCGCTGTATTCGGTCATATATCCGGCGGTTAATTCCGTATCGGCTTCCGGCAGGTCGAAGGGCGCGCGGTTCGTCTCTGCAAAGAGTGCCACCAGCAGGACAATCGCGCTCAACGGATTCTGGAAGATATACCAGCCCAGGACAGGCGGGCTGACCTGCGCATTAACGAGGCTGACCACGCTCATCGTCCCGGCCAGCAGGATCGGCACGGCCATTGTCAAGCCCATGCTGAGTTCATAGCTGACCATCTGCGCGGATGCACGCATCGCGCCGAGCATCGCGTATTTGTTGTTGCTCGCCCAGCCTGCCAGCGCGATTCCATACGTGCCGAGGCTCATAAAGGCGAGGATGAACAGCACGCCGACATTCACATCGATCAACGAGAGCGGCACGCGATACCACAACCCGTCGAACCAGGGAATGAGAATCGGCGGACCCAGTGGAATGACCGCAACGACCAGCACCGATGGAATCGTTTTGAGGACGGGCGCGAGCCAGAAGACGGGCTTATCCGCGCCGCTCGGTACGACATCCTCCTTGAAGATCAGCTTGATGCCTTCCGCGACGGGCTGGAGCAAGCCGAACGGTCCGACGCGGTTGGGTCCGACGCGCTGCTGTATCCAGGCCAGCAGCTTGCGCTCGAACCACGCGCCGTATGCGAAGCCCGTCAGCAGAATGAGGAACAGCACCAGGCTGAGGACAATTCCCCGGATGAGATTACACGCGCCATTGGTCGTGCATTCGACGATCAGATTGGGGTCAACGTTGAACATTGGCCGTTCCTTCCGCGATTTCCAGCTTTTGCACACTCACACTGCCCGCGACCGGGACAGCGGGGGTCGGTTCGTGTGACAGGTGACGCGCGAGCAGGACCACACCCGCAGGCGCAGCCGCATCGACGCGCGCCATGACTTCGACCGCGCCGAAACCGAAACGCACCGTGATTTGTTCGCCGTGCGTGATGCCCATCCGGTTCGCATCGGCGGTGTTGAGGACCGCGAACGGCGCGTCGATATGGTTGTGCATCAGGTCGCGGCTCGCATAGAATTCCGGCTCACGGTCGTAGAGCTGCACAATCGGCACGATCAGCATCTGGCCGTCACCGCGTTGGATTGCACCTTGCGCTGCGGCTTCCGCGCCTGCAATCTGGCCGCTCTCGGCATCGGTCGCCCACTGGATGCCGATCCCGCCCTCGTTGTTGTAGGCCGTGCCGCCGTAATACAGGTCGTTGCCGCCCACATCCGGGAACTGCTTCACGACCTTCGCGAGCGCGGGGTAGCTCATCTTCGCGTAGAGCGGGACTGCCTTCGTAATATCCTGCATGACGGACGCGGCGCTCAGTTTCGGCTTGGCATGGCCGAGCCGCAGGCCGATTTCCGCGAATATCTTCCAATCGGGGCGCGTCTCACCAAGCGGCGCTTGCGCTGTATAGAAGCGTTGTACGCGGCGCTCGCCATTCGTGAACGTGCCGTCGCGTTCCGCGAAACTCTGGCGCGGCAGCACGACATCGGCGTTCGCGGCGGTCTCCGTCAGGAACATCTCGATAGCGACCTTGAATGCCGTCTCGTGAATGATCCCACCATGCTGCGGGTCGTCACCAATTACATCCGCATCCGCGAGGAACAGGACGGCGGGCGTCTTGCCGAGCAGCGCTTCGGTCGCCTCACTGCTGAAGCCCATATCGAATGCGCCCTGCGTATTCGCGCCCGGCCAGACGGGAAGCAGGCCGTTGTTCGGCTTGCCGACGTGTCCGGTTTCGATCAGCAGGTTCGCGGCAGCGCGCATCAGTACCGCATGTCCGGCACGGTCCAGCCCTTCGCCGCCGACGATCATCACCAGATTTTGCGCATCGCCAACCAATTCGCGAATCGTGCCGAGCGCTTCCACTTCCTTGCCATATTCATACCGGACGTGATTCTTGCCCCATGTCCAGCGGTCGGTTTCAGTCGGACGCGCGTTCGCGACGATCAGCTTCGCGCCACGACCTGCCGCGACCTTCGCGCGCAGATACCAGACGGGCGCTTCCTCTTCGAGGTTGCTGGCAATCACGACGATCACCGTCTCCTTGCCCATATCCTTGAAATTGGAACCGCTCGCGAGGCCGACCTGCTTCACGATGTCGCCGCCCGTCATGTGCGCAGGCCACACGCCGAGACGCTCATTGTTGACCAGACGGCGCAGCTCGAACAGGTCTTCGTTGGAGAGCATCGGTCCGGCAATCGCGCCGAGGTCCGCGCCCGCTGCCTGCACCTTTTGCGCGATGAGCGTGTATGCTTCATCCCACGCGACGGGGACAAGCTGGCCGTTCTTGCGAATCAACGGGCGCGTGATGCGCTCTGCGCTGCGGCTGTGATGGTGTCCGAAGCGGCCTTTATCGCAAATCCAGATTTCGTTGACTTCTTCGTTCTGGCGCGGCATGATGCGCTTGATCATCACCTTGCCGTCATAGTCGCGGTCCTGCCGGGTCGCCGCGCTGATGTTGCAACCAACCGGGCAGTGCGGGCAGATACTCGGCACTTCGGTCAATTCCCAGGGACGCGCGCCAAACCGGAAATCCGCTGTCGTGAGCGCACCGACCGGGCAAATATCGGTCGTGTTGCCGCTGAAATAGGTATCGAATTCAGGCGTGCTGGTCGTCACGATTTGCAGGCGGCGTCCACGCTCGTGGAAGGCCAGCACCGCATCCCCGACGTACTCTTCCTGAAAGCGGGTGCAGCGCGCGCATTGAATACAGCGCTCGCGATCCAGATAAATCAGGTCGCCGAGCGGATAATGCTTTTCCATGTGCATTTTGTCGGGCAGGTCGAAGCGCGAAACCGCGTTGCCGTGTCGCATCGTCAGGTTTTGCAACGGGCATTCGCCGCCCTTATCGCAGACCGGGCAATCGAGCGGGTGGCTCGTCAGCAAAAACTCGATGATGTCATCGCGCGCTTCCGTGACCAGCTTGGTCGTCGTGCGGACCGACATGCCCTCGACGGCGTTCGTCGTGCAGGCCGTGACCAGCTTCGGCTGCCATTTGAAGACCGGCTTGTTATCCGCCGTCATCTGCACCTGCCGCGTTTCGGCATCGACAGCGGCCTGCCCGATTTCAACCAGGCACATCCGGCACATGCCGACCGGAGATAGCTTCGGGTGATAGCAAAAAACGGGAATATCGTTATCTGCATATTGCTTCGCGACATCGACCAAATTCGCGCCCTTCGGAACGTCATACGCGATGTCGTCGATATAAATCTTCACGGTATCGGTCATAATTCAGGTTCCTGCTTTTCAGTTTCCAGGGCGTAGGCGGCGCAGCCCCTCATTCGCGCGGTCGATGTAACTCGCATTCAGATAACCCCAATCCAGTTCGCTATCGAGCGCTTCCGCAAGCCTGATCGCCTGCTCGAAGTCGTGCGCGGCGGAGTCTGGCTGGTTCAGTGACAAGTGTAACTCACCGCGTAAAACATAGTTAACCGGAACTTCGGGATAAGCGATGATTTTGCTCGTGAGCGCAGCCAGCCGCGCCTCCTCGACCGTTTGCGGTGGGTCCTGAATGTCGAAGGGCTGCGTATCTGCATCGACGAGCGCCACTTCTTCGAGCAACGGTGCTTGCTCCATATCGAACGCGGGCAGCGCATCCCCGACAAGCTGCACCTCCGCCGCGATTTCTGCCGCCGGTATGTCACCGGAGTACATATCCTCGATTGCGGAAGCGGTGGCCTGCTCCACAGTCTTAGCCGCAGTCTGCGGCACTTCCATGCTTTCGAGTTGGGCAGCTTGCGGCTCCGGCACTGCGCCAGAAATGTCGATGAATGCAGGCGTATTCGGATCGTAATACGACCCGAAGCGCGGCTGCTCATTCACCGACCAGCCGCCCTCGTCAGGTGCAGACCCTTGCGGGTCCTCGTCGTAGGGACGCGGATCACTCAATGGCTAATCTCCGCTGACGGCGGCAACGGTGACTTTCGCCGCCGGAGCCGGACGCGCGGCGGCAGGTGCGGCGGGCTTGACGGGCGTGATCGAGGCAGCGGTCGCGGGCGCGCTGGGCTGCACATAGGCCATGTACTCGTCGCGGAACAGTTTGATCGAGCTGAGAACCGGGTTGGCCGCGAAGTCACCGAGCGCGCACAGGCTGCGCCCCTGAATCTGCGTCGCGACCTCTTCCAACAGCTTGATGTCTTCGACCTTCGCCTTCTTCGCGACGACCGCATCCATACGCTTGTTCATCCAGTACGTTCCCTCGCGGCACGGCGTACACTTGCCGCAGGATTCGTGACGGAAGAAGTACGCCATGCGCTGCGTTGCCCAGACAATATCCGTATCTTCATCGAGCAGGATAATCGAGGCCGAGCCGAGGACAGAACCGACCGCCGCGAGGTCTTCATAGGTGAGCGGCGTATCCAGCACCTTGTCGGTCGCCGGGAGCAGCGGACCGGACGCGCCCGAAGGCAAAATCGCTTTTAGCTTCTTGCCGTTCGCGATACCGCCTGCCATATCGATCACTTGCCGGAAGGTCGTCCCCAATGGAACCTCGTAATTGCCCGGCTTGGCGACATGCCCGGAAAGGCACATGACCTTCGTTCCCGGTGATTTCTCCGTGCCGATCTGCTTGTATTCCGCCGCGCCGTGAACCATGATCCAGGGGACGCTGGCGAGCGTTTCCACGTTGTTGATAACCGTTGGACAGGCGTAGAGACCCGCCACCGCCGGGAAGGGCGGACGCACGCGCGGCTGGCCGAGTTTGCCCTCGATGCTGTTCAACAGCGCCGACTCTTCGCCGCAGATATACGCGCCCGCGCCGAGGTGAACGTACACTTCGCAGGACCAGCTCGATCCGCCGATGTTCTGGCCGACCCAGTTCTTCGCGCGGGCGGCTTCGACCTGCCGCTCCAGATTATGCGCGAGGTCCCAGAACTCGCCCCGGCAGTAAATATAGACCGCCGACGCATTGATTGCATACGCGCAAATCAGCGCGCCTTCGAGCAGACCGTGCGGGTTCTTCTCCATGATCTCGCGATCCTTGAAGGTCCCCGGCTCCGACTCATCGGCGTTGACGGCGACGTACTTCGGTCCATTGATCTTCGGCACGAAGCTCCACTTCATCCCCGTTGGGAAACCCGCACCCCCGCGCCCGCGCAGGCCGGAGTTTTTGACTTCGGCAATCACGGCGTCCGGCGTCATGGTCAGCGCTTTCGCGAGACCCTGATAACCATCGTGCTGGGCATAGATGTCGAAGTCTCCGATATTCTCAACTTCTCTGTGACGTAGAAGGATATGCACCATGACGCTACTCCGTTACTTTTACTCTTGCTCTTGCTCTACTCTCGCGACTCGATTGAGTCGGCCAACGTTAGTGTCTCCGAGCGTGCGCTGAAAACCGACGCCGCTCCGTGCGCAACGACCGCGCTTGCCAGCATCAACATGAACCCGACCACCGCCACGCACCCGGAAGTATAGAGCGCCAGCCCCGCCATATAGAGCAGGCCAAGCCCCGCCATCAGCGCGAAAGTCCGCATCGCAGGCAGTGAGCCGCGCAACCAGCCATTCAGGAGCGAAACCGCCGCGATGATCCAGATGATGTAAATCCCGACATTCAGGATTACCCGCGCGATGACGACCGCTCCGTTATCGCCCTCGGCAGGCGTCAGCACCCGCAAAAAGTGCGGACCGACCACCGCCGGGTTGCTCGTCTCCGCAGGCCAACGCAGCAGCAGGAGCGCGAACAGGACGAGGAATAGCCCCAGCGTCCCCGGCAGCAGGACGCCAATCGGGAGGCGGTTCACGCGGCGCGGCTCGTTCACGGCAAGCCCTGCGGCTCCTGAACGACCCCATGTTCGGCCTCGTATTGCCGCCAGCCGTCGATCAGCGTCCGCACCTTCTCCAAATCCAGACTTTCGTGGAAGTGGAAGTTGCATTGCAGCATCGGCGCGCGGTCACAGGCGGCGAGGCAGGTCACATGCTCGACGGTGAACATGCCGTCGTTGGTCGTGTCATTCTCGTGATCGAGCGCGAGCATCTGGCGCAAGCCTTCGTAGAATTGGTCCGCGCCCTTGAGCGCACACGGCAAATCGGTACAGACTTGCAGCCAGTATTTGCCCTTCGGCGTCTCACGGTACATCGTATAAAATCCGGCGATGCTCGTGACCTGCGTCGGGTCCAGCTCGCATAGTTCGGCCACGTCCTCGACGCCTTCCCGGTTGATGTACCCATACTGCTCCTGCGCGACGTACAGCAGCGGCATCACCGCCGACCGTTTATCCGGGTAGCGCGCGAATATCTGCTGGATGCGGTCGTTGTATTTCGGGTCTAACACAGATGCCTCTCTCAGGTGATCAACACGGCGGGCGTTCGCCACCCGGCCAACATGCCCGCGACCGATAAATCTTCATCGAGGTCCGGCCAGTGGACCCCGGAGATGCTGAATGTGATGTGCTGTTGCTGCTCGTGCGTGGCCTCTTGCAAGCGTGGATACCAGTCCAGCGGCGTCGCGATTACACGCCCGTCGTTGAGCGTGACATGCAGCAGCGCATCCTGTATCCGTGCGGATACGGGTCGTTGTGCATCGGGACTCGCGACGGGCGTTTGCATAACGGTCTAGCGGTCGCAGTCGCCAAGCACGATGTCGATGCTGCCGATGATTGCCACCACGTCGGCCAGCATTTCGCCTTCGACCAGCTTGGGCAAGGCGCTGATGTGGACGAACGACGGCGTGCGGAAGTGGACCCGATACGGATTCGTGCTGCCATCCGCAATGAGGTGGCAACCCAGTTCGCCGCGCGGCGACTCGGTCGGGAAGTAGACCTCGCCCTTACCGATGCGGAAGCCTTCGGTCCACAGCTTGAAGTGGTGGATGACCGCTTCCATGCTCTGGCCGAGTTCGGCGCGCGGCGGCGGGACGAACTTGCGATTGCTGCTGATGAACGGTCCCTTGCGCAGCATTTTCAAGCCCTGCTGAACGATCTTGATCGACTCGCGCATTTCCTTCACGCGGACGAGGAAGCGGTCGTAAACATCGCCGTGATCGCCCGTGATCACCGAGAAATCGAACGACTCGTAGCAGCTATACGGCTGCGATTTGCGCACGTCGTGCGCGATGCCGGATGCGCGCAGCACCGGACCCGTGCAGCCAAGCGCGATAGCATCTTCCGGCGTGATCACGCCGATACCCTGCGTGCGGTCGATCCACAGCGGATTCTTATTGAGGATCGTTTCGTAGTCGTCCACGCGCTTCGGGAAATGGTCGAGGAATGCCTGCACCGTCGGGATGAATTCATCCGGCAGATCGCGCCACAGGCCACCCGGACGGAAATAGCTGGTCATCATGCGCTGGCCGCTGACCAGTTCAAAAATATCGAGGATTTCCTCGCGCTCGCGGAAGCAGTAGAGCATCATGCTCATCGCGCCGATGTCCAGGCAGTGTGTGCCGAGCCAGACGAGGTGGCTATTGATGCGCGTCAGTTCCGCGAGGATCACGCGCCCGATCATCGCGCGCTCCGGTACATCCAGACTCGCCAGCTTTTCAAGCGCGAGGCAGTAGACGAGGTTGTTGCCGAGCGGATTGAGGTAATCCATCCGGTCGGTCATGACCAGCGCCTTCGTATACGTTTTGGCTTCCATGTTCTTTTCGATGCCGGTGTGCAGATAGCCGACATCCGGGACACAGCTTACAATCGTCTCGCCATCCAGTTCGAGCAGCAGGCGCAGGACCCCGTGCGTGCTGGGGTGGTGCGGACCCATATTCAGGAGCATCGTTTCGCCCGTGAGCGCACGCGGCGAGATCATGCCTTTCAATTCATCGAGCGACCCCTGCCAGTTCTGGCCTTCGCCAATCGGCGTTACGGCGGGTTCACTTCCTTGAGGTGCAATCATATCGATCATCACGCGCGCTCCGTCTCTAGGTATTCTTCTCGCGTTTGGCTTGCGGCTTCTGACGCATCACTTCATCGAAATTGAATGTGAACTGCACCTGCTCGTAGCCGAGCGGGTAATCCTTGCGTAGCGGATAGCCTTCCCAGTCCTTCGGCATCAGGATTCGTTTCAGGAAAGGGTGTCCAATGAACTCGATGCCCATCATGTCATAGGCCTCGCGCTCCTGCCAGTTCGCCGCCGGGTAGATCGGCGTCACGGTGGCGACCTGCGGCTCCTCGCCGGAAAGCATCACCTTTAGGCGCAGGCGGTGGCGGAAGAAGATCGAATAGAGGTGATAGCAGACCGCGAAACGTGGCTCTTCCGGGTAGTAATCGACGAAGCTGAGATCGGAGAGCAGGTTGAATTCCAGCCCTTCGGTATCGCGGCAGAAGCGCGCGACTTCGATGATCTTTTCCGGGTCGATGATCAGCGTGAGTTCATCGCGAAACGCAATCGTATCCAGCACCGCATCCGGGAACGCTTCCTGAACCCTGTCGCCGAGGCTTCTCAGGTTTTGCATCAGGTTACGAAGCCCAGTCCGTAATGCGCTCGCCGCGAATCTTCTCGTGCAGCGTCATGATGCCATGAATCAGTTGTTCGGGGCGCGGCGGGCAGCCCGCAACGTACACATCGACCGGGATGATCTCATCGACACCCTGTACCACCGCATAATTGTTGAATACGCCGGAGCAGGACGCGCAATCGCCCATCGCGAGGACCCACTTGGGCGAGGGCATCTGGTCGTAAAGCTGGCGAATGACCGGAGCCATTTTGCGCGTGACGCGCCCCGCGACGATGATCAAATCGGCTTGGCGCGGGCTGGCACGGTTGAGTTCCATCCCGAAGCGGGACAGGTCGTAATTGCTGCATTGCGCCGCCATCATCTCGATAGCACAGCAGGCCAGCCCGAAGAGCAGCGGCCACAGCGCCCCCGTGCGTCCCCAGTTAACGGCGGTTTCCAGCGAGGTCGTGACCACGCCGAGATTGCCGAGTTTAGAGCTTATTCCCATTCCAATGCTCCCTTACGCCACGCATAGGCGAATCCCAACAGGAGGATTCCGATAAAAATCCCCATTTCGACGAGCGCAAATAACCCAAGCTGCCGGGCGATGACTGCCCAGGGCAGGAAAAACACAACTTCGATGTCGAACAGGATGAACAGCACCGCGACCAGATAGAAGCGCACGGGCAAACGGCGCACCGCCGGACCAATCGGGACCATCCCGCTTTCATAAGGTTCGAGTTTGCGGTGCGTGGGGCGGCGCGGTCCCATCAGCGTCGAGAGCGAGACAATGAGCAGGCACATCACCACAGTGATGATGAGGAGAACGGCTGCCGGAGCGTATGAATCGAGCATCTTGGTTCGCCTGTCGTTGATTGCGCAATTCGTAACAATCAACCTGAATCATAACACGACACAGGTGCGAAGTCAAACAATCAGGCGTATTTTCAGCGAGCTATCCGGCTTGTAATATTCTGCGCCTTGTATTCCCACAATATGCTCTCTCCCGTGCAGGGATCGCGACTTGCCTGACCCGTCCCGACCAATTGTTCCAATTTTCAGTATTGCCCCTTGACAATTAAGAACGTCTGCTCTACAATAATCCCTACAAGCGATGCGAGCTCAGCCGATCCGCTCTTACCTCATTCGTTTGCGTGAGTCTCTCGTCTCTGTCTCCCGTTCCTGCTCTCTCGTCTCTGTTTCTGCCTTCCCATCCTGCTCTTGTATATGTCCTTTCCCTATCGTGTCCTACAGGACCAAATGCCGTATCCTCGGTTTGGAGGTTGGCGCTGGTGAAGCGCGCAATCCGTGTGTCATAGGTCGTACTGCGTATCGTCTGCGGTTCTGCTTGCATGAGCGCGTGTCGGATGGCTGCTGGTCTGCCGTTCCTCTGGTAGTTGTTTAGTCCTTGCTGTTGGTATGTTCGTGGGTGCTGTGAAGGTGTACGTTCGAGATACCTTCCGATGTGGGGTTCTGCGT
>Ga0123337_10004292_pt1 | contig 14628 bp, 7 predicted proteins | sample frozenSSSSmetaG_FD_89792 | JGI IMG/M metagenome (GOLD analysis project Ga0123337, IMG submission 89792) | Glacier valley bacterial and archeal communities from Borup Fiord, Nunavut, Canada, to study Microbial Dark Matter (Phase II) -... | ecosystem: Environmental > Aquatic > Freshwater > Ice >... | reverse complement strand
TCTTTGCCCAATCCAAACCCATTGCTGTGAATGCAATCCGCGCAACGCCTTCAATGATGGCGAACTATGTCCCGCAGCAGGTGGTAAGTGTGCCTCGCCCGGTCATGCAGGGCGAACCGGTAATGTCGGGTGCGCCGATGCAGGGTGCGAAGCCCGGTGTGCCAAACTCGGTGTCGTCAGCGGGTCGAAATAATTTGGTGGCACCTGTTTACGCAGGGCAGCCACAGGGACAGGGACAGGGACAGGGACAGGGTCAAAGTCAGGGCCAGCCAGGGCAACTATCGCCGGGACAGGCGCAAAACCAGATTCCAGGGCGGGGCGGTTCGGGTGCCGCTATTGCCGGTGCCGCAGTGGCAGGCGCGGCGGTTGGTGCTGCAGCAATAATCAACAACAACAACAACAACAACAACATTAATAATAATGCCCCACAAGCGCGTGGCACAGTTGCCGGCAAGCCACAAAACGCTGTCCCGTCGCCGGTATTACCAGCCCCGATGATAAGAGGCGGCGCTAATAATGCCACGCCTGCGGCAGTGGGTGGCGCAGTCATGAATGCGCCCATCAACAATGTGCGGTCTCCGGTACAGCAATCTACTAACTTGCCGCAGCCTGCGCCTGTAACCATTCCTTCGCGTGCAGCACCCCGCGCTGATGGTGCCCCAAACTCGCCTTCAGCCAACACATCGGTACCACCCACCGTCGCGGCGCCGCAACCTGCCTACACGCAGGGCGGTAAACCCAACGCAACCGGTAGCGTCGATGTAAATGCGCAACCTCGGGTTCGACAAAATCGCGGAGCGGAGTCGGGCGACGTAAATGCAAATCGCCGCAATAAGCCGCAGTCAGAGTATGAGCCGCAGGGCATAGCCCCCAACCAACGGCAAGAACGTCAGGAGCGGGCTCCTGCCCGAATTCAGCAACCAGTAGAGCAACCGCCTCAATCGCAGCCGCAAGCGCAGCCTCAAAGACAGCCTCAGGCTCAGCATGCGCAACAGCAGGGTCAAGCACAAGGGCAACCACAACAGCAGCCGCCTCAACAACGCGGCGAAAAACAGCCGCATGCTGAGAAACCACAGCAAGCTGAAAAGCAACAAAACGCACCGCGAGTGGAAGGGCAAGGTAAACCTGGCCAGAAAGATTAAACATCTGGACTGAGGGGCTGGATTAACGATCTGGCAACACGTCGAGGTTTTGGAGCGATCCAGCAGCCTGACCGGAAACACAGTATCAGCGCAGATCTCGAAACACTATGCCTGGAGATGCCCTATTGACGGGCATCTTTGGGCAATATCATTGCTGTTACCCGTCCTGTTTGGGTTTTGGGCAATAGGCTTTGACCCCGAGATCTCGCCGCTTAAGCCTTGCGCTTCAAGCCTTAGCCCTCAGGCGCGTCCATGCAGGATAAGCCGCAAAGCCTATTTTTTTACATGCTCCCAATACGGCGGATCGCCAAAGGTTTTTTTCATGAAGTCGATGAATACCCGTACTTTGGCAGGTAGAAATTTCCGATCGGGATAGACCGCAAAAATATCGTTGCCAGGAGCGGCGAACTTGGGCAGTACTTCAACCAACCGCCCGCGCTCAATTTCCTCGGAAACCTCCCATGCACTGCGCCACGCAAGGCCCTGACCGGCAATGGCCCATCTGGTTAGTACTTCGCCGTCGTTACATTGAAGCTTGCCGCCCACTTTGACAGAGACATTTTTACCAACGGTATTACTATCTGATTTGCCATTTTTGCCGTCACCTTTCGCTTCACTTTTTGTTTCACTCGGTTCACGAAACGTCCAGGAGTCTGCCAATCCCGCTTCGGTTGCGGTGACCAGACAATGGTGTTTTGCCAAGTCAGCCAACACCAACGGCTTGCCACTGCGTTTGATATAATCAGGCGACCCCACCACCACCCGATGATTGCGGGCCAACTTGCTGGCAATAAGATCAGCATTTTTCAAATCAGCAATTCGAACCGCCAAATCTACACGCTCGTTTTTTAGATCCACCAGACGCTCTGACAGTAGCAGCGTGACGCTCAAATTCGGGTGCGCAGCGGTAAATGCGGGCAGGTGTGGCGCGATGTGTTTACGGCCAAACGCCGTCGGCGCGGATACGATCAAGCGTCCGGTAGCGCTTTTCGCGCCGACCGACAACGATTCTTCTGCGGCCCGCAATTCATTCATAATATTTCGCACGTCTTCAAAAAACGCCGAGCCTTCGGGCGTTAACGTGATTTTCCGTGTGGAACGTTTGAAAAGCTTCACACCTAGCTGCTCTTCGAGCTGGTCAATCCGTCGACCAACCATCGCGGGCGTCACGCCTTCCGAGCGCGCTACAGAAGACAAGCTCTCAGATTTAGCGACGTCTAAAAACGTCTGCAATGCTTTAAAACGATCCATTTCTACCCCTAGATTTTACTCATCCGATTAAGCAATTTTCGGTATGAGATGCTTTTGTTTTGCCTATCATTATAATAATTTCAGTATCGTAATACACTTGGCTTCAGTTTGCAGGAAATTTTAGGGATCGAATCTTCCCTACATCAGGAAAAATATGAACATTGCTAAAAATCCACTACAGGACACTTTGCTGGCCGGGCTTGAGATTCATGCCAATATCAGCCCCGCTTTCGCTGAGATTTTGACCCCCGCTGCGCTAACGTTTTTGGTGAGCTTGGCGCGCAAATTTGAATCTACACGCCAAACCTTACTCGCTAAACGTGACGCGCGTCAAAAAGAATTCGATGCAGGCGTGTTGCCAGACTTCTTACCAGACACCAAAAATATTCGAGAAGGCCAGTGGGTTGTAGCGTCAGTGCCTGCTGACATCCAAGATCGCCGCGTCGAAATTACCGGCCCCACAGACCGAAAAATGGTCATTAACGCGCTCAACTGCGGCGCCAACACCTTCATGGCCGATTTTGAGGACGCCAATTGCCCGACGTGGCACAACATGATCGATGGACAAATAAATCTGCGCGACGCCAACGCACGCACCATCACTTTGGAACAAAACGGCAAATCATACAAAATCAATGACAAACCCGCCGTGTTGTTTCCCCGTCCGCGAGGCTGGCATCTGGATGAAAAGCACGTCACCTTGGATGGCAAATCTATCTCCGGCGCGATATTCGATTTCGCACTGTATTTTTTCCATAACGTTAAAACTTTGCTGGCGCGTGGCAGTGGGGTATATCTGTATCTGCCGAAAATAGAATCGCATCTTGAGGCGCGCTTGTGGAACGATGTTTTTGTGATGGCACAAGCGGAACTGGGCGTGCCTCAGGGCTCCATCAAAGGCACTGTTTTGATCGAGACCATCGTTGCCGTGTTTGAGATGGATGAAATTTTATATGAGCTGCGCGAACACAGCGCGGGCTTGAATATTGGCCGCTGGGATTATATTTTTTCCGCGATCAAAAAATTCCGCCTCAACAAAAATTTTTGTTTAGCTGACCGCGCGCAAGTCAATATGCTGGCCCCATTTATGCGTGCTTATGCGCTGACGCTGATTAAAACTTGCCACAAACGCCAGGCGTTTGCGATGGGCGGCATGGCGGCACAAATTCCGATTAAAAATGATCCCGCTGCCAACGACGCTGCCTTTGAAAAGGTGCGTCTGGACAAGCTGCGTGAAGTTACCGATGGCTGCGACGGCACGTGGGTGGCCCACCCTAGCTTGGTCGCGGTCGCGAAGGCGGTATTTGATGAGCACATGCCGACGCCAAATCAAATTTACAAACAACGTGATGACATCCATTACACAGCCAGTGATTTGCTCGATTTCCGCCCAGAAGCACCAATCACCGAGGCTGGCGTGCGCAACAATATTCAAGTTGGCATTCAATACTTGGGCTCATGGCTGGGCGGCAATGGCTGTGTACCGATTTTCAATTTGATGGAGGACGCTGCCACAGCAGAAATTTCACGCAGTCAGGTTTGGCAATGGATTCGCTCCCCCAAAGGCGTGCTCGATGATGGTCGCAAAGTAAGCAAAGAAATAGTGAAAATGCTGATTGCCGATGAACTTACAAAAACACCGGGTATCGCGGGTCAAGCCGCCTATGCGGCGGGCAAATATGTGGAAGGTGCGTCCATGTTTGAAGCGCTCGTCATGGATGACAACTATGAAGAGTTTCTCACCCTACCGGCTTACCGGGCGATTGCATAGGACGATCAAATAGCGCTGATGTTTTTTTAGTAACGACAATATTGACGGCAACTTGTCTGCAATACAAAGCCCTGCAGAAATGCAGGGCTTTGTATTGCGCGGCTTTTTTACAACCGACGACAGAGTGATCACAAAGCTTCAGTACTACGTCACGGCCATATTTATCGCGGAAAGCTATGTTGCACCGTCAAATCATGTGGTGTCATGCTAATTGATTTAGAAATCGCTATTCCAGCCGTCGCCAATATCAGCGCATCAATTAAAAAACTTCGACACGTTTAATAACGTGCGGTAGATGCCCCAGCCAAGTGGCAGTCCGACGGCAGCCCACGCCAGCACCACCAACAACGACGAACTATCACCACCGCGCCCCGGTCCCGCACCCACTTCAGATGCGACTACCCGGTCATGCGCGAGCCGCTTTTCTTCTGCCAATTCATCTGCCGTCATAAACCATTTGTCGGCAACAGGGCGCACCAACAAATTGCAGATCAACCCCACTACCAGCATGCCAACCAAAATATACATGGTCTGGTTGTAGACCTGCTCGCGCGGAATACCCAAGCCGATTTGATATTCACGCATATAGTTAACCACCAGTGGGCCCAACACCCCCGCGGTTGCCCATGCGGTCAGCAGGCGACCATGAATGGCACCGACCATTTGCGTGCCGAACAAATCCGCAAGATATGCGGGCACAGTCGCGAAACCGCCGCCATACATCGACAAGATGATACAGATTGCGCCAACGAACAGCGCCTTGTTGCCAGCACCAGCACTCGCGGGAATGCTTGCATATAGCAACCCACCCAGAACAAAGAAAATAACATAGGTCATCTTCCGGCCCAGTTTGTCGGAGAGACTCGCCCAGAAAAAACGACCGCCAATATTAAACAAGCTTAGCAGTGCCGTGAAGCCTGCCGCCACGCCCGCAATCGCGGTTAGCTGGCCCTTGTCCAGTTCGACAAACTTTTTGCCAATGCCGATCAAGCTGCCGCCAAATACTTCCTGCAGCATGGGACTGGCCATGCCAATGACGCCAATACCCGCACTAACGTTCATGCATAGCACCATCCACACCAGCCAGAATTGCGGAATACCCCATACTTTTTTTACATGCACATGGCGCTGCGTAATCATGGTGTTATTGGTTTGTGCAGCAGCAGGTGTCCAGCCATCAGGTTTCCATCCGGTGGCGGGAACGCGATAGCTGAATGCGCCACCCAACATGAAGACGAAATACACCAGCGCCATCACTACAAAAGTCTGCGTCACGCCCACGTCTGTAGCTGACGCAAATGTTTTCATCAAATCGGCTGCTAGCGGCGAACCAATCATCGCGCCGCCGCCGAAGCCCATGATCGCCATGCCGGTAGCCATGCCGCGTCGATCCGGGAACCATTTGATCAAGGTTGAAACGGGCGAGATATAACCCAGGCCCAAACCGATACCGCCGATCACGCCTGAACCCAGAATCATCAGCCAGAACTGGTGCGTATAGACGCCGAGCGCAGATAGCAGCATGCCACCGCACCAACACACTGCGCTCACTACACCCGCTTTGCGTGGACCGGCGCGCTCCAGCCAGCCACCCCAGACTGCAGCGGAACAACCCAAAAACACAAAAAACAACGTGTACATCCAGCCCAACGTCGAGATGTTCCAATTACAGTCGGTTGCGGTGAACTCAGCAAAACCCGCTGACAGGCCGCCCCAGAATCCAATGCCTTTGGTACATGCCGCGATTCCGGGCGTCATGATTGCTTTGGACAACGGCAGCCAAAACACTGAAAAACCGTAGGCCATACCGATGCACAAATGAATCGCGAGCGCGGCAGGTGGAACGAGCCATCGATTAAAGCCCAAGCCTGCAATCGTTCGCTCTTTATCTAGAAAACCTAACGACCCGCCGCCTGAAGACGCGCCCTGAACATCTTTACCTACAATGACTGCAGACATAGTTCTCTCCTCAGAATTAACCTGATTTATATTTTTAAGCTAGCTCGCAAATGAACTCAATTACGCTCACATGGGCTCACATTTTTTTATCAGCTCTCACAAGTGTAGAGGAGGATTGACGGCTCGACAATACAACCTTTGCTATCAAGCGAATATGCAATCACCCTATCGACAATCACCGTTGAATAACGCAAACGGAGGCGCGCATGGTGCGAAATTGTTTGGGCTTGAGTGGTAGAGAGCAGTTGACTGCCATCAACATCGCCATTCGCCGCCAATGAGCAGGTGGGTACGGGCGCGCAGGCCGGGAATGTATTTCACCGGGTTAAAATGTAAAAACCAATGCTTTACGAGTGTTCGCAAGCGTTTCTTGCTTGAAACACCCGCCAATGCTAGAGTTTAGTAGATTAGATTGCCGCAGAACTTAATTTTGCGCCATCGCCTGAGTCGCAAAGAACCATCGGTGACCGACTAAAAACGCGACAAATCAACCGTTCGATAGAAATTCATGACTTTGGGCACATACGCCATGGTTTCCGGATAATTCGGGATGCGGTTACCGGCGCGGATCACTGCGTTCTCGCCTGCGTTATAGCCTGCAAGCGCCAACTCGACGTTGCCATTGAACATAGTGAGCAAATCGCGCAGATAACGAGTGCCACCATTAATGTTTTCGCTCGGGTCGTTAATATTGTTCACCCCATAACGCTGCGCAGTGGCGGGAATCAACTGCATCAACCCTACCGCACCCTTGGGTGACATAGCGCGCGCGTTATATCCGGATTCCGCTCTAATCACAGCATGGATAAGCTTGGGGTCAAGGCCGTGTAGCTTGGCAGCGTTGGCGATAATGGGCACATATTTACCAATATCGATCGTCACGGGGCCGCTAGAAGACCAGGCATTGGGACGCATCTCGCCCGAAGTGGGAATACGATAAACCATTCGATAACGCCGGTCGAGATGAGGCAGATTTGAAAAATGTACGACCCCTTTTTCGTCCGTAAACGAATAAATGTTTGCCGTCGCTGCCGTAGACCATGCGCAAGCCAGTACCGCGGACGCCAACGCGCACAAAAGGCGCTGACCTAGGCGGATTCTGCGGGTAAAAATCAGGCTACAAATCTTCATAATTTTTGTCATATTTAAGCTACAACACGAGTAAGAATAACACTTTGCATTAATGTGCCGTACCCCAGCCGCCTAACGGTAAAGGAGCGACCATTATCGACAGTTGATGGATAACCTAGAGCCGCAGCGAGTTCGTTATCGAGGATTCGGGCGGTAAACCCTCACATTTCTCCGGTAAATGTCGATATTAACGATAAGCGAAGTTGGCGGTGAGACCTCGTTCTTGTAAAATCGTGCAGCACAATGCATACCGGTGTTTAATAAATCTAGGGTTCGAGGGTTTTAGCCATGTCCGTTCCAGCCGCCGGTGTCAATATTCTTATTGCCGATGACGATAGCGTCATACGGGAAATCGTACGCATGCATTTGATGGCAGCAAATTTCATCGTGAGTGTAGTCGAGGACGGTGAAGCAGCCCTAACGCACGTCTTGCGTAGCCCGCCCGATCTGATCATTACGGATATTTCGATGCCGCGGCTGGATGGATTCGAATTATTGGAAGCAGTTCGCGCAAACCCGGCAACCGCGTTTATTCCGATCATTTTGCTCAGCCAGCACAGCGATGTATCGGTGTTCCGCCGTGGCATGGAGCTGGGAGCCGATGATTTTCTGGCTAAACCCGTTAAACGCATCGAATTGATCAATTCTGTGGTTGCGCGCCTCACTCGCGTGGGGCGCATGGCACGCAGCAAAAGCCTGCATGCGGCCCGAGATCAGGGCATCACAAAGGTCGCTTTCCGCCACAGCCCGACTGCGCTTGATGTCACTCGACCCGCTGCAGAGACCATAGCCGCGACCGCCACACTGGCGAGCGTATCGGCGAACGAACTAGATGGTTACCGGCTCATAAAAAAAATTGGCGAGGGCGGCATGTCCCAGGTTTTTTTGGCGGAGCGTGCGGATTCTGGCGACCGGCATGTGTTGAAGCTGGCGCGTATCGCCAAAGGCGATGATGGCCGCGTCTTGCAGCGCTTTATTGACGAATATGCGTGGATATCTCAAATCTCGCATCCTAACGTTGCGAAAATTTTTCACCAAGGGTTCTCGGAAACCTACGCCTATATTGCGATGGAATATTTTCCTGAAGGCGACTTGCGCAATCTGATGAAACAGCACGAGAGTAAATATGATCGCCTGGCACCCGACACCGCGGTGGCGATTTTGATTCAGGTGGCCTCAGCACTTGATGCGGTTCATCGCGCAGGCCTTGTGCATCGCGATATGAAGCCGGACAACATCATGCTGCGCGAAGATGGTTCACTCGCACTCGCCGACTTTGGCATCGCCAAACACTCGCAAGAGAGAAATTACAAAACAGCGCATGGTGAAGTTTTCGGTACGCCGGTTTATATCGCACCTGAGCAGGCGACCGGCCAGCACATCGATCATCGCGCCGATATTTATTCACTCGGCGCCATGTTCTTTGAACTACTGACCGGCAACCCGCCGTACAAGGCAGACAATGCGCAAACCATGCTTGAGCAACACGTGCGCGCACCGCTGCCATTGCTGCCTTCCGGCTTGAGCCGGTTTACGCCGCTGCTGGATCGGATGTTGGCAAAACGTCGCGATGATCGCCCCGATTCAGCCCTTGACATTGCCGCTGAACTGGGTGGCTTGTTCATCCCGCTCGTGGCTGCCAACTCCGATGCATTGACGAAGCTAGGTTTGCAGCCGCTTCCTGCACATGTTGATCTGACCGCGCGGATCCGACGCGCCGCAGAAATCACGCTTTCACTGGCGCTTATCAAGCCTCGCCAATCGTTGAACTCAACTGAAACATCAGGCTCGACTTTGTGACGCCACAATTGTCACCGCAAAAGCCATCACGCGGATGGCCCGTCACCTGCGCTTTGCGCCAGTACTTTACTATCAACCATGTTTTTTACCGATCCAAAGGGTGGCCGCTTGGATGTGTCTCAGATAGATCCCAAACGAATGCGCTAACCAGATCGCCGGGCAGATACCCCAAACAAATACGCCTTACAGCCTGCTATTCTGTAATCATATTAAATTGCACAAATATATTTAGAACATTTGGAAAACTTGGACTCAAACATCAACACCGACATTAAGTCCTCCACCGCCAAAACAGTTGGTGTGAACGACGAGATCAGCCTCGCACCCAAAGCAAAGCTCAGAATGCGGCTGGAAATGCCTTGGGTCATATTGTTGGCCATGCTGGTCGGAACATTTGTTGCCGCCTACAAAAGCGAGCAGGCCGCCGATGCAGCCGCCTCAAAACGCTTTCACGAAACAGCGCAATCTGCCTATGTAGATTTGCAGCACGAGCTTGAAGCGACTCAAGATCTGCTGGAGAGCACATCTGCGTTTGTTTCTATGATGCCCAACGCCGGCATAGATGCAAACTCCTGGAGCAATTTCTTTAATGCTCGTTCCGCCCGAAGCACCAAACTCGACCATGGCGATACTGCCGATAGCCGACACGGCTTGATTCGCGTTGACCATATACCCAGCAGCCGTGTGCTGACCGGTTCCGAATTAACCGCTGCGACGACACCGCGACTGTCTAGTTTGTTTGGCCCAAATTCTGGCGCCATTGCCGCGCAAACCAACCTGGAAAATATCCCTGCCGTGGCCTTGGCCATAGCCGAAGCAAGTAAGCGTTCTGGCGTGGTGCTGACGGTGCCCCTTAATCTTGCGCCCGCGGCTGGCGGAAAAATTGTGGCGATGGTGCTTGCCGCAAACGCACAAAACTCTGACGAGAAAATTAGTGCCGATAAAACACCGGCAAATCGAAAAAGCAATGTTGCGCTGTCCGCCGTGGATGCGCCGCCATTGTCGACTGTGCGAGTGCCAGGAAGTATCGTGGGTCTCATAAACTTAAGCGAAATTCTGACCAAAACAGGCCGCGCGGAAGGTAATCGTATCGGCGCAGTATTGGTGGACGAAACAAGCAAGCCTAACGCAGCTGAGCCTTTACGCAAACCTCAGTTCAGCCTAGTCATCGGCGGAAGGTCGCCGCAGCAACCGTTGAAAATACTCGTTACGTCTACACCATCATTCGAGGACGAGCTCAAGGATTCTTCACCCCGAATCATTCTGATGGTCGGCATCATTGGCGCTGTTTTACTGGCGGGCTTTATCTGGTTACTGTCACGTTTGCGCCAGCAGGCAGAATCGCTTTCAGAAAGTATGACCGCCCGTTTGCGCGACCAAATGAAACTCAATGAAGACATTATTGAGTTCAACCCCAGCCCGATTTATCGGAAAAATGTGGACGGGCAGTTTATTGCTGTCAATCGCGCTTGGGAGCAATTATTCGGATACCGTCGCAAAGACGTCTTTGGTAAAGTCAATCGCGATATTCAACAGGTCGAGCAGGTCACCGGGAGCGATGCCGCTGATCAAAAGCTATATGAGATTGAGGGCGGCTATGACGTTACTGAACGTGTGTTCACCAACGCCGAGGGACGACAATTAGAAACCATGGTCGCGAAGCGATTGATACGACGCGCTGATGGCACTGTTGATGGACTCATTGGCACCATCACCGATTTGTCGCCAGTCAGACGATTAGAGCGTGAAATCGCCGCGCAACGCGAGCAGCTGGATCTCGTTATCAGCGCGTCTCAGCAAGGGATATGGGATGTTGAATTGCGTCCCGGTGGCAGCACCTATTTTTCCAGCGCATTTCGCGAGATGCTAGGCTACGCCTCGGGAGGCTTTCCGGCACCCTATCTTTGGGAGGCGAATATTCACCCGGACGACCAGGCACTATTTGCGAAAGAGCAGATCCGCCACTTCAAAGGTGAAACGCCATTTTTTGATATCGAAGCGCGTGCGCTGCGACGCGACGGCTCTTATTTGTGGGTAAGAACCCGCGCGGTGGCGCGTCGCGAGCAGGATGGCCGAGCGGCCCGATTTGTAGGCTCGATTGTCAACGTCAGCGACCGCAAAGATGCAGAACGGATGCTGATCGAGAGCAGTTCGCGCATTGCCGAGGCCGCCAAGGCCAAAGAATCATTTTTGGCAACCATGAGCCACGAGATTCGCACGCCGCTCAACGGTGTTCTGGGCATGGCTGCGCTGCTCGCAGATACGCCATTGAATGAAGAACAACACGACTACATTCGCCTGATTCGAGCGTCTGGCGATACGCTTCTCAGCCTGATCAACGATGTGCTTGATTTTTCAAAAATTGAAGCGGGTCACATGAGCCTCGAATCAGTGCCGGTCGAGTTGATCGCGCTGATAGAAGAAACTTTCGAAATCGTCGCCGAAAAAGCGCGCGAAAAGCGTATTGCGCTAATTTACGATGTTCGCGACGATGTACCATTTTATATTTTGGGCGACGCCACGCGACTACGCCAAATTTTGCTTAACCTGCTTTCGAACGCGCTCAAGTTCACCGAAAGCGGCGAAATAAAATTAACGGTTACGGCACAACGCAACCAGGCTGGAAGGCTCAGGCTGGAAGGCCGTGTGCAAGATACCGGCGTTGGCATCAGCGCAGAGCAGATTGCCAAACTGTTTACGCCGTTTACTCAGGCAAACGCGTCGACCACCCGCAAATATGGCGGTACTGGGCTGGGCTTGGCCATCGTCAAGCGCCTGACCGCAGCCATGAATGGAAACGTTCGTGTCGAGAGCGTATTGAGCGAAGGAGCGACCTTTATTTTCAACATTGAAACCCAGCTTGCGCGGGGGCCGCTCCGCCCCTACATGCAACGAGAAGTATTTGATTTCCTTGGCAAAAAAATTCTGATCGTGGACAGCATCGCCAGCCGCCGTAAGATCCGGCAAACCCACTACGCCCGCTGGGGATTCGATGCTGTCTCGGCCTGCCCCGATGATGCGGCGGCAACGCTGCGCGCCATGCCGGGTCTTGATATCGTCATCACTGACTTTGTACAGCCTAGCGTCGAAGCCAATGAGTTTCAGGCCGCATTGGCAGCCAACGATAAATTGCGGCTTGTGCAGCGTGCTAAGCCCATTGTGAGTCTGCTGTTGTCAAGTATCAGCCGTACAGATCTTGCTCGGCAAAACTGTTTGCCGGCTGTGCGGCATGATTTTTTTCTGGTGAGACCAGTCAGTATTACCAAGCTGTTCGACGCATTGATGCGCGCTGTGCTGGATGAGCACAGCAATGACAAATCCCTGCGGCCCTATTTGGCGTCAGAAAAAACGACAGATGGTCGCGACGCAAGTGCTGTTCATGCTCATTCCCAATCCCAATCTGTCAGGGCTGCTGTGGCGGCTGCGGATAATACAAACGGTGCTGATTCAACGGATACGAAAAAATCTGTGCTGGCTACCTTACCGACGCTGAGACCGGGCGAAGCCGCGTTGAACCAAGCTTCGTCCCCTGCTACGGAAGCCGCCGCCAAGCGCGTCAAACCCACCACCACAAGAAGTTATAACGTTCTAGTTGCCGAAGATAACGAGGTGAATCAGCAGGTGATCGGAGGCATGCTGAGAAACCTGGGCCACCGCTACACCATGGTGGGCGATGGCCGCGCTGCCGTTAATGCGGCCAAGCTGCATCACTTTGATGTAATTTTGATGGACATCCAAATGCCGATTCTGGATGGAACCGCCGCAACGCTCGAAATCCGCACTTACTTTGCTGACGCTGAAATGTTGAACAAAGGCGCCTGTCCGCCGATTGTGGCAATGACCGCGCACGCGCTTGCGGGCGACAAAGAAGGTTATCTCGCCAATGGCATGGATGACTATATTTCCAAACCGATTCGCTCGGCGGAAGTCGCCGCCGTGCTCAAACGCACGGCTGGTCAGTCAACACCCGCAGAAAACGAGGCTTCCGACGCCGTTGCAATAATGCGCGTTGAAACGAGCATTGAATCGAGCGCTGCATTGCTTCCCGAGCCTGAAAACGTGACCCCCGCTACCGGTTCTGGAACAATTCCAGCAGCTACGTCGGGTAGCAACACGAACCCAATCGACGCACCGATATCTGCTGAGCCGGTGCTGGACGGCAGCGTAACCAAAACGGTTCTGTTTGCGCGCAGTGATCTGGCCACCCGAATTGATCAATTGCCATTGCTTGATATCGAACAGCTTGAGGACTTGCGATACCTGCCCGCCGCGCCAGGCGGTACTGTCGGAGCGAGCGCGGGCGGGAGCGACCCTTCAGACCCGGTAGGTGGGCTAATCAGGTTATTTCAGACCAAGGCTTGCGAGCGTATGGATAAGATTGAAGCCTGTCTCGCCGATCGCGAATGGAAAGCGCTTTCGGAGGTGGCACATAGTTTGCGCGGATCGTCCGCCAGTATGGGCTTTCCTCGGGTCGCTGCGTTGTGCAAAGACCTTGAACTCGCCTCAAGCCAGCTAGCCAAAATCGACATTGGCGGCGATGCTGGCAACAGCACTCGCAACAACACCACCAGCGGCACCAAACTAGCCACTCAGTCAGAACTCGATGAGATTTTCGAGTTAACGCGCTACTACTACAATCAGGCCGATATTGCGCTTCGGGAGTGGCTAATCAAGACCGCCCCGTTTCCGCCAAAAAAATAAGCAAATTGCTGACACCGAAGTGACATTGCCCATGAAGTCATGCCTTCATGGGCGATTTGTTAAGCGTGATGCGTTATTCGCCACTGCTTTAGCGGTCAACCCTGCGGAAAGATGATACTTGGTCATTCATGCCCCACAGCTTGGGATATCGCCCAGGCCCGTAGACCACGCAGCGGCCGGCGAAATCCGCGTCGGTGCACATCTCCCAGCGACCTTCATAAACAATAATGGACGACGCTAGATCATCAAAATTTTCGCGCTCAAGATCGGCGACTGCGCTTCGGCCCGCGAACTTGCGACCTTGAAAGTCATTATGTTCAAACAACTCGACGGCAACTCTGCCCGGTCTGGTTTGTTTAATGAAATCACCGTTTGCCCCGCTCGCCGCGCGCAGCGATGAGATAGACCGGAACAACGTGGGGTCAAGGCGACGATACTGACCGGGTTTGAGGACTCTACATTGGCCGCGAAAGAAAGCATCCGTACAAAATTCCCACGATCCGCCCTCCACCACGATGGACGCTATTTCATCATTGAAACCCGTATCGGCCAGGTCGATCAGATTCTCGGTCGCGACCATGCTGCGCCCGGTTAACTGGTCCTGATCAAACAAAATGACGCGCCCAACGCCAGCAGCTTGACCGCCAACAACCGCGCCGCCGCCATGAACATAGGGCGCATCCGCGTCTCCGCCGCTGATGCGTGCTGATGAAATTTCGCCACTTGCGCCGCGCCCCAGATTCGCATAACGGCCGCGTGCATAGGTGCGGCAATTGCCGCCGAAGCCTCGATCCGTACACAACGTCCAAGTACCGTCGTGGACAATAATCGAGCGCGCCCGGTCGTTGAAGCCATTAGTCGAAAAATTGTCCG
>Ga0123337_10004289_pt1 | contig 14634 bp, 15 predicted proteins | sample frozenSSSSmetaG_FD_89792 | JGI IMG/M metagenome (GOLD analysis project Ga0123337, IMG submission 89792) | Glacier valley bacterial and archeal communities from Borup Fiord, Nunavut, Canada, to study Microbial Dark Matter (Phase II) -... | ecosystem: Environmental > Aquatic > Freshwater > Ice >... | reverse complement strand
CGACGCTGGGTCTGTCATTTCGTTAATTTAAAAAAACAAACAACATGGGTTCACTACTTTATTTAATCGCAGTTGTCCTGGTCATCTTATGGGCTATTGGTTTTTTCGCCTACAGTGCAGGTTCAATTATTCATATCCTGCTGGTTATTGCAGCGATCTCAATCATATTGCGGATTATCAGGGGGTAATCAGCTAAAATAAAACCACTTTAAAACGGTGCGCAGCAAATTTTTTGTGGTGCACCGTTTTTTTTATACAAGGATTTAGCCTGTTATGAGGCAAACATACCGGATCATGCTTTTATGGTTTAAATAGTATAGCCAGATTTTGATCGGTCTGAACAGAAGTGGAATAGCTGACACTCATCAAAACATTCCTGACTTAATTTTGTTATTAACAATAAAAGCAAAATAGAAAAATGCACATCCTGTCATGGTTCGATAAAAGCACGGTGAAACACCTCCGATTCCCCTTTTCTTTTTTTTTAATGCCTGTCTTTTTATTTGCGCTAAGTCAGGCACCGGCAATTAACTGGCAATCAACGGCGATAGCATTTGTGATTTTACACCTGTTTATTTTCCCGTCAAGCAATGGATACAACAGTTACCAGGACCGTGATGAAACCAGTATTGGTGGTTTAAAGCATCCACCTAAAGTCACCAAAAATCTGTTTTACGCTACACTGTTCCTCGATATTATGGGCATACTGGCCGGCCTGTTTGTTTCTGCGTACTTTTCATTTTTTGTTTTTATTTTTGTGCTGGTCTCACGGGCTTATAGTTACCGGAATCTGCGCCTGAAAAAATATGCCGTCATCGGATTTTTAACGGTATTTATATTTCAGGGCGCCTTTGTTTACCTGATGGCTTCTTCCGCAGTATCGACTTTCAGCATTTTGGATTTTTTTTCAACCGATAACATCATTTGCATGTGTGTCGCCAGTTTCTTTATTGGTAGCATTTATCCCCTGACACAGATTTACCAGCACGAAGCCGATAAAAAAGATGGCGTTATCAGCATCAGCTATAAGCTTGGCTACCTTGGCACTTTTGTATTCTCTTCAATCCTCTTTTCAGTAGCAACCGGTTTTTTATTTTATTATTTCAGTTTAAAACAGCAACAATTGGCTTTGGTATTATTTTTATTGATTATGCTACCTGTAGTGATTAAATTGGGAATTTGGTTTAACCAGGTTCGTAAAGATAGGGTGAATGCCAATTTTGAAAATACAATGGCGATGAACCTGTTGACATCCACCTGTATGAATTCCTATTTTTTAGTATTGATTTTAAATAATCATTTCACCTGGTTTTAATGATGAGCAGAATAATTTCGATAGGTACGGCCACACCAAAATATGCAACAAAACAAAGTGCTATATTGGACTTTATGCTTGAGGCTTACAATGATGATACGGCCTCACGTAAACTGAAAATATTGTTCTACCACAGCGGGATCTCCACAAGATATTCCACAATTTCGGATTTTAATAATATTCTACCAGAGCATAAGCTTTTTTCGGTTCAACAGACTATCCCCAATGTAGAAAAAAGGTTGGATGTATTTAAAGAAAATGCAGTTTCACTCGCGACTGAAGCGATTTATGATTCGTTAAACAAACTGAATACAAACCTATCGGAATTTGGAATCACCCATTTAATTACAGTAACCTGTACCGGAATCTACGCGCCGGGTTTGGATGCAGTTTTAATTGAACAGTTGAATTTGCCAAATGACATTTTCCACACTGCAGTTAATTTTATGGGATGCAATGCAGCATTCCATGCCTTAAAACTGGGCGATATGATTGCCAGGACCGATGAGAATGCCAAAGTGCTGATTGTTTGTGTAGAGTTGTGCACGTTGCATTTTCAACCTAAAAATAATCACGATAATCTGTTGTCGAATACCATTTTTGGTGATGGCGCTGCAGCTGTAATTGTTGTTTCGGATAAAGCTGTCCGACAAAATCATCAACCCGGACTAACGATGAATGGATTCTATTCCGTGCTGCTCAGCAAAGGAAACAGTCTGATGGGTTGGAACATTACACCCCAAAATTTTGAAATGATTCTGGATGCTAAAGTGCCCGGATTTATTGGTGATGAAGTCAATGATGTTGTACGTAAAGCTGGCAAAAAATTGAATATTTTACCCGGGGAAATTGATAAATGGGCAATCCACCCGGGAGGAAAAAAAATACTCGATACCATAAAAAAACAACTTCAGCTCAGTGAAACAGATTTGCAGTACTCATACAAAGTGTTGGATGAATATGGAAATATGTCGTCTCCAACCATTTTATTCGTTTTGGAGGAAATCATGCTGGCCGGTTTAAGGTCAAATGAGACCATTTTCTCCATCGGCTTTGGACCTGGATTAAGTATTGAAACAGCCCTGTTTACCTATGCTGAATAAATTTAAACACCGGTCTCACGAGTCCGAGTTATTGGATGCTCCGGACATTCCGACAGACCTTTTGTACGAGAACCTGAAGGAACTCGATTTCATCAGCCGTGTGTTAGGTGGGCACGCCATTTCGTTGTGTGGAATTAAGAAACTGGTAACGGATAAAAATAAGATTTATCACATTGTGGATCTTGGCTGCGGCAGTGGTGACACGATGCAGGTTATTGCCGACTGGGCTGTCAGGGAAGGTTACCAGGTACGGTTAACGGGAGTGGATCTGAATCCCGACGTGATCTGTTACCTGAAAGATTATTGTAAGGATTACCCTGAGATTAGCGGTGTGGCTGGTGATTACCGCGATTTTTTAACTACGGGAGTTGCAATCGATATTATTCACTGTTCACTTTTTTGCCACCATTTGAAAGATGATGAACTGGCTGAATTATTCAGCTATTTTAACCGATATGCAACTACCGGATTTGTGATCAATGATTTGCACCGTCATTGGCTATCTTATTATGGCGTTTACCTGATCACCCATTTGTTAAACGGAACGGCATTGTCAAAAAACGACGGCCCGGTTTCTGTGTTACGCGCATTTAAATTTAAAGAGCTAAATACGATGCTGCAAAAAGCTGAGATTTCCAATTATTCGATCAGCTGGAAATGGGCATTCAGGTATTTGGTTGTAGGATATATTTGAAAAAGAGGTTGTCTCAAAAGTCCTTTTTAACCGCAAAGAGCGCAAAGTAGTCGCAAAGATCGCAAAGTTAAAGTGCTGCATTTGTGATTTTTGCGGTCCTTGCGAAATTTCTTAGCGGCCATTGCGGTTAATGTTTTTTGACTTTTAAGACAACCCCGGGACTTAATATTACTTCATAATGCAGACACAATCATTGGCCAAAAATGTCGATGTGCTCATCGTGGGTGCCGGACCATCAGGTTTGATGATGGCCTGCCAGCTGGCGCTTCACAACATCTCTTTTCGCATCATCGATAAAAAAGATCAACGCATCAATTTTTCAGGTGCACTGATCGTTCAGGCCCGATCCCTGGAAATATTTCAACAGATGGGAATTGCCACGGAAGCAATTCAGGGGGGGAGAATCGCCAATGAAATTAAGCTTATATTCAACGGAAAAAAATCCTTTACCATTCCTGTGAGAGATATCGGACACGGACTCACCCAATTCCCCTGGTTGCTTTTGCTGGAGCAATCAAAAACGGAACAACTACTCACTGACTTTATTCATAATTTGGGGTTTTCTGTTGAAAGGGGGACTGAATTGGTTCGGTTCTCACAGGATGATTACTGTGTAGCCGCTTTTTTGAAGCTTCCAGATGGAGGGGAGGAGTTCATTACTGCAAAGTATTTAATCGGTGCTGATGGCGCCCACAGTGCGGTTCGCAGGCAGTTGCAAATTCCTTTTGTCGGCAAAACCTGTCCAATTCCATTATTTGTCAGTGATTGCAAGGCCGGGTTGGATCTGTCGTCCGATCAGCTGTGCTTCTCATTTTCAGATGCAGCTACGGTTGGTTTTTTTCCCTTACCCGGTGGGCAATGGCGAATTGACGGCACACTCTCGGGCGAACTGGGAACAAACGATTCACTTACGTTCAGTGATGTTGGAAAAAGTTTCGCAGATACGACCCGGATGAACATTAAGATTGCTGAACCTGGTTGGTTTTCAGCGTTTCGTGTGAATGAACGTTATGCATTATCGTTTCAGGAAAAACGTTGTTTTTTGGTGGGTGATGCAGCGCATGTTCATAGTCCTGTCGGTGCGCAGGGTATGAATACAGGCTTGCAGGATTCCTATAACCTGGCATGGAAATTAGCCTTTGTCATCCAGGGAAAGGCAAAAGCAACACTTCACGATACCTATTCCTCCGAAAGGGTGGCTGTTGCGAGAAATGTAGTAAGCGGCACGGAACGTGTATTTACGATGGTAACCAGTCAGAACGTCTTTGCAAAATTGTTTCGGGTTCATATCCTTCCCTATATTTTACAAATTGTATTGCCACTTCTCAATAAATTCCAGGTTATCCGTCATTTTTTCTTTCTGAGAATTTCGGAAATCGGAATCCGGTACCGTAAAAATTCTTTTTTATACGATGCTTCATTTGGCGATTTTCCTGGTTCTGCCCCGAAACCTGGCGACAGGTTGCCTTATACTCATTTCCAGGAGAATGGCCTAAAGTTAAATATTCAGGATAAAGTAAAAAGTACGGCCTTTCACCTGTTTATTTTCACAAAACAATCATCACCCGCTTCAGTAATGAAGGTCGCTGAAAATTACCGGCACTTAATTTCTGTTGAAACGATTCCTTTCTCATCCGGAACAGGTGAACTTTTTAAACGGCTGGGTATTGCCGATAGCGGGTACTACCTCGTCAGGCCCGATCTGTACATTGCTTACCGGTCGGTTAAACCCGGAGCTGACCATTTCGAAAGTTTTCTACAGCAATTTTTCTTCGCCAAAAAATAACCGCGGATATTGTTTTTTAATTTTAAAGTCCGTAACTTGCATTTATAAATCGCTGAACACCATCACAAGTAAACGTCTTTTTATCTTCTTAAAATCTGTGACTATGACCAATAAACTATCCTTATTGTTCTGCCTCATTTTCATGGGATCTGTTGAAAATTCAATCGCCCAAAGCATTTCCAATCCGCAAAAAAGAACAATCGAAGCACAAGTCGATTCGGTTTTTCATGACAATATAAAGGCCGCTGAGCGCCTCGATTATGATTATTTGAGCCGCAGTGTTGAAGATAAATACCGCGCAGGCTTTATCGTGAATGGTGCTTATTTTGCCAGGTATGATTCCCTGATCAACAACCTGAAGGGAAGGTCTCAAAGGATTGCGAAGCAGACAATTACTATTCGGAAGCAGAAAATCACAGTGCTGTCAGAAAGTATTGTTTTATTGACTGCTTATGGCGATACCAATGTTGAAGTGAAGGATGGCAACACTTTTACAGCAAATTTTTTCTGGTCATTCGTCTACGAAAAAACCGGGAATAGCTGGAAAGTTATACAATCACATCAATCAAGTTTAAGATAATTGAAATGGAAGTTCTGCTATTAAAAGATCCACTGGTAATACCCAATGATGAACTTGTGTTTTCAATCATTGGAGATAAAAGTATGCTTTGGCAAAGGATAATTCGTTATTTACTTGAGAATCATTCGGATATATCTGAAATATGGCGGTTTTACAATGACGGTAAATGCTGGTTATTCCGTACCTTAAAGAAGAAAAAAACAATATTCTGGGTTGGTATAATCGACGGTACTTTTCGGGTTAGTTTCTACCTGGGAGGCAAAGCGGAACCACTTATTGTGAAAAGTGATCTGCCTGAAAGGATAAAAGATGAATTCTTAAATGATCAAAGCAACAGTATGTTTCGTAGCATTACGATTAAAATGGGCGATGCCGAAGATGCTGAGAATGTGATAAAGCTGATCGAAATAAAACTAAAACTGAAATAATCTCCAACCGATGCGTACCTTTGATTAATTTGATGAAAATTAAATTAAGATGTACATTAACTCAAGGTTGTAATTAAAGATCAATCGTTTTAAAAAAATTCACATGAAGGTTATAGCAATAAACGGAAGTCCGAATAAAGGAGGAAATACTTTTCATGCATTGAGCATGGTTGGAGAGGAACTTATGGCAGCTGGTATTGAGTTTGAAATTCTGCATATCGGGCATAAATTGATTCATGGCTGCACGGCGTGTGGCAAATGTGGGGTAAACAAAGATGAAAAATGTGTTCTTAAAACGGATGATCTGAACAAATGGTTGCAGCAAATAAAAGTTGCTGATGGTTTAATCATAGGTGCCCCGGTTCATTACGCTGGCATACCGGGTACGATGAAAAGCTTTTTGGACAGGCTATTTTATGTAGCAGGTTCAAACGGGGGCTTATTCCGCCAAAAAGTTGCAGCTGCGGTTGTCTCGGTCCGAAGAACCGGGGGTTCTGCGACCTTCGATAGTTTAAACCATTATCTCAATTACTCCGAAATGATTATTGCCACTTCAAATTATTGGAATGTCATACACGGCAGAAGTGCAGGTGAGGTTACACAGGATGGAGAAGGAAAGCAGATTATGCGCGTTTTGGGTAAAAATATGGCATGGCTCTTAAAAATGAAAGAGGCGACAGCCGTTACGGTTGAATCACCAAAAAGTGAAGTGAAAGTATTTACTAATTTTATCAGGTAACCGAATTGAGTTGCGGTATTAATTTAAATTATGAATTAGAGCGAAATATTTTTAATATAAATAATTTTATTTATTATCTTTGTTTATATCTTCTTTCCATTTTTAACGGCAGCTGAGAATACAGAAATAAAATTTAGCAATATGCGATTTTCATCCTTGATTTTATTCTTAAGTATCTATTCTTTAATGGCTGGAAAAATAAGTGCACAGCCATCACCTGATGGGAAATTTAATCTTATCTGGCTTGTAAAACTGGATACTCCTGCCGGGAAAAAACCTGTATATCAAGCTGCGATCAATCAAAAAGATATTGATAAACTGAGCCAGCCGCTGAGAGCGTTGGCCGCATATTATAGCGCGCTTTCAGGTAGTAATTGCGACAGGGAGGATAACTGTGGTTTAACAACGGCATTAGGTTTAGGCAAACAAAACTCGGCTGAGCATATCGGGATACTTAAAAAGTGGTTTTCTGATGATATTCAAGTTAAAAAGATGATTGAGCAAAATTGTTTTGTCGGAATATCAGGAGCTAACCATTTTTGTGAGTTCAATATCTTAACTTTTCAAAATAGAAACGATACGGTGATTGTTAATTACGAAATTCAATGCTACGACCAGGGACGAGGGTCTGTTTTCAATGGAAAGGATAAGGCAATTATAGGAGAGAACCTGATAATATTCGAACAGCGGGCTATTCCGTGGAATAAAGGCAAGCTTTAAAATGGATTGATTATTTTTATGTTGTTAATTTTTGAAGTATGTTAACCTATCCTAATACAAAACAAAATGACTGCATCGAAAAGGATTCCCTCCTGTCCTGAATTTCTTCCTAAAATTCTGACCAACATTATTTTGCTGATCACTTTATGTTCCGGACAATCATTAGCGACACCGCACAATGCCGCTATTCCTGAGACGGCTGGCAGCGATTCCATTGGTATTGTAAATGGCGTATTTGATGTACCGGAACTGACCATAACTCCTTCACCCGATGGTGCTGATTATTTTGTATTTAATCGTTCAGATAAGGTCATTGATTATGACGTTTCGCCTGCCGGCATTACTGTCGCGTCAATTATTCAGCGCATCGGTGAAAAGTTTTTTATTAAGTTATGGAAGATTGGGGAAGCCGGAATTTCAGATAGTCTCCTTTTGCCGGATGGACTAAAAGCAAAAGCGATAGCCTGGCACCCGAATGCCAATGCCCTGTTTGTAATGGGTGAAAAAAACGGGAATTATCAAATCATCAGGATAGCGAAAAGCAATAAAGTCTGGAACGTCAAAAGCATATTTTCGACTCCAAATCAACTGAGACGACTCGTTGTCTGTCCCCGTCCGTTTATCATTGAATCCGACCCTAAAACCAGGAAAGAGTATTACTCCTACCGGTTGTTTTTTGGAATGGATAACGGGGACAACACCTATCGGATCGTTTCGGTAACAGAATCGGGAAGCCGCTTTTACCAGGTTGTGGGACCCGCAAAAACAGCTACAAAATTTGAAAATGCCTTGGCCATATCGAGTGAAATGGTTGCCGGTTGGGCATTGCCAATCGCTTTTCACCCGGCAGGTCACCAACTGATATGGGAAGATAAAAACAATAACTTTCTTATTGCCAGTTACAACTCAAAGTACTGGGGCGAATCAAAAGGCATAGCGATCGATTTGAAAAGAGGGGGAACGATTACCCCGACACCAAATGGGTTAGGGATGCTTCACTGGCAAAAGGATAAGCCGGGAATCGGAATTTACCTGCTTTCAACCAGGAAGGAGGAAACGCAATTGTCAGAATATAAGTTTGTTTCAACTCCTTCGTCTGTGCCTGATGGAAAAGGAATAGTCGGACTAACAGTGTCGGATGGTTATTTTAAGCTAAACTACTTACCCGTTGAATTGCCTTTAGCTGATGTGGTCAATGCCTGGATGTATTCCAGTACTTTTGAAGAGGTCAATTTATTTGAGAAAAATTTCGGGTTATTCCGTCCAAATCAACATGACCAATTGTATAAATTGTACGAAACGGAGAACTACTATTGTGACAATTACAACAGAAATTCCCCAACCAGACCTTACCTTGTCACTACCGATATTTTCTGGGAATTATTTGGTGCTGCTTACCAGGGATTATTTATTGTCAGGGAACGCGAAGAGGCGATGCCGAACTTTCGGAAATTTGTGTTTGAAGCAGATAAATACCTCAGAAGCTCTGATCCGAAATCTGTGTGGGTTCCCGTTTTTGCCGCGCTTGAAGCGCTTTATTCGGGCGACACTCAAAATCCGGAAGTGAAAAGAATACTGCTGGAGCAGGATTGTTTTACCCAAATGACCGGAAAGGAGTATTCCTATTCCGATTTAAAACCCAGGGGGCATTATACTTCAACACCTGAGATGGGAAAATATTTCAAGGCATTCCGGTATTTTAATACAATTTACACCTCACAACCCGGGAAACTGGAAGAAATAAATAAACTGCCAAAGGAAATTACCGCATATGCTGAAAAATGGATTGAGAGTTATTCCGGCTTTATTTCCCCGTCAAAGTCACAACTGGTTTGGAAAAACAGCAAAACAAAGGTTCCTGACTATTGTAAATACCCTGGAATGGAACCGGTGATTTTTCCTTTGTCGTGGGGTTTTGACAACGAAACGTTGTATTCAACCGTATTTCATCAGGATGCACCACCCGAATTTCAGATTACAGGGCAAAATGGCCCAAGGCTACTCCCATCGGGACTGGATCTGGCTGCTGCGCTGGGAAATGGGTTTGCAGAAAAACTTTTGGAATCCGACTTTATGAAATATCCTCCGCTGCGAAAGGTCATCGGGAATTTGAAATCCAACTTTAGGGAGAATGCCAATAAGAAAGACGATAATTTATACAATCAATGGATGAATTCAATTGCCGTGCAATGGGTTGAACCATTAAATCCGACCAGCGGCACCTCCGACCGGGCAATCTGGCAAAGCAAACGTTTGCAAACAGGATTGGCCACCTATGCAACACTTCGGCATGCGACAATCCTGGTGAATGAGCGAACAACTGCCGAGTGCGGTGAGGGCGGTTTTGAAGAAATTTTAATGAGGGCACCACGAGGCTATGTAGAACCTGACCCTGCTACTTTTGCTTCCCTAGCCAGCTTATTTGAAACCGCACAAAAGCATGTTTCAAGCGGAACTGCAAAATCGCCTGATATAAAGGATGAATCTTTGGTTAATGCAACACGTTCACTGCATGAGGGGATCACCGAAAGGCTGAAAGAGGCGGCGAATGAAGCCCGGCTGTTTCAAAAAATGGCTGAGAAAGAGCTGAAAGGTGAAACGCTTACCAACGCAGAGAACGAAAAAATTCTTTTTGTTGCCCGCACTGCTGAACACCTGTTCCTGGTTTTTAATAGCCTTTCGAACAAGGATTATGCACTTTCAAACCCTGATCCGATCGCAAAGATTGCCGATGTAGCGGGTGGAGGTGTGTTAAAAATACCCTACCTAATGTCGGCGGTGGGAAATGCGATGGAATGGAACTACGTGGTTCCTTTTTATGGACGACATCAAATTGTAAAAGGCTCAATATATTCTTATTATGAGTTTTCATCGACAAAATTATTAACAGATCAGGAATGGCGCGGGAGCGTAAAAACACAGGAAATATTACCATGGATAAAACCATTTGTCACTTATCAAAGTGCATCAGGAGTTGCAGGCACCTCGTATTAGGTTTGTTTTTTCTTATTTTGATACCAGATTGCATTGCTCAGACTTCGAAGATACGGGTTTTATTTACAGGCGACATCCTGCTTTCGCGTAATGTAAGGACAGAATTTAAAAAGTGGAATGCTTCTCCGTGGGAAGAACTGATCCCTCTTTTCCGATCTGCTGACCTTGTAATCGGGAACCTGGAAGGGGCTGTTGGGAGAAGCCAGGACAAATATCCTTCAAAAAGCGATTCTCCCGTTTTTGATATTGACAGTACGGACATCGGTCAGCTAAAAGATGCCGGATTTAAAGTTCTTACGCTTGAAAATAATCATATTTTTGATTTGGGTGAGGAGGGCAGGCAACGAACAATCGGGACGCTTCAGAATTTTGATCTTACGCCGGTTTATCTTGATAATTCGCCACAGTTTTTTACAGTTAAAGATGTGGTGATTGCGCTGGTGACCATCAATATGATTCCTGGTCGCGACCTCTCATCAAATCAAATTCCCTCTGTCGGAATAGCGCAGAAATTACGATTGGCGGGCAGCCTGGCAAATATCGTGATTGTATCCATTCATTGGGGGAGCGAGCTGCTCGACTGGCCCGGCAAGGTGCAACGCGAAACGGCTGCCTGGCTGGTTAAAAACGGGGCTGATCTGATTATAGGGAGCCATCCTCATGTGATCCAAAAGCCGGAAATGGTAGATGGAATACCTGTATTTTTTTCATTGGGGAACCATTTGTTCGACCAGAAATACCCGCGAACGAAAGAGGGTTTAATCGTAGGAATTACGATCGAAAATGGGAAATACCGGTGCGATGGCATCATTACCCGCACAAAGCCCAACTCTTTTTATCCTGAAATAAAGGAGAACAAAAATTTCGGTCTGCCAGCCTTGTCGTTGAGGAGTAAAACATTATCAATCAATGGCTATATCCTAAAGCCAATATCTGTTTCGGAGAATGGTCAACCTAAAATCATTTTTGAAGCTTTTTTCAAGGGTCAAAAGGTTTGGGCTACTCACCCCATGCCGGTTGTTACGATTGCTTCAGCCAAACCCGATGATCAGCATGAATTCCTGTTTGCCCTCGAAAAGCATTATTCAAGCCTCGATGGTGAAATCAGTCTGAGACCTTACGTCTATGATGCCGATGATAAAGGATTGTTTGCGAAATGGCGTGGTTCTTCTTTGGCCTGGCCATTACTTGATGCTGTCCTTTTGCCTTCCGATACTAAAATCCTGTGTGCCTTGCACCGGGGCGATTCCTTTATCAGTCCCGATAAAACCGATACAAGTACCCGTATTGCTGCCTACGAGTGGAATGGCTTTGGATTCAAGGGGATAAATGATTCAACGATAATCGAAAGCAGCAGAAAATTATTTTTAGAAAAATAAAAATTAAAAGGAAAAGTTACACAATGTTTCACAGAGTTCACACAGTGTTACACCATGTTTTTTTAGTAAAAGATTAAATGCAGGGAAGAAAAACTATACCGTGAAACTCTGTGCTTTACCCTGTGTAACACTGTGTAGTTTATTTTTACATCCTGAGTAGTTTTTAATTTGATTATGGAGATCCGACCAATAAAAACAGAAGCCGATTATAATGAATCAATGACAAAAACGGATATGGCAAAATACCTTGGAAGCCAAAGTCGTGTAAGTGAAGTACTTGGCAGGAAGAGGAAACTTACACTTAAAATGGTGAAATCATTGTATAAAGGATTAAAAATACCTGCTGAGATATTACTGGCATGATATAAAAAGTTCCCTATTTAGAACTCAAAGAACTCTTTACCCCCTCGTAAATACTGGCCTCCTCTTTTCCGAAAGCCGGTTGTTGAAACAATAACCATCACTGCCAAATGCCTGCAACTGTTCTTCTGAATTAATCCCGTTTTGCAGGATAAAGCGGGTCATCATCCCCCGTGCTTTCTTTGCAAAAAACGAGACCATTTTGTAGGTTCCCTCCTTCGCCTCCCTGAACTCGGGTGTAACAATTTCTGCCTTCAGCTTTTTCGGATCTATCGCCTTGAAATACTCCACCGAAGCCAGGTTGATTAACAGGTTAGATCCGCTTTTGTCAAGATCCTCTCTTATTTTTGTGGTGATTTTCTTCTGCCAGAATTCGTACAGGTTGCGATTCTTCCCGACTGACAATGCAATTCCCATTTCCAGACGGTAAGGGCGGATCAGGTCGAGTGGCCGGAGCAGGCCATATAATCCCGAAAGAATTCTTAGACACTTTTGAGCCGTATCAATATCGGATACTAAAAGTGTATCGGCATCGAGACCCGTATAGACATCTCCCCGGAAAGCAAAAAGGGCCTGGCGCGATGTTCCGGGAGTGAATTCGGGACGCCACAAATAGAAACGCTCCTGGTTTAGCTGGGCAAGTTTAGGGCTTATTCCCATCAGTTTAATCAGCTGATCAACACTAAGTTTGCGGAGTGGTTTGATCAAAACAGAAGCCTCTTTTACAAATTCAGGCTGCGTATACGACTGATTGGTAATTGGTTTTTCGAAGTCGAGCGTTTTTGATGGGGAGATGACAATCAGCATTATAGCGTTATTTGATCAGACATTAATATACTGGCAACTGGCAGCTTGTCCTTCGGGAGGATTCCACGGTTTAAAAGTTACACCGTGTTACACGGAGGCAACACAGCGTTTCACCGTTTTTTTTATTTGCTGTGTAACTCTGTGCACAACCCTGTGTGACCCTGTGTAACTGACGAAGAAATTGCAAACGAAACGAGTTGATAACCATCTACTTTATCTTCTCAATCCAGATATTACGGAACTGAATTTTTGATCCTTCCGCCTGTAATCCGATTCCCCCTTTCGATTCGTTGCAATTGGTGGCGTAGTTCTGAAGGACACCGTTTACTTTCACTTCGACAGTATTTCCTTTGCAAACGATATCAAAACTGTTCCATTCACCAGCCTTCTTTTCGCTTGAAGGTTTCATTTTTGGAGCAATTGGTTTCACTTTTTCCGTCGAAAGGTAAAGCGTATCCCTGACTGTTGCGCTGAGCCCAACATCCTGCACAATAAAATCACCTGCAAAAAGGTGTTTTAACTGGCATTGGTAATGCCTCGGCCAAATCTTGTCCGGACCTACCGTATGAATGAAAACACCGCTGTTTGTCGGTTTTTCGGGATAGCGCCATTCAACATGAAGCCGATAATTTTCAAATTCAGCTTTCGTCCTGAGATATCCTGCAGGTACTCCGGGAGTTTCGATCACACCATCCTTCACATAGAAGAATGAGGTTGGATTAATCGTTGAATCTGAAACATAAACCGACCAACCATCAAGGTTGTTTCCGTTAAACAGCATCTGCTTCTTTTGAGCACATCCTGTAAGGGAAAAGGTAACCAACAGAACAAAAAGTATTGTCTTCATCGTTTAAAATATTTTAGGTGGATAAAAGTATGAAAAATAGGCTTTATAACTTGAATATAACACTAAAATATATAACCGCTGAAAAAGGCGGCTGGCAACTGGCTCCTGGCAACTTGCTTCTGGTCCGGAGTAAAAAAAGAATTTTAGTCTTAATCATATCCGTGGGAGAAGTTGTAACTGACAGAAAATGAGCCCTGTTTTTAGTATATCAAAATATGCAAGCTGCCAGTTGCAAGTAGCTTTTTATCAGTAATTATTTTTGAATTTGAGATATTCGCTTCTTAATCTTCACCTCTTCAATAACTTCACCATTTGCTTTTTTCAGGAAACAATTAATGCCCGCTTCACCCACTTCGACCAATGTGTAAGTTGTTTTTTCGGCGTCTTTCCCGCTTACCGGGGCACCGCCCACGATAACCGGAAAACGGGTGACCCCTTTTTCCGGACGAATGACCGAATATCGGTGGGTATGTCCTGCCAGGAGCAAGTCAACCCCTGCGCTATTGAGAAGAGGGGCAAATTTTTCGCTGCAGTCGGCCATCCCATGCCCGGCAATATTCTTTTCGTGAGGCTGAAGGGTAACCGGCATATGGATGCAGACGATCTTGTATTCCGCATTTTTGAATTCGGGCTTTTTCACTTCCTGCTCGAGCCATTCGGCTTCATCCATACGGTAATTGTCATAATCAGCCAGTCCTGAATAGGCCGGATGATCGTCCGGTTTATCTTCTCCACAATCGAGGACGATGAAGCAGGTATTGCCATAGGTGAAAGAATAGTAATATTTTCCGTCTGGAGTATCAATGTATTTCGAAAGGCTGCGGGCGCCTGAACCCCTGGTCTCATGATTTCCGCGCGTCATGAAAAATGGTTTGCCGGTGG